>ERZ780207.887-NODE-887-length-28954-cov-4.394443_pt1 | contig 28954 bp, 20 predicted proteins | sample MGYA00510977_ERZ780207 | MGnify/ENA primary metagenome ERZ780207 (study PRJEB29588, sample SAMEA2151383) | human gut metagenome | biome: human gut; feature: human-associated habitat; material: faeces | place: Denmark | collected 2008/2010 ...
CCAGCACCCGGACCTTGCAGCCCAGGCCCACATGGTCGGCAGGCTCGTCGGTTTCCTCGATGACCACGGCGTTGGCGCCGATGACCAGGCCGAAGACCGTCTCCGACAGTCCGTAATGCTTTTGCAGGATGAACGGCGAGGAGGAGATATAGGCGAAAAGCATACCGAGGGCAACACCTTTGAAGGCGGTGTGAGTCATGAAAGCGCGGTTTTTAAGCAGCCCGAGATAGCCGCTCCATCCCTTGGCGACTGTGCCGTGGAAACGTCGCGCGGGGGCGAGCGACTCCTTCAGCATGGGGGAAAGGGCTATGACGATGACAGCGAAGATGGTGAGCACCACGAATGCGCCGCGCCATCCCCACGTGTCGGTGATGATACCGCCGAGTATAGGCGCGCCCGCCGGCGCTATGCCGTTGATGGCGCCGATGATGGCCATTACCTTGGCCAACGGGCGTCCGGAATATACGTCGGCCGGGATGGTGCGCGCCAGGAAGTAGCCTCCGGATGCGCCGAGTCCCTGGATTACGCGGCAACCGAGGAAGAAGTGGATGGTGGGAGAGAAGATGCTCACCACCGCGCCGACAATGAAAACCGAAATTGAACCGACGAGGACAGGCTTGCGCCCGAGGCGGTCGCTCAGCGGCCCTAATACCAGTTGTCCCACGCCGAGCCCTATCATCCCCATCGTCAGTCCGAGCTGCACGGTAGGCACCGTGGTGTGGAAAAAGCCGACCATCTCCGGGAGGGCGGGAAGGTAGAGGTCGTTGACGAAAGAGCCGAGGGCGCTGAGGATGACCATATAGGCCACGAAGAAAGCATAATATTTCCCGGAAGCGAGGGCACGCTGAGCCTTCGACATGACCGGATATTGTTGAGGTTTATTTTCAGTAGATGTGTTATCCATAGTAAATCAAGGGTCGTTTAAGGTTAAAACGCCGCGGGCGAGCTATTGGTTTTTATATCATGGATTTGGCCAAATCACAGAAAGTTTGTAAATTTGCGTATGCAGAAACTCAACGAGCGGCAGAAAGAGGCCGTGACCCTTACTGAAGGTCGAGTGCGCGTGGTGGCCGGGGCCGGTTCCGGAAAGACCACAGTGCTGGCGCACCGCTACGCTTTTATCGTCAACGAACTCGGCATTTCGCCGGGCAACATCGTGTGTCTTACCTTCACCAACAAGGCGGCTTCCGAGATGCGCCGCCGCATCAGCCGCATGACCGACCGCGGCAACGTAAACGACTTCATCTGCACCATCCACGGCTTTTGCGCCAAGTTCCTGCGCACCGAAATCTACCGCCTCGGCTTCCCGAAAACCTTTATAATCCTCGACGAGGCCGACGCCAACCAGCTCGCGCGCCAGGCCATGCAGGAGTATGGCATAGACCGCCGCAAGACCACCACCTCGCGTTTCCTCGCCGAAGTAGGGAAATGCAAAGGGGCCGACGCCGACGGCTACATCCGCTCCTGCTTCCTGCCCGAAAGCCCGCAGGAAGCCCCCGATGCCATAGCCCGCTACATGAAGCTGCAACTCAAGCAGTACGCCCTCGACTTCGACGACCTGCTCTATTTCACTTTGTATATACTGCGCAACTTCCCCGCTGTGCGCAGCAAGTGGACGCAGCGCCTCAACTATGTGATGATAGACGAAGGGCAGGACTGCGACCGCGACGACTGGCAACTGGTGCGCCTCCTCTCGGAGCACCACAGCAACCTCTTCGTGGTAGGCGACCCCGACCATCTACGAAGGGCGCGGCGCCTCGCCGCAGCTTTTCGTGGACTTCAACGCCGACACCACCGTGATAATGGACACCAACTACCGCTCCACCCCGCAGATCCTCGATGCAGCAAACTCCATCATAGCCAACAACAAGAACCGCATCCCCAAGGACCTCAATACTCCCAACCCTGGCGGATTGCTACCCGAACACCGCCACTGCAAGTCGCAGACCGACGAGGCGGAAAACATAGCCGCCACCATCGGGGACGAGCACAAGGCCGGTCGCCGCTATGGGCAGATGGCGGTGCTATACCGGAGCTCGTTCATCTCCTCGGAGCTGGAACACGCCCTGGTGCGCCACAAGATTCCCTACACCGTGTGGGGCGGAGCCAAGTTCATGGAACGCCGCGAAATCAAGGACGTGATGAGCTATCTGCGCCTCATAGACTCGGGCGACGACATGGCTTTCGAGCGCATCGCCAACGTGCCGTCGCGCAAGTTCGGACAGGCGTCGATGGACAAACTCAAGGAGATGGCCGCGCGCGAGGGGAGGTCGCTCTACCATACCCTCGCATCGCACCCCGACGTGCGCCCCTGCTCGCTGCCGGCCATGCGCCGCTTCGTCGCGCTTATCGAGGAATGCAAGGTGCGCCGCGAGGTGACGCCTGTCTCCGAGATAGCAGATTACGTGCTCACCGCCAGCGGATACACCGACATGCTGCGGCGCGACGAAGAGGAGGAACGCCTCGAAAACCTCGCCGAACTCATCAACCAGATGAAAGCCTTCGAGAAGACGCGCGGCGGAGATGACGCGGAAGTCTCCTCGCTGACTCAATACCTCCAGGAAATGGCTCTCTATACAGCCGAAGAGGAGGGGCAGGACAAGAACGACGCCGTGCGCCTGATGACCATCCACCAGGCCAAGGGACTGGAATTCCCCGTGGTCTTCGTGGCCGGCCTTACCGAAGGTACGTTCCCCTCGCACCGCACTATACGCGAGCGTCGCGACCGCGGCGAAGAGGAGGAACGGCGCCTGATGTACGTGGCCGTAACCCGCGCCATGGACCGCCTCTACCTCAGCGAATGCGAAGGGTACCTCAACGAAAACGGCGCCCTTAAATTTCCCTCGCGTTTCCTCTACGAGATACCTGACGACCGCATCCTGCGCGTAGGTGCCGGCGAGGGTACCGACACCCTTTTCTCCGGCACGCGCATGGTGGTGGACCGTCTTAACTCGGAGGTTTACGGTGCCTCGTTGCCGCTCTTTGCCGTCGGCGACGAGGTGACGCACAAAATTTTCGGTGACGGCCGAATAACTGCCTACGACCCCGAGGCCGACGCCTACACCGTAGCCTTCGCCACCTGCACCCGCACCCTCATGCCCCGGGTCCTGAGCCGCAAATAACCGGATATCCTTTTTTTCAGAAGCCGTTCGTTTCGAGGTCGGTGATGCTGCGCGATATTACGTAGGCATACATGGTCACGAGGACATGCACCGCCTCGCGCAATTCCGCCTCGGGTATTTCCGGGGCACTGTGTGCCTCGTCGTTGCGCCAGCCGCGCACCTTTTCCAGATAATCGCGGAAGCGGAAATAACGGCGGTCAATGGTATGTCTCAGCCGTTTCAGTGAGTCATGGCCGAATATGCAGTCAGAGAATGTGGTGCTGTCGGCAGACCCTTCGCGTGTAGTCAGTTCGCGGTTGTTGATGAGGTAGTAGAGTTTCTTAAGGAACGGTTCGAATTTCCCGACAAGTGTATTGAAGTGGGCACGCCGGTCCAACTCGGTCAAATGCTCATTGCAAAGCAGATGGTTGAAGGAGTTGATCAGCAGGTCATTGGCCCCGTTCAGTCCCGGTTTGGCCACCCGCTTCTGAATCACATTGATAAGGTATTCGGCCACCTGGTCAAGGCGGCGCGATGTCTGCGCCAGTTCTCTAAACTCCTCACGGATTTCATCAACTATCTTCTCGGCAAGACGATGCAGGTCAAGGTCGATGCTGCTTTGCTGATTGTTGCGCAAGGCCATGTCGAGGATGCCACGGATATACTCGCGGGCAAACGGTGTGTCGTTGATAAACTCTTCGTACAGGTCTATCCCTTTGCCGCTCATATCCAGCACGAGGTCCTGGGCGCGTTCGGAGAAAAGTTCGCGAAGCACGCCGTAAGAGTTGCCGCTTCTGACAGCTTCATTTATCTTCTCGTCGGTAAGCATCAGATGGTTCAGCGGACGAAGCACGATGTCATGGTCATCCAAGAAACCCTTGTACGGCTCGTTCACGATATCGAGAATCTCGCGCAGGGAGCGTTTCTCATCTTCCGCCGGGGCCTTTACATCTCCTATACGGGCCGATTTCAATTCGGCGTCCTCCTCTTCGAGCGCGATGGTTCCCTCCATTATCATCTGGAGACGAAGCTTGTTGAGGTCGACACGGTCGAGAATCTCCATCGGCAGAGTTTCGCGTGTGTATTGCAGACGGGGATAGAGGGCACGGAGGAAGATATATTCACGCTCCAGGTCCGGGTCGCAATATGTGAGCAACTGAGCCATGAAACCGTAACTGCGTATGTAACGGTTCACAAGCTTGCGATACTTGTCCTTGTCGTCGTTGCTAAGCGGAGTCTCACGCTCCCTGACAATCGTGTTACAGAGCGATACTGCCGCCGCCACATCCTGCTTCATCATGTATTCCACCACGCGGTCGCGTTCCGAGTCGTTGTAAAGCTTGAACGCCTTGATGTCGTCGAGAAGAGTATAGAGCCGCTGGGTATCGACCTCTCCGGTGAGGATGGTGGTCTGATAATATTTCTGGAATGCCTTCTGCACCGAATCGGCGTCATTGCGGAAGTCGATAACCATCGTGTCCTCTTTCTTCACGCCACCCTTGTCATAGCAGCGGTTCAGGCGCGAAAGGGTCTGTATGCACTGGATGCCGCCGAGCGTCTTGTCCACAAACATGGTGTGGAGTAAAGGCTGGTCGAAACCGGTCTGAAACTTGTCGGCCACAATCAGTATGCGGTATTCCGGCGTGTCGAAGGTCTCGCGGATCTTATCGTCCTTGATGCCCCAACCGTTCATCTTGTCCTCTGTGTATTTCGAGCCGTCGGGAAGTTCCACTTCTCCCGAGAATGCCACCAGTGTCTTGAACTCGTTGCCGTATTCCTCGGCAATCAGATTGTCGAAAATCTTCTTGTACCGCACTGCCGAAGCTCGGCTGTCGCTCACGAACATCGCCTTGGCCTTTCCACCTATCTTGTTGCGCGTATGCTGCATGAAGTAGCTGAGCGCAAGCCGCGCCTTCAGCGTCATGTTCTCCGGTTCCGAGTTGAGCTTACGGAGAATCAGTGCCACCGACTTCTTCTCCCCGTAAAGTTCTTCCGGTTCATTGGCCACACCTTCCGTTGTCATCGCCATGGTGGTATGGGCCGTATTCTTCTCGATGTACTCGAACATCGTCTTGTAGGTGGTGTAGTTGCGGAGCACGTCGAGGATGAACTTCTCGTCGATGGCCTGCTTCATCGTGTAATAGTCGTGGGCCACGTATCCCTCCGGAGTCTTTTTGCCGAAGAGGGCGTAAGTCTTGTCCTTCGGAGTGGCAGTGAACGCGAAATAGCTGATATGGCTCATCTGCTGGCGCTGGGTCTGCATATAGGCCATGAGCGCGTCCATTTGGTCTTCATAACCCTCGGCGTCCGCCTGAGCCATCGCTTGCTGGATGTCAGCTTCGGTCGACAGAGCTGCGACGATGTCCTTGGCACTTTCGTTGCCGATAGCGGTGTGAGCCTCGTCGATGATTACGGCATAGTTGCGGTGTTTCTCTCGTTTCAGTTCGCTGAGTGCGTAACTGAATTTCTGAACCGTACTGACGATGATGCGGCCCCCCTCGTTGATTGCTTTGGCGAGTTTCTTGCTGCCCCGGCGAATATCTTTCACTACACCGGCCTCTGTTGCGAATGCGTTGACATCATCAGCCATATTTGCGTTCAGCACGATGCGGTCGGTAACCATGATAATGGAGTCGAAAACCGGGGTCTGGTCGTGATTGACAAGGTTAACCAGTTGGTGTGCGAGCCATGCCATCGACTTTGTCTTGCCGCTGCCCGCCGAGTGTTCGATCAGGTAGTTGTGGCCGGGTCCATCCTCTCCGACCCACTTGATGAGGTTGCGTACCACGCGCAACTGATGATAGCGGGGAAAGTAAGTGACGCTTTTGCCGTCGCTCTGCACGTTCTTGATGAAATGGTCAAGGATGTTGAGCAATGAATCCGCCTGCCATATATCGCGCCACAGGTAACTTGTGGCGTAATCGCCCGGCACTTGCGGATTGACAGAATCCACATTGAAGGGCAGAAATGCCGTATCCTCGCCGTTGAGGAAGGTGGTCATGAAGGCATAGTTGTTATCTATGACGAAATGCACCAGTGCCGTCCGGAGCATCGGATTCTTAGGGTCGCGGTCGTGGCGGTATTGCCAGATGCCGTTGGTGTAGTTCTGCCCGGTGCCTTCGTTTTTCAGTTCGGCGGTTATGATCGGAAAACCGTTGAGCAGGATGCAGAGGTCGAGTTCATTTCCCTTGTCGGCTTTGTCGAGGGAATAACGCATCTGACGCACTACGGCAAAGCGGTTGGCAAGATAGAGCTGATGCAAAGCCGAATCCTCACCGGCGAGTGTCGGCTTGGTCTGCATCAACTTAATGGGAATACCCTGAATCTTCAAACCTTTGCGCAGAATATCCACCAACGAATGGCCGTTGTCGAGCTTCGAGTTGTAATCTTTGATGACGGCATCGAGAGCGGCGTCACCGGTTTTGAAACGCTTGACAAGACGATTCCATGTGTCGGTCTGTGCATGGAGGAACTGCCAAAGCATATCGGGGTCAACACGCCGTTTGATGTCAAAATCGCCGGGAGAGCGTTTGATATAGAGAGGAGAGGCCAACAGAGCCGCCTCGATATGTTCTTCAAATTTGGTTTCGTTGTCGGGATTCATGGTGTCAATCGTTTTCGTCTGATGAATAAGTCTCGATAATGTTTTTCAATTCTTTTTCGGAAGGGAGCATACTGTTTAGTCGTTCCATTAGTTTGTATTCAGCCACACCAAGAGGCTGTGTCATACCTCGGAACGACCATTCAACAACAGTGTTGTCTTTCGACTTGCATATGAGCAGACCGATAGTCGGATTGTCATCGTCCTGGCGCATCAATTCATCAACCGCCGAGACGTAGAAATTCAGTTTGCCGGCATATTCGGGAATGAATGGAACTACCTTCAACTCGCAGACTATATAGGCTTTCAGCCGGGTGTGGTAAAATATCATGTCGGGGACGAAAGTCTGACCGCCGGGCATTTTCAACTCCATCTGTCGGCCCACGTATGCGAAGCCTTGACCGAGTTCGAGCAGGAAGCGTGTGATGTCGCCCGAGAGTGCATCTTCAAGCTGACGCTCGGAGGTAATTTTTTTGTCGATAAAGCCGAAGTCATACGGACTTTTGAGGATTGCTTTTGCAAGGCCGCTGTAAGGAGCGGGCAGTTTCTCGTCGAAATTGGTTATCGCCTTACCCTCCTTGCTATAGAGGTCATCGTCCATCTCGGCTTCAAGTTCGGAACGGCTCCAGCCGTTTTCTATCGTCTTGTCAATATAGAACAGAGCCTCCGGAACTGACTTGGAATGAGTAAAGATTTGAATGTGATGTCCCCAAGGAACTTGTCCAAACTCAACAGGCATTTCTAAATCGGCAACAAGTTGTTGCCGATTTTCTTCAGCAGTTTGCGGAATGATTGTATCGCTCTTATTATAAAAGCGATACCATCTAACCGCTGTCTTAATTGAAGTCGCCGAAAACCCTGTCTGATTCGGAAATTCAGCTTTCAGATCAAGGCTGAGACAGTCGAAAAACGCACTGCCATATTTTGCGTTGGCATACAGACGCGAGATGTCACGGCCCATTTCCCAATAAAACTCAAGCATGGCTGAGTTCACTCTTACAGCCGCTTTTATCTGCGAGCGACGGAAGCGATCTTTCAGTTCGCCCAACAAGCGTGCATACTCCTTGCCGGACACAATAGCGTCACGTTTCACAAATGCCGGTTTATTATCGTTCTTTGCCATATCCTCAAATCCTTAAATTACTTTTCGTTTACCGGTCACGACCTCGGAGATTATAGACTGTCGCAGCTCCGTCAGCGTCTCGCGCTTCCTGTTCAGCTTAGCTTTCAACCCATCAATTTCAGCACATTTCTTGTCAAGATAGTCAGCGATTGCCTGCTGCTCGGCGAGAGGAGGAAGATAGAAAGGTAGGGTCAATATAAACTCTGATGAAACTCTTGGCATTTTCGCACCAAATGTAGATCCATCAGCTTGTTTTGTAAAACCATCAGATAGTAATACATACTTCAAGTACGATGCGTTTGAATTTGGACAATTGCTAAATACAAAGAAATCTCCTATTGCATTTCCGCTAAATTCAGCTAACCACACCTTCTTCAAGTACGGTCTTAACTTTCCATATAGGATATTATTGGTACAAAATTCTACTCCATTACCTTCAAATTCTGTATCAGATTCGATGAATTTACCACTACCGGATTCTAAATTTTCGAGACCAACCTTTATGTCAGAAACAGAAGGAGTTGTCTTCAAATACATAAAATTTTTGAATCGACACATTTTCCAATGCTTTGGAATATCCCCGATCCAGTCGATGCCGGAGGGACGGAGGGGGGCGTCTGGGTTGAGGCCACGGGTGACGACGCGCGAAATCTCGCTCTGTTTCAGTTCGTCAATCAGCTCAATCTCGCGGTCAACCTTAGCAATCGCAGCATCAATATCTTCGCACTTCTCATCCAGCCATGCCGCTATCGCCTCCTGTTCCGCAAGAGGTGGCATAACCCAATATACTTGACTCAAATATGAATTATTTATGATAGGAAGAGTAGTAAAAGATGCATTATCTCTTACTCGTTTACTGTCATGACATAAATAATAGAAGTAATATTTTGAACAGCATGTTTTAGGAATTAAACCTGTTATTTGCTGATTGCTATAACCTGCTACTTCTGCAAAACCGAGTTTGCCTGCTGTGGCACCTATTCCAACAAAGATTAGGGATTTTTGAGGAAATAATGAGATCCCTTCTTTGTTTATTAGATTTTCAGACAGCTTTCTATCTGCTTCTTGCAGTATAGTCCCAGAACTACTGATATCAGAAGGAGTGAACCAATTAATCTCGTTATCATTAATTGGTTTATCAAAGCCTTTGGGAGTGGTGCCAGTTTTAAGAATAAAGCAATCTTTAATCCTACATACGGTCCAATGGCTCGGAATGTCTCCGATCCAGTCGATGCCGGAAGGCTTGTATGAATCGTATCGCTTTTTCATTGTGCTTCCTCCTCCAAGTTTACGTTCACTACCCAATGCCCGGTCTTATCAGAGCCTTCCCGAGTGATGATGCCACACTTCTTGAGCGCTCGTATAGCTCGTGTTAGTGTTGAAATGGAAATATTCAGTTTTTTACATATCTGAGAATATGTAATGGATGCATTTGCCTGGATTTCCTTAACAATACCTCTCTGAATATTGCTTACTGATTCTAAGATGTTGTTTATGCTGTTAGTTGTATTTACATGGTCATTTACATGGTCATTTACATGGTTATTTACATGGTCATTTACATGGTCATCAGCCTTTATAGTGCCATTTAAAGTATCATTTGCTTTTACAGTCTCATCCGATTTTATACCGTTAAGCTCTTTCGGTAGCGGTAGGGTGAGCCATACCTCGCTTTCCGGAAGAGGCTTCCCCTTATGTTCTTCCACGCCAAGGAGAATCACACCGCCACGCGTATTGGCGAAAGCTGAATAGGTTTCCCACAGAGTGTCGGGCAACTTATTCTTCTTGCATTTTTTCATTTCAAGATTCAGCCCTTCTCTTGAAAGGAGAAAATTCTTTATGTCGTCGGATGTTATCTGTCTCATCGTGTTTCCTCCCATTCCTTTTTTACTTTTTCGACCTCGGCAATCAGCTGTTGCTCGGTGGGAAGGTAGAGTTGATATTTGGACGCTAAAATGGTATCATTGTCAGCCGGAAGGGTCATCTTTACGAGTGTGTCGTTCTTGGCCGTACAGAGCAATATCCCGATAGTCGGATTTTCTTCCGGAAGCTTTTCTGTACGGTCGTAGTAATTGACGTACATCTGCAACTGCCCTAAGTCCTGATGGGTGACCTCGCCGGTTTTCAATTCGAAAATGACGAACCGTCGGGCGAGGCGATTGTAAAACACCAAGTCGATGAAGAACTCGTCATCCTCAAGCAAAATGCGCTTCTGGCGAGCAACGAAAGTGAAACCGTTGCCAAGTTCAAGAATAAAATACTGAAGATGATTTATCAGTTCGGTTTCCAGATCGCTTTCATAATAATGGGTCCGTTTCTCCAAACCGAGAAATTCCAGCACCATCGGATCTTTAACAATCTCCTGCGGTTTCTCCGGCATTCTTTCTTTGCGAGCCATAGCCAAAACAGCTTCTTTATCGTTACTCAAAAGCATACGCTCATAGAGCATGGAATTGATCTGACGTTGCATCTGTCGTGCCGTCCAACAATTATTAGCCGCTTCCAACTCGTAATACTCGCGTTTGTCCTTATCAGCTATCTGAATAAGAGACCGATATTGAGTCCAGTTAAATTGCGAACGCAGTGCGTTCGCAATTGGATATTCAACATAGAACTGACGCGCTTGTTCCAATTGTCTTACTCCAAATCCCGATCCATATTCGGGAGTCAACGAGGAAGATAGATTTTTGATAATATATTTGCCATACTCAGCTCTTGACTGACCTTGTTGTTCTTCTTCAACTATGCGGCGGCCTATCTGCCAGTACATTTGCACACGGCAGAAATCGACGGTGCGCACGGCATTTGCCCGTGCGGATTCAATGATTGAGCGTATTTCGCTTACAAATTGTTTCATCGTGCTTCGGATATTAAGGATTGGAGTGCGGAAGAGGTGTCGGCCTCAAGAGCCATAAGGTCGGCCAGTATTTCGGAGCTGTCGCGCAGCGGCGTGTAGCGATAGAAGAGGCGGGTCAGGGGAAACTCGCATCCTACTTTGTCTTTGCTCGGGTCGCGCCATGCGTCGGGAACAAACGGCAGAACCTGGTGGGCAATATATTCGTCAATATCTTCCTTCATGGGGATTGTCTCGGTGTCGGTGAGTGCCGGGTCAATCACCCGGCCGCTGTCAGGTTTGCCGGGAGTGGCGAACACGGCCGGAGCTTCCGGGTCAGTGGTGCCAAGGGTGCGGACGGCCTTTATTACGGCCTGGGTCGGCTTTTTGGGAAGGGTTTTCTTCAATTCGCGGAAAACCTCTTCGTCAGTCATCGAGCCATCGGGCCATGTCGCAGCGGCTATTTGTTCAAACAGTTCCTTGTCGGCTTTCTTTACTTTTGCGCCGTTGGCGGCCTCGGCTGCTCTGCGCGCGATGTCGGTATAGACGAGTCGCAACGGGCGATAGATAGTTACTGTTGTATAAAGGAAATCCTCTACATCCATAAGACGGGCTACCTTGATTTCCTCGTTGTCCGGCAGAGTTGCATCATAGAAATTCCCATATATGTCAACAATTTCCCTGATTGCCTCGTCGGGAATCTCATAGCGCTTCTTACCGAGGCTTCGCTGGAGCAGCTTGGCATAGCGGGGATGCGTGGCGTCGACCATCAGCACCTTCCCCTTATGCTCTTCCGGCTTGTTGTTGTCGAGAATCCAGAGATAAGTGGAAATGTCGGTGCCGTAGAAAAGATTCTTTGGCAGGGCGATGATGGCGTCGAGCAGGTCGCGGTCCATAAGCATCTTGCGGATTTCGCTCCAGCCGCTTCCGGCCGAGCCGTTGAAAAGCGGCGAACCGTTCAGCACGATACCGATGCGTGAGCCTGTCGGATCCATTTTGCTTATCATGTGAAGCAGGAAGAGCAGAGAACCGTCGGATGTGGAGGGGAGTCCGACAGAGAAACGCCCGTCGCTTTTGGCGGCATCCTCTTTGACTTTGCCTTCGATCTTCTTCCAGTCAACGCCGAATGGCGGATTGGCAAGCATATAGCCGAAATGCTCTCCGGGAAACTGGTCGTTGGCGAGAGTGTCGCCAAGGGCTATGTTACGGTCTTTGTCAAGGTCACCCTTTATGAGAAGGTCTGACTTGCAGATGGCGTAGGTCTTTTCGTTGAGTTCCTGACCGAAGAGGAATACCTTCATGTCGGTGCGGTCGGTCAGCGACTGGAGATAGCGCTTCCCCTCGGTGAGCATACCGCCGGTGCCGCAACACGGGTCGTAAATCTGGAAATGCTTGCCGAGAGTGTTTACCTCAGCCTCGCGTCCGTGCATCACGAGCGAGACCAATAACCGGACTACCTCGCGCGGCGTATAGAACTGGCCGGCCTTGGTGTTGGTGGTTTCCTTCGACTTGCGGATGATAATCTCGAAGATGGTGCCCATCATGGCGTTGTCGACGCGGTCGGGATGCAGGTCGGCATTGTTCACGAAACTTTCGGTGACCTGAAACAGCAAGTCGTTGCGGTCAAGACGAGAATAAATACGGCTGATGTCGCCGTTCTCGCCGTCCTCCTGAGTGAACGCCAACAGGATGTTGCGCACATTCTGGGTGAATCCGTCAAGATATGTCTTGAAATTGTCGGCAAGCATTTTGGGCTGGGCCAACAGCTTGTTGAGAGACAGACCGGAGGTGTTGAAGAAAGTCAGTCCGTTGCGCCGCATCAGAGCCATCAGCATCACGTCCTTCTTCTCGTCAGGAAATTCCTTGTATTGCTGATACAGTTCGTCATACCGGTCCTGCAACACGCAGTCCAGCCGCCTGAGCAGTGTGAACGGCAGTATCACGTTTTCGACTTCCGTATCGTCATAGACACCACGGATAATCTCCTTGATGTTCCAAATCATTCCTGCAAGTTCCTGTTCGGTCATATCTTGAAAGAGGTATAAGTCGGTTTGAGAATCTGTTGCAAAATTAATAAAAATATCGGCAAATCCCGCGTGTGGGTTCATTTATTTCTGTTTGCGGGGCAAACTTTCTTTTCCAGGCCGGTGTTTTGAAAGAAAACACACATATGATATGAAAACACTTGAATCTTTGGCGGCAGCGGGTGTCGCGGCCGCATCCCTGGCGATGCCGCAGGCTGGCGGTGCCTGCTCGCGTGTCGTTTATCCCGGTAATGACAATATATTCGTCGTGGGGCGTTCGCTCGACTGGAAAACGCCTATTCCCACCAACCTTTACGTCTATCCGCGCGGAATGGCGAAGAGCGGCAGTAACATGCCCGGAGCCATTACCTGGATCTCGCGCTACGGCTCCGTATATGCCGTGGGCTACGACGGCGGCGTCACCGAGGGTATGAATGAGAAAGGGCTCGTAATCAACGGCCTGTTCTGCAAAGGTACCGTCTATGACAATGAGGAAACCGCAAAGCGTCCCCCCATGTCCATGTCCATGTTTGTGGCGTGGCTGCTCGACATGAACAGCACCACCGATGAGGTCTGTGCCGTGCTGCGCGAGCATAATTTCTCGCTGTCCGGAGCCACCTTCGACGGCGGTACCGTCTCGGCGCTCCATTGGGGCATCACCGACGCCACCGGCAAGTCGGCCATCCTGGAGTTCGACCACGGGGTGGTGCGCCTCTATGACCCGGGCGACTTCCGCGCCATGACAAATGACCCGCAGTGGCCCGACATGACCGCCATCATCACATATTGGACCGGAGTAGGGGGACGCAACATGCTCCCGGGCACCGTGAAAAGTCCCGACCGCTGCGTGCGTGGCAACTACTTCGCCCACAACGTGGAAACGACCGGCGACCCTGACCTGGCAGTGACCATCACGCGTTCCATCCTTGCCAATGTCTCCGTCCCCTATCTTTACGAGGTGAAGGGCGAACCCAACCTCAGCAGCACGCAATGGCGCTCCTACAGCGACCTGAAACGCCACCGCTATTACTTCGACATAGTGACCAACCTCGGCGTCTATTACATCGACCTCGACAAGTGCAACCTCTCTAAAGGCGCGCCGGTACTGAAGCTCGACACCGCCAAGCACACCGGCATCTGCGGCGAGGCCAACAAATACCTCGAAAAGTCCAAAGGCTTCACCCCCATGTACTGACCCCGTGAAAACTTAGACACCATCCCATATCAGCCGCACCGCAAAGTAACTGTGGTGCGGTTGTACAATATAATAAAGTTCAAAACGTTATAAATTCAGAGGCAGTGTCTGACGGCGGGAACGGCCCGTCATCAGAAAGCTCCCCCACCACAATAATTTGAACTTTACCTGATGAAATATATCCATACTCTTGCACTGGGACTGACGCTCGCGTCGGCCGTCATCTTGTCGCCGCAACTCGCACCGGAGACTTCGGCTCTCGACACCGGCCTTTACCGCCAGTCGTCGCGCCTCGCCACGGGGAAATGGGCCCGTGTAGCCGTCTCGCAGAGCGGTATGCAGCTGATCACCACCCAGCAGCTCCGCGCCCTGGGTTTCACCGACCTTTCGCGAGTGCGCGTGCATGGTTACGGCGGCCGCGAAATTCCTTTGGAACTCAACTCCTCGTATGTCGACGACCTCCCCGAGCAACCCTCGGTACAGACCTCGAAGGGCATTGTCTTCTTCGGCGTTGACAACGTTACCTGGAAGGCAGGCCAGTCGGGCAACAACATGTATTACGAACGCACCGTGAACCCCTATTCGGAGGAGAGCTACTATTTCATCACCGAGAGCGACGAGCCGCGCCTCGTCCCCGAAGCTGCCTCAGCCGGCACTCCCGGCTCCACCGTCAAGACGAGTTTCTTCGACGTGTTGCTGCACGAGAAGAACCTGGCCTTTGCCGGCGAGACCGGCCGTTGCATGTACGGCGAGGATTTCCGCGCACAGACGTCGCAGACCTTCCCTTTCACCCTCACAGGCGCTTCAGGCGTCACTAAGGTGCGTGTGGTCTTCGGCTCCAAAATTTCAGGAGTGGCGGGAAAAGTAGGCGTCTCGCTCAACGGCGAGGAGCAACCTAATGCAATAACGCTCACTCCCACCACAGATTATGCCAATGTGGCGCGCGGTACTTTCAACTACACGGCAGACGGCGAGAAGCTCAACGTCGGGTTGCGTTACACCAGCCAGGGCGGCGTCCTGTCGATGGCGCGCCTTGACTATATACAAGTGGAATACGTGCGTCCGCTGCATCTCAACGGCGGCGAACTCTACTTCCGCGACCCCAATGCCGGGCGCGTAAGCTACACGCTGTCAGGCTGCTCGGCCGACACGCAGGTGTGGGACGTTACCAATCCCGCTTATCCCGCGCTCGTCACCGGCTCTCTGGAGGGCGACAAGCTGACGTTCGTTTCCCCCGGCACCGGCTACCGCGAATACGTGGCCTTCAACCCGGCGCAGGTGTCGCGACCGGTGAAACCCGCCGGCCGCGTGCAGAACCAGGACCTCCACGCCATGGAGGTACCCGACATGGTCATCATAACCCCCTCGGCATGGAAGAGCGAGGCCGAGCGCCTGGCGCAGTTCCGCCGCGAGCACGACGCGATGGTGGTGCACGTCTTCACCCCTGAGGAGGTTTACAACGAGTTCTCGTCGGGCAGCGCCGACATAGGCGCTTTCCGTAAGGCCCTGAAAATGTGGTATGACCGCGGGCGCCTGGGAGGTTCCCGCCAGTTGAAATACTGCATCCTGATGAGCCGTGCCACCTTCGACAACCTCGGGAAAACAGAACAGGTGCGCCGCGCCGGCTATCCCCGCCTCCCCATGTGGGAGGATACCGGCGGCCTATCCGAGCATTCCTCATACGGCACCGACGATATCATTGCCATGCTCGAAGACAATCCCGGGCGCCTGTACATGGACTCCGAACCCCTCTCGATAGGCGTGGCGCGTATGCCCGTCAAGAGCGTTACGGAAGCTGCGCAGGCCGTCGACAAAATCATAAAGTATGAAACCGAGCCGCAGTACGGCGCCTGGCGCAACACCATCCTCCTCTTCGCCGAGGACAAGGACGGCGGCACGCACCTCAATTCATCGGAAAAAGAGCTGAAACAGTTCCGCCGGACCGAGACGGGACGCTCATTCATCTACAAGCGCATATACCTCGACTCCTACGACCGTGTGGGCACTTCCTCCGGATTCCAGTTTCCCGGCGCCAAGAGCGACCTGCTGCAGGCGCTCAGCGAGGGTGTGATGCTCCACAATTACGTGGGGCACGCCTCGCCGACGGCCATGACCAAAAGCCGCGTCTGGACCTGGGAGGACATGAACTCCATGACCAACCGCAAGCTCCCGTTCCTCTTCTCGGCAACCTGCGAGCTTACCCGCATCGACGCCAACGACGTGAGCGGCGGCGAGCTGATGTGGCTCAACCCTACGTCGGGATATGTGGGTATGTACACCACCCTGCGCAGCGTATACATGAGCAACAACGACTCCCTGGGTTACCACGTGGCTCGCATCTTCATGCAGCGCGGCGCCGACGGAAAGGGTCTCCGCCTCGGCGACTGGTTCCGCCTCTCCAAAAACGCCTACGCCAATGACAACAACAAGTTGCGCTACCTGCTGGTGGGCGACCCCGCGTTGCGCATCAACCTGCCGGAACACCGCATCGTCATAGACAGGATAGGGGAGCATGACATGACCGGCGATGCCCCGACTCTCGGAGCCACTGAACGTACCACAGTAACCGGCCACATAGAGGACTTTGACGGCAACCCGGTGCCCGACTTCAACGGATACATAGAACTGACGCTCTTCGACGCCGAGACCGTGATAACGACCCACGGCTACGGCGATTCCCCGAGCGACAAGCCGCAGGTCTACAATGACCGTGTGTCCAAACTCTTCAACGGCCTAGAAATGGTGAAGGACGGCCAGTGGACGGCCACGCTAATGGTGCCTCCGGTCATCGACAACAACAGCTCGCCGGCGCTGCTCAACGCCTACGCCTACAGCGACAAAGGCGAGCAGGCTTCCGGCTACACCGAGAATCTCCAAATCCTGGGCGAAGGCCCCGAATACGGCAAGAATACCGATGACAAAGGTCCGGAAATCACCGCAATGTACCTCAACAGCGAACAGTTTGCCGACGGCGACGTGGTCAACTCCTCGCCCACACTCTTCGCATCTTTCACCGACGAGAGCGGCCTGAACATCTTCGGGGGCACCATAGGGCAGCAGCTCACCCTGAAAGTGGACGACGACACCTTCACCAACGTGGACGAATACTACTCCCCGAAGGCGGGCGACCCCTGCTCGGGCAGCATACAGTATCCCCTGAGCGGCATAGACCCGGGCGAGCACACCATGACGCTCACCGTCTGGGACCTCAACAACAACGTCAGCGAGCAGACGCTGACCTTCAACGTGGCTGTGGGGCGTGCCCCCAACATCTATGACATCACCACCGACGTGAACCCGGCCTCCACCTCGGTCCGATTCACCGTGATGCACGACCGTCCCGCCGAGCCGTTGCAGTGTACGGTCGACGTCTTCGACCTCGGAGGGAAGAAGGTGTGGAGCGGCGACGCCTCGACAGCCGGGACGTTCGACTCCTCGCTGTCCGTGCAGTGGAACCTCCTGTCCACGGCCGGCGCACGTGTGCCGCGCGGCATCTACCTCTACCGCGCCACCGTCACCGCACAAGACGGCACTGTGGCCACCAAGACACGCAAACTGGCCGTTACGGCACCATAACCAAGCATCACCGCCCCATGGCCTCAGACAGAGACAACACCCAGATACTGCTCCCCGAGCCGACGCTGCGCCGCCTGCCCTGGTACCTCTCCTACATTGACATCCTGGCAGCCGACGGTGTGGCCACCGTCTCCTCTACCCGCATAGCGCGGGCACTGAGCGTCGACGCTTCGCAGATAGCCAAGGACCTCTCTTTCCTAAATATTAAGGGGAAGACCCGCATAGGCTACGACGTGGAGGACCTGCGCCGCGCCCTGACCTCGTTCCTCGGTTTCCGCACGGCCCACAACGCCTTCATCTGCGGCGTCGGCAGCCTCGGCGAGGCCCTTATCCGCGACCGCGGCCTTTCCAACTACGGCCTGAACATAGTGGCCGGTTTCGATGTCAAGCCCCGGCTCATCGGCACCGAAATCTGCCATGTGCCCATATTCCACCCCGACGACATGAAGGCGCGGCAGTCCGCGTGCCAGGCCTCCATAGGCATCCTCACCGTACCAGTGAGACAGGCGCAGGACGTGGCCGACAATATGGTGGCCGCCGGCATAAAGGCCATCTGGAATTTCACCCCTTACCGTGTGCGTGTGCGGGACGGCATCGTGCTGGCCAACACCTCCATCTACGCCCACCTGGCAATCATCTACAACCGTCTTAACTCCATAGGAGGTGGAGCACTGAAATGAAAATATTCGGTATAGAACGGGCGGCGCCGGAGCCTGTCCAAGAGTTCTCCTGTTACATTGTGGCCGACTCGGCGGCGGTGCCCTGGCGCAAACCCTGTTTCGTGCCCGACTTTGCCGACGATTTCCGCCTGCGCCCCGTTGTGGCCGTGCGCATCGACCGTCTCGGCAAGGGTATAGCTCCGAAGTTCGCTTCACGATATTACAATATGGCGGCGTTGGGCTACGCGCTCCATGCCGAAGACCTTCGCCGGCGCCTTGCCGGTGCCGGTGAGCCGCAGTCGGCCGCCGTTAGTTTCGATGGCTCATTGTGCCTCGGGGCGTGGCAACCTTTCGCGGGAATAGTGCAGCTCTTCGACGCCGGCATCACCTGCCGCGTAGGCGCCGAAGAAACATTGCTCCGCTTCCCCGACCTGACTGACCTCGCTGCCCGCGCCATCTCTTTCCTCTCGAACACCTACACCCTTAAAACGGGCGACATCCTTTTCTTCCATTCCTGTGCGCCGGCCTGCGCACCCTCCGCCCTCCCCGGAGAGGAGGTGACGTTCGCAGCCGGAGATGACGCCCTTCACTCCTTCACACTGAGATAACATGAAACTGAGAAATACCCTCCTGCTACTTCCGGCCACACTTACTGCCGCCGCTGTTTTCGCTTTTCCCACGCGATACTTCGCCCCCAGGTCGGGCCTCGCCGAAGGCCGGTGGGTGAAAGTGTCGGTAGACACCACCGGCGTTTACCAGCTGCCCGACACCATGCTGGCGCGCCTCGGCTTCAGCGACCCGAGGCGCGTGGCGGTCTTCGGCCGCGGCGCATTGCCCTCCGAAGGGCAGTTCGTGCTTAAGGACGGCACCGTCGCCGTGGACAGCAACCTCTGCGCCGTGCCGGTGCTGGCCGACAGCACCGGTCTCCTTTTCTACGGCATAGGACGCGAATGGGTGGACTTCCTGCCGCCCGAACCGCCGGGCGAAGGGGAGGAACCCTTTGTCGACGGGTATTTCAAACGTACCGCCCGCCATATCTATTCGCGGCGCGGATATTACCTTCTCACCGACGCCGCGGCGCCCATGCCGATGGACACCCTGCCGTTCCCCCCGGCCGATGCGGTTGTCACCACGCCTGCCTACGCGTTGGATTACATGTATCTCGGCAAACCTAAAGTGTACGGCATAAAGGGCAACGGGCAGATATACTTCGACACCATAGTGACGCGTAATCAAGTGCTGAACTGGCGGCTTACCCCGCCGGGACTGATACCGGCATCCCCCTTCACCCTTACAGGCGACTTCTATACCACCTATACCAGCAAAGGCAACGAGAACGCCAAGTGGTCGCTGTGGATAGGCAACAGGGAGTACACGTTCGCTTCCACGTCGCAGATTTCCACCACAATGGCCAACAACTTCACCCGGCCCGTGCGCAATAGCCTGGCTCCCGGAAGCCAGGTGGCCATGTCGCTGCATATCGGCTCCGCGTCGGTGTCCAATGCCGGTGTGGACTATCTGGGACTGACCTACCGCCGCACTTTGCCCGCCGCCAAAGGGACGGACGGCGACATGTCCCTTCCCGCTGCGGCAGGAGGGTATGTTTGCCTGCCGCTGGCCTCCTCCTACTCCGATGCCCGTGTGCTCGAAATCAGCAATCCGCAGGCACCGGCGCTCGTTCCGAAAGGTGCCGACGGAAGTCCTGTGCTCGCCGCCGGGTCGCGCGTCACAGTTTTTGACCGCTCCGAACAGCAGCGCCGCGTGCGCGTGGAGGGTGAAGTGCGCAACACCGACCTGCATTCACAACTTGTCTCCGGCGCCGACCTCATTATCCTCACCATCCCGGCGCTCCGCCTGCAGGCCGATCGTCTGGCGCAACTGCACCGCGACCGCGACAGCCTACGCGTAGTCGTCGCCGAAGTGGGGGACGTCTATAACGAGTTCAACTCCGGCACCCCCGACCCTATGGCATATCGCACCATGGTGAAGATGGCTTATCAGAACAACCCCGGGAAGACGCATCTCAACCTGCTGCTCTTCGGCCCCATGCGCGCAGAAGCCCTCGGAATTAAGAAGGAACTCGACTACGACTCCTTTATCATCGCCTTCCAGGACTACCGCTGTTCGCAGGACGGCGACGCGCAAAACATCAACGACTTCCTGGGAATGATGATCGACACACGCATCAACAATCTCGAGTTCAACAACGTGGAAGTGGGTGTGGGCGTGCTCCCCGTGGCCGGCGAGCAGGAAGCCGCGCAGATTATCGACAAGATAGAGCGTTATCTCGACTATGAAGGCTATGCCGACGTCAGCAACAAGGTGCTGGCCGTTTCCGGCACAGGAGACAACAACCTGCACACCGAGGGTGTGGTGCGCATGACCACCGAGCTCAACAACCGCTTCAATTCCAGCTTGCTCACCACACCGCTGGTGTGCGAGGCTTTCTCCAAGGACCAGATAACCGGCCGCTTAAGAAACCTCCTTAACTCAAACTTCACATTTGCTTTCTACCTGGGCCACGGGTCCGAGTTCAAGCTCGACAAGGATGTGAACCTCTTCAGCAAGAGCGAAGCCACCCTGATGGAAAACAACGTGTTGCCGTTCTTTATCTTCGGGACGTGTGACAATACCGGTTTCGACGTCGGCAACCGAGGCCTCGGCGAAAGCATGGTCATCGACAGTCCCAACGGACTCATCGGTGCTATCCTCTCCTCGCGCAAGGCTTACTCCAACCAGAACGAGCAGTTCGTGAAACAGGTGCTTACCCATCTTACGCAGACGCCCGCAGGCCTCACCATAGACACCATGCAGACCATCGGACAGGTCTACGCGCGCGCCAAGACCGCCATGCGCAATACTTACGAAAACACCTTCCAGTTGATGTGCGACCCGGCGTTGAAACTCCACATACCTCTGCTCGCAGCCAACCCCGACAACACGGCCGGGCTGAGCTTCGTCCCCGGAACACGCGTCAAGCTCACCGGCCCGGTGACGCGCCGAGGGACCTCGGTGGGCATCGACGACTTCAGCGGCATGGTGACGGCCAAAGTGCTGGCGCCGGCACGCAGCGAAACATGCCCCAACCTCATTAACCCCGCATCTACAAAGCATCCCGTCATAACGTATGCCGACGAAGTGCTGGCCACCTTCCGCGGCACCGCCGCCGACGGCCGCTTCGAAGTGGACGTGGAGATACCGCAGAGCTACCGTCTGCGCGCCGGGGTGCCCACACGCATCGCCATCTCGGCCTACGACCCGGTGACACACCGCGGAGCCTCCGGTGTCACGACGGTGACGATAGCCGAAACCGCCGCCGACCCGGGGCAACTCGACGTCACGGCTCCCGTAATCGAGACCCTCGAATATGATCCGGAACTGAAAGAGATACGCTTCACCGTCAGCGATGACCGTTCGCTCAATATCGACAACCCGGCGCTCAACCAAGGCTTCGCCGTGACGCTCGACGGCAAATATTATGGCGGCGTGGCCCACACGCTGCATGTGGAACCGGGCACGCCGGTAAAGGCATCCGGCACCATCCCCTGTGCCGACCTCGCGCGCGGCGAGCACGCCGTGTCGGTGGCCATCAGCGACTATGCCGGCAACGAGGCCGAGCAATCGATGTCATTCCGCATCGGCGACGAGTTGCCGCTACTCTCCCTCGAAGCCGAGACGTTGACCGCCGGCAGTGAGTCGCTGCGCTTCACGCTCCACGAAGCCTCCCCGCAGAAAGGACGCCTCATGGTAGCCTCGCACGAAGGCACCACGGTAATCTCGCTTCCCTTCGAAGGTACGGAGATAGACTGCCCGCTCGAGGATGCGGAAGGCCAACGCCTCGCCCCCGGCCTATACCGCGCCTGGGTGATAACCGACGCTCCCGCCTACGGCAGTTCCGCCCCCCTGACCTTCGCCGTCCTCCCCGCCGAGTAACAATCGCCGCAGAAATAACCAAAATACAAGAGCGCAGCCAATCCGGCCGCGCTCTTTTATTTTTCAAATAAAGGAAAATGCCAACATAAAAAAAGCCAAAACTTCCTGATGAAGAAATGCTTAAAACCCGAATCAAGGCTATTTGAAAAGTTCTCCCTATGGAGGAGGGAATGGAGAGAGGCGTCACAACGGCTTTTAATTTCCGGATGTGTTTGTCGTCGCCGGGGTTTCTTTTTGCAAGACCTGCGGGCGCAGTTTCGCTTTTTTCTACATTTGATGAGAGCGGTGCCGAATATTTTGTGTAACTTTGTCGTAATAAGTACAAGAAGAGATATGAAACACACTATTTTTGATCTGGAGAGAAAGAAACCGGGCACTTTTGCGGCGGTAGCATGTGTAAAGCGCGTGGCGGTGTGCGCGGCATTATTGCCGGCAATTGGAGTCACGTTCAGTTCCTGTAACAAAAACGACGAGCCGCCGAGCGAGGTTAACTTGCCCATTATCCGGCAGTATCTGCCCGTCACGGTGCAGTTTGCCGCCGATGACGCGGAGTGGAAGAAGAAGATAAAGGGTTGGGCCAACAGGAAGGTGATTGTCAATAACCTGGAAGAACTGCCGGAAGATCCTATTGGATTCTCGGCTGCCTATAAGGGCGTGAATTACAACGACTATACGCTGTTGATAACCTACAGCGTAGAGGATTGGGATATTGAGACGTATGACAACCGTTTTTACCGCGACAACGTTGAGAAAACCTACAATTGGACCATCGGCCTCGGCACCTCGACACCACCCTCGGACAGCCCGGAGCAACTGTACTTCACCCGCTATGCCATACTGGTAAAGAAGTTGCCGCAGGACGCCGCGCTGAACATCTGGTTCTCCTACCGCGCCCTGGACTGGGATTGGAGCGAGTAATGGCGTTCCTTTGTCCAAAAAGTTCAGGTCGGGCTCTGTTATTACGGGGCGGGAAACAATATTTGGGGAGGAAAGGAGTTATATAATTGTCGGAGTGTACTTTTTGCCCGACCACCAACCGATCTTGAAATGAGTAAGAAAACGATAACGTTGCGCGCCGCGGCGCTGGCCATCCCGCTGATGTTGCCGGCCGTAGCCTTCGCCGACGATAATGACATAAAGGATAACGAGTTCAACCCCGTCAACACCGGTGTCACGACGCTTGACATCACCCCCGACGCCCGCGGTAGTTCTATGGGTAACCTCGGCGCGGCCACCGACCCCGACATCAACTCGCAGTTCTGGAATCCCTCGAAGTATGCTTTCGCCTACTCTTCGGGCGGTGTCGGCATTTCCTACACCCCGTGGCTCCGCAAGATTGTCAACGATATTTTCCTGGCCGACGTTTCCGGTTATTTCAAGCTCGGCGGCGGCGACAACCAGGCGCTCTCGGCGTCGTTCCGCTACTTCTCGCTCGGCGAGGTGTCGCTCGGCACCGACACCGGCATGGATATGCAGACCATCAACCCTTACGAGCTGGCCTTCGACGTGGGTTATTCCCGCAAACTGTCGGAGAAGTTCTCGATGGGCGTCGTGCTGCGTTACATCCTCTCGGACCTCGCTTATGATGATTCCTATACCGGAGAGTCTAACACCGCTGCGTCGGCTTTCTCGGCCGACATTTCCGGTTATTATACCACTTATCCCATGGTGGGGCGTAACGAGTGCCAGTTCTCCTGGGGTTTCAACATCTCCAACATCGGTACCAAGGTAAGCTACGACCACGGCGAGAATTACGCCTTCCTCCCCACCAACCTGCGTCTGGGCGCCATGTTCATGTTCCCCCTGGCCGACTATAACACGCTGGCCTTCGGAGTGGACCTGAACAAACTGCTCGTGCCCACGCGTCCCAACCAGAACAACTACGACATGGACTCCGTGGAAGGGCAGGACGAATACCAGAAAGCCCTCGACGACTGGAACAAGATGTCGCCGTTCACCGGCATCTTCAAGAGCTTCGGTGACGCGCCGGGCGGTTTCAAGGAGGAATTGCAAGAAATCAAATGGTCGGTCGGCGCCGAATATGCCTACAACCAGCAGTTCTTCGTGCGCGCCGGTTACAACTACGAGCACCCCAACAAGGGAGGCCGCAGCTACTTCTCGTTCGGAGCGGGTTTCTCCCTCAATGTGGTGCGCCTCGACGCCTCCTACATGTTGGCTACTGCGCAGAGCTCACCGCTCGACCAAACGCTGCGTTTCACCCTTTCGTTCGACATGGACGGTCTGCGCGACCTCCTCGGCAAACGTAAACGCTAAACCGTCATGAGAATCCATACCGGACTTGGCTATGACGTCCACCGGCTGGTGGAAGGGCGCGAACTATGGCTTTGCGGGGTGCGTCTGGAACACACCCGCGGCCTTCTGGGACACAGTGACGCCGATGTGGCTATCCACGCCCTCTGTGACGCGTTGCTAGGCGCAGCCGCGCTCGGCGACATCGGGCATCTTTTCCCCGACAACGACCCGCAATACAAAGGCATCGACAGCAAGATATTGCTACGGGAAGTTGTGCGCCGCATCGGCTCGGAAGGATGGACTGTGCAGAACGTCGACGTTACCATCACAGCCCAGGCGCCGAAGATAGCGCCGCATATCCCGCAGATGAGGGAAACTCTCGCCGCCATACTCGGCATCCCCACTGCCGATGTGTCTGTAAAAGCCACTACTACGGAGCGGCTCGGCTTCGAGGGGAGAAAAGAGGGAATCTCCGCCCTGGCCACCGCGCTGCTGACACAATAAACACCACATGCCATGAAAACTCTCCTCTGCCCGTCGATTCTCCTCCTGACGCTTACTAATGCGGCTGCGCAGGAAATATGCGATATTGACGCCGCGCGCCGTTACTGCGACTCGAACCCGATAGAGCGCGTGGAGGGTATATGGCAACTGACAGGAGACGATTCCCGCACCGTGATGATACGCCGCACCGCCGGGCGCGGCAATTACGTGATGACCTCGCTAAATTGCGACGACGCGCGAATCCTCCCCGGCGACACGCTCGCCACACTTACCTTCACTCCGGACCCTACACGTTTCCGGCTGCGCATGAAGCTCGGACCCGGCATCGCCGCCGTCAGCCAGACTTGCGCCGCAACGCTGGTGGACGGCGATCGCGGACTCACCGTGGAGAAGCCGGGCTTCCGGTTCTCCCTCTCGCCGCGGCTGATGTTCTCGGAGTTCTGGCGCTTGTTCTTCTATTACGACAATCCGGCGCGGCGCATTCCCTCGGGAATGATTCGCCTGTACCCGCAGCCTGACCGCGGTGCCGATTCCGAAATGATTTATCTCTGAAACGCACGTCGGTAATATTTTATTGAACCATTGTCCCCGCTGTCGTGAAAAAAACTGTCCTCCTTATAGTAACCTCATTGCTGCTCGGCGCTTTTCCGCTGATGCTGACGGCGCGCCGCATACATGTGCCGGCACCGAAGAAGGGGAGTACCGATAGCCCCGCCGAAGTCGTTTATCAGAACGTGGAGCGCATCGATGACGACCGCCTCGCGCCTTACCGCAGCGATTCGGTGATTTTCTCGAAGTACGACAAGACGGTCGACTCGAATGTGGAGACCTTCTTCGTGACCAACCGGAGCGGGCGCACATTGTCAGGCATGAAGCTGGAATTGAAGTATATGACGGAAGATGGCAGCGAGCTTCACCGCCGCGTCTGCGACATACCGTGCAATGTTCCCCCGGGCGAGACGCGCCGTGTGGACATACGCTCGTGGGACCGTCAGAACACTTTCCGCTACATAGGGAGCCGCATGCCTCGCCGCCGCGTAGCCATCCCCTACAAAGTGACGTTGACGCTCCGGCAACTCACCTTCCCCACTGACAAAGCCCCGTCCTCTGCACCTGCGGATTAACGCCTGTAGTTTCCTCCCGAATAATTATGATTAATCGGGAAATGAGCTAATACTTCGGATAGGCACCGGAAAAATTTAATCCCGATTAATCAGGATTAAACTTGATTAATCGGGATTGTTCTCGGATTTCGGCCGGAACGCCGGGAATCATGGTGCCGGGATGGTCGCACCGGATGTTACTCGTGGGAGGAGCCGTCGAAGCAGTGGGTGCAGATCTTGCATTTGGGGAGGCCGATGGCGCGCACAAGCTCTTCAACGGTGTTGAATTTCAGCGACGTCAGGCCGAAGCGCTCGCGGATGATGTCTACCATTTTCCTGTATTCGGGAGTGCCCGCGGTGGCGTATTTCCCGAGGTTCTTGTCGGGGTCGCCCTCCAGCTCTTTGATGATGCGGCGTGTGATGAGCTCAAGGTCGCTCTTGGAGGCGGAGAATCCCACGAATGGACAGCTGTAGATGAGCGGCGGGCAGGCTATGCGGATGTGCACTTCACGGGCGCCGTAGTCGAAGAGCACGCGGGTATTGTCGCGCAACTGCGTGCCGCGCACTATGGAGTCATCGCAGAAGAGCACGCGTTGTCCGTTCAGTATCTCACGGTTGGGGATGAGCTTCATCTTGGCCACGAGGTTGCGGAGTTCCTGGCGCGACGGGGTGAAGCTGCGGGGCCATGTGGGAGTGTATTTGGAGATGGCGCGCTTGTAGGGGACACCCATGCCGCAGGAGTAACCGAGGGCCATGCCAACGCCGGAGTCGGGGATACCGCACACGCAATCGACCTTGGCTTCGTCTTCGCGGCCCATGGCCTCGCCGAAGCGGAAACGGGTCTCTTCCACGTTTATACCCTCGTAGCTGGATGTCGGGAAGCCGTAGTACACCCAGAGGAAGGAGCATACCTGCATCTCCTTTTCCGGTTCTTTGAGCACTTCGTAGCCGTCGGGGGTGAGGAGGTCAATCTCGCCGGGTCCCACGTAGTGCACGGTTTCGTAATCGAGGTTGGGGAAGGCGGTGCTTTCGGACGTTGCCGCCATGGCGCCCTCTTTCTTGCCGATGATGATGGGAGTGCGTCCGAGGCGGTCGCGCGCGGCTATGATTCCGTGGTCAGTCACGAGCAGCATGGAGCAGGAACCTTTTACCTTGTGGTATACGTTCTCGATGCCCTCCTTGAAGGTTTTCCCCTGGTTTATGAGGAGCGCCACGAGTTCGGTCTGGTTGGTGTTGCCCGACGAGAGTTCGGCGAAGTGTGCGCCGCTTTCGAGCAGCTCATTCTCCAGCTCCTCGATATTGTTGATTTTCGCTACGGTGACGATGGCGAAGCGGCCGAGGTGAGAGTTTATGATGATGGGTTGGGCGTCGGTGTCGGAGATGATTCCGATGCCGGAATTCCCCTCGAATTTACCGAGGTCCTGCTCGAATTTTGTTCGGAAGTACGAGCTTTCGAGGTTATGGATTGAGCGGGCGAAGCGTTTTGTCTCCGCGTTGTAGGTTGCCATACCGCCGCGGCGTGTCCCGAGGTGAGAGTTGTAGTCTGTCCCGTAGAAAAGGTCGGTCACGCAGGGTGCGGTAGCGATAGTGCCAAAAAAGCCTCCCATATTATAGTTAAGTAGATTTATTTTTAAGTTTTAGAAAATCGGAGAGTCGGGGTTTATTTGCGTTTAGATTTTTTGTCGTCCTCCTCGTCGGCGAATCGGTTGGGGAAGGTCCAGTGCTGTCGCGGCTTGGAGAGGGCGTAGACCACCAGGCAGACGCCGAGCAGGATGAAGGGGATGGAGAGCAGTTGGCCCATGTTCATGCCCCAGCGCTGTATCATGTCTATTTCCCAGGGTTCCTGCACGTTCTTGACGTATTCGATGAGGAAGCGGGGCAGGAATATCCCTATGAAGAAGACGCCGGTGATGAGCCACGGTCGCTCTTCGGCGTTCTTTTTCCAGTACATCCACATGAGCAGGCCGAAGAGCGCCAGGTAGCAGGCGGCTTCGTAGATTTGCGTTGGGTGCATGGCTACGGTCTCGCCGTTGCGTTCGAAGACGAATCCCCACGGCAGGGTGGTGGGACCGCCGTAGATTTCGCTGTTCATGAGGTTGCCGAGGCGTATTAGGCATCCCACCAGGGCGATGGGGATGACGAGTTTGTCGAAAGTCCAGGAAGCCGGCTTCTTGGTGACGCACCACGAGAAGATGAAGACGGCGATGATGTTGCCGATGGTGCCTCCGTGGCTGGCGAGGCCACCTTCCCATATTTTGGGAATCTCGCCGAGGTGTTGCGAGTAATAGTCCCAGGCGTAGAAAAAGACGTGTCCGAGGCGGGCGCCGACGATGGTTGCCACGATGACGTAGATGAGGAGAATCCCGAGCCAGCGTTCCGGCGCACCTTCGTGGCGGAACATTTTCGAGACAATGTTGTAACCGATGATGAAGCCCACGGCGAAGGCCAGTCCGTACCAGCGCACCGACAATGGGCCGAGGCTGAAAATGGCGGGATCGGGATTCCAATAAATGAAGTCAAGCATCCTGAAAAAGGGGGTTGGGCCGGTTCCGTCCGCAGATTGGGTGGCCGGAAACGCGGCAACGGGGAGCGGGGACGGCATCGGCCGTCGCGGGGGCGCGCCGTCCCCGCCTCGTCGCGATGTTGGGTTTAGAGTTTAGATACTATTTCTGCGGTGTCCTGGGCAATGACGAGTTCCTCGTCGGTGGGGATGACCACAACCTTGACCTTGGAGTCTTTCTTGGTGATTTCCACCTCTTTGCCGCGGCACTTGTTGGCCTCTCCGTCGAAGTCGATGCCGAGGAAGGCAAGCTGGCGGCACACGAACTCGCGTGTGGAGAGCTGGTTTTCGCCCACGCCGCCGGTGAAGACGATAACGTCCACTCCGCCGAGCACTGCCGTGTAGGCGCCGATGTATTTGATGATGCGGTATTCATACATGTCGAGGGCCAGTTTGGCACGCTCGTTGCCTTCGGCTATGGCGTTCTCGATGTCGCGCATGTCGCTCGAAATCTCTGTTACGCCTGCCACGCCCGATTTCTTGTTGCTG
>ERZ780207.893-NODE-893-length-28803-cov-17.427960_pt1 | contig 28803 bp, 26 predicted proteins | sample MGYA00510977_ERZ780207 | MGnify/ENA primary metagenome ERZ780207 (study PRJEB29588, sample SAMEA2151383) | human gut metagenome | biome: human gut; feature: human-associated habitat; material: faeces | place: Denmark | collected 2008/2010 ...
ATTAAAAACAAGCGAAAGGCATCTTATAAAAGCCGAAAGACCGCAAGAAGTAATCAAAAATCCTTACACGGCCTGATGACCGATTTGGGTTAAATCTGAATAAATCTCTTTTTTTATTCTGAATAAATCTCTATCTTATTATAATGATTATTACAAACAACTTAGGTATTCAATTCGGGAAAAAAGTTTTGTTCCAAGATGTGAATTTGAAGTTCACAGCTGGTAACTGTTATGGTATTATTGGTGCTAACGGTGCAGGTAAGAGTACGCTTATGCGTATGCTCAGCGGCCAACTCACACCAACACACGGTACCGTGACGCAAGGTCCTGGCGAGCGCATGAGCGTGCTTGCCCAAGACCACTTTGCATTCGACGACTTCTCCGTTATCGACACTGTGCTCCAAGGTCACTCTGAACTTTGGGCTGTGATGAAGGAAAAAGATGCTATTTATGCAAAAGAGGATTTCTCTGATGCCGACGGCGTAAGAGCAAGCGAACTTGAAGAAAAATTCGCTGAAATGAATGGTTGGAACGCTGAAAGCGATGCGGCAGCCTTGCTTAGCGGCCTGGGAGTGAAGGAGGAATTTCACTACACTATGATGAAAGACATGCCAGCTAAAGCAAAGGTGCGTGTGCTGCTGGCTCAAGCACTTTTCGGCAACCCTGACAACTTGTTGCTCGATGAGCCTACCAACGACCTTGACCTCGACACCGTGACATGGCTCGAAAACTATTTGAGCAACTGCGAAAACACAGTGCTTGTGGTGAGTCACGACCGTCACTTCCTCGACGCTATTTCCACCCACACTTTGGATATCGACTATCACAAAATCACTCTCTACGCTGGTAACTACAGCTTCTGGTATCAGAGTAGCCAGTTGGCTTTGCGTCAACAGCAGCAACAGAATAAGCGTGCTGAAGAAAAGAAGAAGGAACTTCTTGAATTCATTCGCCGATTCAGCGCCAACGTGGCTAAATCTAAGCAAACTACAAGCCGCAAAAAGATGTTGGAAAAACTCAATATTGAAGAAATCCAACCGTCTTCACGCCGCTATCCAGGCATTATTTTCACTCCTGAACGTGAACCAGGCAACAAGATTCTTGAAGTGAACGGACTTACAGCAAGTATCGATGGCGAAATCTTGTTCAAGGACTTGACTTTCAACGTGGAGAAGGGCGACAAGATTGTGTTCTTGAGCCGCGACCCTCGTGCCATGACCGCTTTCTTCGAAATCATCACTGGCAACAGAAAGGCTGACGCTGGTACATATGAATGGGGACAAACCATCACATATTCATATCTGCCACTTGAAAGCGATAAGTTCTTCGACAACGACTACAACCTCGTTGACTGGCTGGCACAATACAGCGACGACACAAGCGAAATTTACCTCAAAGGCTTCTTGGGCAAGATGCTCTTTGCTGGCGAAGATGTGTTAAAGAAAGCGAAGGTTCTCTCTGGTGGTGAAAAGCGAAGATGTATGATTTCTAAGATGATGATGACCAATGCCAACACCATCATTCTCGACACCCCAACCAACCACCTCGACTTGGAATCAATTCAGGCGTTCAACAACACGCTCCAAGCCTTCAAGGGCATTGTGCTGATGTCGAGCCACGACCACGAATTTATCCAAACCGTTTGCAACCGTGAAATCGAACTCACTCCAAACGGTATCATCGATAAGATGATGGACTACGACGACTACATCACCGACGAAAAAGTATTGGCTCTCCGCGAACAATACTACCAAAAATAATCCCTCACAAGATACACCCAAAACAAAAGGCGGCTGAATCCGAATCAGTCGCCTTTTCTGTTACCTTTTGTGGAGATGGAGGGGATTGAACCCTCGTCCAAACGTGGAACTAATAAGCTTTCTACATGCTTAGTCTTGACTTGGTTTTCGTCGATAGGCAGGATCAAGACCACCAACCTAAAGCTTATTCTCTAAATTTCGCCAAATCCGCGAGACTCGAATCCAGCTATTCCCGAAATTCCTGCACCGCCATATCGATACGCCTCGGAAAAAGGGCAATCGGGCGATGTCTCGTTACTACCTCCTTGGGTAGTAATAAAGCCAACTTACTGTACTTCGGTTAGGCAGCGAGAGCGTAGTTGTTTTCGCCATTTAAATTTGTCAATGACTGAGATTATAGAGCCTTGCCATTATCGCTCTGCATGCTTACTTACCACCTCTACACGCTGTCAAAGCCATGTCATCCCCATGTAGTTTGATAAGTGGTGCAAAATTACACTATAATTCCGAAATAGAAAAATTGAAATGCAGTTTTTTTTGTGGAAAGTTCTACAAAAAGCACTAATTTTGCATTATGAACATTCGAAACCTCATTATATTTTCATCAATAGCACTTGGTCTGTTTAGCAGTTGCGACAGAGAATCCGATATTGGCACCTATAAACTGAAGATTAAATCTGAAATTTCCGACTCCGATAGCGTGAAAGTGCTGGTGTATGATTCCGACTACAATCACCTGCGCACACTGAATGCTGGCAAACTCAAAAGCGGAACGCTCACACTTTCTGGAGAAATGCAGCAGCAAACCATCGCCTTGCTCGACTATGGCAAGAAGGAACCTATCACTTTCATTCTCGAAAAGTGCGAAACAGAAATCACCATCGGAAAGGACAATGTGATTATCTGGGGTGGCAAAGCCAACCACGAATACCTTTCAAAGTGCAAAAACATTTACACGCTCGACAAGCAGCTCAAGAAAATCGAGAACGACTATCGCAAAGCGTTAGCCGACTCATCGCTCAACCCAGCAAAAGAGAAGAAACTACTACAAATTCACAAAACTCTTTCCGACTCGCTGCAGCATACAATTCTACATTCCATTAACGGCAACGATGAAGTAGGGCAGCTCATCAAAGAGAAATTCTTCAATCGCTTAGACACCACAAGTTTGAAGCAAATCAAGTAACCCAAGCATCAGCATCATATATATATAATAATTAAAGCCACCCTAATGGATGGCTTTAATTTATTGTGAATATATTTTGTAAATATTATTCAGCTGGAGTTGCTTCAACTTCTGCTTCTGGCTCTGCTTCTGCTACAACTTCGAAAGGAATTACAGCAGACACTTCCTTGTGAAGCTTAACGATAGCTTCATACTTGCCGAGTTCCTTAACTTGGTTCTTCACAACGATAATCTTGCGATCGATGTTGTGACCGAGCTTTTCAAGAGCTTCAGCAATTTGAATGTTGGTGATTGAACCATAGATGGTGCCCTTGTTGCTCACCTTAGCGGTAAGAGTAAGAGCTACATCCTTCAGGCTTTCAGCCACAGCTTCAGCATCAGCTTTGATCTTAGCGAGCTTGTGAGCGCGTTGACGTTGGTTTTCAGCCAACACCTTAAGTGCAGATTCAGAAGCGATAACTGCCTTGCCTTGTGGAATCAGGTAGTTACGACCGTAACCACTCTTTACTTCAACTACATCATCCTTGTATCCAAGGTTGTTGATATCTTCTTTTAAAATAATCTTCATAAAAACTTTCCTCCTTTTTTTAATTATTTCATCAAATCGGTAACGTAAGGAAGCAAAGCCAAGTGACGAGCACGCTTAACGGCTTTAGCAACTCTTCTTTGGAACTTCAGAGAAGTACCGGTGATGCGACGAGGAAGAATCTTACCCTGCTCGTTCAAGAATTTCTTCAAGAATTCAGGATCCTTATAGTCGATGTACTTGATACCGCTACGTTTGAAACGGCAATATTTTTTCTTCTTGGTGTCCACTGAAAGTGGAGTGAGATAACGGATTTCTGATTGTTGTGCCATAGTTTAAAACCTCCTAAAATTAAGCATTGTTTGATTCTTCAGCTGGAGTTTCTTCAGCCTTTACTTCTTTAGCACTCTTCTTCAAGCCACGACGCTTTACAGCATATTCGTGAGCAAACTTGTCGAGGTGGAAAGTGAGGAAGCGGAGTACGCGTTCGTCACGACGATAAGCAGTTTCGAGTTTTGCAACTACGGTTGGTTCTGCATCGAATTCCAACAAAGTGTAAAATCCGGTAGTTTTCTTTTGGATTGGATAAGCGAGCTTGCGCAAACCCCAATTTTCTTCGTTAGCAATTTCTGCACCATGTTTGGTGAGAACTGCTTTGAATTTCTCTACCGCTTCCTTCATCTGAGGCTCAGACAAAACGGGAGTTAAAATGAAAACGGTTTCGTAATGATTCATATTACTTCAAATGATTAAAAATTAATAATTTGCCTCTTGTTGTCCAAAAAGCGGTGCAAAGTTAGTGATTTTTTGCCAAACCACAAACAAAAAACACCTGAAAATTTGGAGATTATCTTCAATTTCAGGTGTTTTTTCAGGTCAATATCAGAATTTCGCTTATTTTCCAAGCAGAATTTCATTGATTTTCTTGGCAATCACTTCCTTGGGGTAGAGCCCGGTTAAAGTTTTGGGCGTTCCTTTTTTAGGGAAAAACACCAAGAATGGCACGCTGCGCACTTGCAGTGCTTGAGCAAGCGGTTTGTTTTTATCCACATCCACGCTGTAAAAGTCCACCTTGCCCTTGAATTGCTTTGCCAATTCGTCAAGAATAGGGGCGAGCTTCCGACATGGGCCGCACCAAGTGGCGTTGAAATCAACCACGGCAGGTCGATTGCCTTTAAAATGAAATGATGTGTCCTGCTCCAAGATGAAGCCAATCTTCTCGGCAAACTGCTCCATGTCTATTTCTTGCACCTTGCCCTTAATCTGGGCACTGGCGCAAAGCACGGCAACGCTTGCAATTAATATTAAAACGATTCTTCTCATAACCTATAATTGTTATTGTTTATTGATGCTCTGGACGCAAGAGGTCGTTCACCGTCTTTACTGGGTTGAAGGTTTCGATTGGCACTTCCACAAACACGGTAATCCAGTCGCTCATCGAGCCGTTCCACAACCCTGGCAATTCAAGTGCCTTGATGTCAACGCCATTTTTCGACTTCATGCTAATCAAACCAGTGTCAAGGTCAACAAATTCCTTCAAATTGAATTTCTCGCCCTTATAGTCTTTCAAATAGCACACCAAATCCACAGGATTGAAGTGTGTGCCGCTGTTCATTAATGCCACTGCATCGGGATTTGACGAGTCGATTTGTGCCGATTCGAGGATTTGTGGCGAATAAGTACCGTCAGGGTTATAAGCCAAATATGGGCCACCGCCTGGCTCGCCTTCATTTTTCACCACGCCGCACACACGAATTGGGCGGTTGAGTTTCGCCTTGATGTATGCGCATAGTTGCTCTTTATCCATTTCTGCGGTCTTGTCGGAATGAATCGAGAGTTCATTTTCCAAGTATGCGAGCATCGGCTTTAGTTCTTTCTCTGTGCATTCGCCAGCCTCAATCTTTTGGAGCATAGCGGCAACCTTGGCTTGAATTTCCACCAGATAGCCGGCAATCACACGTTTATATTTTGTGGTTGTAGCACGGAACTTCGATGGCACCACATTGTCGATATTCTTGATGAACACAACAGCGGCTTCACGTTCATTCAAGTTCTCAATAAGCGCACCATGGCCAGCAGGGCGGAACAGCAGTTCGCCATTTGGCTCGCGATATGGCGTGTTATCCATATTCACAGCTATAGTGTCGGTCGATGATTTTTGCTCCGACATGGTCACATTATATTTCACGCCCCACACTTGCTCATAAATTGGCAATTTAGCCGTCAACAGTTTTTCAAATTCCGCTTTATGCTCTGGCGAAACAGTGAAGTGCAAATTCACCTTGCGGTTTTTGTCAGCGGCATATTGTGCGCCTTCCTCCAAATGTTCTTCAAGTGGGGTGTGGGCATTGCCACCTGTGGTTTTGTGGAATTTGAGCAAAGCCTTTGGCAAGAAGCCGTAGTTCAAACCTTCAGGTTCAAGCATCGCTTTCACCACGTCCACATACCTTCCTGCCGACATCAGTTCTTGCACATTTGAGCGATAGAGTTTTCTGCAAGCGTTGTTCAAGTCGGCATAGAATGCAAATTTTGTGATGTTTTCAAAATACTCCTTTTCAAAATCAGTGGTAGGCGCATCTTTTCCCGACGAAGCGAAAGCAAACATATTCTTAAACATGCGACTTGCCGCACCAGAGGCTGGCACAAATTTCTCAATAGCCTTGCCTGTCTGTTGGAAATCCGACCATGCTTTCACACAAGCGGCTGTTTCTTCGGGCGAGAATGCCTTGATTCCATTGCCGATGGTAGCAACAGCGTTGATTTTCAAAAATGGGAAACCCACTTCAAAGCGCTTCAGTTGAGCGTCAATCATTTCGGCTGTGATACCTTTCTTCTCAATGAAGGTCAAATCAGAGGTAGATAACATAGCAATAATTCAATAATTTATAAAGTTTTTCGTTTAATTTAATATTCCGTAATGGCAACTTAATTAGTTTGTCATTTGTAAAGTTAAGCATTTTATTTTAATTTTGGGGCGAAATTTAGACAATAATACGTGCAAAATGAACACAGACCTCAAATATTTCAACGAAGAAGAGAAGAAAAACGTCGCAGCCCATGTAGAGGCTTTGCGCTCAATGCTTGGTAGCGAGCTTGCTGAGTCTGATTTTCAGAATGTGTACCGGGTGATTGTCGAGGGCATTGACGCTGGCCACATCAAGCGCGATAAATACGGCATTAATCCTGTGGAGCGCAGCCTATGCACGGCTTGCCTTGTGAACGAACTCATCGCTCCCGACCGCAACATCACCATCGCCACATTGCTCTACAATCTCTCTCGGGAGGGCTTCGTGACGGAAGAACAGATCAAAGATATGTTCGGCTCGGATGTGTCAAAGCTCGTTCATGGATTGATTAATGTGTCATCACTATATAAAAAACAGGCTGCTGTGGAGAACGACAATTTCCACAAGTTGCTCATGACTTTTGCCGAAGATATTCGTGTGATTATTATCATGATTGTCGATCGTTTGGGGTTGATGCGCAGAATCAATCACCACCCCGACGAGAAGTTTGTGCGCGACATATCTTCCGAGGCACGTTACTTGTATGCGCCACTGGCTCACCGCTTGGGTCTTTACACCATCAAGTCGGAGCTGGAAGACCTTTCATTGAAATATCTCAACAGAAAGATATACACCCAAATCGCTCAAAAGTTGAACGAGACGAAGCGTCAGCGCGATGCCTACGTCACCAACTTTATCGAGCCTATCCGCCAAGGACTCGAAAAATCGGGGTTGAAATACGAAATCAAGGGCCGCACCAAGTCAATCAACAGCATTTGGAACAAGATGCGCAAGAAGGACGTGGACCTAAAGGACATGTACGACCTGTTTGCCATTCGCATCATTCTCGACTCGCCAAAGGAGCAGGAGAAGCGTGATTGCTGGACGGCGTATTCTATCGTCACCGACATCTACACCGCCAACGTATCGCGCCTGAAGGACTGGATTTCGATGCCTAAGTCTAACGGCTACGAGTCGCTCCACATCACCGTGCGAGGACAGGAAGATAAGTGGGTGGAGGTGCAGGTGCGCACGAAGCGAATGGACGAGATTGCTGAGCGTGGACTTGCCGCACACTGGAAGTACAAGGGCATCAAGAGTGAGGGCGATGTGGATATGTGGATGAACAATGTGCGCGAGGTGCTTGAGGCTGGCAGCGATGGTCAAATGGGGCTGATTCGTGAAATGAACATGAACCTTTATGATAAAGAAGTGTTTGTGTTCACTCCGAAAGGCGACCTCTTTAAGTTGCCACTGGGCTCTACCGTGCTCGACTTCGCTTTCCACATTCACTCGAAAGTGGGTTGCACTTGCATCGGCGCAAAGGTCGATGGCAAAAACCAGAAGTTCAACTACAAGCTGAAGAGTGGCGACACCATCGAGATTCTAACTTCCACCAACCAATCGCCACGACAAGACTGGCTCAACTTCGTGGTCACCTCTAAGGCACGCAACAAAATCAAACAAGCCGTCAACGAGGAAAAAATGAAGAAGGCGGATATGGTGCGTGAAATGCTTGAACGCCGTTTCAAGAACCGTAAAATCGATGTTGACGAAGCCTCGTTCTCTAAATATGTAAAAAAGAGGGGCTACAAGTCGATTATCGACTTTTATGTAGAAATTGAGTTGGGCAATATCGATGCCAACGAGGTGATAGACGGTTACGCAGAGTTCATCAAGCCTGTTGAGCAAGTGCTCACCCACGAGACTGCTGATAAGTTTGTGCTCCAAAGCAAGGTGCAAGACACCGACGACACCGACTCAGAGATCCTGATTATCGGCAACGATGTGAAAGGCATCAACTACAAGTTCTCGAAGTGCTGCAATCCAATCTATGGCGACAAGATTATGGGTTTCATATCCAGTTCCGGAGCCATTAAAATCCACCGCATGGACTGTGGCAACGTGAAGAACTTGATGGAGAAATATCCTTACCGCGTCATCAAGTCGCAATGGTCGGGCAAACTTGGCAACCAATTCGCCGCCACGCTGAAAGTCGTAGGGCAGGACGACATTGGTATCGTTACTAACATCACTTCGCTCATCAACAAGGAGGGTGACACCGTGCTGCGCAACATTTCCATCAACTCTAACGACGGGCTTTTTGAAGGGCACCTCGTGATCGGCATCAATAGCCTCGATCACCTCTCCACCTTAATCCAAAAAATCCAAAATCTCCGAGGCGTAAAAGAAGTCACCCGCCTCTCCCATTAAAGCACCGACACAAAATGCTCCATCTTGGTTAATAACCATTTACAGCGGACGCAAAATTATTGCGTCCGCTTCCTTTTTAACACAAAACCTAAACCAAATTTAACCACAAAAGCCACAGAATTTTTAACCCAAATCAAGTTCACCAATTAATAGGAGTTAAGTATTTGCGCAATTTCAAATACCAATTTTTAGGTATTGCCAAAACACATAAACCCTCGTAATTTTGCAACCGAAAACAATGATAATCACAAGATTGAAACTTCAATTGAAATATAATAACAAAAAAAAAGAATAACATGAAGAAAATTTTTACTTTTGCTTTAGCCACTCTGATGGCAGGTAATATGATGGCACAAATGCATGGCGTGTTAAACTTCGCAGGCGCATCTACCGCCAATGTTCTGAACCAGAATGTAGAAAACCCAAGCGACACCGTGAAGTTTGAAATGGTGAACGCCGCTTCTGGTAATATCACTCTTCCAAATATCACCAATGACAATTTCGTGATTTCCTCATTCACTATCGCAAATGTCGCATTCACGATGGGTGCCAACCATGTGGTAACTATGCCCGACCAGACATTCGCAACCAAAGTTACTGTTGGCGGCGAAGAAAAGAATATTACAGGTTCTTCGCTCAAAGGTACATACAACATGGCAGACAACTCCTTGACACTGAATCTCACATTCAAATATGGAGCAATGCCATTCGACATGACCTACAGCATCAAGGCATACTACATTAAGCCTGTGGCAAGTGCTATCACTGTCAACGTTGGCGGTGCATTCAATTACGCCAATGAAAACGTCAGCTACAGCGTGCGCAAGTATATCGACAACAACGTGCAAAAAGTGGATGTGGAAATTCCCACCTACACACTCGACAACACCGTGATGGGCAACCTCACACTCGGAACCTATACAGTGAAAGGTTTGACCTACGACGAGGAGAAGGGTGGATTCTACCGCGACTACAAGAATGACGGACTTAAATTCCACTTCACAGCCGAAACAGGCGGAAAAAAGACTATGGACGGCGACTATTCGTTCAACACAGAGAAGAACAATAATATTCTTGTGAAATACAACGGCAACAAGGTGGAAGACATCGTCAACACTTTCCAAATGGGAGCCATGCCATTTGCTATTGTTACCAAATTCGACACAAATTCCTCTGGTATCACATCTGTCACAAACGATGAGAAAAGCAACAAGATAAACGACGGCAAAATCTACAACATCTATGGACAGGTAGTAGGTGAGGACTATAAGGGAATTGTAATTATTAACGGAAAGAAGTATCTTAAGAGATAAGGTATTATTGATGAAAAATATTTTTAAACTATTCGTTGCTGCGGTGAGTGTTTCGGCACTCACCGCTTGCAACAATCTTTTTGACGATATTTACGACAAGCCTCAAGAAATTGTTCGAGCAAAAGGACAGGTCATAATCGACGCAACAAGTTGGAAAGATTGGTATTATGTGGACCTCAATCGCTTACATCAGCTCACCCTTGAAGGCAACGAGGAAGAACTATTTAAAGCACAAACAGAGTTTGAAGCCTATTCTATTCCGATGGAGGCAACAGGCGATAGGGTTGACACACCGACTCCTGGAGAAGAAAACTCCACCATAACACAAGGCAAAAAACCAGGGCAATACATGTATTGGTTCGATGTGTTTGGCGCGGGTATAAAGAATAACACATTTTCCCACTTCACACCCACAGCCGAACAGGCAGCACCTGATGATTGGAGCTTTGCTGTACATCGCAACAACGTTAGGACCAACGGTGGTGCTGTATTTGAAACCACATACACCTCAATGACACAATTGCCAGAGAGTAGCGAAGCATTCAAAAACATGAAGTTCGTCGAGGACGAATGGACTGAGAACGAAGTGTGGGACAGCCAAGAGCAGATGCTTCTTGGTTACGTTCCCTCGCAAGGCATTGCCATAAACCGTGTGCTTTCATCGTGGTTAAGCATGGAAATTCCGCCTATGCCTCCGACCTTCAGCTTGAACAACCATGTGTTTATATTGCGACTAAAGGACGGCACATATGCAGCTTTGCAACTTGAAAATTATCTCGCACCTAACGGTACAAAATGTTATCTTACAATCAATTATAAGTACCCCTATTAAGTTGGGTGACGCTTCAGAAAAGAATTATGCAGAAACAAATATTTTTCTCAACACTGATGGCAGTAGTCGCATGCCTATCGTCATCAGCACAGGATGCATACACTGACACAATCTACCGAAAGTTCGACCTCGACGAGGTGGTGGTGACTGGCACACGCACTCCTAAGTTTTTAAAAGACACCCCCATACAGACTCGTGTAATCAACGTAAAAGAGATTGCCCGACTCGATGCAACGAATGTGCAGGATCTCCTGCAGCAAGAACTGCCTGGGGTGGAATTCACTTATGCAATGAACCAACAGACTCATCTTAATTTCTCTGGTTTTGGCGGACAAGGAGTGCTCTTTCTCGTCGATGGCGAACGACTTGCTGGTGAGACTATGGACGATGTGGATTTCACCCGATTGAGCATGGACAACGTGGAACGAATTGAAATAGTGAAGGGCGCGGCATCGGCTCTCTATGGAAGCAATGCCACAGGTGGCGTGATAAATATCATCACGAAGAAAAGCCAAAAACCTGTAACACTCAACGTGAACGCACGATATGCCAAGCACAATGAGCAGCGCTACGGTGGAACCTTCGGGCTGAATGGTAAGCACTGGTACAATATGTTCACAGTGAATTTCAACCAAATGGACAACTACGATGTGCACAGTGCGTCCAACCCGGTTACGCGCATTATCTCAACTGTGTATGGCGATAAGACCATCAATTTCAAGGATCAACTGGTGTGGAGCCCCAACAAGAACTTTCATCTTTCGGGACGCGCAGGATATTTCTTTCGCGAAACTGTGAGGTCAGCCGACCAGCCTGAGCGATACCGTGACTTCTCTGGCGGTCTTGGTATGCAATGGAACATTTCCGAACACGACGATTTTCAGGCGAGCTATGCGTTTGACCAATACGATAAATCGGACTATCAACGCATCACCAAGCTCGACATTCGCGACTACAGCAATGTGCAAAACTCTCTACGACTGCTCTACAACCACAGGCTCGATAGGGGAGATGTGCTCACCATCGGTTCCGACTTTATGCACGACTATCTCTACAACACTAACTTGGAGAACGAAACGCGTAACCAAAACTCTTGGGACTTGTTTGGACAATACGACTGGCGTATTTCCGACCAATGGGAGGCTGTGGGTGCCGTGCGTTATGACTATTTCTCAGATGGTAAAGAGTCGCACGTTACGCCAAAACTCAATGTCTGCTACAAACCTATCTACAATCTCTCAATTCGTGCTGGATATGGTATGGGATTCAGAGCACCAACTCTGAAGGAGAAGTACTACAACTTTGATATGGCGGGCATCTGGATTGTTGAGGGCAATGCTAATCTAAAATCGGAAGTGAGTCACAATTTTAATCTCTCTGCTGAATACACCAAAGGGCACTACAACCTCACAGGTTCAGTATATTATAATAAGGTTAAGAACAAACTCGCAACTTCGGCTCCATACTTCAAGACGCCCAACGACAAACTGCCATATTTGCCCTACGCTAACCTTGACGATTATAGCGTTTGTGGTGGTGAAATTGGAGCGCAGGCAAAGTGGAACAATGGTTTAGGAGCGCGACTGACTTATGCCTACACTAAGGAACAGCTTGCAAAGGATAAGGATGGGCACACCATCAACAACCAGTATATACCAGCACGTGAACATGCACTTAACGCTCGCGTAGATTTCGACAAGCAGTTCAGTAAAAAATATGGGTTGAACATTGCGCTTCAAGGTCGTGTACTTTCTGGAGTGGAAAATGTGGAATACAAGGACCACTACGACGTGAGCAAGGGAACTATCACTGTGGAATATCCTGCCTACACTATTTGGAAACTCTCGGTCGTGCAGCGTGTGGGTAATGCGGTTAAGGTAACTGCGGCTCTCGATAATGTATTCGGATATAAACCAAAATATTATTATCTCAATAGTCCAATAACCGACGGTGTCAATTTTCAGATTGGCATGTCGATAGATATAGATAAATTATTTTAAACACTTTAATGTTATATACGATTATGAAATCAAATTGGTGGAAAGCAATAGCATCGTTTCTTTTGGTACTCTTTACAATGCCTTTAGGACATGCATTGATGATGATAATGGAAAAGACAATGACACCTGAGGCGTTGCACTATTCGGCGTTCTTTATGGGGTTAGTTGGTCTGTTAATTGTAATTGCTGGCGTGTTTGTTAAAGGTGACACTAAACAGACGCTATTCGGATTAATCGGTGGTCTGCTATTCTGGACTGGATGGGTGGAGTTTCTATTTCAATACTACGCTACTCGATGGGGCACACAACCCGAAATTGAGAATGGCGAGATTGTGACAAAACCCGAATATCTCATCTTGCCTGCGACCTTTGGCATGTGGATGATGGTGATAACTCTTTACATTTTCTCTACTAAAAACGGTTGCAACTTCATTAACTGGTGGCAACGAACACTTTTTCGCTCACGCAAAAACGAAATTGCAGCACGCCCTATGACACACCACACAAGCATCGTCACATTCATGGAGATAAACATGATTTTGTGGTCAAGTTACTTGCTCCTGATGTTCTGCTACGACAAAAACTTCCTCGGCGATCACCATCCTGTTACAAGTATCGTGGCTGCGGCTTGTCTGCTCGGTAGCATTTTCATTTTCAAGAAGCAACTGAAACTATCAGCATGGGGATCCAACATACGCATGGCTATAGCTACGGTTGTAGTTTTCTGGGTGCCGGTAGAAGTGCTCGGTCGTCTTGACTTCTTCCATGAGTTTTGGGTCGAACCTCAAGAATATGCCACACAGATGATTTGCATTCTCGCATCATTCATTGTGCTGCTGGGGTATATTGTAGTTTCTGCAAGAAAGAAAAAAGTAAAAAAAGAATAATTGATGAAGAAAGGCACTTGGAGAAAGCACCATAAATGGCTGGGGCTCGGCATGACGTTTTTCTTGCTGATGTTTTGCGTGTCGGGCATTCTGCTTAATCACCGTCAGCTTATCAAGGAGGTGAATGTGAGCAGGAAGTTTCTGCCCAGCCGCTATGAGTTCAAAAATTGGAATGGCGGACTGCTGAGAGGCACTCTCGACATTGGTAACACATCTACATTTGTTTCTCACCAAATTACTGACTCGAGTCACACCGTTCTGCTATATGGCAACGGTGGCATCTGGCTCACAGACTCTAAGGCCTCATTCTTCAAAGATTTTAACAAAGGACTGCCCACAGGTGCAGACTTACGCCAAATCAGGAATGTAGTGAATATTGAAAGTGACGGGTATGGTAGCAACTTATTTGCCGTATCTCCGTTCGCCCTTTATCGCTACAGTAATTATAGGGCATGGAAAGAGATAAAGGTGCCATTAGACGAAAACGAGAAGTTCACCGACATTACTTGTCATGGCGACACGCTTGTGGTACTGAGTCGTTCGTTCATATATACATCTCTTCCTCCATACGATTCATTCTCGCGAATTGAAATTCACGCGCCAAGTGATTACGACGGTAAGGTGTCGGCGTTTCGCACGGTATGGTTGCTGCACAGCGGCGAATTGTTCGGTACGGTTGGAAAACTCGTTGTCGATGCCATAGCCGTTGTTCTTGTATTGTTGTGCATCACAGGAATTGTTTTTTGGATAAGACCAAAACATAAATTTTGGCTAAAAAATTCGCTCAGACTACACAACAGCATGGGGCGATACACCATTGTCCTTACACTACTGGTAGCCATTACTGGTTGGTGCCTACGTCCGCCTGTGATGATTCCATTAGCGTTAAACCAAATTCCTGCAATTCCAGGCACTTCCCTCAAAAGCCCAAATCCATGGAACGACAAACTGCGCATGATTGCGTACGATGACACGTGCCACGACTGGCTTCTATCGACCTCAGAGGGTTTCTATTCCCTGAATTTACAGCAGGGGACAGCAAAGAAGATTGACTCAGCCCCACCTGTAAGCGTGATGGGGTTGAATGTATTGCAAAAAGATGATGATGGCAAATGGCTTTGTGGTTCTTTCAGCGGATTGTTTATCTGGGATAGACAGCACCACACTTCCACCGACTATTTCACTGGAAAGCCAGCTCCAAAGCGCCAAGGACCGCCCTTCGGCAAGAAAGCAATTGCTGGTATGAGTCAAGACTTCTCATCGCCTGTGGTAGTGGAATATGATGAAGGCTCATCATTTGCCACTCAACCAACTGAGATGAACCAACTCCCTATGTCGCTTTGGAATGTGGCACTTGAAGTGCACAGTGGAAGAATATTCATCGGCTCCATTGCCACATATACATTCATCTTCGTGATGGGCTTCCTCGCCATCTGGTGCCTATGGTCAGGCTATCGCATCAGAATCAAACGTCCTTGACACAAACCCAAGTATTTTTCCGAAGATATATATTTTGCTTAGGAGCAAACCTAAACATAAAGCCACTATCTCCCTTTTTAGCATTTACACATCACTTTTCAAGAATTATTTTTGCGAAGAGTTCATTGAAATAATATTAGAGGCTTTTAGCATGTTTAGTGTTTCAGGTGTTTCAGGTGTTTCAGGTGTTTCAGGTGTTTCAGGTGTTTCAGGTGTTTCAGATGTTCCCTTTTTGTGATAATTTGTGCTAATTCGTGGTATTTGAAGAGTTTTAATCTGTGGTTTCCGATAATATCATCTGCATCAATTCCTCGTTCGCTTTGTTGTTCACCGATGCGCTCCTCACTTCCGACAGATAGTCGAGTGTTGCGGAACATTCTCCAGTAATATCCACCCCAATCACTTCCTCGTGAGCATAGATAATGCGAAGCACGGCTTGAAGTTGAAGCAGTGTCATATCACCATTGGTCCAGTCCGTAACGGCATCTTGCTTCCTAAGCACATCCTTGTCTATTGAAATGTAAACAGGTTCGTGAATCAGTTTACCCGCCTTTGATGGCCATGCTTGATGGTGGTCAATTTCGGCTTGACTGTAAAACATCGCCTTCTCTCTCAAGTGTGTAGGCACTTCATGTATCAACTTGTCAGACGCTCCAACAATGATGATATTTTTCACATAATGATTATTCTCAAGCACATCAGTAACCCAGCCTCCACAAGAAACCATGCCCTCCCATTGCGGACGCTGCATATCGGGGTGGTGGTCAAGAACAATCAAAGAAAACGGTTCTTGCAGCCTCGACACCCAATATTCCGTGAGATAATGATAATCGCCCGAATCTATGAAATGAAGAGCCTTAGCAGGGTAGGGTGCAAGTGTTTTTCGCAACGCATTCCTTCCATCAGCATCACAATAGCAGTCCACACCATTCAGCCCCCGGCAATCAACATGCACAATCTCCCTCCCCGATGCAAACGACTCAAAATCATAAACACCCGAAAAATCGACCACAATAATATCCATCCCATTTTTCATACAGCAAATTTATAAAAATCAAATCAAATGTCAATAAAAAACCCACATTTCCTCCCATAAAATCCCACCCCTTTAGAAACCCAATCATTCTCTATAAACCCAATCATTTCATTTCCAAGTGAAAATCACCCCAACAAAAACAGTTTAGGCTGTAACCCTTAATTTTACAAGGAATTACAGCCTAACTGACTTATTTATCTAATAATGGTTGAATAACCTTATTATTCCTCCACGGCAGCCTGCGCCGCTGCTAACAAGCCTTGATTATCAGTATTTTACAAGTTTAGTGTGAGGGATTTTAGCATTTTTGGTACACAAACTGCACGTTTTTACATGCACATTTGGACTGTCTTACACTAACTTCTGCTGATTAGCCGAGTTGAGTCTTGCACTTCAACTGCAGCTTAGGCTGTTGTTATCGAAGAGTGGAAATTAGCGACTTACTTAGTTTGCGTATAGTATCTACAAACCTTTTCAGTCACAGTCTGCACATTTAGCACGCTGTAGGTGGAATCCATTAACGTGTTCAATGGCAGATTCTATTTTCTTATATCATATTATTCAATTTTAGAATTACACTTAATTGCTTGACAATACGTCTGGCAACCTTTAACTACTACTTGCGTTATATATTATAGGAGCAAAGCATCCTCAAACACATTCTGCAAATTTTGCTTGCAAAATTAACGATTATCTTCTAAAGTACCAAAACTATTGTGTGTTTTTCTCGTTTTGCGTGCAAAATATGTTTGTTTCTTGATATAGGTTAGGTCAGAGTTGGCATTTTACAAGTATAATAAGGGTTTCAGTTAAAAGAAAAATCCATCATATTCCATCTATGCGAGTTTAGGTTTAAGTTTAAATGTTCTTATATATATAAGTAGGTATAAACCTATCACTCTGGCACACTAAGTTTAAAACTTGAGTTTAATGCGTCATGTATATATACATGGGATGGCGTAAACCTAAACTTAGCCAACTATCGTTCTCAAAGTCGGTTCTCATTCAATCACTCATAGAGCTTATCGCTCGTCCCTCCCCTTTTCGTTATATCTTCTTTTAACTGAAAACTTACCTCTGAAACGTCTTTACTCTTGCGGATCTACTTCTTGGGATTGATAAAATTATGTTGCAAAGGTACATGATTCTTCTTGCGACAATGAAAGGACATGCCGTTGGTTCATCAAGAAATCTCCACACCGTTGGGTAGTATTTATTGATGAATCCTTGCATTGCTTGAACAATCACCTTTGGTCTTCAACATAATTTTTAATCAATCCCAGAAGTAGAAGATTCTACAGAAGGGAAATAAAAAAAGAAACGACATGACAACAATTGAATCAATTTTGACCAGACTGACCAATGCGGTTAGCGGTACAGACAAGGAACTCTACACAGAGGAGGAACTGACCAAGTTTGCAACCTTCGATCTCGACAAGTGGGACGAGAACACGAGCGAGGACGTAATTGCAGAGTCATTCACTGATTACTGGTGGGACACGGACAGGACTTGCAGACGATGCTCTGAGTGTGGCAAACTGATGCGTGAAGGCTATTGCGTAGATATGGGTGCTGCCTACTACTGCAGTGATGATTGTCTTCACACCGAGTACACCGAAGAAGAATGGGCAGAAGAGTGCGAGAACAATGACCAGAGTTATTATACAGAGTGGTAACAATATAAATTTCAAAAATATGGCAAATCAGGCGACAACACTTTATCGCATAAGCAGTGATAATAAGCAATCAGTAATCGAGTTCTGGAACATACTCCAGAGTATGAACGTCAACACAAAGAACATCTGGCTTGACGAGTTGGCTAAACGCTATGGCATAGACTATGAGGCAAGACACATTAGTGTTCGTGGTCATATCTATTGGGCTGAGTACAACGAAGAGGATAATATCCTCTCTATCGAAACCGAAACCGCATGGGACAAATCTGAATTGATTGAGGAGATTAACAAAGCCCAGGGCTATCCTTTTTCTGTTTCATACCGAGTGTGTGAGTGTGGCTGTGAGGTCTTCTATGTTCATGATGAAGGCTCTTTCTTTACTGAAGAATGTTGTGTTAGTTCATACGGAGAGCCATTTGACGAAGCATGTGAGGACGTTTTTGCTACCATCGAGGATGCCATCAAGGAATGGATTTCAAAGACCAGTATTGAGCAAGGAGAACGTACCAATGAAGAAATGATGAACTACATCAATGAATATGAGTACGAGAATGGAGAGACCTACTTCTACATCTATCCATTCACATTTGAATAATTTACCAGTGTTGGCATGTAGTCGTTATGGCTCGTGCCTACCTTCTGGAAGTCTCGTCAATATGTGTATTATCTATAACAAACAGTTTGATGGGTGCTATATAATAACTATATCCTAAAGGCTATATAGGTGACAACCTTTGCCTTGTGCCAATCAGACTATACCTTTGTACACGTTTTTACATATCTACATGTACACACGTATTCACTAATTCATATATATATAACTATGTCTGCGAAAATCATTACTTTAGCCAATTACAAAGGAGGCGTATCTAAGACAACATCAACGGCATCCATTGGTGCATGTCTGGCAATGAAGGGCAAGAAGGTTCTGCTAATTGATCTTGATGGTCAGGCGAACTTAACGCTCTATTACGTACCAAATGAGAATGACATCGACCTGTGCGTCTTTGATTCCCTTGTATCTGGCGAACCTCTCCCTATCCGAAACATAAGGGAGAATCTTGACCTCGTTCTTTCATCACTTGAAATGGCAAGTGCTGAGATAACCTTGACTAATCTCCTGGCTCGTGAGCAACTGCTGACAAACCTTCTTGAACCAATCAAAGAGAACTATGACTATATTCTCATTGATTGTCCTCCGTCACTGGGTATTGTCACCACTAACGCATTCCTTGCAGCTGATGAGATCATTGTGCCGATGACACCTGAACTCCTTCCGCTGAAAGGAATGAGGATGCTTGACAGCTTCGTACTCTCCTTGCAGAAGATTAAACCTTCTCTACATCTTAGCGGTGTATTCATCGCTCGTTACAACCACCGTAAACTTAACAAGGTCGTTGAACAGGCTGTAAAAGACAGATACAATAATATTATAATGTACACGCGCATACGCGAGAACATTGCGCTTGCGGAGTCAGCTGGTAGCGGAATGAGCATATTTGAGTACGACCCTCAATCTAATGGTGCAACTGATTACCTCGCTCTAACAGAAGAAATCCTATCACGTAACTTATAATGACTATGGCAAAGAAAGACATGGACGCATTGCTGGGCAATATCCTGGGCAATGCTATTATCCGACCTCAGGACAAGTGTGAGGAAACTAAACAGGAAGTAACTCAAAGTGAAAAGCCTGTAAACAACACTCCAGAATCTCCTGAAGCCCCATGGAAACATTTCTCATTCATCTGTTCCATAGAGCTGGCTAACAAGGTGCAAGCCATTGCTCATAAAGAAGGCTTTACTATACGTGCATTCATGGAGTACGTTATGCGTCAAGGTATCAGTGCGTATGAGTCCAAGCATGGCAAAGTCAAGAAAATCAAAGTTAAAAACATTGCCGATGTGATGTAAACATATATACACGTATATACGTTTACGTGAATACATGTAAACGTGTGTACGTTGATACAAGTATCTAATTATTGTTCAACTAAATAGGTATAATTCAATGAAAAAGTATTTCTCTTTTGCCATCGCTTCATTATTGATGGCTGCTCCTATGTTCCTCAGTTCTTGTGGAGATGACGATGACCTCATTCCTGATGATAACCAGGAAGAGGTTATGACAGAGTGGATCGAACCATACCACGAGAAGAACTCGACTCCAGATGAAGTCAAAGCTTACATGGCATCTTCTATGAAGAACCATCATCTTGTCAATGAGACTCATTCAACGGAGAATGTCCAATTGGCTTATTCAACCAGGGACATTAACGTTGGTGTTCTCTACAGTTTCTCAACAGTGTCTGGTTCCTTGTACTCTGTCATAGACACAGAGCTTACAATCAACAGTCCTGTTGTCATAGACTATCTTCAGAAGCACTACAGCCTTGTTTCTTCAAACAAGGCTTCGCTCCAGTATTGCTTCACTACACAGGACAAGTCGATGGTCATAACTACCGTCAAAGTCTCTGAGACTTGTTTCAACATCAACTACAGTTTCGTTTATTAAGGTCTTTATCCTCCATGACGCACCATCAGAAGAACGATCTTCTGGTGGTGTTTTATTTTGAATACGTATCAACGTCCACATGTACACGTTGATACAAGTATTAACGTAAACGTGTGGACTTGTTTTCATATAAACGTAACTACATGTATCAATGTGTACGTGTACACACGAATACGTTGATACAGTAGTTCCGAGGCAAAATGCGTAAGATAGAAGCAAAGCGTATTTACCTCAAACTTACGCAATTAGAATTATAAGCAGAACTCTATAGTAAGTGATCCCTGGCTGGATTACCTGCAATAGAGTCCTGTATATTCCTTGTGATTATAATGCTTCGCCCCACACCTTGCAGTATTTCTGTTTAGACAAATTGAGAGTCTTAGCATTCGTGTCAGCAGAGCATGACATGAGAGCCAAGACACTCTTGCCTAAAGGAGCAAACCGAACCAATTCGCAGCCATCAAGTCAGGATCGGTGTCAGAGCCACTGATGCTGCCGTGCTGTCTTCAAGTCCGTCCGTTTATGTTTGCTCTGGCAGAAATACTGCACCCACCCATTCCTTGCAATTACTCGCTGGCGAGTGTGCATTTTGCGTATAAACATCTTCAATGAGCGACACTTGTTTATAATCGTTGCCCACACCATTGTCTAACGGACATGAACAGTTCGCCATAGAGATGTTCTGCCAATGGTCGAGTGTATCGACTATAAGCAGAACAACCCTCTGGCAAAGGTACTACAAGGAGAGACTTTCAATCCATTGCCGGAAGGTATCGGGCAAAACTAAACACTTTGCTCGCTACGTTCCGTCAGTTTGGCTTGAAAGACACTCCTTTATGGTGTCGTACTGGCTGTCTATGTCTGTTTTGACAATTCCCACCCTGATGAGCTTTGACTTTAAGGCTATAGAACTTATCGCTTTAAGTGTATTTGAGAATATCTTTTTCCATAAGTCATCTTGTGCTTTTGGGCTTCTTTTTCTGCGAAGTAAACGTGTCCATGTCAAACGGCAAGTCATATTTCGCAAACAATCTTCCTTTCGTAGAAAGAGTATTCTTCACGATAGACTTGCTCTAATTGCCCTGGCCACACTTCGGAAAGCAGAAAAATCTTCCCAAGCACAAGCCAAATGGCTTAACAAAAGGGAAAATAAAATTTTTTTAGTATGGCAACAACAAATCAGAATCGCCTGTTGACTCCAGAAGTCCTGGCTGCATTTGAGGGGCACGAACTGTACTCTCAGGATGGTAAGAAGAAGGATGCCAAGTGCATCGCAGTGTTTCACATCGGCAACATTCGCTGGTATTTCATCGAAGGTCAGACGGACGGCGAGGACTTCATCTTCTACGGTATTGTGCTCGGACTTGTGGCTACTGAGTATGGCTATGTGTCTGCTAACGAGATGGCTTCAATCTCTATTGATGCGTCGAAGTATGGTCTTGGTATCTTGCAGGTTGAGCATGATAAGGAGTTTGAGCCTTGTGAGCTGTCTGCCATCAAGGATGCTGAGCTCCAGGAGTTCTTGTCAAATCTCTATGATTAGAGTTGAGTATTAACCAATGATGGGCGGTAGTTCATCGCTACTGCCCATCTATTAAAACTTATTGTTATGAACGAATTAGGTGACATCATCATTATCCTCATTGTCTGCCGTGTGTTCTTTGGTATTCTTGGAGCATGGTGGAATGGCGAGAAGAAGAATGATTTCAGAAGAGATCGTTAGTTTGCTCTAAACGCCGAATCATTTCATGTCCTGACAGAAAGACAACTTCTGCCAGAAGACTTTCATGTCAATACACTTTTATATTATGTGGAGCACACTCTTTGTAATTTGTTCGCATTGCCAACATAATAGCTTCACCTACTAATGCCATGTTTGCTAAAGCATAGTGTTTCTGTCCGTTCCAGAGAATAGTATGACCAGCCTTTTCCGCAGTGCGAAGAATCTTTGAACGCACTTCGGTATCACTGAAATAAGTAACAGCACCAGTACCAAAAGCAGTACCAGATGGGCTTAATCCTAAGATAATAGGACCGGCATCAATGTCCAATCCGATTGGACATGATCTATCATAGTATTCTTTGAAACCTGAAATCATTCCATCTTTCCAAAAATACTTCTTAAGTTTGGCATATTGTTCACTTGCAAATGCTTCATCAATATAGGTGAGATATGAACAATTAAGGGAAGTATATGAACCCTTCACTGGAGCATTGGAGAATTTATCTCCATTTTTTTCAAGAAAAGATACAAGAAGCCCTGTTTCATTGTCGCACCATTCTTCACGAGCTCTCTTTACCCATTCCTTTACGGTAGAAGAATATTTTCCATTATTAAGTTCTGCATATTGCTGGAGTGCAACAATAGCTACAAGCATGTCTGGTATGTAAATAGGTTCTCCTGGATATGTTTCAAGGTTCAACGCTGGTGCATTTAACATTCTACGATTCATCGTTTCACAGAGAGAGTCCAATAAATCATCATATCTTGTATCTCCACCTATAGACTTATATCCGCAGATCATCCAAGCAAGATGACTGAGATAAGAAACATGACTGGTATTGTTTTCTAATGTTTGCAATGTATCTTCTCCCCATCTTTGAGTATCATACAAACGTAATTCTTGAGATTGGACAATCTTTATAAGTTTGTCAATATGCTGTAGATTCTCTTCTTTTGTCTCTGGATAAATCGAGGAAATATTAACCAATGCAGCCGAAAGCATGGAGCATGAATATAAAGCCCATTCACCCTGAAATTGTTCTCCGATTACATTCGCAGAGGGCATCTCGTTCAATACAGATGTAGGTGATGTAACCAACTTGTCTACAAGATAGTCGCGTCGTTGTAGGATTTCCTTCTTTTCTCCTTCAATAGTTCCATGTCCTTTGCATCCCCAAATAACGCAAAGTGATTTGAATAAGATCAAAATGAGAATTATTGCTATTGCTACATACATACGTTTTAGTTTTCTTCGTGTAATTATTCTTTTGACAGACTTGATGGAAATAAAACACACAGCTCCGTAAATTGGTAGGAATAAACATATCCACCATGAAGGATAATAGTCATCCCATATCAAGCAGCATGGTAATGACAATAGCACATAAGGAAATAGAGGAAAGTATATCAATTCAAGTCTTTTCTTGGTGCTAACAAGATTCCAGTAAATAGAATATAACATTGTGTATGTGGCAATACATACACCAAGTCCTGTACTAAGGCTGTTTCCCCAGGTATATGGAATAAAGAACAGTAATATATACTGCACTCCAAACCATTTTGTGAATCGCCAAGTTATTTCACAAGAACGAGCAGTTATATTTTCTATCTGTTGTTCTGTCATTTTGAATAGAATGTAATCCAGTTTGTCGTATATACTATTCTATGCTTGTGAATCTCATGACTCACACCGTCATAGTCTCGATACCAGGAATAGTTCCAACCTGGTCCCATGTCAAGATAAATGGCTTCTGCAACACCTTCATCAAGCAAAGCCTGAATGAAATCACCGAATGAAGATACACCTTTACTGTCTATGACACACAACTTACCACTGAGCTCACACAATGCTCTAAACTCGTTTTTGTTGGCATCCTTACGGATTGTCAGGACTCGTTTCCCTTCATGAATCATCAATTCTTGACCGAACCCCATACCACCATTCTGAGCTGCTACATCTAAGTCCTTACTATAGTTTTTATACAGAAACTTCCACTTTCCGCCATAATAGACAAAGGCTCCTGTGTTTCGTTTGCAGCCTGTTTCTTTGTATCGTTTTCCTCCACTTACATGATCACCAAGGATATTGGAATGCTTGAACTCTTTCAGTAACTCTCCTGTGAATGCAGCTTCAGCACAGAAAATAACATTCTTATCTGATAGACTTGGCATAGTACCACATACCAAATCAATAGATGTATAGTCTGGTCTATAGATTATGAGATTGCCTTTCTCCTCGCGTTTTGTATAGTTTGAATATCCTACAGTTTCTGGGTTGTCAGATTTCTCCATTGACCAAGGTTTCTTGCCAGTTATTATGTCTACAAACACCTTAACCCGTGCAAAGTATTCACGGACGTAGGTCATAATAGCCATGTTGGAGGTCGCATCAGCTGCATTGAAGCCATATAGATTCTCAACATCCAAGCCCAAATGTTCTGCCAGATAGATTGCTCTTTCGTTGTGGAACTTCTGAGATATAACAATATAGCTATGCTTGTCATAGACCTTTGTCGCTCTTACAACAGCATCAAGTGTACGGAACCCTTTACCATCAAGAACGATGGCAGAACCCGGAACTCCTCTTGCAACAAGACTGTCCCGCATACATTCAACCTCATTGATACCATCAAGGCTATTCTCGTCACCGCTAATGAGAATGCTTTGGATTTTGCCAGCTTTAAATAAAGATTCTGCGGCATCAATTCTGAACCTGAAGAATTGATTTGGTCTACGGCCAATGCGAGTCTGGGGCGTTGTACCTAACAACAAACCTACTTCTGATTGTGGGATATAATCTTCTTCTGTATATAATCTTCCTTCAGCATTATGACAAACAAGATAATTGCATGAAAGCAAAAGCAATAGAACAGCTATAACGCCACCAATTACTATGTAGAGAAAGACTTTTAATTTCTTCATGATCGAATACTAATGTCTTGCGATTAGTTGACAATTATAACTGTACCACCCTCCTCAGAACGAACCCTTCTTAAATGAATGATTGGATAGTTTTGTCCTATCTTTGTTGAGTCTGTAAAAGGCAACCATGAATAATGATTATCTTCCTCAAAATTCTCTTTGCCATGATACTTGCTAATAGCATTCCTAACAATTCGAATCTGTCGAGATTCTGGTTGTATAGAAGACATTAGCATAAACCCTCTCCCATCACTACTATAGTTTAGATGGAAAGTCGTACCATAAACTGTGACATTTTGATTAACACTATCAAAAGAAAGATTATCATCTTCTGCACAAATTCTGGAGAACTCTTGTGGAATACAATTCTCTGAACAGATAATATCATGTCCCAGGAACTTCAAGGTTGAAATGCGATGTTCGTTCTTTGGGTTGCAACCCTGTTCTTTAACATAATCTGTTGATGATATAATATTATTAGTCAAGGAATTATCTTTCTTATGACATGACACCATGCACATAGCAAGAACAATAAAGAGTAGCGATTTATATATCTTCAACTTCTTTAGAACCCTTTTTCGTTTTAATCTTAACTATAAGTTCTTTTATATGTTTGCCATTTCCTATTTGTAAAGAATCCATTGCCCTATTTGCAAAAGATAGTGCTTTATCATAATTCCCCATATCAAAGCATCGTTGTGCCCCTGCAAAAGCTAAAGCTTCTTCTGCAAATTTGTTCTCAAACGTGCTTATGTCTTGTAAGCTTTCCTCAATTATTCTTATTGCTTCTTCAGGAGAACTCATTCTAATAAGAGTCTTAACTACTAGTATCTTATGGGAACTTCCATAATCTTTAACGATTCTTTGAGCAATAGGTAACGCTTCTTTATATAACCCTTGCCAGAAATAACAATTGAAAATTTCCTCCAAGCTATCTTTATTAGGCATAATGTCATAACACTTCTGGTAGAAAATCAAAGCTCTTTGTTTATTTCCAATTTGTCGATAAAGTCAGGCATTTATGTTACATAAAATGAACGAATCTGGATATACTTTCATTAAGGATTCAATCCGTTCGTGAACTTGCTTATCAAGTCCATTTTTAACGAGATGTTGTAAACCATCCATAGCTTCTCCAATTGTATTAGAATCAGCTAAATTATAGATGTATTTGTCTATTAATATATTAGTTTCTTCTTGCGAAATCATCCTAAGACTTTATAGCTATTATTATCAAAAACATATACCACAATCGTAAGGATAGAAGATGTTCAAATCCTCTTGATGGCACTCCGATACGCTGTTACCATCAAATACGATTGTAGCATGTTCGCGTACCAAACCTTTCCATTCGTTCCAGTAGCAGCAGAAGACATGTCCAGTCGTTTTACCTGAAATGTCGCTCTTGTCTATCTTTACAGATGGGAACAACAATCCTTGTTCTTTTAATGCTGAAAGATCAATATTTTGCAACTGACGAATCTCGCTCAAATCACTTTCCTTGAAAATGAATTTGCGGACGATATATCCACCATGCCAAAACACAGGCATGACTGTAGGTGATGTCATAAGTAGATACACCTGCCATGCGGACATAGGGGTAGGATTGGCTTTCAGATAACTTAAAATCTTGGCATCTTCTACTCCAGAATCATTATAAACATAGAAGTTTGATTCATCTCCAATATCAGATGTATTTCCATTTGCAAGTCTCAATCCTAGATTATAGTCAGGAACCAGCTCTAATGATGATAGTGTCGAGAATACCTCACCTTTGTTCTTTATGCTTGCAGTCTTGGTGACACTTGATCTTAGTAACTTATGATACTCAACAGCTTTGTCGGAATAGATATTGGCTGAATTTATGTAATCTAACATTTGTTTTGCCTTTCTTGGCATTTCTTTCTCTTGTTCACAGATTAAGTTCTTATCGAAATCTGCAATCATTGAAAGAATCTGTTTTGCTTTATCTATATCTTGCTTCATTGTGCTATGTGGGCAATTATCTCCCATATAATAAAGATAAGCAAGGTTCCACAAGCACTTCAAAGATGGCGTCTTCTTGTTAAACATATTTGCCAACATCGCAGTTCCTTCAAGATATTCCTCATTAGACCAATGGATGGTAAACTGGTTTATCATGGCATTTTGAGAGCCATGTGCAGCTGCATGGTTAAGCCATTTGTTTCCTTCCATAGGATTATCCTCATAATTGAAAGCTAAGACTCCCAGATTATTAGCAGCTTCATACAGACCGTCCTTTACGGCATCAATATAACATGACTTGATAATTTCCAAAGAATCCTTATCTTCTGATGCCAAATGTCCGAGATACATCCATTCGCAATCTTCTGCTACTTGTTTGAGGCTCATTACGGTGTAAGGATCATAATCTCCATTTTTGAGTTTATCGTAATCCATTATCTTGGCTGTAAGATCATCTCCAATCTTTTTGACATACTTTGTTCCTTTAAGTGGACAAGCATTGAAGAAATTCCTAAGTCCCATAAGGTTAAACTTTGGTGTAGCTACGAGTTCCTTATCGGGTATTCCATAGAATGAAGCTGGTGACATGTCTGCTCGTTCAATCTTTCCATCTTTGAACTGTGCTGCAATGACAACATTATTGCCCTCCTGGGAAACAACCAATAGTTTATTAACCAATTTCGCTTTTACGTTTGACCCAGTCTCTGCTATTCTTTGCAATTTCTTTGTAAAATAGTCTATATAACCAGCTTTGTCCAGTTCCTCGAAGACCCAGTGCGAAGAGTAGTGAAAATCATCAGAAAGATAATTTTCCAAATCTCCTATTGAAAGATTGTTCCAACAGTTAGCATACTCTTCCAACATATCGTATTCATCAATAACAGGCTCGTCAAGTCTGTATCTTCCTTCTGTAACATACTCTACAACTTTACCACATTTAGGGCAAATAGACACAATGCCAGGGTTGCCATGTATGCCGATGTTTATTTGAGTGCTATACCATTCCAATGTTTCTGATTTTGCTCCGCAGCAAAAACATGGCAAATGATGTTCCTTATTTACAGGCGCATTAAATTCGTTAGCCTCTCTAAGTGGCTTCTTGTATCTATCTATGAATTGTATCTTAAATGGATAGTCCTCAACCAAATCATCATGGTGTGTGTAGTACCCACCAGAAATATGTCTTCTTACTAATATTATACGGACAATTTTTGATTCTACTATCATGAAAAGAACAAGCATAGTCTTCATTTGAAGACAAGAATTGGAATAATGATTGCTATGCTTAACTTCAAATTCCGTTACGTCCTTTGTTACAACAAATCTTTCTCTCCAACCTTTCCAGTATTCATAGACACTTTCTTTGCCTTTAATTGTTTGCTTTCCATATAATATTGTTTCCACATCGTTGTCCAGCATGGAGTTGAAAGGATCGAAATCACCAGATAACATTGCATTACCCAAAGCGGTAGCTGCTGTTGTATGTAGGGTATCAAGAAGACCATTGTCGAATCTTAATATTCCGAATTTTGACGTACGTTCTTTGAAATCTTCTTTTTCTTCATCTGTCAATGAAGCCTCGTAGCCCTTACCGTAGATTTGGTCTAGGTTAAACTCTGTGCCATGTTTATAGTTATACTCAGCCAAAGACATCGAGGTGTTTGTCTCATCAAATACGGTGTCTTTTCTTAAACTATAAAATCCCTTAAATTGGCGTAATATTATGGCATCGGGGCGATTTCT
>ERZ780207.896-NODE-896-length-28746-cov-6.467255_pt1 | contig 28746 bp, 27 predicted proteins | sample MGYA00510977_ERZ780207 | MGnify/ENA primary metagenome ERZ780207 (study PRJEB29588, sample SAMEA2151383) | human gut metagenome | biome: human gut; feature: human-associated habitat; material: faeces | place: Denmark | collected 2008/2010 ...
GAAAGCGGCTTCATTTTTTTGAACAAATACGGGGACAGAATCACTACCAGAGGTATCTCCGGGCAGTTAAAAAAGCTGGCAGTCCGGTATGGCATTGACCCTGTGGTAGTATACCCACACTCCTTCCGTCACCGCTTTGCAAAGAGCTTCTTGGAGCGCTGCAACGACATCGCTTTCCTTGCTGACCTTATGGGACATGAAAGTATAGAAACCACCCGCATCTATCTCCGCAAAACCTCGACCGAACAACGAGCTATCGTTGATGAAGTCATAGACTGGTAAAGAAAGAGCATACCCCGTGCGTATAACCACGAGGTATGCTCTTTTTAGGATTGCTGGATAATTGCTGCAATTCCTTCAAAAGCAGATACAATACGACGCTGCTCGTTAGTTGGCGGTAGCGGCACTAAAATGGAATTGAGCTTTTCCTGGTTCATTTTTGGCTGAGCGGTACCGGTAACATACGGAGCAAGGTTTGTTGCATTTATGAAGAGCGCTATATAGCGTAAATCAACGCCTGCAACGGCGTCAATGACATGGGCATGATTATTTACCCAGTATTGACCGGAAGCGATAAAAGCGATTGGCTTACTTCGCAAGAGGAGATTTGCCCCATCTTCGCCGACGAGGAGCAGAGGTTTATCGAATAAATACCGATCCACCTTATCAATGACCCCAGATGCCCCGTAATAATCGTACTTTTTATCAAGTTTTTCGCGCTGGGAAACTGACAGAGGAATGCGTTCTGCATCTCTATTTACGAGAGCTGTTCCAAACCGGACCCAGCACCAGTTTTCGGGTATTTCAAATAGGAGTTCATCGTCGATACAGCGCTCCACACCGTCCAACTTCTCATAATGAGAATTATACGAACAATTAACAGGCAGTCTGATTATGCAAAATCCTGACATAGCTGAAACAATCTCACAAAATACTGCATATTTACAACGGTTTGTGAAAGGTATCAGCATTTGCAAAAAAGATGAGAGAGCAAATAACGGAGGATGCACAGAACCGCATATCAGCCATGTTTTAGCCGCAAGGCTGTCTTCCCGACCGTTAGCACGGAGCAAAACAACACTGAAGCATTTGGCGCCGATACTTGCAGCCGGTAAGCTGACTTTAAACCGCAAATCTACCGATAACGAACAGCCTGTCTCCCTAAGAAAAGCCGCAGCGAGAGCGAGCAAGGCTTTTCTTGGGGAGACAGAAGGTCTGCCGAGTTCCAATGCTATCGGCACATTGCAAACAAACGGGAAAGTCACATCTTTACAAAAAGTTCTCAAACTTTAGGCAAACGAGAATAATCCGAACCCATTCTGCAAGCCGATATTGCATTTTTTCGGCAACTGTGATATAATACATAAAATTGCAGTATAATCGGGAGGAAGCAGAAATGGCTTATTATTTCAACGAGGTTTCACACACTTTTAACGAGTATCTTTTGGTGCCGGGTTATTCGTCTGCCGAGTGCATACCGGCAAATGTCAGCCTAAAAACACCGCTTGTAAAGTTTAAACGAGGCGAGGAGCCCGCGATTTCAATGAATATTCCGCTGACCTCCGCTATAATGCAATCGGTTTCAGGGGACAGGCTTGCAGTAGCGCTAGCGCGTGAGGGCGGCGTTTCGTTTATCTACGGTTCACAATCTATAGAGGACGAGGCGGCTATGGTTGAGCGCGCAAAGTCGTATAAAGCGGGCTTTGTTGTGAGCGAATCCAATGTAACGCCCGACAGCACCTTAAAAGATATTTTGGAGCTTAAAGCCAAAAACGGACACTCCACCGTTGCGGTAACTTCCGACGGAGAGCCGAACGGCAAGCTGCTCGGTATAGTCACAAGCCGTGATTACAGGGTGAGCCGTATGTCCGAGGATACGCTCGTAAGCGATTTTATGACCCCGCTCGCCTCCCTTATAGTAGGCGAAGAGGAAACCACTCTCAAACAGGCCAACGATATTATATGGGATCACAAGCTGAATTCTCTGCCGATAGTGGACAGAGACGGCAATCTTAAATATTTTGTATTCCGCAAGGACTATGACGCGCACAAGGAAAACCCCAATGAATTGCTTGACAGCCACAAGCGCTATGTTGTCGGCGCGGGAATCAATACCCGTGATTACGAGGAGAGAGTGCCTGCGCTTATAAATGCCGGAGCGGATGTGCTCTGCATAGATTCATCTGAAGGCTTCAGCGAGTGGCAGGCTCGTACGCTTAAATTTATACGCGAAAAATACGGCGATACCGTAAAGGCAGGCGCCGGAAATGTTGTTGACCGCGAGGGCTTTTTGTTCTTGGCGGAAGCAGGCGCCGACTTTATAAAGGTAGGTATAGGCGGCGGCTCTATATGCATTACCCGCGAAACAAAGGGCATAGGCAGAGGACAGGCAACTTCGCTAATAGACGTTTGCGCCGAAAGAGATAGGTATTACAAAGAGACAGGCGTGTATATACCGGTTTGCTCGGATGGCGGCATCGTATACGATCACCACATTACTTTGGCTCTTGCGATGGGGGCAGACTTCGTTATGCTCGGCAGATATTTCGCAAGGTTCGATGAGAGTCCGTCCGAAAAGGTGAGCATTGCGGGAACTTATTACAAGGAATATTGGGGAGAAGGCTCTTCGAGGGCACGGAACTGGCAGCGTTACGATCTCGGTAGCGGCAAAAAACTTTCCTTCGAAGAAGGCGTGGATTCATACGTTCCGTATGCCGGAAGCCTTAAGGATAACGTAGCCATGACGCTTAGCAAGGTACGTTCTACAATGTGCAATTGCGGTGCGCTTACTATAGCCGAACTTCAACAAAAAGCGGTTCTTACTCTTGTATCCGCAACCAGCATAATAGAGGGCGGAGCGCATGACGTTATTCTCAAAGATAAGGCTCATATAAAATAAGTTTTTTCGTAAACGGGCATAAAACAGTTGCTTTTTATTAAAATATAAGATATAATGATAGCCGTCGTCGATTGATGGCGGCTAAATATATGTGCTGATATGGCTCAGTTGGTAGAGCGCGTCCTTGGTAAGGACGAGGTCACCGGTTCAAATCCGGTTATCAGCTCCATTGCCCTTGCTTTGTCGCAAGGGTTTTTTGATTTAAACGGCTGGTAAAAATCATGCGTTAATAAAAGGTGCAAGCGCTGACGAAGTAAGGATAAGAGAGGCACAGGGGCGGCAGACGCTATCCGTGTCTCGGACATGCGCTAAGTTGATTTTCGGGATGACGTCGAAGGAACTCGGACTCATCGGACGTAACGCTACGCTTGCATACTGTGGCGAGAGTAGCGACTAAAACCTAAACCGGGTCTGATAGGAGATTTTGTTGCTTGTCGCAGCGCAAGAGAGCGTAACAGACGTTTTCGCTATAAAATTCTTGACTTTTTTCTCGGTTTTTACTATACTTTTAGATATAACATTTATAAAGAGAGATTTATTTATCATGATAATGCGAACTCACAATTGTAACGAACTGCGTATTTCCGACGAGGGCAAAAAAGTTGCGCTTTGCGGCTGGTTGCACTCGGTAAGAGACCTTGGCGCCGTAGTGTTTTTTGTGCTGCGAGATTTTTACGGGATGACTCAGGTTACCGTATCGGACGAAAACATGAAAGAACAGGTGCGAAACATTCCCAGAGAGTCTACGATCAGAGTACAAGGCACCGTAATCAGACGCAGCAGTCCCAACGAACAGCTTCCTACCGGACTGATAGAGATAGACCCTACCGAAATAGAAATTTTGGGTAAATGTTCGGAAGCTTTGCCGTTTGAAATAACAAATTCTCTTGCGTCGAGAGAAGACGCAAGACTTAAGTATAGATTTTTGGATTTGCGAAATCCCGTCGTAAAGGATAAGATCGTTTTGCGAAGCAAAATAATTTCTTCTATTCGTCGCAGAATGATAGATAAAGGCTTTTTGGAAATAACTACGCCTATCCTTACTTCTTCTTCTCCGGAGGGCGCAAGAGACTTTATAGTGCCGAGCAGACTTTATCCGGGACAATTTTATGCGCTACCGCAAGCTCCTCAGCAGTACAAACAGCTTTTGATGGCGAGCGGATTCGATAAGTATTTTCAAATAGCGCCTTGCTTTAGAGACGAAGACGCAAGAGCGGATCGCAGCCCGGGCGAATTCTATCAATTGGATATGGAAATGGCGTTTGCTACTCAAGAGGACGTGTTCGAGGTTCTTGAGGATGTTTTGCCCGATTTGTTCAGAGAATTTACGGATAAGAAAGTCGACGGAGCGCCGTTTAAACGCATCCCTTATCTCGACGCAATAAGAGATTACGGATCTGATAAGCCCGATTTGCGAAATCCGTTGATTATTAAAGACATTACGGACATTCTGGGTAGCGTTGTGCCTATGTTCGAAGGCAAGACGGTTAAGGCGATAAAAGTCGACAACTTCGACAAACCTCGTTCGTTTATCGAAAAGACGCTCATCGTGCAAGCGCAACAAAACGAAATCGATACGGTTTATTGGTTTAAAACGGACGAAAACGGAGAATTCAACGGCGGCATTGCTAAATTCCTCGGAGACGTTAAAGACGCCGTAAAAGATAGACTTCAGCTCGGGAAAGGCGGCTTCGTTGCTATAGTGGCAGCGAAAGACGGCGTAGCAAAGCAAGCGGGTATAGTGCGAACGATTCTCGGAACAGAGCTTGACCTAATCGAAAAGGACGTTTACAGATTTTGTTGGATTGTGGACTTCCCCATGTACGAAATAGGAGAGGAGTCCTCAAGTATAGAATTTTGTCACAATCCGTTCTCCATGCCGCAAGGAGGAATGGATGCGCTTAACAATCAGGACCCGCTCAGTATCCTTGCTTATCAATACGACATCGTATGCAACGGAATAGAACTCAGTAGCGGAGCTGTCCGCAACCACGATCCGGAGATAATGGTTAAAGCGTTCGAGATAGCCGGCTATGGCAAAGACGTTATCGAAAAGAAGTTTTCGGCACTCTATAATGCGTTTAAGTTTGGAGCTCCGCCGCATGCGGGTATAGCGCCGGGCGTTGACCGTATGGTCATGCTTCTTTGCGATGAGCCGAGTATAAGAGAGATCATTGCCTTCCCGATGAACAAGAACGCAAAAGACCTTCTTATGAACGCTCCTAATTTCGTTACCGAGAAACAGCTTAAAGAGACGCACATCAAAATCGAAACGGAGGAAAAATAATGGAAACGGTTACTCTTACTACCGACGACGGCGAAGATATCCAGTTTAATATAGTTACCGAGATAGCGCTCGGCGAAGATTTCTACGCTCTTATGCAGCCGGTCAAGCCGCTCGACGGCGTAGCCGAGGACGAGGCTCTCGTCTTTAGAATTATCGAAAACGATGACGGTGACGAATACGAGCTTGTAACAGACGACGAAACCATAGATTGTGTGTTCGCTTCGTACGACGCAATGTTCGATGAAGATTGATATATGTCAAAAGGTGCAGTCAGACGCTTGATTATCGAGGACTCGGAGATAGAATACGAGCTTATTCGTAAGCGTATAAGGAACATTTATTTCAGCGTAAAAGGGGGCGGTAAAGTGCTGGTGTCGGCACCTGCATCCGTCCCTATTTGTTATGTCGAAAAAGCTTTGATGAACAGGTGGCCAAATATTCGCAAAGCGTTGGATTCGCAGAGTAATATACCACCTTTGTGGATATTGTCCGAGCAACAAAAATCCGTATGCGTATACGGGAAAGTCAGACAAGTGCATGTTGTAAAGAGTAGCAACGGTATTTCATTGGACAACGAGTCGATGACGGTTTTTTGCAAAGACGAAAATGATTTGAAGTCCATAAAAAAGGTATATACCGAAAAGATAAAAGAAAATTTTAAAAACGTTGTTTTAAAGTTTTGCGAGCGTACGTATGCGACTTTTGGCGACAGAATAGAAAAATTTCCCACTATAAAATTCAGAGAAATGACTTCGAGGTGGGGAAGTTGCAAAAAGTCCGACTGCGTTATAACGATAGCATACGGATTGGCAATAGCGCCGTCGGAGTGTATAGAGTACGTTATTGCACACGAGTTTGCGCATTTGATAAGCCCGGATCATTCGCCTCGATTTTATGCCGTACTTGATTCCGTAATGCCGGATCACCGAAGCCGTCGTAAGAATCTAAAAAAATATAAACTTCTTAAGTCCGATTCGTAAATACAAAACGCAGGCGATAAAATGCAGTGAACCGGGTGCCATAGTTGATCTAAAACGATTACAGAACCGAGCAATGTCGTTATAAAATGAGTTTAATAACGGTAGCAAAAAAGGCGCTCAACGCAAAACATGCGGGAAAGGTAATCAGCCATACAAAAAGTAAGTTTTTTAAGAGACGGACATTGATTTTTTTATAATTTTCCGCAAAAGCGCAACCTACTATCGCAGAGGAAACGGTGTGCGTAGTTGACGACGGCATGCCTAAAAAGGAGCAGACGAGCAGAGCTATGGATGAAGCCAAGTCTGCCGATAATCCTTGATACTTTTGCAGCGGCGCTAAGGAAAAACCAACTGATTCGATTATTTTTTTACCGCCAAATCTCGTACCTGTTGCCATAATAACCGCAACAAAAATTATCAGCTGCAGCGAAGGCGCATTGTCGTTTTGCATTAAAACGAGCATAAAAAGTCCTAAAAATTTTTGACCGTCCTGAGCTCCGTGCATAAACGACGAAGCGCAAGTTACTGCGATTTGAGTGCGGTCAAACAGCAAGTCGGGTTTTTTCGACGAATATTTTTTCAAGTATTTTGCTATAAAAAAACCGATGACTGCCGCTGATATTACGGATACGGCGAGCCCGCAAACGGTTTTGAGCAATGCAATTCCGTTTACTGCGAACAAAGAACCTTGCATTACGACGCCAGCCCCTGCAAGGGCAGCTACCATAGCGTGACTTTCGCTGGTGGGTATTCCGAATTTCATGGCGACTAAGGCGTAAAGAGCAACCGAAAACATGCATGCCGTTACTGCATATGTTACGGAACCTTGAGAATGGAAATTTACCATTCGATATATCGTATTTGCAACGAACGGGAAGCAAACCGAGGTTATCACAACTCCGAGAAAGTTGAAAATACCCGACAAAATCAAAGCTTTTTTTCGAGAAAGAGCTTTGGTTGCGATTACGGTTGCAACCGAATTCGGGGCGTCCGTGCAACCGTTGACGAATACGGCAATCGAAACGAGAATCGCTGACGGAATCGTCGTGCGAAAAGCGTTGAGCATGGAGGTTCTCCTTTATGATTCGTAAAACAGGACAATATATTTTACGAGGGAAACGAGATTTTTAGCATAACAATATAAACGATGTTTAATTTACGATTGATATGCTAAAAAAATATTAAAAAAATCGAGGGAAAAGTCGGATTTTTAGATGCACTTTTTCGTATATAGGGTGTAAACATGGACAGAGCTAAGGTAACTTCTTTGGTCTTTAAATTAAAAGAGGGGCAAAAAGAATATTTTGACGAGTTTTATGCACAGACTTCTGCCGCAGCGTTTTACCTTGCAAAAAAATATTGCGGCGCATCCGAAGCCGAAGACGTGATGCAAGAGGCGTATTTAAGTTTTTTAGCAAACATTCACAAGGTAGATCCGTCATACAATCCCGTTTCTTATTTGCTCGGAATAGTTAAAAGCAAGGCGGTTGATTACTTAAGAAAAAGCGGAAGGACAGATGTTTTCGACCATACGCAAACGTCGGAATTGTCTGTTTCCGATAATTATGATGAAGGGTATCCGTTGCTTGACAGGTGTAAAAAACTTTTCTGCGAAGAAGATTTTACACTGTTCGAGCTGATTATAGTGTACGGTTATAAGCAAAAAGAGGTGGCTAAAATCATGAACAAGCCGTTAGCTACGGTCAATTGGCGATATCACAGATTGTTAACCAGAGCTAAGGCAATATTCAAGGAGATGCAAAATGAAAATTAAGAGGGTGATAGAAGAACAACTAAACAAGTCTGTGCCCGACCTTTCGGCAAAAATTTCCGAAAAAGCCGATTGGGAGAATATAAAGGAGAGCGGACAAAAAACAGCGCATATCGTTTCCGGGGGCGTGCGTAAAAAAAAGTTTTCGAGAATATGTGCGGCGGTGGCTGCCGTATGTTGTCTGATTGCCGTAATTGCATTAGTGCCTAAGGAACATCCTGCGACTTCCGTAGGCTACTCGCTCATTCTGGACGTAAATCCCAGCATAAAGTTTTCGGTTGGAGCGGACGACCTGATAACGGCGCAGACCGGGCTTAACGAGGACGGCGTAATACTTTTGTGCAAAAGCAATTTTGTGGGCGAAAACGTCGGCATTGCGACCGAAAAAGTGCTTTGCTCTATTCGGGACGCAGGATTACTCGGAAGTAAAGAAATCCGAATAACTACGGTTGACGATAAAGGTAACGTCAATAAAAAGAAGCAAAGCGAAGTTACCGAAATTATTCAACGAATATTCGACGGCGAAGGTATAAAAATTAATTTCCTCGATAAAAAGCAGCTGGACGAATTAGAGGACTATTACGAGGACAAAAAAATAGGCGAGTATGAAAAACAAGCAATACTTAAACTGCGAGAAGAGCTGATTGTCTTGGTAAGGCAGAAGATGGAAGAAATCGACAATTTGCTGGAAATTTTAAAAGAGTACGAAAAAGACGAAGAGGAGAAAATAATCGGTTTTGCCGAAACGCCTGCTGCCGATGCGATAGCGGCGTTTGTAAAAAAGTATAAACTTAAATTGGAATTTAAGATAGCGTCGGCAAGATACGAAGACATATACGAGTTTTGCGAAGAACTCAGGGATAACAAAGAGGAACTGGCGGAAGGACTGGAAGAAATAAACAAGGCAGGCGAAGAAGGGGATTATGCGGAAATTTTCGAAGAACTTATCGACCTTGCAAAAGAGGAACTGATAAAGCATTAAAAAAATTCAAATATTTTTTTAAAAAGTTGGATTTTGTAATGCGCTCATTCGTATATAAAGCGAAACCGCTTAAGGCTGTGCGGGAAAAGATCGGCCTAAAAATCTAAAAGGAGTTTTTATATGAAGAAAATTTTAACTGTAATTTGTTGTTTTGCGATACTTGCCACTACGGCATTCGCAGCGGTAGGATGCGATTTGTTCGGAGGAAGCAACGTCATAACTGCAGGCGATGAAAATTCGGTTTACGCAGTATCTATGCTAAGCGGAGTCGGTATGTTGGGAGTTATGGACGAAAACGAAAAAAGCGACGAGCGTCGCAACGAAGCGCAGCCGCCTAAAACGGACAAGCTCAGCGAAGGCGCAACCGTTCGCCCCGCAGAGATGAGCGACGAAGTTGTAGAAGGCATTAAGAACAGTCTTGTGATGTTTGAGTCGGCTGTCAGCGACGGCAAGATCGAGCAAAAAATAGAACTTAATACAGACAAGGAAGGCGAATACGGAAGCTACGAATACGTTATGACCGTTACCGCTCCGATGAATCACAACATTACGATGTATTACAACGAGATTAATAAGCGTGAAGAAGTGGGAATCGACGATGACGGTAAGGAGATAGAGATAAAGTCGGATATAAAGGGCGTTATGATATTTAACGGTAACACATACGACATAGAGGGAAAACACGAGACTGAAACCGAAGACGACGAAAAGAGCGTTGAACTTACCGTTATCACACGAAGCAGAATCAATACCGGAAACTACATCGTAATCAAGTACGAAAACGAGGCGGAAAGAGATGAATCCGAAGTATCGTACGAGTACAAAATCTACGAAAACGGTTCTCTTATGCAAAAATACGAAGTCGAATTTGAAAACGAAAGAGGTAAGACCGAGTGTAAATTCAAATTTGAAGTCGGCGGTTCGGACGGCAAGACCGAATATAAACTTAAGCAAGAAAACGACGGTGAGATGCGTATAGAGTACAAAAAAGCTAACCTCAAATGTAAAATCAAAGTTAACAGGACGGAAAACGGTTATAGGTTTGTTTATAACAACGGTTATGTCGAGGAGATTTCCGTAAGCGAAAATATTTAATCGTGTGACTCATAAATACAAAAATGTTTGTATTTTTACTTAATAACCAACAAACGAAGACGACCTCGCAATTATGTGCGAGGTCGTTTTGTTTCCATTTACGTTTCAGATACGGTATTGTTAATTTTTGCCGCTTGGGCGAAGGAAGTAACTAAACAATCCTTTTCTTTTTCGGAATAAAGTAGAAATTACAATCATTGCTTGCAGCGGGGTGCCGATAAAGAACATCGGCCAGAAGTTATCTATATAGAGTAGTTGCAGATATAATGCTGTAATAAGCGACCACATAAATACAGATAACGTAACCGTACTTGCCCACTTTGCGTTGAAATTGAGTTTGTTAAATCTATATACTATAAGAGCGGACGGGGCAATCGCCCAAACAAAAATTTGCCAGATATTATAGTCTTTTATCATCAGTAAGCCAACGTATGCGAACGTAGCTACCATATATACCGACACGACGGACAAACAAAGCATGGCTATATCGTTCGCTTTTTCGCTTTTTTGCTCGTCGACGGAAAGAGTTTGTTGTTTCATGGCGGCGTTCTCTTTTACGATATCGTCCAGCGTAATTCCAAACACTTCCGCCAATGCGCATAAGGCGTTTATGTCGGGGACGGAGGAGCCGTTTTCCCACTTTGACACCGTTTTGTCTGAGTACGAAATTTTGTCTCCGAGTTCCGATTGCGTCAGCGAGGCATTGGTTCGCAGCTCTTTGATGTTTACCGCTATGTTATGTTCGATGTTATCGTTCATATATTCATATTACCGCAAAACTCTATATCGTGTCAAGCAAAACGTCGCATTCTCCGATTCGGAGAGTCGTAGTATCCGTTAAAGGGAGAGTTAAAAAGCAGGAAGAGAGTGATTTTAAGCCAATTTACTTGTCAAAGAAAAGCGAGCAGAGTAAAATCTAAAATGCCGTAACTGATATTGCGGCAAAATACATATAGGAGAAAAGAATATGAAAAGAAATAAACTACTGCTTTCGATACTTGCGGTTGTGATGGTGTTTTCCGTTGTTTCCTTCCTTGCCTGCTCGGAGACCGAGCCGTTGCCTAACGTGGTTCAGGGTAAGGATACCGTTGTTGAAAACATCAAGACCGCACCTGCCGAGACAGACGCAAAGACTGCTGTATTTGCGGCTTTGGGTAAGCTCTACGGTGCAGACACTTTTGTAACCGAAACGAAGGGCGAGACGGTAGCGAGTAAAGGTTTTATCGAGTATGTGCAAGACATTACCGCTACCTCGATAAAACACGGCGACGAATATTATTCGCAGTCGATTTCGACGTCTTCGATCGTAAACGTTAAACACGAAGCGTTCGTAAAGGGCGATTTGCTTGCTTACAGAATCGACGACGGCGAAATAGTAAATACCAGCGTTGCGTTGTATAAGGAAATTTACGGCGTAACCCCCGACAAGTTGCTTACGGGACACGTGCTTAACCAAGATACGATTTTGTATGCAAAACTTACGGAGCAAAAAGACGGACTTTACGTATACACCCTTGCGCTCGACAAAGAAAAAGCAAATTCGCTTTTGCAATATCAGATGAAGATGTTCGGCGGACTTAACGGTTATCCTCAATTTACTGTGGAAACCGAGATGCAGCTTACCGTAAAGCAGGACTTTACGCCGGTTTCTCTTTCGTATGTAAGCGTATACAATATTTCCGTTCCCGTAATCGGTTCGCTTCAATGTACCGAAAATTGCGAAGTGACCGTTTCTAAGGTGGGCGAAGAAGTCGCTATACCCGATACCGATAAGTTTAACGAAGCGCTCGGTTCGGAGCCCAGCATTATCGAGCCTCGGCCCGATGTGGAAGTAGACGAAAATCTCGAAGCAGTAATAGGCTCGGTTTTGGCACTCGACATCAAAAACGGAATTTCTCTTACCGGCTCGATGGTAGTGGGAGATTATTACGTACCTCTGAAAATCAGCGCTAAGGCGGACGTGGACGACATAATAAATAATGGCGGCGATATCGGCGCATCGATTGACGTTATGGCGCAGGTTCGCATCAACGGTAAAGAATTGGCGTTAATCTATTCGGATAAAAAGCTTTATGCAAATGTGTTCGGTAAAAAATACGGATTGGATTTGAAAGATATCGGGGTTGCAAGCGGAGGTTTTGCAGAAATAGAGATAGAAGACATAATCTCTGTAGAGAAAGACGCAAAGAAGAGTAACGTTTACAACGTTTCGCTTTCCGATGCCGTCGTTAAAGAGTTAAAGCAATTTATCGTAGCTAAGGAATTGATATCCGATACGGACAAGTTCGAAATAAAGACCGATTTTTATGTAGCTAACGGAGTACTCGGTTCCGTTTCGTCATCGATTATAGTCGGTAGCAATACCGTAACCGCTACTTTTGCGGTGGCTAACGAAGCATTGGAATTGCCTTCCGACCTTAACGAATATGCTCTTACCGGAATAAACGCAAAAGCTCTTGCCGTTTATGCGGCTTCCAACTTAATGGGAATCGATTTTGGTTACGGCGTATCGCTTACCGGCAAAGTAATGGTAGGTAACGTGTTCCTTCCGGTTAAAGTTGCGGCAAAAGCAGACATAGATTCGCTTATAAACATGGAAAAAACCGCTTTCGAGGCTATCGAGTGTGCGTTGACCGTAAATATCGGAACTCAAGAGGCTGTAGTAGTATACAGTGACAGAAATTTCTATGTAAACGCTTTCGGCCTAAAATATAAGTTCGCTTCGGACGTTAAAGATATAGAGATCGGCGATTTATCGACTGAAGGTATGTTTGACATTTCGTATCAAAACAATACGCTATCGATAACGTTGACCGAAGAATATACCGGAATCGTTAGTCAGATGTTGCAGATGGCGGGCGTCTTGGGTGAGGAAGAAAGTTGTTTTGTAGGCGCTACTGTTTATGCCCCAATGTACAGACCGAGCTTTATAGTAGCTCAGGTTAAGGGAGAAGAAACTCTTGCCGAAATCGAATTTGTCGTAGCTAACGAAAAGTTCGAGCTTCCTTCGGATCTCGGCACTTACAAAACCGACATAAGATTTGGAGCAAACGTAAAAATTCAATTGAATCAGGATCCCGATTCGGAGGAATTCGCTCTCGGCGTGGATGCGCAGATAGCGGTTACTTATGAAACTAACGTAACCAACCCGGCTAAGGCACTCAAGGTTGAAGTTGCGATAACCCTCGATGAAAATATAAAATCGATGTTGGGACTTGCCGGTATGTTCGGTATGGAACTTCCCGATTGGATCGGAGTTGCATCCGGTGCGGACACGCTTAACATTGTGTTCGAAAACGGCGAACTTTACTTTATGGCGGTAAATTACGTTACCGAAACGGTTGCCGACGGCGTAGATGCGGAAGGTAATCAAATAACAAAGGAAGTTCAGGTAAGCAGACCTGTTTTCGTATCGAAACTCGAATTGCCTCAGGTTGACCTTGGAGAAATCGGCGATACGGAAATTGATCCCTCGGAAATCATGAGCCTTCTCGGCGCATTATTTACCGTAAATATCTCTAACGATACCGTAGAGATTAAGCTTGTCGACGACATTACATCCTTATTAAATATGTTCTTATCTCCCATGCTTAACGAATTGATATTTAAGAATGTAGGAGCTATGGGCGTAATGGTAATGCCCATCACCGGATTTTACAGACCTATTTCGTACATAGGTATGCAAATTTCGCTTACGGACGGCAATGCGGCTTTGATCATTCGCGGATATGACGTTGAAATGGACGAAGTTGTTATCGAAGGAAAGGAATACGGTGAAACCGAAATTTTGAGAATAGCCTTCAGCGGCGCAGATATGAGCGATTATAAGTATATCCATAATGCCGCTAAAGCTTTTGAGGATGACGTAGAAGCCGCTAAGGTGAGAGAAGCTATCGAAGAGTTTGAGTATTTCTTCCCCGCTACGGAGCAAGAATTTAATGCTAAGATTGCCGAGGTAAAGGCTATGTACGAAGCTTTGACCGATTCCCAAAAAGCTCTTGTTTATAATTACGAGAAGGGTAGCTGGACCAAGGAAAGTTTCGATGATTATTATGCGAAATTATATAATACCGACAAGAAAGCCGCAGACAAGTGGGTAGAAGATTACAAAGCGGATAAGGATATTGCCGGTCTTATAACCAGATACTTTGGGTTTACCGATTTGCAAAGAGAATATCTGGACATCGCTTATGCCGAAACAATGAGCGCATTCGTTTTAAAGGCAAGCGAGTCTCAGGCAGAAACCGTTAAGGCATGGAACGAGACTGCTAAAGCAATAGTTGCGCCTTCGGAGGATGAACTTCTCGCCATGACTATGGAAGAGGCGATAGCTTATATGCAGAAAGTTTTGGCGTTAAAGTCGCAGCAAAACAAGTTTGTGGCTGCTGTTGACGCAGACGCTTTGGCTGCAGTAGAACTCGAACTTGCGAGAGCAAGCAAAGTAGTGGCTACAAAGCTTACAGAGCAAGCCGAAGAATATACCCAGACGCTTCTTTCGATGCAGTACGGTTGTCATATGGGCGTGCAAGAAATGATCGATTTGTATAATGAGATTTACGCTTTGTACGATGAAGTATACGGAGGCTTGAGCGACGAAGCAAAAGCGTACATTGCTATTTACAATCCGCAAATCGAAGGTACAATCGCTCTTAACAGTTATTACCTTACCGCCGGCGTAGGATTCAGACAAGGCGCAAGCATGGTTGCAACTGCCGAAATCGCAGAGATATTAAACAGCTCAGCTACGGTTGGCTTAGAAGAGAGAATTGCAAAACTCGACGAACTTATCGAGCTTGCCGACGTTAGAGCGATATCCAATTACGAAGCTTATCTGCAGTTCAAGGAAAACTTAAATAAAGCAGCTGCATAAGGCATTTATGTAAGATAACAAAAAATCCGCTTTCCTTGTCGAAAGCGGATTTTTTTAGCGTTTTAATATTATTCCCGATGAATTTAATAAACAGATGTGATTATGCAAAAGTGTAGCGCCGGGAGAAAGGCAGGTAATCACGTTTTATTATTGACCGAACCGTACTTATATGTTACTATAAGAAAAAGCGTAATTTGCTCGCAAATAATTAAAGATTTTTTAACGCATAATCAACCCGAAAAACAATCTTCGGTTTTTGAGGTGAAAGGCATGATAAAAATTCGCAACGTATGTAAGTCGTATACATAGGGCGGTGGCGAAGTCAAGGCATTGGATAACGTCTGTTTTGACCTGCCGGACAAAGGGATATTTTTTGTATTAGGAAAGTCGGGAAGCGGAAAGTCAACGTTGCTTAACGTACTCGGCGGATTGGATAAAGCGGATAGCGGGAGCGTAGTTATAGACGGAAACGACATTCTTAAGTTCGGCGAAAAGGAACTTGACGGTTACCGCAACGGATACTGCGGCTTCGTATTTCAGGAGTTCAACCTATTGCCGATGTTAGGCGTAGGAGAAAACGTGCGTTTGGGACTAAGTATTCAGGGAAAAAAGATACCGAGCTACGAGTTAAAGAGGCTCTTGCAGCAGTAGAGCTGAGCGGATACGAGGGAAGGAATATAACGGAGTTAAGCGGCGTTCTAAAACAGCGTAAGCAAAGAGTTTCTTCTATAACAAAAAAGCGACGGATATGGTATCCGTCGCTTTACATTTATAAATATAACGTAGTTTATTTAGCGCTCTTTTTAATAACTTCGATAAGCTCGGCTACGTTATTTGCCATAACGTCGTCGGGGAAAGTGAAGCCGAATTTGTCTTCTACTGCCATGAGCAATTCTACCTTATCCAAGGAATCGAATCCGAGATCGTCAAAAGTAGTTTGTTCGGTAAGGGTAATTTCTTTACCCATATTTTCGCTGACTATTTCACTTAAGCTCTTTATGTAATCCATGATTCAGATAATAACCTCCTTTTTTATTATAGATAACGCTTTAAGCGGCGTATCGTCAAAAATTATTTGGTGCCGAAAAGTCTGTCGCCGGCATCGCCCAAGCCCGGGAGTATGTAGCCGTTTTCGTTGAGTTCTCTATCTACCGTTGCCACGTAAATCTGGACGTCGGGATGAGCCGAAGCAAGCGCCTTTACGCCTTCGGGAGCGGCGATTATAGACATCATCTTTATGTTTTTAACCCCACGTTTTTTGAGCTGGTTTATGGCGGCGATTCCGCTGCCGCCGGTTGCGAGCATAGGATCGAGTACGACTACGAGTTTGTCTTCAACGCCGTCGGGAAGTTTGCAATAATATTCCTGAGGTTCTAAAGTTTCCTCGTTGCGGAACATGCCTATATGTCCTACTTTGGCGGTGGGGAACAGTACGTGAACCCCGTTAACCATGCCCAAACCGGCTCTCAGCACAGGAACCAAAACGATGGATTTTTCTACTACAACCGTTTGTTCGGTTTCTTCTAACGGAGTTTTAACCATAACTTTTTTTGTCGGAACGTCTTTGAAGGCTTCATACGTCATAAGCGTAGCTATTTCTTCGATAAGCTCTCTAAATTCCTTCATGCCGGTTTTTTCGTCTCTCAAAATAGCGATTTTGTGTTTTATAAGCGGATGATCGAAAACTGTCACGTTTTTGAATTTCTCCATATCTAATTCTCCTCTATAAGTGATTTCGTAATTCGCAGCCGAATCGCATTTTCTTTATACTGTAGTATAACATTTACTTTACCAAAAAGCAAGCGTATTGCGCTTCTTTGCGTAATTGCGTCTCCGTGCTTTTGCATAATATAGCCGCTCGAATTTATTTGCAAACTCCGGATAATCATTAATCGTAGGTAATTTTGCGGGCGGTTTTATAATCTATTACAGAAAAACTCGGTTTGTTGACGTCGTTTGACAGGCAAAAGACGCATTATTTGATTTTTAGCGAACGTAAATATGTCTTCCGAGCGTCTGCTATGCGGTAACTTTCGATTGCTTTTTGAATTGTTTTGTTATGCGTCCATTTGTCCAGCGAGCCGCTTTCCAATAATTTTATGGTGGAATGATACTGTTTCGCAAGAGTGGTAGCAAAGTACCAGGCACGCATCATGTTTACATAGTACTCTTCGCTTTTTACATTACAAACCTTATTGAGACATTCCTCCGAAAAATATTCGTCGAGAAAGTAACTCATAAGCAAACCTATTGCAAACCGTATTGTATAAGTGTGATTCGAACTCAAAAATTCATCTATGAGAGGCGGTAGCTTTGCGATATTTTTGCCAAAGCATTTAATTTTCAGTTGGTCGCACAATGCCCAATTATCTAAATACGGAAGGAGTTCTTTGAGACGAAATACGGCGGTATCGAAATCGGTTTCTTTTGACAGCACAAACGAATGTAAAGCGAATTGCTCAAAATAAACGTGCGGTAAATCGTCGAGAAATTCGGATATTTTCGTATCCGAGCAAATAATTGCCGCTTCTTTTTTTAACAGAGGCGTTCGCACTCCTATAATCGGATAAGCCGATGTAATAAGAGTGCGCTGAAAGTCGGCATACTTGTCGTCTTTATTGTCTGTTAAGAATTGTAGTATTCGGTCATTCATACGCCCTCCGTTTTTGTGGTGTCCTACCCGTTTAATTATATCACCCTTAGCGTATATAACGCAAGCGCAGTATACCGTCCGGGAGTCTTAGTGCGATAAATATTCGTATACGGAAGACAAACAGTTGCCTATGCCGCACAAAAAATGCTATAATTCCGACAGAGGAGATTATTATGCAGCAAACTGTAGTAATTTTAGATTTCGGCGGACAGTACAATCAGCTTATTGCGCGCAGAGTGCGTGAGCTTAACGTGTATTGCGAACTTTTGCCGTACAATACGGACATACAGAAAATAAAAAGTAAAAATCCTATCGGTATTATTTTTACCGGGGGACCTAACAGCGTTTACGGAGAGAATGCTCCCGTAGTCAGCAAAGAAATATTTTCGATTGCGCCCGTTTTCGGCATATGTTACGGATGTCAGCTTATTGCAAAACTTTTCGAAGGCGAGGTTGTCGGCGGAGCGAGAGAGTACGGAAAACAAACGTTAAAGGGCGAATCGGGCAAAATTTTTAAAGGGATTCCGTCAGGTTCGGTATGTTGGATGAGCCACACCGATTACATAGACAAACTTCCAAAAGGATTCAAAGTAACGGCAAAGACGGACACCTGCCCCGTAGTCGCTATGGAAAACGAATCGAAAAAAGTTTACGGCGTGCAATTTCATCCGGAGGTTATGCATACGCAGTACGGCATGCAGATGTTGAGGAATTTTTTGTACGAGGTTTGCGGTGCGGTCGGCGATTGGACTATGGGAAATTTCGCAGCAAGGCAAATAGCTGCGCTTAAAGAAAAAATTGGCGACAAAAAAGTTCTGTGCGCATTAAGCGGCGGCGTTGACAGTGCGGTTGCTGCGACGCTTATTCACAAGGCTTGCCCCGGTCTTATATGCGTTTTCGTGGATCACGGTTTATTGCGTAAAAACGAAGCGGAAGAAGTAAAAAGAGTGTTCGGCGAAGAGATGGGAATGAATCTTATTACGCTGGACGTATCCGAACAATTCTTAAATCGTCTTTCGGGCGTAACCGAGCCGGAGAAAAAACGTAAAATAATAGGCGAGGAGTTTATAAGAGCGTTCGAGGCACAGGCAAAGAAGATAGGCAAAGTAGATTATTTGGTGCAGGGAACAATTTATCCCGACGTTATCGAAAGCGGATTGGGAAATTCGGCTACGATAAAGTCGCATCACAACGTAGGCGGGTTACCGAGCGTGGTCGATTTTAAGGAAATTATAGAACCGCTTAGAGATTTGTTTAAAGACGAAGTGCGCAAGTTGGGATTCGAACTCGGACTTGACAAAAAAATAGTTATGCGACAACCTTTTCCCGGACCCGGTCTTGCCATACGAATTATAGGCAATATTACCAAAGAGAAATTGGAAATACTCAGAGACGCCGATTATATCTATAGGGAGGAAATAGCAAACGCCGGATTGGATAGCGAGATTTGGCAGTATTTTGCAGTACTTACTTCCTGCCGAAGCGTCGGCGTAATGGGGGATGCTCGTACTTATGACTATACGGTTGCGCTAAGAGGCGTAACCAGCGTTGACGGAATGACTGCGGATTGGGCTCGAATACCTTTCGATGTTTTGGAGAAAATAAGTAATCGCATCGTCAACGAGGTTAAATGCGTTAACCGAGTTGTTTACGATATTACATCCAAGCCGCCTGCTACGATTGAGTGGGAATAATTTTTATGACTAAGTACATTTAATTTGCGCTTAATATTATATTGATTTATTGCAAAAAGCTATTTCGATTTGATTCGAGATAGTTTTTTTGAGATATATTTGTGTTTGCGCTGTACTTGTACCGGCTGCATGCAGGGGTAAAATTTGCTGTATTGTTGTAAGGAAGTTATAAAAATAATAACTGCGTATAAAACTTAAGTATTGTAGAAATTATAAATTTGCAATTAACGTAGATTTATTGTTTTGCAGCCTTTTGCTTCACGGCTCGGAATCGAAATATGGCAGGATAAAGTCGAGTCTTTTACTGAGGCAACAGAGTTAATCTTAGGTAACGATATAGCTTTGCTTGCAAAAGCGACACATTTACCTTAGCCATGCGCCTAAGGACGGGTTGCGGAAATATTTTCTTTTTAAAAGTGTGATAGTTATAAAAATTTTTAATCGTTATATGATTTTTGCTACCATATACGGGTATTGCAAGAGTTGCGTTAGAATTCAAAAGCTTAAATGCTTGACTTTGTTGTCGTGTGTTTCGTATAATGTGTTATCGGCGAAGCGAATAGCGGTATTTTAAGAGAAACAATAGATGAAAAACAAGACTTCAGTAAACGGAATAGTATATCGTATAATCGTATTTTTTTTGATAGTATTCGATGCGATTATTTTTGCCGTTGCCTACTGGGGACTAAAAACATATAATCTTAACCTTGCGCCGACAGTTTACAGTATCTTCGGAAATAACGAGGGTATGAATACCGGTATTATAAAGGAAGCGTTTTTGTTCTGTCTTCCGTTTATAGTAGGGTCGGCGCTGATTGCCGTAGCGGTGGTTGTTTGCGACAGAATATGGGCGAAGAGTAGCGAGAAGAACGGCGAAAACAGCGGGACGAAGATAAGAGCAATGCGAATAACTAGCTGCGTGTTGGCTATTATGCTCTTCTTCGGAAATATGGCGTATGTTAGCGTCGGCTACGGAGTATACGACTTTGTAAGCGTAAAACTGCAAAAGACAGATATTTATCAAAACGAATATATAGATCCTCGTAATGTAAAGATAGAAGCCGAGAATAAACGTAACGTAATAGTTATATACCTTGAGAGTATGGAAACTTCCGCTGCGTCGAAGGAGGAAGGCGGTTTTTGCAAGGACAATTACATACCCAATCTTACGAGACTGGCGGCAGAAAACGTCAGCTTTTCGGATAAAGCGTATTTCCCGGATAGCGATAAACAATTGCTGGGCGGGGTAACGCAGCTTAATGCGACCAACTGGACTATGGCGACGCTTTTTGCTACGTCGACGGGTTTGCCGTGGGCGTTCAAAATAGGCGAGGATTTCGAGGACGGCTTCGCAGAAGGCGCATACGGCATGGGCGATTTTTTGCAAGAACAAGATTATAATTTGGAATTTCTTTGCGGCTCGGACATAAAGTTTGCGGGCAGAGACAAGTTCTTTAAGTCGCATGGCGATTACGTTATATACGATTATAATACTGCCGTAGAAAGAAGGGTTGTAAACAAAGACGACTTTAAATGGTGGGGTTTTGATGACAAAACGCTTTATGATATAGCGAAAAATGAAATAGGGGAATTGGCAAACAAAGACGAACCGTTTAATTTTACTATGCTAACCGTAGATACGCACCCTATTGGCGGCTACGAGTGCGAGCACTGTCCGAAAATATACGATAATAAGACCGCAAACGTTATTGCTTGCGCTGACGCTCTGCTTAATGAGTTTATAGAGTGGGTACAAGCGCAGGATTTTTATAAAAACACCACTATAGTCATTATTGGAGATCATCTACGATCGGATACATGTATTTTTGAAGGCGTTGCGCAAAGTGATCGCAGAGTTTATAATTGCTTTATAAATCCTGCGATGTCCGTTGATAATGACGCTAAGTATAATCGAATCTTTACTTCGCTCGATTTGTTTCCGACCATTTTGGCTTCTATGGGATACAAAATAGAAGGAAACAGGCTGGGACTGGGGGTAAATCTTTTTTCGGGCGAACAGACGCTTGCCGAAAAGATGACGTTCGATGCCTTAAACAAAGAAACTGAAAAACGTTCCGAATACTTTATAAAAACTTTTTGCCGGACTTATTCGAAATAAGCCTTTGACGACTTTGACAAAAAGTCGCATATTTAAGCGTAATAGGAGTGGGCGATTGCTTGATTGTCAAAAGCGAGTCGAACGCAAAGAAACGGCGCTCGATTGCGTTGAAAAGTATTAGAATTTTCAAATCAACCCATTTTTATCTATACAGTATTAGTCGAGGTGTGTGTAAAATGGCGAAGTATTTTGCGCAATGGTTTTAGTTGAAAATAATATATTAGGCACAAAATGTGCGAAAATAAAAAAGCAATTCGATAATGGGGGCATCCATAACCGAAATTGCTTTTTTTATGATTAAATTATTATAAAATAGAGGTTGGCACAAGTCGTTTTGTAACGAATAAATGCTTATATACAATTTAATCCGCAGAGTACGGGACTAAAAGGTTTACTTTGCATGACCTTAATCTGCGGTTACGTCAGGCTGCGAAATTTGCATCTCGAATCGCACGTCGCCGTTTTAGTATTGCGAAAGGGGAATATATGTTCTTACTCTAAGCTTTACGCCGAGTTTTTCGCATATTTCTCTGCATTTTTGTATTTTTTCTTCGCCGATAACGTCAACTACGGACATTGCGACCGAGCAGCCGCACTTACCGCACTCTTCGGCAAATTTCAGCAAAGCGTCAAAACCTTTTAAGCCAAATTTGCAATGGCAAAGTCGGTCGTACTCTTCGGCAGTACAGTCGTTTAGACTTATGCTTATTGAGTCGGCAACTTCGCAAATTTCTTTTGCCGTGCTTCTTCCGTTAATCAAATCGCTTTGACCGTTGGTATTAAGTCTAACTTTGCCGCCCTTGCTCTTTATGAACTTGCCTACTTCCAAAAACGCAGGAAGATTTTCGGTAGGTTCGCCGAACCCGCAAAAGGTAAATTCTTGTTTGTAGTCGAGGTCTGCAGGGAAAGAGTCGATTATTTTCTGCGCCGAAGGCATTTGGTCGGTAAGCCACAGACGCTGACCGTCCATAGATTGTCTGTCGTGTCTGATACAAAAATCGCAGTCGTTGCTGCATTTGTTAGTGATATTAAGATAGGGTTTGTTGTCTACAAAATATAAATACGTATCCATATTTTTCTCCATAAAGCGGTATTACGCACGTAGCTTGCCGATTACTTTCGGGTAGGTTTTTTGTTTCGCCTGAGATGTTTTATTTTGTATTGTAAGGGGGTGATATCGACGGTCTTTTTGAATACTCTGCAAAAATAAGCCGTATCCGAATAGCCGCACTCCTCAGCTATTTCATTGATGGACATCCCGTTATCACTGATAAGTAACTGCTTGGCATGCTTCATACGCTTATAAATCAGATACTTTATAGGGGGCATGTCGATTTGCTCTTTAAAGATATGAGTAAGATAGAATTTGTTAATATTAAGATGTTCACAAACGCTTTCGATGCTGACTATTTTCGTGTAATTTTTGTCGATATAATCTTTGGCTTCAAAAAACGCCTTGTTTTTTGAATACGTTATCCCCATATCGTATACCGAAAAACGTATCGCATTTATCATTATAACGTTAAGCAAATCTTCTTCTATGGATTTGCTGCACGACTGGCGTTCGTCCTCTTCTAAACGAATGGCTCTAAACAACGCTTTAATTATTTCCGCACGATCCTTTGTCGGAGCAATGCAATAGGGTTGTTCGATAATCGTGTTTTCGGGCATACCCATAAGTTCGAAGTCTGTTAGCCCGATAGCATAAAATTCTGCATCGTCCGATTCGAACATGTATATCGAATGTTCGACGTTTTTGCTTATGACTATAACGTCGCCGCTTCTCAGCGGATACTGACCTCCGAATACGTCTATTCTGCCGCTTCCGCCGGCTACAAACAAAATCTCAGGGGAATCGTGACTGACGAAGTTTTTCTCAGGTTCGTTTACCTTAAAATAAGCCAATTTCGGGCGTTTATGAACTAACGGCTTTTTTGCGAAGAAATCGTTACCCATAGGCAGTTACCGTTTGTCCGCTTTTTTTCTAAGCGAACCCATGTTTTCTATCTTTGTGTAGCTGTCGTTGTTGCGCTCCAAAAATTCTTCCGCAAATGCTTTGTACGCCATTGCGCCGGCGCATCGAGGTTCGAATTGCATTATAGGCATACCGTATGACGGTGCTTCTCCGAGTTTGACGTTACGTGGAATTCTGTGAGTAAATACCTTTTTGCCGAAGTATTTCACTATTTCCGAAGTAACGCTTGCTACGAGGTTGCTTCTTCCGTCGTACATGGTAAGAAGTACGCCTTCTACTTCGAGAGAAGGATTAAGATATTTTTTTGCGAGCTTGATGGTGTTCATAAGCTGACTCAAACCTTGCAAAGCAAAAAATTCGCCTTGTATGGGGATGAGAATGCTGTCAGCCGCTGTAAGCGCATTGACAGTCAAAAGAGCAAGTGAAGGCGGACAATCTATAAAAATGTAGTCGTATTTGTTTTTGAGAGGGGAAAGATTTTTGCGCAAAACCTTTTCTCTTTCGGCAACTTCTACGAGTTCTATTTCAGCTCCTGCCAAATCGATATTCGACGGCAATACGTCCATATTGTCTACGCAAGACGGACGAATCGCATCGGTTATTTTGCAATCTCCCACAAGCACGTTATATATGGTAAGCGAGTCTTTCGCCACGTCTGCTCCTACGCCGCTGCTTGCGTTACCTTGCGGGTCTATATCTATAAGCAAAGTTTTTTTGCCCATAGCCGCCACAAAACTGCACAAGTTTATGCAAGTGGTAGTTTTGCCCACGCCGCCTTTTTGGTTAGCTACTGCTATAACTTTAGCCATAACACCTCACGAAATAATAAATATCTTAAATTTATTTTATCATAGGACATAAAAAAATGCAACAATTAAAATAGGCAAAGGTGAATTTTTATTAAAAAATCTTTTTAGCCCGTCTATAACTGTTGAATTTCCCTTTCGGTTATGCTAAAATGTACGCAAATGAGTTTCGTAGAGTTAAAAAACGTGCGCTATGCGTACAACAGAGGGTCTGCATCCGAAGTCGTGGCGATTAAAGACTTGTCGTTTTGCGTCGAAAAGGGGGAGTTTGTTGCCCTTGTCGGACATAATGGCAGCGGCAAAAGCACGGTAGCCAAACTTTTGAACGGCTTATTGCTTCCGCAAAGCGGTACTGTTACTGTGGACGGAATGAATACCGTAAGCGACAATGTGGGCGGCAGCGCAAGCGATAATATATTCGAAATACGCAAAAAAGTGGGAGTAGTGTTCCAAAATCCCGACAACCAGACTGTAGCCAGCATTATAGAGGACGACGTGGCTTTCGGCCCGGAAAATCTCGGATTAGAGCCTAAGGAAATAAGAAGAAGGGTGGACGAGGCGTTAAAGAGCGTAGGCATGTACGAGTACAGAGAGCGAGATCCGTTTCGTCTCAGCGGCGGCCAAAAACAAAGAGTCGCTATCGCCGGAATATTGGCGATACGTCCGGAAGTTCTGGTTTTGGACGAAGCGACGTCCATGTTGGACCCCAAGGGGAAACGGGAAATTATGGACATAGTAACCAGGCTTAATCGAGAAGAGGGCATGACGGTTATAACCATTACGCACTTTATGGACGAAGCGGCGATGGCAGACAAAATTATAGTGCTTGATGACGGAGAGGCGATTCTATGCGGTGGAAAAGAAGTTTTGACCAAAGGAGAACTGCTTTCGGGCAGGGGATTGGATATGCCGCCGGCAATAAGAATAGCCGACAGATTACGAAAAGGCGGTATGCCGATCGGCGACGTATATACTGTTAGAGAGTTGACGGAGGAGTTATGTCGATTGTTATAGAAGATTTGAGTTATACGTACTCCCCGAAGACTCCGTACGAAAAAGTCGCATTAAAGAACATTACGCTTACCATAGACGACGGCGAATTTTTGGGCATAGTCGGACATACGGGTAGCGGCAAAAGCACTTTGGTAAGTCATTTTAACGGGCTTACCAAGCTTATGAGCGGTAAGTTGATAGTCGACGGTATAGATTTGTCGCTTAAGTACGATTACAAAAAACTTCGCTCCAAGGTGGGGATGGTGTTTCAGTACCCCGAGTATCAACTTTTTGACGAAACGGTAGAGAGGGACGTAGGGTTCGGGCCGAAAAACATCGGACTCGACGACGCAGAGATAAAGAAGAGAGTAAAAGAGGCTGTTACGACCGTAGGTCTGTCGTATGACGACATAAAGGACAGGTCGCCGTTCGAGCTTAGCGGAGGACAAATGCGCAGAGTGGCGTTGGCGGGCGTCCTTGCCATGCAACCGGACATACTTGTGCTTGACGAACCCACTGCCGGACTGGACCCCAAAGGTAAAAAAGAAATTCTTTCCATAATCGGAGACGTGCATTCTAATGGAAAAACCATAATAATGATATCGCACAATATGGAGGAAATAGCCGCAAACTGCGACAGAGTTGCCGTGATGGATAACGGCGAACTTGCCGGGGTGTTTACGCCCGACGAGTTGTTTTGTTCGGACGAACTTGTAAAAAGACTTTCGTTAGAGTTGCCTTGTTACGCCGCCGTAGCGGCTGCTCTTAAGGCAAAAGGGTATGACGTGTCGGCAAAAAACGAAAACGATTTAGGGGAATCCATACTTAAATTGTGGGAGAGTAAGCGAAATGCGTGACGTATCCATTGGACAATATTATCCTGCCAAGTCCGCAGTACATCGCTTGGACGCAAGAACGAAGATAATTCTCGTCATTGCCTATATAGTCATGCTTTTTTTTGTGCCGACGCTTAACAAATACGACGGTAACGTATTTTCGTATATGGCGGTTCTGGCGGCGTGTTATGTACCGGTGCTTGTTTTTTTGATTTTGGCAACAAGCTTAAGTAAAGTTCCTCTAATCAAAGTTCTTAAAAGTCTTAAGACGATAATGACGCTGGTGATAATAACGATGGTAATAACGCTGTTGTTTTACGCAGGCGATGCCGAGCATATGTATTTTAGTTACGGCATAATAAAGATTTCGTTAGAAGGAATAGTGACGGCGGTAGCGATGGCACTCAGATTATTCTTTTTGGTAATAGGTCCGTCGATTATGACGTTGACGACTACTCCGGTAGAGCTTACGGACGGCATCGAAAGTTTGCTGAAGCCGCTATCGTATATAAAAATTCCTGTACATGAATTTGCTATGATAATGAGCATAGCTCTGAGACTTATTCCTACGCTTAGCGAAGAAACGGACAAAATAATATCGGCGCAAAAGGCTCGATGCGCCGATTTCGACAGCGGTAATATTTTTAAAAAAGCAAAAGCGATGGTGCCGATTCTGGTGCCGCTACTGATATCTTCTTTCCGCAGAGCGGACGAGCTGGCAAATGCCATGGACTCGAGATGTTACAGGGGAGCCAAGGGCAGAACCAAAATGAAAATATCTAAGATGAAATTCGGCGATTTTCTTGCGTTTTTTGTTATGGCGGTAATTTTATTTTGCGTGCTTGCTTTGGTGTATGACTTTTTCGGGGTGACGACCTTTTTGCTTTCGGCGGTGGGGTTATGAGATATAAAGTGACCGTAGAGTACGATGGCAGTGATTTTTGCGGTTGGCAATTGCAACCGGGGAAGTCTACCGTGCAAGGGGCTATAGAAAATGCGCTTGCGGCTCTTACCGGCGAAAGTATAAGGATAACCGGTTCGGGAAGAACGGACGCAGGCGTTCATGCCAAGGGACAGGTCTTTCATTTTGACTCTGCCAAGGACATGAAAGGTAAATGGCGAAGCGGATTAAATTATTATTTGCCGCAAAGCGTTAGGATAACGGCGATAGAAGAGTCCGACCAAAATTTTCATGCAAGATTTAGCGCCATAAACAAAACGTACAAATATTTGTTTTTGCTCAGGGATGAGTCTGCTTTGTGGCGGAACAGGGCGTATTGCTGCGGCAACCTTAACGTAGACAAGATGAGGGCTGCCGCCGAATTGTTTTTAGGCGAACACGATTTTACAATGCTGCGTAGCGCAGGGTCGGAAGTAAGTTCCACCGTGCGAAACGTAAGCATGGCAAAAATAAGCAGATGTGGGGATTTGGCAGTGTTTGAAGTTACGGCAGACGGTTTTTTGTATAATATGGTGCGAAAAATGGCAGCTGCCCTTAAAGCAATCGGCGAAGGGAAAGCAGATAAAAAAAGATTGCTGCGCATAGTGGAGGCAAAAGAAAGCTTTTCGCTTGTTGCGCCACCGTGCGGACTGTATCTATGGGAAGTGAAATATGAGTAATACAGCGGTTATGGCATTCGGAGAAGAAACTACGTCAAAGGTTGCGACAATGATAGCTTCAAAGTTGAATGCCGATTTGATAGTTAACGAAAAAATGCTTGACGGTGCGACAGTTGTTGTCGCAGGAACTCACGTGCGTATGGGGAAATTTAACAAACGTTACATCCGTTTTGTAAAAAAATACGCCGCAAAAGTCAGAATTTATACGTTTATAGTTGGCGCCGAAATAGAGAAAAAACAAAAGTATGTTGATTTGGCGGAAAAGGATTCCGGAGGGAAGGCATGGTATGTATGGGGCGAATTGAACGCAAATAAAGCAAAGGGACTTAAAAAGTTTGCGTTGCAAGCATTTATAGACGGCAGGCGGCAGGACGGATTGCCTACGCCGAGATTGTTGGATAAAGAGATTGCCGCTCTTTGCAGAGAAGTCATGCTCGAAAATCAAATTACGGAGAAATAAATCGGATATGGAAAAGATAGAAAGTTTTAAAGTAAATCACCTTGCTTTGCTGCCCGGACTGTATGTATCGAGAAGAGATAGAGTAGGTGAGGAAGATTTGACCACGTTCGATTTGCGTTTTACTGCGCCGAACAGAGAACCGGTGATGGATGTGCCTGCAATTCATACGATTGAGCATTTGGGCGCAACGTATCTGAGAAACAGCGATGTTAAGACTGACATCGTTTATTTCGGACCGATGGGATGCCGAACAGGTTTTTACCTGATAGTTAAGGGTGCATTAGTCAGCGAAGACGTTTATAAAACGGTTGTCGATATGTGCGAGTTTATTATAAACTTTGAAGGAGAGATTCCGGGAGCAAAACCGGAAGAGTGCGGGAATTACAGCGAACAGAATTTGTCGATGGCAAAATATTATGCAAAAAAGTATTTTAGAACTCTTGCGGATAAAAGATTTTCTTACCCGGACTAATCGAAGATAAGGGACATAACGTTATACCTGTTTAGTTGTATTCTTTTTGAACAATAGAATAACGTCACCGTATTTTTTTCGTTTTGACTTTTTGGCGCTTAATATCGTAAAAATCAAAGAAACCGCCCATTAACCGAGTTTATGGGCGGTTTCAATATTTCAATTTGATATGTTGAACCTCAAAACAGATAACAAATAAACTATTTATAAAAGCAGGATTATAATATATATTTT
>ERZ780207.898-NODE-898-length-28723-cov-6.244803_pt1 | contig 28723 bp, 31 predicted proteins | sample MGYA00510977_ERZ780207 | MGnify/ENA primary metagenome ERZ780207 (study PRJEB29588, sample SAMEA2151383) | human gut metagenome | biome: human gut; feature: human-associated habitat; material: faeces | place: Denmark | collected 2008/2010 ...
AGCTATGTTGATTTATGAAAAAGAGTATATTATAAGTCAAATGAGTTATTTCTTAATTGTAATCTCAATTATACTTTCAATGCTTACGATAATTTCAACTTTCAATCTGGTTAACGCAAAAATTCGTGATAATCAAAAAGAAATAGGAATTTTGATGGGAATTGGATTTAACAATAAAGACATTATTTTCATATATCTATTTTCTATGCTATGTATGATTATGTTCTCGTTCTTAATGACTTTAGCTATCATTTATTTAGGTGTACACATCGCAAATTTATTACTGCAAACAAAACCGTTTGTCAATATTATTTTCTTTGATGTTGATTTATTAACTTACCTTACAATATTGCTGGCAGGATTGATAATAGCTATTTCAAGTTTAATACCACTCTTAACATTGTCAATTGATATTATAAAAAGCAAATAAACGGAGGTTGTTAAATGAAGCGCTTGATTACTTTATTAATATGTTTTACATTGTTTTGTTGTTTTACAGGGTGCCGTTTAGGCAAACAAAATAAAGATGTCGTTGATAAAAATTTCTATTGCAAAGTTATAGATGAAAATAATATTGCGATAGGTAATTTAAAAACTTATCCAAAATCGGGAGCAGTCTTTTTTCCGGAGAAAATTGAGAATTATACAGTGTCGGAACTTGGCTTTAGTTCTGGATTTGGTTTTGGTGGAAATGGATATTTTCATATGTCTGACCAAAACGGGACAGTTATAAGGCGATGTTATTTCCCGCGCTCTATAAAGGAAATTGGTTCCGGTTATATGTATCTAACATCGGGAAATCTACAAATCTTTTATTGTGGTGAAATAGTTGACTTAAACAACTTTAATGCGGACGAAAAAGTGAAAATATATGTTCCAAGTGAAAAATATGCATTATTTAAAGAGGTATTATCGGAATATTTTGGAGGTAGTTTGTTAAAGGCTAATGTTTCCTATTGTTTGAATTACGATGGGAATAATTATTACTACATTGATTATTACGAAAGCGGCGAAAAAATTTTGTATATTCCCCCCGAACCGCAAAGAGATGGTTATTCGTTTGGTGGGTGGTTTAAAGAAACCAATTGTGTGAATCAATGGAATTTCAATGTCGATACATTGCAAATTACAAAAGAAGAACAGGAGGTAAAATTATATGCGAAATGGATAGCCAAATAATGCGTAAAGAATTAAGGAGGGGTATTTTCTTTTAATCCGTTCTTTATGAATAGGATTACCAGTTTTGTAATTAGAATCTATTATTAGGAGGTGAAATGATGAAGCATTTGAAGTTTAAAATTTTTATAGTAATAATATTTTTGTTTGTTGCGGTAGCGGGATTTTACGGTAATAGTTTGGATGTGTTTGCGGCAGGAACCGCTGATAACTTACATTCACAGACTAAGATATATAACTCAAATAATGCGGATTATTTTGATGGTTGCGAAGATTATGCCGATTATGTAAATTCCGCTCCAACAATTACTGTTTTGACACACGGCTTAGGCTCAAAGGCATATTATTGGAGCAATGATTATAGTATAAATAATGGCAGAAAATTAGCATATAATTCAAATTCGCTCATTAATAAAATTTACGAGGATTTGGAGGGACAAATGACACTATACCTTGCAGAAGGTGTAGATAAAGGAAGTTCGGTCGATTTTGATTTTGAATTAAAGAAATATTCTTATGAAGATTACATAAATTCAAATGACGGAAAACCTACAAGCGTAATAGATGACGTATCAAAACACATTGTGATAGCTTTTAATAGCAGTGTGGCAGATAGTTCTAATTATACGGTTTATAATGAATTTCACACTATTTTAGACAATATTTCTGCACAATATAAAAATCTGACAGGTGTATTACCACGATTTAATTTAGTTGGCCACAGTAGAGGCGGTATCACAAATATTATGTATGCAGCTGAACATCCGTATAACGTAGCTTCGGTGTTCAGCTTAGGGACGCCCTATAGTGGTTCTGCTTTGGGCGAACTTGAAATTTTATTAGGAATGATGGGCTACACAGATGAAAATTATGTGGTGGACAATGAAGGTGTAGAAAGCATAATGAATGAAGAAGAGTTACAAAACATTCGTGACGCATGGAATAGTGCTTATACGGCCGATGTAAATATGAATGTTGTTGCATATGGCTCTATGACCTCGATTCATTTATTGGAAGCATTAATTGAGGATATGGATATAAATTATGAAAAATATGAGAGGGATTATGGAACATTTGTAAATGATTATTCTGATCTCATTAATTCAGTAATTATAGCAATTAACGCACAACATTCAACAAAACACAATATGTGGATAAAATTGGCTTAACTATATTGTGTTTTATGTTGTTTATCCATAATCTCTTGTCCACCCAGTGTCCACGCATTTTAACTCCCGTGGACAATTTTTTATTTATAAAGTTGGAACTTTTTACTTATCTTGTGAGCAATTTCATCGGGGAGAGGGGCAAAGCCTATGCAAGTTAAGACTCTTCCGACGCCGTTTTCGTCTACCTCTTCGGGAGTAAGTTCCGTTAAACAACAATCTCGTATACAAAAGTAGTCTTTATTTTCAACAAGTCCTAACTCTTTTGCTATTTCAATCGCCTTCATAAGCTGATTCTTGTTTTTCGCTTCGCAAATAGTCTTTGTGAATATTCCGCAAATCCAATCTTCAAAAACATCATCTTTTATCACACATTCTCTTGTATGATTTGTTTTCATTGGCGACGTAATAAAGGCGAGGGAAGCGTGGCAACATTGTGCCGCTAATTTCCCGGGCGTCATTTGTAAATCTTTTCTTGCTATAATTACTTGTCTCATTTTTCTATTTACCTTTGGCATGACTGCTAATCAATGCATTTCCGCAAGTGATTCTATCGCTGTCTTCTTCTTCGCTTGGAACAAACACAATTACTTGCCATCCTTCACTAAGCAAAGGCTTTTCAAAATCTCTGTATACGTCATAGTCGGTATACTCGGTAGTAACGCCGAAACCATTTTTAATAGCCGAATTGGTTTTGTGGATTGGGGTTATTTTTGCAATAAATTTTTCTCTGTCGAACAATCGTGACAATTCTTTTGCATCAAGGATGGTGTCTTTTGTAACGGCAAAATTCAACGTGTACTTTCTTCCACGAGGAGTGGGGAGTTGTCTCGCAATCGCAGAAATCTCTTCGAGAGATAAGCTCATTCCGTTGAACTGTTTTTGCCTTTGGAATTCGCTGGTTGTGTTGATGCTAAATTGCAATCCAGCTTCGCCGTTATAAATGTCATTTTTTATTGTGCACCACTCTATAAGAAATGGAATTAAATTTTTGTTTGATTTTGGAAGCATTGTTGAGACAACTGGATGAATCGTTTTTGCGTTTATGTGGTTCTGAACCAACTCCCTTAAACAATTTTTTGTAAAATCGAGAACATTAGGATTAAATGTTGGTTCACCCATTCTTGCATAATGCACGTTAAACCTGTTGGTTTCTTTGGTTGATTCATTTGTTAACAAAGTCTCAATTTGATAGTGCAAATCTTCTCTTGACGCATTTCCAAAAAATCCAAATTTAGGACAATCACAAAATTGACAACGCATTGGGCAGCCTTTTTGAGTGCCGATTGTTGCAACCCACTTATCTTTAAGGTCAACGTCGTGATGTTTCACTCCATTGATTTCTGTTTTGAGTCCCAAAAACTCGGCTTTAATATTGTTTTCTTTGCCATAATCGCCGACCGTTAGAAATTCAAGTTTCCTTTCGGTGTCTACGTATATTTTACCCGTATGGGTTTTGATTACTTCCATTTTGCCTTAAGCAACCTCGTGGTTTGAAATTATTTTATTGAGCTGAGACATTGTTGAAATGTCTGCAGGATTACACATTTCTGGGCAGTTAGCCTTTATAAGTGCAGTTGCAACAGGTGGGCAGACTGCGTTTCCAAGTCTCGCGATTTGTTTTGCTTCGCTGTATTTCTTTCCTATGTATGGTTCTATATCGATAACATAATCCTTGGGAAAACCTTGCGCCAATTTTAACTCTTCCGCTTTTAACATTCTCATTCCGATGTCGGAGATAAAGAATTTTTCGCCGTCGATTTCTATTAAAAGGATTTCGTCGTCGGCAATCTTATATCCAGCGTAGTCGTTTAACATACGTCTTATCTCTTTCCAGTTACCAAGGTCTTGCGTTCCTTTTATCTTTTGCAGCTTTGTTGTTACCTGAGCGAAATGACCTGCTGACGTGGTAATGGTGGGTAGGGGTTTATCCATATCCTTGCAGTCTGTATTGCGTCTTAAAACGCATAAATGACTTTCCACGAGAAAATGCCTTGGCAATGTCGTTACGGTCGCCAGAGGCGTTTCTGCGGACGCAGAATGGTCATCTCCGCCGTAATATTGAATTAAATGCGGAGCAACAAGCGCATTGTGGTCTACTGCCGTAACTGTCGGAAGTGGTTCGTCAATTGGCGCCCCACATTGGCTTTCGCCTGAAAAATATTTGCTTAGGAGCGGTGTTGCGACAAAATGTTTATTGACTGTTGTCTCTGTTGACAGAGGAGAGTCGATGTCTTGTGGCGCATTTTGATAATTTGCTTGTAGGATAAACGGCTTTGGATTTCTTACAACAAATTTATCAAGCCCGCGAGCAATTCTTTTTTGCGTGTTGACTACAAGTGATTTTTTTCTGCCAAAAATAGAAGGGCAGGGGATAGACCAGTTTATACACTGTGCGGCTGTTCTGTAAGGTTTTAATCCTTTTCCCACCCCATATGTGGGTTCAGGAAACACGATAGGCTGTCCGTCGTTCCTTGCGACAAGATAAAATCTCTTTCTGATTGTAGGGGCGCCATAGTCGCAAGCACGCAAAATCCGATATTCTACGTTGTATCCCAGTCCTTTTATGAGTTTATAAGCCTCATCGCTGTCTGGCGCAATATGTAAGAACTCACACGCTTCTATAAGAGCGGGGTGATTTGCGGATATGCCGCCCGAAAGCATTTGCACAAAGCCGTTGAAAGTTTCGCCTATCCGCGTAGAATCTGGTCTCATTTTTCCATTAACTTCTATCAAAGGACACCAAGTTTGGATTTCTTCTACATTCTCCATAAAGATAACCCTTGGTGCTACCGTTGACATAGCCCACTTTAATATAACCCACGATAACCCTCTGATTTTCTTTTCAACCGGCTTATCTCCTTTTGCTTTGCTGAAATGCTTGCAGTCGGGAGAGAACCATGCAATTCCAACGGGGTGTCCGTGGGTCGCTTCTTCAGGGTTAATAGCAAAGACGTCTTCTTGATAATGTGTGGTGTATGGGTGGTTTACTGTATGCATAGCAATGGCGTCGCCGTCGTGGTTTACTGCGATGTCGATTGGTTGTCCGAGAGCCAGTTCAATTCCTGTACTCGCGCCCCCACCGCCCGCAAAATTGTCTATAATGTATTCTCGATTCTCGCTCATTTCATTTCCTTTTAATTCCAAAGTGCGTGGAAGTTATCGGAGAACAGTCGGAAAAATTCCGTTCGTTCCTGTTCGTCGTCTTCTTCCGTGATGTCCTTTTCGCCCATTTTTTTAAGCAGGACTATCATTCGTTCTATATTCTCGTTTAATTCAGCGTTTTGTTTATCTTCTTGGTCTAAAAACGTCTTGTTCCATTCAAGATGTTGAGATAGAATGGAAATCATAACGCTTACAAACCAAACATCGGTGTCCCAGACTGCACTCGGCGAGTACCCGTTTTCCAAAAGATATTTTTTTCTTGAAAGGTAGTGTTTGAACTCCTTTATGTTGTTAAAAATGTTTTTGTTGTAATCGCAAAAGAATTTGATATCTTTTGGAGTATAATTTTTTTTCTTCTTTTTCATTTTGCTTCTCCGTGCGGCATTGAATGTTTCGACATAATTTTGTCGAAAGTATCGACAGCTTCTTGCTGCATGTTTTCAGTTGATTTCACATATATCTGCAATGTCGTGGCTACGTTTTTATGTCCAAGCCTTTGCTGTACGGCTTTTGGACTAACGCCACCATCTATCAACATTGTCGCGTGCGTATGTCTTAAAGAATGAAAATCAAATTTGATTTTCAACTTTTCTTGAATTACTTTCGTTGGATATCGTATATTGTCTTTTGTAGTGAATAAGCCGTTTTCGTCGACACATACAAAGTTGACTCGAGGTAAATCACTGCCAACGCCCTTTTGCTCCGGTACTATTCTTTTGATTGAGTTTCCTTTTTCGTCTTGTTCATCTTTCAATAACTGTATGGTGTAGTGAACACCGTATTTTTCTTCGTTTTCCTGCTGTCTCGCCAATTCTTTTTTCAATTCATCAAGCAAAAAGTCTCCCAGTTTAATTACTCTTGAAGAGCCATATTTGGGGATTCCGAAATACCATGCGCAATCTCTTCCTGTTTTAGTATAAGTTTCTTTAAAACTATCTTTTTGAACAGTATTTCGTTTAACTAACTGTTTGTTGATATTTAATGTCTTTTCTTCAAAGTTGATGTCGTCCCATGTCACAGCCAGCGCTTCCGAAATTCTTAGTCCGCAAAACCACCCGAAGAGAAGGGGAATATGAAAGCGAGTTCCAAAAGGGAATTGTTCCATAATTCTGTCGAAATCTTCCATTGAAATTACTTCTCTTGATGATTTTGGGGGATTTTTTGCCGGGAAGCGAATATAAATTATGGGATTATCCTTAATGTAATTAAGCGGAAATACGGCATAGTCAAGAGCCGTTTTTAAGGTTGATAAAATGCCAAAGACATATGAGGACGAATATCCCTGCTTAACAATTTCGTTCGCGTAATCCTGTAAGACAGAGGGGTTCAAGCTTTTAAGCTTGTATCGTCCGAAATGTGGTTTTAAATGTTTTTCTATTAGGTTTGTGTAGGTTACCAAAGTATTGTATTTTAGATTAGTAACACAATATTGCTTATACCAATAGTCTATGTAGTCATTAAAACCGATTTCGGACGGCTCAAAGTGAAGCCCCGCGTTATTGTATTCAGCAAGCGCTTTGATGCCGGCAACTTCAGCTTCGCGTTTTGTTCTAAACCCCGACTTTGATATGTGGTGGCGTTTGCCGTTGCTTTTTGCTGCTTCAAAACGATATTCCCAGTTCGGCTTTCTATCCGCATTGTTTTTGTTTCTATCTCGTACACTAATCTTTGCCATTGTGATTTAACTCCTTTACGAGAAAGGGATTAGTTAAATCTTTTCCTTCATAACGGCTTAGAAAATCGTCTAAAGCCTGTTTCCGAACCTTGTATTGACCAAGCTTTAAAAACGGCAAAAGCCCCGATTTCCTGAGTTTGTGAACGTAATCTACGTTTGTTTTTAATAATGACGCTACTTCTTTTACCGTATAAAGGATGTTTTCTGATTCACTAACACCTTTCATTTGTATGTATCCTCCACAATGTGGCAAGTAGCGATAAATTAAATATATATTTCATCTTTTACCTCTCGAAATATTCTTTTAATGCTATTTTACTTCTCTACGATTGACGAGACGTGGTAGCAGACAACGTATTTTTTCTTAATTGAAAAGTAACTTCCGTTTTCGCCGAGCAACGTTATTGTTCTTCTCGACGCGTTGTATGCTTGGATAAAATCCTTTGGCGACAAAGATATTCTCGTCGTGAATTGACCGCCCGTTGTTAGAACAAAGCAAATTCCAGTGTTAAAATTCAAACGGATGGATTCCACTTCTTTTTCGGATAACACAGGTGGTTTAATTTTAATCGGTTTTTCTTTCATTAACGCTCCTTTGGTGTCTAAATATATGTTGTAATATGTAATAAATATAAGGCTGTAAGCCCTATATTTTATTTTGATTTATGAGTTCTACCCAAGCGAGATACTGGGTTCGATAGCTGAATGCTTGCTTTGGAGAACAGGATGTGTGTTTCTCTATCTTTTGTAGTAAAGAATCGGTTGACTTATCGTTATACACATCAACAAATTTAGCATTTCTATAAATGTTCCTAAATGCGATATTCTGGTGCAAATGGCGAGGAACATTGTCATTGAAACGCTTTAGAAATTGAGCTAAGAGAGTCTCTGTCAAGCCGCTGCAGTTAGTGGTGGGGCGAAATAAGTAATCTTCACATCCCTTTAGGATTTTCAATGTGCCGTTGGGAAGAGATTTGTAACTATCCAGGTACTTCAAATTCATCAAAACGTCAAATGAACTTGAATCCAGGGTTATATATGAATCCCTAACGTGAACAACGCCATTGCCATCTTTATCCTTGGATATATCAACTTTCTTTAGTGATACAATCTCTTTCAGTGAAAGCCCATACCAACCAAGGATAAATATTGACTTAACTATAACCAAGTCTTGAGTTGAATTGTAATTAGCGAGGCGCAGCTCTCCAACATGGTCAACAAAGCGTAAGGCGCTTTCCAAACTTCTAAAATAAGCGTATACTTGAGTGAATTCTATAACTTCTTCTTGCGTTGGCACTTCAGCTTTTATTTTATACCAATCAAACAAATTCAAAAGATATTCTTTTATTTTTTGATAATGCGTTCTCGTTATCGAATTTAATCTTTGCATATAAAACGCATTGCACAAGAAGTCGTGGTCGGTAAGCTTGTCGGGTAAAGAAGAATCCGCCGACAATTCAGAGATGTGCGTTAAAAATCTCCTAACGTCACTCAATCTTTGTTCGCTGGCATTCGGGTAGTATTTCCCTATAAATGCATCAAAATCCAATGTTATCATCTTTATACCTCCATCTAATTATACACTATTTTTAGACACTTGTCAACATAGAGTATAACGATATGTATAAAATTTAGGAATAGGGCGGAGGTTTTATACCTGATTAACTTTGATTATCTCAATTCATTTAGTAAAAACGCAAGAAGCGCAATTTTTTCGTCGTCGCTAAATTCAACGTCGAATTCAAACATTCCGTCAGAGGAATAGTCTTCGTAGCGAGCGTATTCTTCATCGTCATAGAATTCTACGACAGCGGTGGCGTAAACGTTAGCGTTTGTGACCTTTACGTAAAAAGTCAAGTCGCTTACCTTAAACGGAAAGCCGCAAACATTGCCAACTTCGTTTACCATGTATTTAGCAGAAAATATTCCATTACTGCTTTCTGATTTTGCATATGAGATAAGCCCGATGTCAAATTTTTTTGAAGAAACTTCAAGTTTATCTCCGTTAACTGTCTTAGTGCTTATAAACTTCATCTGTTTAGTTCTCCTGTGATTTATTATTTTGTAAAGTCGCTTCGAGAGCATCGAGCTTCGACACAATGTCAGCAAACCCGATGTCAGTACCGGCGACAAGTTCGTGTACGTCCGTCTTACCGAGAACAAAATCGCTCACGGCTTTTCTTGCGTTGTCAAACATCTTTTGATATGTTCCCAAGTAACGCATAGTAACCCTTTGGTTGCTATGATTTAGCAAGCCTTGGATTTTTGTTATTGAGTTCATATCAATATTTGATTTGTCGACACAAGCCGCGATGTTAGCAAAGCTTTTTCGCATTGTGTGTGAGCCAATCACTATCGGTAGATTTAACGCTTTGCCTGCATCAGACAAAATCTTCCACCCGTATTCCTCATACATTTTACCTTTTGTTTTTTTGCTTTTAAAAAGGTAATCCATTGAGTCAAAGTGCCATTGGATGGAATCAAAATAAGTAGTCAAAGCGTAAATAACAGACTCTGTAACTAAACAATTGTTAGCCTTGTTTGTCTTCTGCTCGATAACATGAATTCTATCCTTGAATGTGTTGTCGTCATTGAGAATATCGTGAATTTTAAGGTTCAAAAGGTCGGATATGCGCAGTCCAAGGCTTACTCCAACTGTCCACATAGCCCAATCCCTTAGGCGATTTTGGGTTAAAAAATATTGTTGTATAGAATAAAAATCTTCATAAGAACGAATGGGGTCAGCCGGACGCGACTTTCTTTTTCCGTCGCTTTTATATTCACAGTATTCTTCTGCAGCGGCTTCCATTTCTTTCTTTGTTCTTCTTTTCCTTTTGGGCGGGGCATTTTTTAATTCTACAATTTGTTCGGAAAGTCGTAACACCTCTTGCTCAGCGTCGTATCGGAACTTCCGTTCAACTGAAATGTCTTCTCTTAGTTGGGCATTTTCGGCTTCGAGCCTTTTTATCTTTTCTGAGTCTGTTTCAAACAGTTTGGCGAGAGGGGATAGTGGGGTGGACGAAAAAAGTATAGAAGATTCTCTACTGTCCATTTTGTCCTCCTTCAAGATAAATTTCCTCAAAGACATTGAGTTGTTCTAATATGGCTGCCATCATCGGGCAACAATTGCATTTGTCGGGCGCAGTATGTATTTCGCGGCACTTGTTGGTGCCGTAGTATCGACAGACAACAATCTGCTGTCCTTTTTCGTCGATAATTTTTTTAGTTAATGGTTCATACATAGTCTTAAACTCCTATTCCAATTGATATCATAAGCCTTTTGTTTACATCTTCAATCTTTTGCTTATTAACAATTTCGCCTACTTTTTTCATTAGCCGAGACTTATCTACGACTCTGATTTGTTCGCACAATACCGTTGACTCGCGAATAATTCCGCAGTCATCTGGCGTTAACAACAAATGCGTGTCCATAGTTGGCTTTGCTTTTGATGTTAACGGACAGATTATCGTAGTTGGAGAATATTGATTTCCTCTCTCATTTTGGACTATTAAAGCGGGGCGTATTCCGGATTGCTCAGAGCCTACGTGACTACTTAAATCTACTAAGTATATTTCGCCTCGATGCATTGATTTACCGCCTTGTTAAATATCTTCTAAATTTTCTATAACGGCGCGGATATCTGACATTGCCTCTTCTATTTTATCACTACATTCCTCAGATGTACAATAAGCTTCGCCGTCTTGCAAGTTTTCGGGGATATTTTCCCTTGCTTCATCTTCGTCGCTTTTTACAGTTTCGAGATTGTCGGCACAGGTTTCCAGTTGTGTAATTACTTCTTTTATTCTCTGTCTTCTTTGTTTATTCACATCGTATCGCTCCTTAGATATTGTGTTTCAGCAAGAATTTGTTGCTTATGCATTTGAAACTGATGGTGTTTTCGTGGTCACGAATTACGAGACCTTCGCGTAATGTATCCGCTATGACTGACGTCCCATCGGCATATGTAATCATTTCGTCGACAGTGGGTAATAAGGTGAACGAAGCAGAGAGGATAGGTACCCATTTAATGCCGAATTTATGAACGATATCGGTTGCTTCGGAACTATCAATACGCTTTCCATCTATAACCAAGTTAAAAGCATAAAAATCAATGCCTTGCAAACCATACTTGTTTTTTTGTATGGCTTCCCCGATGGTTTCGCCTTGCAATACTACAGTTGTCGCATTGTATTCGGTAAGAATTTTCATCAAGACACTCTTTATGTCGTATTTTTGTGCAATAATGTGATAGACGTTATCGTCATAAAAACACTTTTGGTTAATGTCTTCTTGCCTTACGTTCCGCGAGCAGACCGCAAAGTCGTATTTTCTCTTCTTTTCTCTTTTAAGACCAAATGAGGTGGATGTTCCGTCGAGCTTTTCCGTAACTATCATTGGAACGTTTTTGTATTGCTCCAACACAAAAGGCATATTTTGTAAACGCGTTTCGTCCGTCTTAACAATCCAGTCGGGGAAATTTTTCGGCTTTTTGTGTGGTGCAAGCAGTTTAAGAGCGATGTGCCTAAACCACTTGAACTTCATAAACCACTGAAAAACCTTGTTTTTATAAAGTTTTTTATGCCGCTGTTTTAATGAGTTTAGAACGTTTTCTGGCTTTTGCTTTGGAAGCTCGTCTTCAATTTCTGTTATTTTTAGCAAGGACGTAACATCTAAGCCGATAGACCATTCTTTATTTGGAAGAATTGATAAGGGGAATACGATGCCTTGCGATAGAACGCCTTTCATTTTCATTGTTTTTATTTTGTAATTCCTCTTTTCGAGAAAAGCGAAATCGGGATTCGTTTTATCAACGATGCTATCAATTTCAATGTAGACGCAAAGGTCTCCAACCTGAAATTCATCCTTTTTCGCAATGCATTGCCACCCCAGAACTCCGACAAGTTCAATTCTGTCGGCGCCTTCAATTGGGCGTTTCCATTCAATTTTTTCTATATGAGCAAGCTTTCTCATTCTTTACACCTCGTCAAGGCATAGGAACAACGATATTTGCCGAACCGTTAGATATGACATCGGGCAGCTCGCCGTTCCATTTTGCCATATATTCGATATATTTTAAGTAGTCGGAAATTACAGCAATTTCTTCTGCGGTTTTTCCCGTGAAGTCTATTGAGTATTCAATGCTTACGTTTCCGTCTTCATCTGTAATTTGCGTTTCAGAAATCTGAAAACCAAGAGTCCTTGCAACTTCGATTGATTTTAATTTAATTGCTCGTGCTTCGGCTTTCGCGATTTCAATTTGCGATTGTGCATCGGCTTTTGCAGCCGCAAGCTTTGCTTCGGCGGCAAGTTTAGCTACTTCCAACTCTTTTTCGGCGTTAACAATTGCAGTTTCTTTTTCGTATTGAGCCTTTAATTTCTCTTGTTCGGCAATCATTTTATCTTCGACTGTTTTTTCAAAAGCATCGGAAAAATCAATATTTGTCAAAACAACTGCGGTGATGTTTATGTAATATTCGCTATCAACCGCGTTTCGTATAGTTTCTTCAACCTTTGGAGATATAGTCGAGCGATTTTGGATAATATCCATCGCCGAGTATGAAGAAAGAACGGATTTGGTTTTTTCAATCGCTACGCTTTGAATTCTGTTCGACAATAAGTCCATTGAGCCGTATTGTTTTGCAATTTCAATGGCTTTATCGGTTACGATTTGATATTGGACAGTCATAGCTATGTCCATTGTCTGGGCATCCTTTGAATAGGCGGCTGAAGCGACCTCCAAGTTTTGAACTTTGGCGTCATAAACGTCGTATTTGTCGGTTACCCAAAAATCGTAATACGTTCCCGCCGTTCTGACGTGTTTTGCTTCCCCGAGATGCTTAACTACGGCAACTTCCCCGGTGTCAATTGTATGGAAACTGAAGGGGATAAAGATGAACAGGAACAGGAAGATGATTCCGAGTATAATGCCGGCGGCACCTCCGAGTTTTTTCTTACGTTCGTTGTCGTTATAGCCGCTATATAGGGTGTATCCACCCACAATGAATGCTACGATTGTTAGTGTTGCAAAAATAATGCCTAAAATAATACCAATTGCCATAAAAGCCTCCTAATGTTTATTAAATACAACGGCTTGTCCTTTCTTAATGTTCCAACATTGTAAACAATTTGTGCAATCGCCGGAGCATTCTAATGCCGTCGCGGGGATTGATTTGTTTTCCCGGTCGTGAAATCGCACGTGCGCGATAGGAAAATCATAGGGATTTTCAATCTTAAATGAATCTCCCCATGCACTAAAAACAATATTGAGGTTTTGCGGAATTACGCCGCCGTTTTTTATGTATGAATTTACGAGTTCAAACTTTTTCGTAAAAGCAAGAAATTTCGTATTTGGTAAATCTATCGCTGTTTGTACCATGCCTTCAAAATACTTTTCGTCTACAATATCTCCGGATGCATGCCATCTAAAATATGCGTATGACACCATACCATTGTTAATGGCGTGTTTAATTTCGGCAAAATAATTATTGGAATCCCGCAAGTATTCGTCATAATTATTTTTCATGCTTTGTTTAACATTTTGAAACCTAAATCTACCTTTTGTTGCATAGCAATCCATTGAACACGGACAGTTTTTTCTGCAGGTTAAAATAGGAGATAAATTTACCGATGGGATTAGTCCGAGTTTGCTGTTTGTTGTTGAAATTTTAACTGACATATTTAATCTCCTTGCAATAAGTCCAAAGAGAAGAATATTCAGTTAAGCAGTCTCTTCGGACTGAACGACAATCATCGAGCGTCTTTATTGAGCAATGCAAAATTGCCAATAAAGTTTACGTCGTAAAACACTCGTAAGTGTCTAATTTGTTCTTTAACGCTCCAATTAAGAGCGGTTTCGATATCTTCCTCTGTAAAAGCGTCGGAAGAGAGGAGTTCATTCCAAATCGGTCGCATTGCCGACGTTGGTGCGATTATGAATTCATCCGTGGAGATAATCCCGATTAGTTCATATATGTCGGAAGAGTTTCTGATTGCGCGACAGCGAGTTTCGTATTCACATTCAAGCGTTTTATTACACTCTTCGCTTGCCGCAATCAACGTTTCGATAGGGAAGTAATCCACGTATTCTTTATTACTGTCGTATATTTTGATACGGTCGTCTTCCTCAGGTGCATCTATATCATCTATAAATATATTTGCCTGCAAAGAATTTACGAATATTGTTTTCATAGCTAAGTCATAATCACTCCTTGGAAAGGTATTTGGTTGCGGGACTGGGACTCGAACCCAGAACACGAGTTTATGAGACTCGTAAGTTGCCATTACTCCATCCCGCGATATGGTGGTCGGGGCGACAGGATTTGAACCTGCGACATCTTGCTCCCAAAGCAAGCGCGCTACCAAGCTGCGCTACACCCCGATGTTTTCTCTCATTTCGTCCGAATTTCTTCGTCTGCAGGCAAACAGATAGGGCGGCAAGTACCCTGACGTTTCTTGGTTATGGTATATATCGTGCATTCACCATAAACGCCGGTGCCATCGAGAGAGGTTTTGTGTCTCACGCACGCAAAGACACAAGTGGAGCGGGTAGCGAGAATCGGACTCGCACTTTCTGCTTGGAAGGCAGACGTCGTAACCATTTGACTATACCCGCACAAAACTAATGGTGTGCTATTACGCCAAAGACTCCAAGGGCACATATAGCATTGCCAGTAAGCAGGGACTTAACATACTTCACTGGGTTGAGTCGCAGAGTTTGCTTTTCTTTGCAACCTAACTATATTACGCACTACTCGCAGCTATCGTACACCGTAGAAAACAGACTCTTGAGCGCATTTCAGCGTTCTCCAAACTGTGCTACATTGATGCCGTTCTACTTTCGTTTCCCTGAGGTGAAAATGCATAGCGTAAGTTCGCATATGCGTCGTTCTTGTATGCACGTGTACTTTGTCATACTTCCTCTCGTCACTCTTTAGATGCTGGCTGCTTATAAGCCTACATTCCATTAGTTGGTCGTCTTAAAGGGGCATTTTTGCGCCGTCACGCATTATCCAACGACCGCCACTGGGCGAACTGCTTTACTTCCTTATTCGCCGATTAGAAGGAACCCGTTTAGACGGCTAAGGCTTGTGTTCGTGGCAAGGTTTGGGACTCAATTCTTGGAATGGAAAGATTCCCAGACATTCAAAAGAAATTAAAGGATTTAGCCAATTCGGGAGAGGTAACGTCAAGCAAGTTACGCGAGATGTATGAGACGGACGAAACTTTCAAGGATATGGTGGATTATCTTCAGAAATTAGGTATCTTTTCTTGGGATGATGCATCCAAAGTTTCGGGATTAGTCAATCAGGTTAAGGCTCTTGCAGATGCGGCTAAAAAATTAGAGTCTGTATCATTTTTGGATATACTTGAAAAGATTCAAGGCAAATTTGATGCGTTAAGCGATGTCCTTTCAGATATTGAAGAAAACGGAATCGCAACCGCCGACTCTATAAGCGAACTGCTGAAGAACTATCCGTCTCTGATGAAATACTTTGAATTAAAGAAATATACGGATGCGAACGGAAGAGAATATTATCAGGGATATGGATTAAAAGACAGTAGCATGTCTACCAACGATGTTCTCAAAGCTTTTACGACTGAATATTTACAAAGTTATGTCGATGCATTGGCGAAATGTGAAGAGGGTACGGAAAACTACGAGACGGCGCAAAATAACCTCAACAACGCTATTGCTGTTTGTGCTACTTTATTAAGGTCACAAGCAATAGAGGAGGAAACAAATCGTCTTAACGAACAGAAGGACGCACTCGAAGACCAGCTTGATAGATATAAAGATTTAATAGATATAAGAAAAGACCTGTTGGAAACATATGCGGACGAAGTCAATTACCAAAAAACATTAGCCCAAAAGCAAAAGGCTGTTGTTGATTTGCAAACTCAGTTAGCGTTAGCCAGAATGGATAAATCAGCAAGCGGACAAGCAAAAGTTAGACAGCTTGAAAGCGAATTGGCAGATGCTCAGGATGCTCTTGACGATTTCACATTAGAAAAGGCTATAGACGTTTTAACGGCAGACTTAGATAGTCAATACGACGAATATAAACAGTTTATTGACGATGAAATAAGCCGAATCGAGGAGGCTATTGACAATATAAAATTAACCGTAAATCCAGGCGTAGAGGTTCCAAGTCCAACGGTAGAAGACAGAGAAGATAGCTCAAATAGTTCCAGTAGCACAAATCAAGGAACCACGACAGCTCCGGAAGAAAAACACTCTCCGTGGAAATCGTATCAAGATGCGGCAAACGCAGGATTTTCAAACATAAGAACAAGAAACGAATTCGGACGTGCCGGTAATTCGGATAAGGAAAAATACGGTACATATCAAGCGTATCTCGATGCGATGTATCGCAAATATGTAGGCGAATATCACACCGGCGGATTTGTTGGCGGAGAAGCAACGCTGAAGAGCAACGAAGCATTTGCAAAGCTTTTGCGTGGCGAATTTGTGTCTACGCCGCAACAAATTGATGTATTTATGCGTAAGACTTTACCAAGTATTGCAAACCAAACGAAGGGAGCAATTATTGAATACAACTCACCGCTCATAGAGATTAAGTGTGACAATGTGACGGAAGACAGTTTGCCGAAGCTTAACGACATAGTGAATAAGGCAGTGGAAAAAATAAAGAAAGATATGACGGGGGCATTAAGCCGAACGGGATATCGAAAACAATACTAATCGCGAGAGCGGGCGTAATGCCTGCTCTCTATCTATATAAGGAGGAATGTGAAGTGTTTAGTGCGACTGATTTCACATACGATGGTATCAACTCTGGCGTTTACGGACTCCAGATAGCCACCATAGATGGTAGTGTCGTAGAGGAAACAACCTACGTTACTCCTACCATCACAACAAGCAAATCTGCGCTTGGGAAAAGGTTTTACTTTTTAGATTCTGTTTACGACCAACAACCAACGACGGAGTTTTCGGTTTTGAGCGAAACAGCAATCCCTGATTTATTGCAGAGAGACATATTAAAATGGCTTGATAATAGAAAAGGTTTCAAAGACCTTATAATAAATCAGCCTGAATTTAACGGTTACGTATATAAGTGCATATTTAACGTGACCAGCATTATTTATCACGCGGGAGTATGCGTAGGTTTTAACTTAAAAGCAACATTCGACTCCCCGTATCATTATAAAAATTCGCCCGAACAAAAAATTACAGGCACGGGAGAAACAAAAGAAATAAGTATTTATAACGATTCAGACCTTGTAGACGAATACGTTTACCCTACGATAACTTTCAAACCGGCGAACTACGTTAACGAAAATTGTTCTATCTCAATATTTAACAAAACAGATGACCCAGCATTATCACGAGAATTCAAATTTGTGGGAACGGCACTCAATTCAAGAGTTAAAGTGGACAATGAATTAAGAATGATAACGTCCGAAGCTGGCGGTGATTTGCTTAGCAAATTTGACGGTATGAAATGGTTACGTCTTGTCAAAGGAAAGAATGTATTGCAAATAAAAATAAACGGGGAGTTTACGATATCATTCCCACAATATATAAAAATTAGATTTTAAGGAGGTAAAATGAGAAACAGTTTTGATTATTACAAGAAAGTTGAGAAACCAAATATGTACTTGTGTAATCCGGACAGAACGCCGATTGGGTTTGTTAATTCAGAAAACAGACATTTGGTTTTGCGGTTCAACGATTTATCAGAATTGACTTTTACCGTCCCGAAAATCACAGGTACAGAGAGTGTTTACGACAGAATAGAAACCAAAAGACTCCTATTTGTAGAAAAAATCGGCTGGTTTCAAATTACAAATGTAAACAACACAGTTAGCGGCGAACAAGAAGAAAAAGAAGTCACCGCAGAATCTCATCAGACACAATTAAAAACACGCGGATTTGTGAGCGAAGAACGCGTGTATATGTTTTATAACACAAACGACCCATTGGATGAAAAATATGACAGCAGCGACGCCGGCGCAATGCCGTCCGTCGTGGGACAATTGTATCAGCAGCTCGGAATCAAAATCAACTTACAAATTGGTAACATAGAGCCAACGCAAGATTATGGCGAATGGACGTTAATCTATATTGACCCCGCATTGAAGTTTTCAGCCAAAAGTTACGATAAACAGTATGAATCGGCAGACGGCGTCGACAATATTTGCAGAACATTTTCCGAAAACGAAACGTTTGGGTATGACTTTATTGTTAACGAGGTTGAATCCGCCTTTGAGGTTGTATTTGAATTTGACTTTTTGTATCACGCAATAAAAGTAAAACGGCTTGCGGATATAACTTTGCCGACAAATATTTACTTGTCGCTTGACAATGTTGTCGAGTCGCTGAGTGTTACTGAAAATGCCGAAAATATAGTTACCGTTCTTTCTTGCAACGGAAATGACTTAGATATACGTACCGTCAATCCGATGGGGACAAACTACATAGTTAATTTCGATTATTATAAAAAAACGGTGAGTGACAACGGGAAAATACAGTACCCGTGGATGTCAAAAGAACTTGTTACAGCACTCAATAAATGGGAAGTTGAATGGAGAAAATGGCAAAGTGATGATAGCTCGCGCGTAGGACACGAAGAAGGATACAGTACGCTGGTTGAAAAAATTCAAAAACTATATGAGCAACAATCTATCATAGAGGGCGATATTCAATATGCAAACCTAAAATTAACGGATTTACAGGCGGCGAGAGACTTACAATTAAAGAATGATTCAACCGCAAACGACGGTAAAGGAATCATTTCTGCGGAAGACGTTTCCGTTGGGAACAAAAGTTTAAGTCCAGATTCTCATTATGAAAACACGGTTTTCACCGAGGATGCGGCTATAGTAGCATACATAGCAGCTCCGACGGTTTCAGATGATTTTACATTTTCTTTTTCGGGAACTGGGAAAAGCGGAACTGCCAAATCGATGTTACTTAATTTTATCGGCAGTACGAAGGGAAGCGACGGTCATTACGATGAAAGCTCTGATTCGACGGCATATCTATATTTTACTGACGATTCGACAAACAAAAGTTACTGTAAAATTCTTGTATCGGCTGAAATCGGGGTTGTTAAAGATGTGAGTGGCAATATTAGTGTGAGCGGTACGACCGAAGTTAAAGGCGTAACATTTGCCGTAAGTACATCAACCAACTATTTTAAGATAACTTTTCCAAATGGGACAAACACGACCGTTTCAAAATCAAATTCATATTTTATTTACAACGGCGCAAGATACAAAATTGTTCAAAGCTCAGACGGAATAGTTACAATATATTGCTTTTATGTCGCTGGATTTAGGAGATTTACAACTTACAAGCAATTAACCGGCGACAACAACTGGTGTAATCTTTGGGAGAAATATGTAAAATCCATAGACTCCGAAAATAAAACACTTGATAACCAAATAGAAGCAATCACCGAAAAAATGAAGTATATTAGCGGGATTTGCCACATTCAAAAATACATAAAACGCTGTGGTGATGCGCTGTATAACGAATTTTCAAATTATTGGGTAGAAGGCGAGTATAGTAACGATAATTTGGCTTCGACCGATTCAATAACAATAGCGGAAAGAATATCTCTCGCAAAAGAATTGATGAAGGCAGGCGAAACGGAGCTTGCAAAAGTTTCACAACCCACCTTTGAATTATCCATTTCTGCTGTTAATTTTATAAAGCTTTTAGAGTTTAGACCTTTTACAAATGAACTTGAACTTGGACGAGTTATAACAATCGAAAAGGACGAAAATACACATTATCGACCGGCTTTGGTGAGCATTGAGTATGACTTAGATTCCACCGATAGTTTTAGTTTAACATTTTCCACCGCAGGGAAACTTGATGAAACAGCTATGACGTTTGCGGATTTATTAAATCAATCGTCTTCAACGTCGAGAACTATATCCGCGAATTGGTCTAACTTGACAGACTATTGGAAGAACAAAGATAAAATAACCAGTCTTATAGTGTCTCCGTTGGATAGAACTTTGCGTGCGGCGCAGGCGAATATGTCTAACCAAGAATTTACTGTTGATATAACGGGAATTTTAGGTAGGAAATGGAGTGATGATTCGCACACCGATTTTGAAAAAGAGCAAGTGCGGATTATGAACAATACCATTATGTTTACCGATGATAATTGGCAAACCATAAGGACAGCCTTGGGTAAAATATCATACGACGAGAATGGTGAAGAGAAAATGGCGTATGGCTTAATTGCCGAAGTGCTCGTTGGGTCTTTGCTTCTCGGAGAAAGACTAAATATACAAAATAGCGACAGCACAATTTCGTTAGACAATAACGGAATAACAATAAGCAAACAACTTAATGACGCGGAAAATGAAGTAGTGTTTAATGCATCTACGGATGGTAATGTATATGTAAAAGGAAAAATTCACGCAACGTCATTATCGCTTGATGAGAGCGTTACGATTAACTTTTCTAAAATTAGCGAAGTGCCTGACTTTGCAACAAATGACGAGTTGGAGACAAGCATATCAGAGCTTAACCAAACTTTTATTGCTGCAAACGGCGAGTTAAAAAGCGAGATTTCAGAAAAATATGCCACAAAGGAAAGCGTAAGCACAATTCAACAAGAATCCGATAATATTTCCGCGACTGTAACACAAATACAAAAAGACTACGCCCTTAAAAAAGATGGTACTACGACCAGCTTTTCGTATTCTTTAACGAGTTCCGGTTTTACATTAAGCGCAAATGCAAGCGAGGTTTTTCGCTGTGATAAAGATGGTATATATATCAAAGGCAGTGGCGAGTTTACTGGCAATATCCAAGCAAAGAGCGGCTCAATAGGCGCCTTTGAAATTACAAACGACGGCTTAAATAGTGATTATATTACTTTGAACAGCAAGGAAATTCGTTTTCCAGTGCAATCAAGTTTTAATTTGAATGACGAAGTAACTATTTATACGGCTCAGTCAAACGGAGAGAATACATCTTATATTACGACTGTCAACTCCTGCGATTTTATAATTCAAAACCTTTCTGGCGCTGGAATTAAATTTAGTAAAGACAAAAGCACAGTCAGCCAAACTATAACTATGACCTTTAACGGTCCGAACCTAACTTCGGCTGGAGAAAAGGGCAATGCTCTTACGATTAACTATTCAATACCATCTGCAGACTGGGGAGCGAGTTATGATTTTAATTATACGGCTACGTTATCAGCATCTTTGCCATATCCATGCTCAAAAACAGTACACGTTCGTTATATGTATAAAGTGAACGAATACAGAACAAAGGATATCACTCTTTACTTCCCTGCATTTACTACAAATATAAGCGGCAGCGTTAATATTGATTCTTATAATGAGGCGCAAACTCGATATAACCCCAACGACAGTAGGTTTGAAACGGGAGTATATTTTTCGAGCTATAGTCGGACTAATCAAACAACGGGTACGGTGACGTCATACAGTTCCACAAACAATACTTTGTACTCGCTTGGAAACTTCAGTCCAAATGCCGATAAGACATACTCACTTGGCGCAAACGATAAAGCTTGGGGAAATTTATATCTATATAGCGGAACTCAGGTGGGTAGCGATATTAGATTAAAAAACTCCGTGCAGCGCTTATCTGAAAATTTCGATGCATTTTTCGATGGACTTATTCCATCAAGTTATATCTTAAACAACGGGACATCCCGAAGACGGCATGTCGGCTTCATTGCGCAAGAAGTGGAAGATAGTCTCCGCAATGCGGATATCAACACACAAAACTTTGCAGGATTATGCATTCCATCAAATGAGGAGAAATACTACATGCTGAGATATGATGAGTTCATAGCGTTGAATACAGACCAAATACAGAAACTTAAAAAACGAGTGCAATATCTCGAGAACATAATAAAAGAATTAAAAGGAGATTGATATGGAATTAAACGAACTTTTACAGGCGAGAAAGATTCTCGCTAATCACATTAACGACAAAGTGTGCGCAACGCTTGCGTATAAAATGATGAAATTTCTAAAGTCTTCGGATAACGAAGAAGAATTTTATCTAAAAAAAATACAAGAGTTTATTGCCGAGTATGCCGAGAGGGATGCCGACGGTAAACCTATCACAGACGGCAGCAACGTAAAGATATTACCAGATAAGGCTGAAGATTGCCGAAAAGCAATAGATGACCTTGGGAAAACCGATGTTGCAGAGCCGATTATAAAATTCAACTTAAACGAGTTGTCGGAATTAAAACTATCCGCTAAGGAGATGTATATTCTCGACGGCTTTATTACAACGTAAGGAGGAGAAGTAGTATGGCTTTTGATTTAGTTGGTAAAGCAGTTAAAAAGCTGAGATTACCGACGGTAAACTATGACTCACCGATAAAAGTAATACCCGCGCAACAGGGTGACGTAAACTCAAGATACTTCGTTGTCGAATTATACGACGAGCGAGGTACAATAGATTTAACGCCATATAATCGCGCAGTATTGAATGCACGACTTCCCGATGATTCTCTTCAATTCATAGATGGTGAGTTACATAAAGAAGACAATACAGCCCTACTCAAAATAGCAGGTTCGACACTTTCAATTAGCGGGAAGGTAACGTGCGATGTTTCATTTTACGGAGAAGATTCAAACGGTCAATCAATCACTTTGACAAGCCAAACTTTTTATGTGTTCGTGGCATATTCGCAGGCATCCGACGAGTCAATCGAAGGAAACGACGATTATTCGCTGCTCTTAAAACTATTAAAAGAAGTTTCGGCGCTCGAAGATTCAATTGAGACTGCTGAATCAAGTCGTGTTGAAGCCGAAACGCAGAGAGAAGAGAGTGAGTCTAAAAGAAAATCTCAAGAAACTGCAAGACAAAGCGCTGAAACCAAGAGAGCAAGCGCAGAAAATACTCGTGCTTCAAACGAAGATGCAAGAGCTTCGGCGGAAGCAGGTCGTGTTACCGCCGAAAATCAAAGGGTTTCTGCTGAAGCGGCTCGTGTTGATGCCGAGAATAAGAGGGTGTCAGCGGAGAAAGCAAGAGTTTCAGCAGAGACTCAACGGGTGAACGCTGAATCAAGCAGAGTGAACGCAGAAACAGCAAGAGCAAATGCTGAGACAAGCAGAGAGACTGCTGAATCAAGTCGTGTTGAAGCCGAAACGCAGAGAGAAGAGAGTTTTGCGACGGCAAAAACAAATTGTGATGCAGCGACAACGCGGGCAAACAATGCGGCGGATGCTGTGCAAGATGTTTTAGATGCGTTGCCTTGCGAAACTCAAATGGACGATAATGGAACCGTTTCGGATATCATTTTATTAAAGTTTGTTCAAAGCGGAGGTTGATATGACAGGATATTGTAAATGTAAAGATGTTATAGCTATCCGAGGAGATATCCTCGAAGTTCATTTTGAGTTGGTAGGCATCGCTCCCGAGGCGGTAAAAAATTTGTGGTTTTCATCAAACGGCGCGGGTATTATTACCACCTGCCCATATTCTAAGATTGAAAAATGCTATTACCTAAGATTGGGAAGCGAATGCACAGAGGGGTTAAAACCATGTATAACAAACTATGATTTGACGGTTGAGTTTATAGATGGCAACAAAATCACAGTGGTGCGTGAACGTTTATTTGCGATATTAGAGAAACGTAATCGTATCACAGAGGAGGAAACATGAGCGAAAAATGTAGTCCGGCGCATGTAGAAATCCATCGTTGTGTATCGGTCTTGCCTAATGATTACACCATATTAGAAAATCTACCATCTATAAACGGTGTTACCTTAAAAGGCGACCAAAAGGCACAAGATTTAAATTTATTATCTATAAATCGCGATGATTATGAAACCGTATCCTTACTGGATAAAGAGGTGGACAAAGAAAGCTACCTAATTGTTTTGGGTGTTGAAAAAGCGACCAAAGTTTCATTGAGTGATTTTATTGCTCAATCATCGGGTTTTAAGACGGTGGATTCATGCGATGAAGACGTTCCGGTAGGAACTTATCTATTTGTACAAAAACAATAAAAAACAGCTTATAAAGCAAGGAGAAAAATTATGAGTATTCAAACTAAAAATTACCAAATCATTCAGAAAATTGCAGCAGACGAGTATATACTTCTTCATCCGGAAACAGATGCGAGTATTGTAAACCTTGCGGCGGAAGGTATAGAAGCCACTAATGTTCAGGATGCACTCGTTGAGTTAAACGAAAATATTAAGGCAATCACAGGCGGTGGCGTAGTTACTGGCGTTAAAGGTTCTGCGGAAACCGAATATCGTCTTGGTCAGGTAAATATCACCAAAGCCAATATCGGTCTCGGCAACGTGGATAATACCTCCGATGCGGACAAGCCAGTGTCTACTGCACAACAGGCAGAACTTGATAAGAAAGCCGACGCTTCTGACGTAACAAGCAAGCTTGCGCTTAAGGCTGACGCTTCCGATGTAACAAGTAAGCTCGCCCTTAAAGCGGACAAGAGCGAAATTCCCGATGTTACCAACTTCATCACGAAGGCGGTTAACGACCTTGTAAACTACTACACCAAATCGCAGATTGACACAAAAGTCGAAGACCTTGAAGGCAAAATCAGTGCAATTCCCAAGTTTGCAATCAGCGTCGTAGAGGAATTGCCGACCACAGGTATTTCTGAAACTACGATTTACCTTAAAAAGACAAGTACGACCGAAACGGGAAACCTTTACACCGAATACATTTATGTTGGCGGCGCTTGGGAATCTCTCGGCACTCAAACGCTTGACCTTTCCAATTATGCAACGAAAGATTACGTTACTAACGCAATTAAGGATTTCCTTACTGCAACGCAAATCAACACCGCAATCAGCAATGCTCTCAAAGACTATGTAAAAACTGCAAGTCTTGCGGCTATTGCTACCAGCGGCAAACTTGCCGACGCGGCGGAAGACGCTACGCATAGAGTTGTAACCGATGCCGAAAAGACGGCTTGGAATGCAAAACAGGATGCACTTACTTACGATAACGCTCCTACCGCGAACAGCGAAAAGCACGTTAAATCAGGTGCTGTTTATGCGGCAGATAAGGCTATCGACGACAAGGTAACTAACATCGTTAACGGCACTACAAAAGTGGCTAAGGCTGCAGCTGCAGACAGTGCGACTTCTGCTGGAAGCGCAACTTCTGCGGATGCTGCTGCAAAACTTTCGACTGCAAGAACGATTGCCCTTAAAGGCGACGCAACCGGTTCTGCTTCTTTCGACGGCTCTGCAAACAAAGACATTACTGTTACGCTTGCAAACAGCGGCGTTGCTGCAGGTAGTTATTCCGCAGTAACTGTTGACGCAAAAGGACGCGTTACCGCAGGTGCACAACTTGTTGAGGTTGGTAGCGAAGAGCAAACTAATCCAACCAATAATCTCGCTGTTGGTGGTTTGTTCTTCAAGTTAATTTAACGAGGAGGCAAACAATGGCTGGATATACTTTACAAGGTAAAACCAGCGCAGGTACTATGGTTGATATCCCGTTGGCAGCAACTTATGATGCTAACGGGAACGCAATCGTAGACTACTACGCTGCAAAAACCGAATATGAAAATATAATGGCAAAGCTTAATACGATGGATGGAAAGTTGGACGCAATTGTACTTTTGTCCTCCGTTAAATCTTTTGCCGAAAGCGAATGGGCAGATATTGCCAGAATAGCTGAAAGCGGATATGCAGCCTCGGCGTTTAAGGTGGGCGATGAAAAGCAAATAACGTTAACTACGGGTGAAACTATTACTATGGTTATCCTTGGATTTAATCACGATAATCTTACGGCTGGAGGAAAAGCGGGAATTACACTCGGAATGAAAAACGCTTTGGCTACAGCTTATCCGATGAATTCAAGTGCAACTAACACTGGCGGGTGGAAAGAGAGCGTTATGCGCACGACCACGATAAATACGTTATATGGTTATTTGCCGAGCGAAGTTCAAGCGGTTATTAAACCGGTTGATAAAATTACTGCAAGATACGACCAATCAAACGCTTTGGAAACGACGTCGGACAAGCTTTTTCTGTTCTCCCATGTGGAAATTATGGGTACGAATATGTATACAACTACATCTCAGCTCTCCGTCCCGGGAGAAGGCTCTCAATATGAGTATTTTAAGAACGCAACGATTCCTACACCTAAAAGCGGAACGGCTGGAGCATTCTCGGTTCTTGATGGCACGGGTTGCTTTTATACTACGGATACTGCACTTGCGCAAAAATATGATAATAGATTTGGACAAGAAAAATCAACATCTAAAAACTATTATTACAACTACAATAATGCAAAGGCGCAAGGAGATAGCGCTACAACTGCGAGCACCTGGTGGCTTCGTTCGCCTAACTACAATAATAGCAACAGCTTCTGCTATGTCACCAGCAATGGTAACGTCAATAACTACGATGCCAGTAACAGTAGCGGCGTCGCCTTCGGCTTTTGTGTTTAATCCCAAAATCAAGTATATCCGCCACTTTATGTGGCGGATAACCAATTACAAAAAGGAGAACAAATATGGAGCAATTCTTTTTTAAACCTACGCTTAACGCACACGACGAGGCGGAAAAGTTAATCTATGTTGCTTCTAACGGGCAAGGGTATGTAGTCAACAATGAATTACATATCTGTGGCAACTACCATCTGATATATAAATTCACAGGTGATAATCCTGGATGGTATATGAAAAATTCTCGAGATAACATAGATAGATATCTTGGAATCGGAGCCAGCCCGTCGGTTTTAATAAGCGATATAGATATTAAAGACGAAGAATATTTTGAATCAATAAAATATGTTCAGGAAGAACAAGAAGAAAATCTTGAACCTGAAGAAGAATAAAACTAAAAGTTTAAAAGGAGTCAAAGGAATATGGCAGTTTTGAAACAGAAACGCAGTGAATCGAAGATGCAATTTTTGGAAACTGCAAGGCAGTTGGAAATCTTCACGCTAAGGAATTGCGTTAAATTTCCAAAAAGATATACGTTTTTTATAACAAATGAGATAGTGCGTTTAGCACAATCTGTTTACAACAGTGTAAAATCTGCAAATAGCATATTTCCATCGGGGCAACTTGAAATGGAAATGAGGCGAGAATATCTTACCAGAGCCAATTGCGATTTGCAATGTTTAATATCACAACTTGACGTGGCGAAAGAAATCTTTGGCGAAGAGATTAAATCTTCTACTTGGTGCAAGTGGTTGGATTTAATCGAGGAAGAAGCCAAGCTAATTTCCGCCGTTAAGAAAAACGATAAAACACGACTTAAAGAGCAATCTTAAATCGTTTTTATAATTGGTTATACGCCGTCAGTATTTGTCGACGCGAGCAACTGGTGGCTTCGTTCGCCTAACTACAATAATAGCAACAACTTCTGCTATGTCAACAACAATGGTAACGTCAATAACAACAATGCCAATAACAGTAACGGCGTCGCCTTCGGATTTTGTGCAAAATGACGAGACAGAGTAATTCCTCAATGGAACGAAATCAGTGTTAGCACAAAAGGGGCGTATAACCTTTCCGTAAGGATAAATGAATACATTGATGTAGTCTACCGGACGCTTCTTGCATTGCCCGTAATTTGTGGTAGCGGGTTTAATGGTAGGTACTGCTAAGCAGTTATTGCCCACAAAATTTTCACTGTACAAGGTATATAATTTTTATGAATAGCAAGGAAAGACATGAATTAAGGTATCAAAGAAGAAAAGCATACCGACAAATGAAGAAAAGGAATTTTGATGAAACTTATTGTGATTTCGATAAAGTTTTTACATTCGACAATCTGTATCACAGCTATAAACAATGCTGTAAGGGAGTAGGTTGGAAGTCCAGCACTCACAAATACAGAGCAAACGCGCTGTATGATGTGAATGTTGCATATAAGAGCCTACTAAATGGAACATTCAAGACAAAGGGATTTTACGAATTCGATATTGTTGAACGAGGAAAACCGCGGCACATACAAAGTGTCCACATAAGTGAGCGAGTAGTCCAAAGGTGCTTGTGTGATTATTGTTTAGTTCCAACACTCCGAAGAACGTTTATTTACGACAACGGAGCTTGTATTAAGTTTAAGGGAATTGATTTTGCTCTCAACAGAATGAATAGGCATTTAGAAAAGTATTACAGACACTATGGAAACGAGGGTTATGCGCTGGTGTTTGATTTTTCGCAATACTTCAAAAGAATCAATCACACAGTAATACTTAAAATTTTGAGGAAAGAAATTTCCGACGATAAGCTGTACAAACTGACGAAAATGCTTGTTGACGATTTTGGAGACGAAGGTCTTGGCTTGGGTAGTCAAATTTCTCAAAGTTGTGCTTTGGTTTTGCCGAATAAACTCGACCATTACATTAAGGAAGTCCTTGGAGTTAAATATTATTGCAGATATATGGATGACGGTTGTTTAATTCATCATAGTAAACAACACTTGCAAAAATGTTTAACCGAGATTACGAGAATTTGCGATGAATTAGGAATAGTTCTAAACAAGAAAAAGACACAGATAACCTGTGCCTTTTATTATGTATTTACATATAGTTATAAAAATATTAAAACTTATGCC
>ERZ780207.899-NODE-899-length-28697-cov-4.157985_pt1 | contig 28697 bp, 27 predicted proteins | sample MGYA00510977_ERZ780207 | MGnify/ENA primary metagenome ERZ780207 (study PRJEB29588, sample SAMEA2151383) | human gut metagenome | biome: human gut; feature: human-associated habitat; material: faeces | place: Denmark | collected 2008/2010 ...
GAAGAACGAGCCACTCGATGTGATGAAGCTGTTCCGTCCTTTGGCGGTGGCTATCGTGATGACATGGTGGTATCCTCCTGCGGACACGGGGATGCACAACAGCGGCAGCAGCTGGTGTGTGCTCGATTTCCTTTCGTACATCCCCAATGCCATCGGCTCATACACACACGACCTGTACCAGGCGGAAGCTGCCCAGATCGGGGACAAGTTCGAGGAAGTGCAGCAGCTCATCTTCGTCCGCGACACGCTCTATACAAGCCTTCAGGCTCAGGCCGATGTCGCCCGTGCCGGCACGATGGATCCCGCTCTGATAGAATCGACGATGGAGCAGACCGGGGTCGATGAAGTGACGAACATGGAGAAGGACGCCAGCAAACTTTGGTTCACCTCTCTGACCTCCGGCGCGGTGGTCTGCATAGACAAAATCGTGATGGTTATCGCGCTGATTGTCTTTAGAATAGGCTGGTGGGCTACGATTTACTGCCAGCAAATTCTGCTCGGAATGCTTACGATTTTCGGCCCTATACAGTGGGCTTTCAGCCTGTTGCCGAAATGGGAAGGAGCCTGGGCGAAATGGCTGATACGCTATCTGACGGTGCATTTCTACGGAGCTATGCTTTACTTCGTCGGATTTTATGTGCTATTGCTCTTTGACATAGTGCTTTGCATACAGGTGGAGAATCTGACTGCCATCACGCAGAACGAGGCGACAATGGCAGCCTACCTGCAAAACTCGTTTTTTTCGGCAGGCTATCTGATGGCGGCAAGTATCGTGGCATTGAAGTGTCTGAACCTCGTGCCTGACTTGGCGGCATGGATGATTCCGGAGGGTGATACAGCCTTCTCCACCCGTAACTTCGGCGAGGGCGTGGCACAGCAGGCCAAGATGTCAACGACAGGCGCGATCTCGTCCATGATGCGATAACCTATATAATATATAATAAGGTGTAAGAACCCAACAAAATAAGATAAGACAATGGTCATAAAGAATTTAGAGAACAAGATCAAGCTCGTGATGATAATCTGCGCCCTGTTCCTTGCCGGGTGCATCGTAATCAGCCTGTCGAGCATCTGGACGGCCCGCTCCATGGTGGTGGACGCCCAGCAGAAAATCTATGTACTGGACGGCAATGTGCCCATCCTTGTGCAACGCACCACTATGGAGGAGACCCTCGATGTGGAAGCCAAGAGCCATGTAGAGATGTTCCACCACTACTTCTTCACGCTGGCTCCCGATGACAAATACATCAAGTACACGCTTGACAAAGCCATGTATCTGGTGGACGAGACGGGACTTGCCCAGTACAATACCCTGAAAGAAAAGGGCTTCTACAACAACATCATGGGCACATCTGCTGTCTGCTCGATATTCTGTGACAGCATCAGCTTCAACAAGGAGAAGATGGAGTTCACCTACTACGGCAGGCAGCGCATTGAACGCCGCACCTCCATCCTTACCAGGGAACTGGTGACGGCAGGACAGCTGAAGCGTGTGCCCCGCACAGACAACAACCCCCACGGGCTGCTTATCGTGAACTGGCGCACCCTGCTTAACAAGGACATCGAACAGAAAACCAAAAACAGCTACTGATTATGGGATGGAAGAAACTGATACTCGGAGAGAAGATGCCTGACAAGAACGACCCCAGGTATGCCGAAAGGTACGAGAAGGAGGTCAGCGCCGGGCGCAAGTGGGCAAAGTTCCTGAAAATCGACAAGGCCGCCGGCTATGCGCAATGCTTCGCGTGCCAACACCCCAAGGTGTTCCTCACGTTGGTGTTCGGCATCGTCATCGGATGCCTGACCCTGAACATCTGCCGCATGGTGGAAATATACAACCGCCCGAAGACCGAGCAGACGGTCACTGCCACGCAGCACCAGGAAGAGCTGCTCAGACAGAAACGAAACAAACAAATCATAAAAACAGAGAGCAATGAGCCTGAAAGAACTTACAAGCAGGATTGACTGGCGAGCGCCGAAATACATGCTCCCGGCCATCCTTTACCCCCTGCTGCTGGGAGCCGGCTATTTCTTCTTCGACCTTTTCGATGTGGAACTGGCGGAGAAGCCGTCGGGCATGCAGACCACGGAGTACCTGAACCCGGAACTGCCGCAGGCGCAGCTCCGCACCGACGAGATAGGCGGCAAGTATGAGAACATGGCCAAGTCCTACGGCAAGATACAGGACTACTCCGCCGTGGAGAACATCGACAGGGAGCAGGGAGCCGGAACGGAGGAATACGACTCCAAGTACACCGAACAGGACCTCGCCCTGCTCGACGAGGAAGCGGAACGCCGCCTGCAGGAGATGCAGTCGCAGCTCGACAAGAGCCGTGAGCGCGGCATGGCTATGGCGAATGATTCCCTCACCGCCCCGATGAGCGAGGAAGAACGCCTCAGACGCGGCGAGCAACGCCGTCAGGAAGCCCTCGACGAACTGAACAAGGCACTGGCTGAAGCCCGCCTGAACGGTCAGAAAGGAATGGATGAAGTACGGGAACCGCAGCCTGCTGCCAATGACACACTCAAGGCTGTCGGCAATGTCACGGAAAACGGTGATGCCGTCACCCAGCCGCCCGAAGATGCAGCCACACAGACAGTGGTGAAGGCGAAAAAGCCCAACTCGGCTTATTTCAACACCCTCGCCGAGAACGAGCCGGAGCCGAACCTTATCAAAGCGATCATCGACGAGGATGTGAAAGCCGTTGACGGCTCGCGTGTAAGGCTCCGCCTGCTCGACGAGGTGGAGATAAACGGTGTCGTCCTCGCCAAAGGGTCGTACATGTACGCCACCATGAGCGGGTTCAGCCAGCAGCGTGTGAGAGGCACTGTCAAGAGCCTGATGGTGGATGACGAACTGCTGAAAGTGAGCCTGACGCTTTACGACACAGACGGCATGGAAGGGCTTTATGTGCCAAGTTCCTCTTTCCGCAAGACCACCAAGGACATAGCGTCCGGGGCGATGGGAAGCAACATGAGCATCAACAACGGCAGCTACAGCAACAATGTGGCGCAATGGGGCATGCAGGCCATACAGAACGCCTACCAGCAGACCACCGGTGCCATATCGAAAGCCATACGCAAGAACAAGGTGAAGCTCAAGTACGGCACTTTCGTCTATCTTGTCAACAGCAGGGAGAACAATAAAAACAGGTAACGCGATGATACGCATTGACGAGATATACAACGAGGACTGCCTGGAAGGGATGAAGCGGATAGCGGACAGGAGTGTCGATGCCGTCGTGTGCGACCTGCCATACGGCATACTGAACCGCAAGAACCGGGAAGCCCGCTGGGACAGGCCGATACCGCTTGAGCCCCTGTGGGAGCAATACCGGCGCATCATTAAACCGGACAGCCCTGTCATCCTGTTCGGGCAGGGAATGTTCACGGCAAAACTATTGATGTCGCAGCCACGGATGTGGCGGTATAACCTTGTCTGGTACAAGGACAGGGCCAGCGGACACCTGAACGCCAACCGTATGCCGCTGCGGAAGCATGAGGACATCCTCGTGTTCTACGAGCACCAGCCCGTGTACCATCCGCAGATGGTTCCTTGCGACAGATCGCAGCGCAACCACGGCCGCCGCAACCTGCCGACATTCACCAACCGCTGCTACGGCGACATGAGGATGACCGATGTGCGCATCGCCGACGACAAATATCCTACCTCCGTCATACAGATAGCGAAGGAACACAAGACAGGAGCCTTCTACCACCCGACGCAGAAGCCCGTAGCCCTTATGGAATACCTGATAAGGACATACACCGACGAGGGAGACCTGGTGCTTGACAACTGCATCGGGTCGGGAACCACCGCCATAGCCGCCATCAGAAGCGGACGGCACTATATCGGCTTCGAGACCGATGCCGCTTACTGCCGGATAGCCGGGGAACGGATAAAGGCAGAGAAACTCACGGAAACAGAAAACGAAAACAACAATATCAACAATGAGAACAACGCTTAAAAAGATTTTTGCGGCCGTCATGCTCACCGCCGCATTCCACTCCGTCCAGGCGCAGACCACCTGTCGGGAAATGGAGCAGCTCACCGTCAACGAACAGGTGACGACTGTCATTACCGCCTCCGAGCCGATACGGTTCGTGGACATATCCACCGACATGGTTGCCGGCGACCAGCCCATCAACAACACCGTCCGTCTTAAACCCAAGGAAGCCGGGCACGAGGACGGCGAGGTGCTTGCCATCGTCACCATCGTCACGGAACGCTACCGCACGCAGTACGCCCTGCTGTACACGACACGGCTGACGGAGGCCGTCACCAGCAAGGAGGTGGAGCTGTCGGAGCGCACCGCCTACCACAATCCCGCCGTGTCGATGTCAACGGAGGATATGTACCGTTATGCGCGTCAGATATGGACGTCACCCGCGCGGTTCCGCAACGTGGGCAGCAAGAAGCACCGCATGAACATGAGGCTGAACAACATCTATTCCGCCGGGGACTACTTCTTCCTTGACTTCTCCGTGGAGAACCGCACCAACATACGCTTCGACATCGACGAGGTACGTCTCAAACTTTCCGACAAAAAGGTGTCGAAAGCCACGAACTCGCAGGTCGTGGAGCTGAAGCCGGAGCTGATACTGGAGCAGACCCGGTCGTTCCTTCACGGCTATCGCAACGTGATCGTGGTGAAGAAGCTGACTTTCCCCAATGACAAGGTGCTGACGGTGGAGCTGACCGAGAAGCAGATTTCCGGGCGCACCATATCCGTGAACATAGACTATGAGGACGTGCTGTCGGCCGACGGCTTCAGCAACGCATTACTGATGGAGGAATAAGCCATGAAGAAGATACTGATGATTCTTGCCGCTGTGATTGCCATGTCATCCACAGCGTTTGCCGGAGACCGAGACGGGCGTGTGTCCTTTGGTATCGGCCTCCTGTATGAGAACGGACTTGACGCCACGATCAGCTATGAGCGTGAGAACGCCTACCACAACGCATGGGAGTTTTTTGCCAACGGCTACCTTAAGTGGGACGAATGCGCATCATGTGGCCATGTCTGTCCGGATTCGTTCTGGAAGAACTATCGCACATGGAGTGTCGGTGCCGCCTATAAGCCGTGCATTGTCAGAGGACGCAACCATTACGGCAGCTTCCGTTTCGGCGGTTCACTCGGTTCGGACACCCACAAGGTGCTGGGCGGCGTACATGCCGGGTATGAGCACAACTACCGTCTGCGTGGCGGCTGGCAGCTGTACTGGCAGGTGAAGTCAGACCTGATGATAAAGGGCAAAGACCTGTTCCGCACAGGCATCGTGTTAGGCGTGAAACTACCTGTAAAATAAGAAGTCATGAAAACCAATTATGTAAAAATACTGAACCGTATGAACAAGATTATCAACCGCGCCAATGCCCGCAGGCAGACGGACAGCCGTTCCAGAAGCAAGGGACTGAAGGTGAAATGGCGCAGGACGTGGAAAATGCTGAAGTGCAACTACTTCGGTCTGTTTGCCCTTATGCTGACCGTGGCTCTCGCATCATGCGACGGGCATCACGAGTTTCCCGACACCTCTATGAAAGTCGGGCATGTGCTTTGTACTGACGGCCGTACCATGGCTTTGGAAGAATGTGAGCGTCTGAATAAGGAGCCTATTGCCGTGGTGTTCCATCTCAATAACGATGAAAAGATGGAGGGGAATGGCTATGCCGTGTACCTCCGAGACCTGCCCGAAGAAGCCTTTGCCGACAGCGTGGGCGTGGCACAGGGTACATCCGCCGACCTGTACGCGCATGACGGCAACGCCAACACCTACGGGATGTATGCCAACAGCGGCTGTGGCTCTCCGGCGGCCAATGCCGTATTTGCGATGTGGCGTTACGGACAGAGTGCCTATATCCCCTCGGTGGCGCAGATGCGCCTGCTGTATGTAGCCAAGTCGTATATCAACAGCGTCATCGGGAAATGCGGCGGCGACCCGTTGCCCGACGAGGCGGACGAGGTATGGTACTGGACATCCACTGAGGTAGCCGGACAGGAGACCTCGAAAGCCTGGCTCTACTCTCTCGGCAGCGGTGCCGTGCAGGAGACGCCCAAGCTCCAGACACATAAAATAAGACCCATTGTAACATTGAATGATTAAAATGAAGAACAATATGACTACCGTAAACATCCTTTTCGGCATCGTGCTGATGATACTGGTGCTGATACAAACCTTCAACTCCGTGAAGATGGAATCCCACCGTCAGGAGCTGCAGCAGGTCGGCGACTTCCTGCAATCGCGGAAAGACACCGTGGATTCCCTTATCAGCCGCTTCGACGGCATCATCAGCGACATGGCATCCGACAATGAGAGGAACGCCGTCCTGAAAAACCATGCGATAGAGCTGGACAAACTTGTTAAAGGACTCAAATATGAACAGGATTGTCTTGAATCCGGGAACCGGTCAATGAAATCTACCCGGAAAAGGCTGTTGACCATCAAAGGAAAACTTATAAACGAGACCAACGAAATCAGGGAAAAGATACGGCAGAGAAAGGGCACGATAGCGCAGCTTGAAATCCGGATTGACTCGCTGAAGAGAATCAAGGCCGGGCTGGACATCGACACGGGGCAAACACAGGCGGAAGAGGCAAGCAATCTCTCGGAGCCGGTGACGGTTCTGAATATTCCGCCGTCAGTCAAGTTTATTCTGGAAGACCAGGGCGTCACGTGCATCGGTGAGCTGGCCTGTCTTGACAGGGATTACCTGCAAGGTATCAGCGGTATCGGCCCGGTAAGCGTCGAGCGTATAGATGCAGCCCTGCAAGAAAAAGGAGCATACCTCGGCATGGAAGCGGTCAAGGTCAACGACCGCTGGTACAGGTTTGGAGCAGAGGAGGCAGAAGAACAGACACAGGAACAGACAACAGAGTGACCTATGGAAGAAACAAAAGAGATACAGGGACTTTACAAGATATTCCGTGCGGCGGTCTATGTGTCGCTGCTGCTTGAATTTTTCGAGTATGCCGTAGATCCGGAGACCCTCGACCACTGGAACGGCGTGCTCGTGGACATCCATGACAGAATCAAGACATGGTTTATCTACCATGACGGCAACCTGATATATGCCAAGGTAACGACCTTCCTACTCATCTGCATAACCTGCGTTGGAACGCGCAACAAGAAGCACCTTGAGATGGACGCGCAGAAGCAGGTGCTCTATCCGTTGCTCGGCGGCATCGGGCTGGTCGCCGTGTCCGTGTGGCTCTTCGGTTTCTCCATCATGCCGCGCATCTACACGCTGAAGGTCAATATCTGGCTCTACATGATACTGTCCGTGGTCGGGGCGGTGCTTATCCATGTTGCCCTCGACAATATCTCGAAGTTCCTGAAGGACGGTCTTCTCAAAGACCGCTTCAACTTTGAGAACGAGAGCTTCGAGCAGGCTACCGAAGCGGTGGAGAACAAGTATTCGGTGAACATTCCCATGCGTTTCTATTACAAGGGGAAATTCCGCCGGGGCTGCGTGTCGGTCTCCAATCCGTTCCGAGGCACCTGGGTCGTAGGCACGCCCGGTTCGGGTAAGACATTCAGCATCATCGAGCCGTTCATCCGGCAGCACTCCGCCAAAGGCTTCGCTATGGTTGTATATGATTACAAGTTCCCTACCTTAGCAACCAAGTTATATTATCACTATCTGAAAAACAGGCGATTGGGTAAGACACCGCCGAACTGCCAGTTCAACATAATCAACTTTGTCGATGTGGAGTACAGCCGGCGCGTGAACCCTATACAGGCGAAATACATCCCGAACCTTGCCGCAGCCAGCGAGACCGCAGAGACCCTGCTGGAATCCCTGCAGAAAGGCAAGAAAGAGGGAGGCGGCGGTTCCGACCAGTTCTTCCAGACATCGGCTGTGAACTTCCTCGCAGCCTGTATCTATTTCTTCGTGAACTATGAGAAAGAGCCGTATGATGCCTCCGGCAGACAGCTCTATGCCGACAAGGTGCAAGACCCGGTGACGAGGATATGGAAACCTACCGGCATCGTGCGTGAATACAAGGACGGCCCGGTGACGGAACCGGCCTACTGGCTCGGCAAGTACAGCGACATGCCACATATCCTCTCGTTCCTGAACCAAAGCTATCAGACCATCTTCGATGTGCTGCAGACCGACAACGAGGTCGCGCCGTTGCTCGGCCCGTTCCAGACCGCCCTGCAAAATAAAGCGATGGAGCAATTGGAGGGCATGATAGGTACGCTCCGTGTCTATACTTCGCGCCTTGCCACCAAGGAATCGTACTGGATATTCCATCGTGACGGCGATGACTTCGACCTGAAGGTCAGCGACCCTAAGAACCCGTCGTATCTGCTTATCGCCAACGACCCCGAAATGGAGAGCATCATCGGTGCGCTGAACGCCCTTATCCTGAACCGCCTTGTGACGCGAGTGAACACCGGACAGGGAAAGAATATCCCGGTGAGCATCATCGTGGATGAGCTGCCGACACTATATTTCCACAAGATAGACCGACTGATAGGCACCGCCCGAAGCAACAAGGTGAGCGTGACGCTCGGCTTTCAGGAACTGCCGCAGCTGGAGGCCGACTACGGAAAGGTAGGTATGCAGAAGATCATCACGACCGTGGGTAACGTGGTAAGCGGTTCGGCGAGAAGCAAGGAGACATTGGAATGGCTGTCAAACGACATCTTCGGAAAGGTGGTGCAGCTTAAGAGAGGTGTCACGATTGACCGTGACAAGACCTCGATAAACCTTAACGAGAACATGGACAGCCTCGTTCCGGCAAGCAAAATATCCGATATGCCGACAGGCTGGATATGCGGACAGACGGCACGCGATTTCGTAAAGACCAAGACCGGACGCGGCGACAGCATGAACATACAGGAGTCGGAAGAGTTCCAGACCACCAAGTTCTTCTGCAAGACGGATTTCGACATGGCGGAGATAGCCAGAGAGGAAGCAGGATATGTGGAACTGCCCAAGTTCTACACCTTCCCGTCTAAAGAGGAAAGGGAGCGTGTGCTGTACAAGAACTTCCTGCGTGTTGGAATCGAGGTGAAGACGATGATAGCGGAAATACAGCGGAGAGCCCATGCGAAATAAACTCAGAACACTGCTCTTCGTCCTGTCCGTCTGTGTCTGCATAGGCGCAGATGCCTCCACGCCGACAGTGCGGCGGTTGATGGAACTGCCGCCGTTTGAGCGTGCCGTGCTGATCATCAAGCATTACGAGACCCTTCACCGTCCGAGGCACTGGCCGACCATCGGTTACGGTCATGTGGTGCAGCCGGGAGAGCCGTACCGTAAAGGTGTGCAGCTTACGGAACGGCAGGCTGACGCATTGCTGCGGAAAGACTTGCTGAAGTTCTGTGCCCTGTACCGTTCATATGGGGCGGACAGCCTGCTGTTGGCTTGTCTGAGTTATAACTGCGGCACGGCAAGGATTATCGGAGGAAAGGGATATAAGAAAAGCCGCCTGTTGCGGAGGATTGAATCCGGGGACAGGAACATAATGGCTGATTACCTTTCGTTCTGCCACTATAAAGGAAAGCATCATTACGGGATTTACCGCAGGCGGTGGGTGGAATACCAGTTGCTTTATAATGCGAGATAACGTGCCGACAAACCAGAACAATAGTCATGTCGGTTTCTTGTAGGTTTCTTCATACATATTTGATGGTTTAGGCGTTAGAAAGCGACGATTTGTAAAATTATCAATAAAATCGCTGTCATTTTGACGATTACACAAGTGGTTTTCTTGGGGCAATGAAAATTTTTCATTATCTTTGCACCCAAATTTGATAGACCAATGCAGAAAGTAAATAGACTGAAAGAAATCCTGAATGAGAGAAGTCTGACAAATTCGTGGCTTGCGCGGCAACTGGGCGTAGATCCGACAACGGTCTCGAAATGGTGTACAAATTCTTCTCAGCCGGATGTTCTTACTTTTCTGAAAATAGCGAGTCTGCTTCATTTGGATGTAAACGCACTATATAATGAAAAGGTTGTCCGTGAAATCTGCGGAGGCAGAGAACCGCATGAACTATGATTAGAAAAACAGTACATCTTATAAATACTATCCTGCTGGCGGCAGTCTTGCTGACAATAGGCAGCTGTGACCGGCACGGAGTGACCTGGGAAAAGCTGGACATGGCGGAGAGCCTTATGGATTCTAAGCCTGACTCAGCCTTTGTTGTATTGGGAAGCATCCCGGCATCAAAAGTCAAGGGTAAATAGGTTGCGGCCAGATATGCGTTGCTCAAATCCATGGCATTGGACAAGAACTGTATTGATACGACGACATTCGATATCCTTCAGCCTGCCATAGACTATTACATCAAGCACGGTACTCCTGATGAGCAGCTCCGTACATATTATTATCAAGGCAGGATTTATCAGAACCAGGGTGACGATGATTCGGCAATGTGTTCTTTCATGAACGGCAGTGATTTGGGAGAAAGCATAACGGACTCGTTATTGCTGGCACATACATTGGTGGCGCAGGGCACTTTGTATCTCAAACAGTACAAAATCAGCGAGTTTATCCAGAACAATACCGAAGCAGCAAAATTATATGGAGCTATCGGCAGAGAGGCTCTCGCAATTAAAAGTTACACAAATGTGCTGGACGGATATGTTATGACAAATGACAAACAGGCGGCAGACAGTATTCTATCCATTTGCGTGCCTTTAGTTCAGAAGAATCCAGACGGTGAGGCTTTTCTGTTCCCTTCCATCTTGTCTTATACAATAAATTTCGGTTCCCCCAAAGAAATCAAAGAGTTCTTAACTGAATATCAGAATATGGAACTAACGACAGATGATGCTATGATTATTGCCCAAGGCTATTCAAAAATTGGAGAGTATGACAAAGCGTTAGCCCTCCTTTCTGGAACCAGTATGTCAGAATCCACTTGGGATTCGCTCAAATATGCTTCGGTAAAGATTGACATTTTAGAGAGGCAAGGTAAACATGAACAAGCCCTAAGTCTGTATAAAGACTATTCAGCCATGCTTGAGCGTTATCAGAAAGAGTTGCTTTCACAAGACCTGCTGTTTTCTGATAAAAAGCATCACCTTGAAATGAAAAACCTTATGAATATTCGTGACAAAGACAGGATTATAGGGCTGACACTTTGCAGTATATTCGTGTTGGTGATACTTGTCGGATGGCAATATTACCGAGGTTACTTAAGCAGGACAAAACGTGTTTTGGCAGAGAAAGAAAATGAGAATCTAAGGCTTGAGCAGGACAACCTGCGAAAAGAAAAGGAAAAGGCTGAACTTGAACGGGATAAGAAAACCCTTGAAGCCGACAATCTGGAAAAAGACAAGAAGCGGCTTGAAGCCGAACAGCGTCAGCATGAACTTGAAGCAGCTAATCTCAGATTGGAAATCTCTCAACTGGAAAGTGAACGTGACCACCTGAAGGAATTGCAGAGGGAACAGTCGGAACTGGCGAAACCGAAACAGAAGGTCATAAAGAGCAGATTTGATATGCTGAACGGTCTGTTGGCAAGAGAAATAACCCGAAATGACAGCTATGCGGAACCGTATAACAAATGGATTGAGGCAATCCGTAATGACAAAAAGAAGTTCATGAACTCAATCCGCCTGGCTTTCACAGCTTCGCACCCTAAGTTCATGGAGAATCTTGAGCAGTGTGGTCTAACCGCTGATGAGATAAACTATCTATGCCTGTATGCAATCGGGCTACGAGGCAAAGAAGTCGGAGAATATATCCAGATGAAACGCCATTACATCATAAGCCATGAAATCCGGAAGAAACTCGGCATTGACGAGCATGAGACCAATATCGGACTTTATATCCGCAGGCTTATGAAAGATTTTGAGAAGTAAGTTCAGATTCAGCTCTGATAAAAAATAGTTACGCCGTCCTTATTGTGAGGATGGCGTTTTTTGTAGGTCAGCGATGGCATTGTGGGGTCATTGATACATACCCATCATTGACCTTAGTCTGATGAACAAGCAAGGAGAAAAATCAGTCAGCGAATAAGAACTGTAAGGTGAAATATGAATATAGGATAATAACCGCAAAAATGACCTGTTTTGAGTTGCTATGTAAAACTTTTGAGGGCCATGTAAAACTTTTGAATTTTACCAATTTTCAAATGCTTGAATATCAGCGAAATACAAAGTTTTACGTAAAACTTTTACCCTTGGTTGAAAACTTTTTTTGCAGTAATTTTGCACCAGTTTAAGAATTAAAAATATATTGAAAATGAAGAAGTTAATTATTTTGGCGACATTGCTATTGGGAATGGCTCATGCCGCATTTGCAGAAAAACGAGGTGTTCTCATGGAAATACATTATAGAAGTGTTCCTGGGAAAAACATGTCAGTAAACCGTGCTCCTATGCGTCTGCCGATAGAGGTAGTCTATGATTCAGACACGCACAGGATTAAAGTGACTGGGAATGAATCAATGGATGCCGAAGTATTTCTGTATAATGCAAACGGAGATCTTGAGAACTACTCTTCGTCATTGAATACTGAATTTACGGTTTTGACTCCCGGTATTTACATTATCCAGATACAAGGTGACGGATGGTATGCTGAAGGAGAAATCGAAGTGGAATAATATCGAAAAAGAAAGATTAGAGTCGACAATAATCCCACAGACCAAACTGTATAACAAGGATTAAATCAACATGTTTAACAATACTAAAAAGTAAAACAATGAAAAAGTTTCTAACCCTTTTCAGCTTGACTGCCATATGCTGTCTGCTGTTACCAGCATGTTCGGATGATGTGCTGAACGAGGAAATTGCACCAACTCGTTCTTATGAGAAAGATGCCGAAGTCTTGTCACATTTTGTCGATATCGACAAATCACAAGGTGCCTACTTCATCAATGAGACAAAGAAGGTTTATCCTTCGGACTACGTAATAAACAATTCTCTTGATGAGCTTAACAAAGTAAATCCTGCTAATCGTCAACGCTATGAGAACGAGTTAAAACAGCTCAATGCTCAGCTTGACCTCATGGCAGAACGGAGTGATGTGGAACAGATTGTCTATATGACTGGAGATGGCAATGTGTGGATTCGAAATATCAATCCCAATCCGGAAGTGATGTTGGAAGCTGTGCAAGCACCGCAGTCACGTGCAGCAAGATCACTCTATTGGACAATGGAGCTCATCCCAAACTATGTTCAACAGGCTAATTTTACCGCACCCAATCGCCTGACATGTGATATAAATATCAACATGTTTGGCTATAAATACTATTTCTTTGAAGTAGGATGTTATACAAATGGTGCGTCAAAAGATCCCAATGGAGATTACCCTGCCGGTGGAGGAACAAACCCTAAGGCAATAATTATGTCTGGAACAGGCTCCATCGAGTACTATCAATTCATTTGGATCGTTACCGGTCAGGCTGGTAATGTTAACTGGTCTTTCAAAGGAATGCTCTATAACCCGAATTCCATAGGGCAATGTCAGATAACAGCTAAATTCATGGATTGATATGAAACAAATGCATTGTCTGCTGGCTATGCTGATCTTACTTGTAAGTTGCGAGCCTTCAACCGGATATATCACACCCGAACAGGACAATATAATATCCTTGCTCACCAATGGAATTTGGCAACGACAAAGTATTGATGAAGCGAGTAATGTAGAAGTGCATAATTCATGGAAATTTGAAAGAAATGGTAAAGGGTCCAACAGAATAGAGCGTTTTGAAGATGGAGTAAAGTCCTATGACAAAACTTTCTATTTTCAATGGGCCTTTACCACAGAATCCATGGCTGTAATATATATCCTCCGTCAAGAAACAGGAGAGGAATTTTGGCAAATTATGGACTTGACTGATTCGACTCTGAAAGTTCGAGCCTCGATTAAAGATCCCGTGCTCACCCCAGGGATTGAGTATAGCGAATGGATATATAAGCAGAATACGAAGGAAGATTAAAGTCGACAATAATCCTACAGATCAGACTGTCCAAAGGCGCAGAAACTTTCAATGCGTAAACTGGAAGAAACGTCTTTTATCGGTGCATAAAAGTTCGTTAACCTACTTAAACCGAGATGGCTGGTGCACCGACCAAAAATCTCACAACATCAAAGATTATGAAAATAGCGATTCTTGCAGACGCTGCATGGCTTGATGAATCTTCTCTTCAACAGTTGAAGGGTGGTATCAATGACAAATTACAGCATCTTCAAACTTCCAACTCGAACTCGAACTCAAACAGTAACTCGAACTCGAACAGCCTCGTTGCAACAATGCAAATGTCGGCGGGATGTAATTGTGGCTGCGGATGTAGTTGCAACTGCTAAGTATTAAACTATCCTATGTGTGGAGTTTAAACCATATCCACACATGGGATTTAAAACACAATGCGATGAAAAAAGCCAGTAAATATAATCGTTATGTATTCTTGGACAATAAATTCTATGTTTATAATTTGTTGTCAAGAGCATTGGTATGCCTTGGAGCAAAAGAAATAGGGGAAAAACTGCAAAGCAATTCTTTTGCAGAGTTTGACGAGGATACTTTAAATATATTGGAACGAAATAAAATTATTTGTGACAGTTCCATTGATGAGTATCTACAGGTATTACGCCTTCAAAGAATCATTAAATATGGGAATAAGAATGCGCGGTTGACAATTCTTCCAACACTGAATTGTAATTTTAAATGTTGGTATTGCTACGAGGAACATACCACAAGAAATATGTCTGAGAAGGAATGTGAGATTTTGCTAAAATTCTGCAAAAACCTTCTTGATAATCATCACCTAAATAGCATGACATTAGATTGGTTCGGAGGAGAACCAATGCTGAAGTTCGCCAACATTATTGTTCCTCTGTCATCTCAAGTCAAGAAACTTTGTGAAGAACATAATGTGGCTTTTTATAATATGATTACCACAAATGGAGCACTTATTTTAGATAAGCATCTCGCAGATATGGAGCGTATTGAACTTAACAAATTTCAAATCACATTAGATGGAGGAAAAGAATTTCACAATCAGACACGATTTTCAAAAAGACACCCTGATTCATATAGTTGTATAGTAAACAATATATGTGCATTAGTTAAACAAATACCGAACATTGATTTAACTTTACGTATAAACTGCACCCCATCAAATATTGATTCAATTACATCAATCATAGATTCTTTTTCAAAAGAAATCCGAGATAAGATACATGTAAACCTTCAGCCTATTTGGCAAGAGATTGAATCGTTAAAGGCTCTTTCTGGTAATGTGACGGAAATTTCACGCCTTTTTCATGAGGCTGGTTATTCAGTCCCATCGTTTACGACTTTACCCTCGACTCCTAATATATGTTATGTTGAAAATATGCTGCATTATACCATAGTCCCAGGGTTAGAAGTTTACAAATGTACAGCCAGGGATTTCAAAAAGGGTTCATTGAATTATATTGGTAATATATCTGAAAATGGGGTATTTGTTTCCAATGACAATATATTGAGATATTATTGCAATTCATTTTTTGAAAACAGCAAATGTAAGGAATGTGAAGTCCTTCCAGTATGTAGGGGGAATTGTATTCAGAAATGTGTCGAATCTAACCCTTTATTATGTCAAAAGGATGATTTAACGAGAGGTGTTGATTCTATTATTATCAGCATGATAAAAAGCATGAAATAGTGTTCAGTATGAATATAATATATTAATAAGTTTGTTCAGATGCTTAAATTGATAAACCGATTCAAAAGAAAATCTATTCATATCGTTTTGCAAAAAGACGGTATGCAATGTGGTGTTGCATGTTTAAGCATGATTAGCTCTTATTACGGGCGTTTTTACTCTCTTGACTACTTAACAAGAAAATGTTTTCCTACCAAGGAGGGAGTGTCATTACTTTCTATCTCAAAAACTGCAGAACATATAGGATTAGATAATTTGACGGGATTAATAACTGTAGAAGAGTTATTGCAGGCACCCTTACCATGCATTTTGCATTGGTCTCAAAATCATTTTGTCGTTTTATATAAAGTTACAAAAGCCAAGAAATTTTATATTGCAGATCCAGCAAAGGGTAAAACAAAGATGTCATATGAGGAATTTTGCAAGCATTGGTGTTGCCGTACAGAAGATAACTGCAATAAAGGAGTTGCCATGTTTTTTGAACCAAATAAAAATTTTTACTCCAACTTGGAATCAGACGAATCAGAAATACATTCTCTCAGTTTCCTGAATAGATATATCAAATCCTATAAGAGATATTTATTCCAAATTCTCATAGGGTTGCTTCTTGGTTGTATTTTACAATTAATACTGCCATTCTTAACTCAATCAATAGTTGATATAGGAATAAACCAGAATGATATAGGTTTTATTTGGATGGTATTATTGGGGGAATTGATGATTGTTATAGGCCGCACTGCCACCGATTTTATACGCAGATGGCTTCTTCTTCATATCTCTATGCGTATCAATATATCTCTTGTCAGTGATTTTTTCATAAAGTTACTGAAACTACCGATGTCTTTTTTTGACACAAAACTGATGGGAGATCTACTGCAACGGATAAATGACCATTCAAGAGTGCAGTCTTTTTTGACGAATCAAGTCCTTGGTGTTATTTTTACCTTTTTGAGTTTTATCATTTTTGGCATTGTGCTATTTATATACAATAAATTTATTTTTAGTGTATTTATGGCAGGCAGTATTGTATATGGGCTATGGATAATGAAATTTCTCCAAAGACGGAAAATAATAGATTATGAATTGTTTGAGCAGCAGGCAAAAAATCAGAACAAAACATATCAATTCATCGCTTCTATGCAGGAAATTAAGCTGCAGGATTGTGAACAGCGTCGTCGTTGGGAATGGGAAGATATCCAAGCAGATCTTTTTTCCGTTCAGATGAAGTCTTTAAAGTTGCAACAGACACAAGAAGCCGGTTCAATTTTTATTAATGAAGTAAAAAATATAATTATAACCGTACTTGCCGCAACAAGTGTAATCAAAGGAGAAATGACCCTCGGCGCAATGCTCGCAGTACAATATATTATAGGACAACTGAATTCTCCTGTTGAACAATTTATGTCTTTTATATATTCGCTACAAGATGTAAAAATATCTCTTGAACGTATTAATGAGATACATAAAGGTAAAAATGAAGAGACCAATGAACACAACCTAAAGGCATTTAATTCAGAAAAATCAATTAAAATTGATAATATTGACTTCAAATATGATCCTTATGCCTTACACAAAACACTTGAACATGTGTCATTCGACATTCAGGAGGGCAAAGTTACAGCCATTGTAGGGGCTTCGGGTAGTGGTAAATCGACTCTCATAAAATTAATGCTTGGCTACTATCCTGTCATGTCCGGTTCTATACTCATATCTGGGCGAAATGTTAATGAATACAACCTCAAGTGGTGGCGCCGTCATTGTGGAGTTGTAATGCAGGATGGAGTGATATTTTCTGAATCCATAGCCCGAAACATTGCTGTTGATGACAGTGATATTGATTTTGAGCAGTTGGAAAAGGCAGCAAAAATTGCCAACATTCATGATTATATAATAGGACTACCCTTAAAATATAATACTCAGATAGGTCAAGATGGCGTAGGATTGAGTCAAGGACAGAAACAACGTATTCTTATAGCCCGCGCAGTCTATAAGAACCCAGATTTCATTTTTCTTGATGAAGCGACTAATGCTCTTGACGCGAAAAATGAGAGAGCTATCGTTAAAAACCTTGATGATTTCTATAAGGGAAGGACTGTTGTGGTTGTAGCTCATCGCTTGTCCACGGTAAAAAATGCCAATCAAATTATTGTACTCGACGGTGGTACTGTTGTGGAAATTGGCAATCATAATTCTCTTATTAAAAATAAAGGTGTTTATTATAATCTTGTTAAAAATCAACTTGAGTTAGGAATATGAATAAGTATAATTTTTATTGGAAAGGGTTAGCCTTTACTTTATTATTTATGTACATTTCAACAATAAACGGAATATGCCAAACTCCTGATAGTATATCAGCAGTAGAACTTGATGTCGTTGTGGTGACTGCCAATATGCAGCGTACTAATGCCACAACTTCAACATATACTCCGACCACAAGACAGAAGTCGTCCGCGCAAAACGCCATTGACCTTTTGCGACAGCTCGCCATTCCGCAAATCAACATCAATCTTGTTGACAATGCGGTTACAACACCAAGCGGTCAGAATGTCGCGGTCTATATCAACTATATCCCTGCATCGGCAGAGGAAATCGAGGGCATTATGACATCTGATGTGCGGCGTGTCGAATATCTCGATTTTCCTACCGACCCTCGTTTTCAGGGCAACGAGCATGTAGTCAATTTCATCATGCAGAAATACGAATACGGCGGCTACACCAAAGCGATGGTAAATGAAAATTTCCTTGTGGGAAAACTGTCAAGCCGTGCTTCGATATATTCAAAGTTCGCATATAAGCGAATGACATACGATTTATATGCCGGTGCATCGAACCACGACATCAAACATTCAGGTACGTCAACCATTGGGAACTATGCTCTTGGAAACGCTGACGGCGAGCCTTATCTTATCACGCGAAACGAAATATTCGACAATTCTCATTTCAAGTATAACCAGTACCCGGTTACGTTCAGAGCCATATACGATTCTGACAAAGTGCAGATAGCAAACACTGTCGGCTTTAACTTCGACCAGTCACCGACGGCTGAAACTTCCGGCAAGCTGTCGTTTGTACCCCGACAGGCAGAAGACTACTCATACAGCAGATACGAACCTTACACCAGCCGCTATCTTGTATGGTCAGGCAATTACTATTTCATTCTGCCCCGAAATTTCCATCTGAGCGTTTCGCCCGGCATAAATTACGGACACACCAACAACAATTACCGCTATCAGACATCAGCAACCGATGCCATAGTAAATGACTCCAAGGAAAATGTATGGCAGTTCAGGGGAAGCGCCACTCTTTACAAGATATTCACAGACAGACAAAACGGCTTCTTCCGCGCTTATTACGGTTCCACATCCAATGATGTGAGCTATTTAGGCACATCTCCTTACGACAATGATTTTCTTGACACATACGCCGGGGCTGCACTCGGTTATAACTTTTCCGACAATAAATGGAATGTCAGTGCTGATGTTGCCCTGCAATGGGAGAAGAACAAAATCAACGACCAATCCGTTTCGGAAATTTATCCTCTTGTAAATGTATCAGCCGGATTTTCTCCCTCGCAGAAACATTCTTTCCGCGCATACTTCCATTTCGGCGCGAACTATCCCGGTGCAAGCGAGAAAACGCCGAATATACTGCAACAGAACGAGCTGATGTACTATACAGGCAATCCCGAAATCGGACTTTCCAGACAGGTTACATTCAATCTGTCTTACAACTGGATGCCGTCAAACAAATTCTCGGCTTCAGCTTTTGCCCAATACTTCGGAGAGTACAACCTGTATGTGCCCGTTTACAAGCCATACAATGGCGGTGCAGCTCTGCTTCGTGGATTTGAAACCGATGGCGACTACAATCGCACTCAAATCGGAATGTCGTTTAATTACAAACTGTTGAACGGCAATTTGCAACTTGCCGCCTCACCCTCAATTTCATTCTATCGTATGACTGGACTGTTTGACATTAGTCGAAGTCCGTTCACTTGCAACACATCGGCTACATATTATCTTGGTAACTTCTACTTTCAGGCATCATATCAGACAAGAAACCTTACTGTGCAGGGCAACCGTGGAGTAATATATAAAGACCGTGATTTCTACCAGATACTCGCAGGGTGGAGCCGGGCGAACTGGAATATTCGGGTAAGCGCCATGAATATTTTCCGCAACGACTGGCTGTGCGCCACTAATACATTAGATGCTCCTTTATACTCAGAAACGCGCTTTGTCGATGGTAACAATTTTCATCGCCGACTCAACTTGTCTATAACATACACGTTCGGATATGGTAAGAAAGTGCAGCGAGGTAACGAAGTCGGCGAACAGTCAGGTGCAAGTTCAGCTATTATGAAATAACCAACATTGATTTGCAAGTAATAAAAATTGTATTATACTATGAACAAAAAAATTATATTAAATTGGCTCCCTCCTGCAAGTGCAGACATGCCGTCACCAGCAATGACTGTACTAAAGGGCGCATTACAAAAAGCTGGCTTTAGCTGCAAAGTTTTGTATTGGAATATTCTCTTAGAGGATATTATTAAATCTTATTTGCGAGTGTCCTCAATGGACAGAGTCACAGAAGTTGATTATTTGGGGGTGTTTTATGCCTACATCGCAATAGAAAGAAATGACAAAGATGCTTTATTAAAACAAGAAGCGCTTCTAAAATCATTGAATCCTCAATATTTTAGTTCTTCTTTTGATTTTAAAAAGCACATAGAAAATTCTGCCGCATCGTTAAGAAAACAAATCAAGGATATTATTTGTTCCGAACTTCAAGATTCTCCTTTTATGGCGGGATTCTCAATGAATCTTTTCCAGTGGATTCCAGCTTCTATTTTAGGAAAAGCGATAAAAGAGTTTTGTCCTAAATGCAAAATTGTTATTGGAGGAATTGGTAATCCTAATCTCGCAAAAGCATTTCTTAAGAATTTTCCACAATTTGATTTTGCATTGTGGGGAGAAGGAGAAGTCAATCTTGTTGAATTGGCCATAAATCCCAAAAATCCATCAATTGTACCTCATATGGCTTATCGTATGGGGAGTGACAATGTTGAGTTATCAATTCAACGGTTAAATAATTATCCACCATTAAATGAGTGCGCTTGCGATGATTTCGATGATTATTTTGATGTTTATAATGGGAATCAAGGCAAAATAAATTTGATAATCGAAGGTAGTCGCGGATGTCATTGGAATAAATGTAAGTTTTGTTTCCTTAACCAAGGCTACCGTTATCGGGTAAAATCTGCTGACGATATCATAAGTGAAATACGCCATTTAATATCGAAGTACCAGATATATAATTTCTCATTCCTTGACAATGATGTCATAGGTAATGATTATTCACGGTTTCACGATTTATTGTCATCATTATCTAAATTAAAACAAGATTATCCAGATTTTAAAATTAATTTGGCCGAAATTATAACACGAGGTATATCTAAGGTCGAAATTAAAGAAATGGCCTTGGCAGGTTTCGCTTATGTCCAAATAGGATATGAATCTGTTAGCGATAATATATTGGTAAAGATCAACAAGAAGAATAGCTTCGCAAGTAATCTATTGTTCATAAAATGGGCTATCGAGTATAACATTAATGTAGTAGGGTTAAATGTCCTACGAGGGCTATTGGATGAGACAGATGCTGACATATTAGAAAGTATAGATAATCTATATTTTATGAGGTTTTACAAAAGTACAGGCAATATTAAGCATAATGTGTCAATGTTGGCTATTAACGAAATGTCTCGTTATTATAAGGAAATTAGCACAGATAACAAAATCAATGAAATTTACTTTGACCCTATAAAAGATCGATTACCTCAGGGATATATTGCGACCGAAGATGAATTTAAGATTTATCAGTTGGTAAGGAAGTATCAAAACCTATTATGGGGCAACTTCATTGCTACAGATCAATTCTATGATACTCATATTTTCTCATATAAATTGATATTATTACCCAATAATTCGATTATATATACAGAGAAACAGGATGGCATAGAGGTGAATACACTATCTTTTGAAAAAGATGATATTCATTGGGAAATTTTGGTATTTTGCAATGAAAAGGTGAAATTTGTGTCTGAGATTTTAGAGTACTTTAGTTCTAATTCTGAGGCAGACATTAAAAATGCTATAAATGATTTATATAGACAGGGACTTCTTTATTACAGCATTTTCAGAGAAGAATGCGTAACTATTATAAACACTAATAACGTTATTTAATCATGAAGAAAATCAAGAAAATTTCGGTGCAGGAATTAGATCTCCTCTCCCAAGAAGCTGCCTCTCTTAAAGGCGGTCAAGGTCAACCAGTTGGTCCATTTAGGACTGATATCAAAACTAATCAGCAAAGCATTGTAGCACCAGCACCTTATAAAGGTCAATTTGGGGTACATGGCTCAGTTTATTTCTAATCTACAAAGCGGCGAGAATAGTGCTGGTTATTTTACATATTGGTTTAATGCCATAAAATAATAACTGAACTATTCTTGCAGCTCTAAATAAATAGTAATATGAAACATCTGCATTTAGTTCTTCTTTCGATATTTTGTTTTGTTGGTATCAAAGTGTGGGCAAGTAATGTGTGTGATACAATCCCCACTCGGCAGCTTAATGAGATAGTTATTAAGGGGGAAAAGCCTCATATAAAAGATGAAAACGGAGTATTAGTTATAAACTTACCTGAAATAGTTAAGGATAAACCGGTAAACAATATCTTAGAAGCACTGGGATATATGCCTGGTGTTACTAACAATAATGGTATGGTTTGGCTGACAGGGGCATCTAATGTCACAATCATCCTTAACGGCGAGTTGACAAATATGCCCTTACAGAACCTTTATCAGTTGCTCTATACAACACCACTTGACCGCTTGAAGAATGTAGAAATAATGTATTCTGCTCCGGCAAAGTATCATATCAATGGGGCTGTTATCAACGTGGTGTTAAAAAACCCGACACCGCTTGATGGATTACAAGGACAGGTGCGGATTGGTTACAATCAGGCGCATAATGGTTCCTACGGAGGTACATTAGCAGCGACATACGCTATTAAGGATTGGACATTTGACTTAAATTATGGTTTATCAAGAACTAAGTCGTGGTCTCACGAACAGTCATTCTCGAATCATTTTCTTGATGGTACACGTACAATGATTGAAGATAATATGCGCAAAATCGGAGAGAACTGGTCTAATTTAATATATACGGCAATAGCTTGGAAAACTTTAAAATTTGTTTATAATGGACAAATTATTTCTGATTCAAAAAACAACAGTTTGTCTGCAGGCTCTCTCGGCAATTTCACAAATACCTACAATTTTGAATCACCCATAAATTATCATAATATCGCATTGAGATACGAAACGCCTTTCGGCCTGACCGTTGGAAGTGATTATACCCGTTATTATGAGAATCGGGAACAATCTCTCTCTCAGGATTTTTCATATATGCTAAGTTCAATTAATCGACAGACTATTAACCGTTATCATTTCTATGTTGATCAGGAACATCATTTTGGTAAATGGAAACTGAATTATGGTGCGGAATATCAGCGTTCAAATGACCGTAGCTCACAGGTTTACCAATCTACAGAGATGACTGATTTGCATAATGTATTACATGAAGATGTCGCCAGCGCGTATGTTGGTACTGAACGTACCTTCGATTGGGGACTTTCATTTAATTTTTCCGCAAAAGGTGAGTATTATCACAATAACTATCAGCATAATTGGAATTTTATTCCACAATTCAGTGTAACATATTATAAAAATCCCAAGAACATTTTTCAACTTAATCTTAGCTCCCAACGTATATATCCATCATATTGGGAACTCCATAATGTTACAAATTGCATTAACGGTTACTCAAGTGTCATAGGTAATCCTTGTCTCTTACCGTATGTTAATTATTCAGCACAGCTTAACTATATTTTCAAACAGAAATATGTGGCTACGTTATATTTCCAATATGGTGATAAAGCTACTGTTCAATTACCGTACCAATCACCAGATGCACTAAATCTGATTTATCAAACTATAAATATGGACTATAAACGCACTGTAGGAGTCAATTTACATGCACCTTTCAATATCAATAACATATGGGATGCTACCGTCACAGCCAACGTGTTCAACCAACGTGAGAAAGCGAATCATTTTCACGACATTAGTTTTGATAACAATAAATGGGTTTTCTATGGTGCGTTTAATAATTCTTTCAAGTTTAGTCATAATAGTCCTGTCTCTTTGACCATTGATTTATCATATATATCATCATCATTACAGGGTATGGCAGACTTGTCAAACATGTGGAAGATAGATGCTGGGATAAAATGGCTCTTCGGCAAGAAACACTGTTGCGAATTTGACTTGAAAGCTGACGATATTTTTAATTGTTGGTCACCAACAATGACAATCAACCACGCCGGACAGGATTATCGTATGAAAGTTTATGATATGACCCGCAATCTTAAATTAACTTTCATTTGGCGTTTCAACGGTTTTAAGCCGAAAGACAATAGTATTGACACATCTCGCTTTGGAACAGGAAAATAGTCTATTTACTTATAAATCGAATTGTTTATGAGACATATGGCAATCATACTCGTGTTTTTAATAGCCGTCAGCTGTTATGCCCAGTCAGAAAGAAATGACAGCATATTGATGCAAGAAATGAATATGTCTCTTGATTTGCCTATGACAGTCAAAGATAGTATTCCATTTTTTGATGCCCCAAGAGATAGTGTTTACAATTGCGATGACGATGCAAAAAAATCACTGCTTAACGTCCACATGATACCTATTTATCCGTTCGGTGTAATATATCACAATAAACCTATATATTGCCCATCATTCGTTAATCCTGGAGTGATTTATCAAGGGAATAATATGGTATTGTTTGGTACAGTCCATGTTACACAGTATCTCGGTATGATGAATAAGGAAGTTGGCACATTAGGAACTTCTCTTAGGAAAGGAAGGTTACATTTTTACATTGGAGGTATAGTCAATAAATATGGCTTTTATGGAGGTTTATTTAGACAATTAGGTATCAGTGGACAACTTACCTATCAAATTTCTTCTCCTTTTTCATTCACTGCATTTGCTTATTACTACGGTGAGAATGCAATGCCTGTAATGCCTAATGGGGACTTTATGCCTCCGTCAATGCTTGGTTATTATGACGTATCAAGGTTCGGAGGCTACATCAATTATAGTACATCTGGACATTGGGGAATCCAAATGGGAGGCCAGATTGTAGAAAGAATAGGACCACGGAACCATTATGAAGTTGAACCTATTTTTACGCCATACATTAGTGTTGGTCGAGGAAAAAAGAAAATAGGTTTTGGGTTGCCTGTGGGACAAATATTATAATTATATAAATATGAATAATAAAAATAGTGACATGGAGTTGCGTTCTGAGAAAGTTAGAAATCTTCTTGGCGAAATACCACCAGTTTTAGTTCGATGGGGAACGGTGATAATCGTTGCCATATTCCTGATACTGTTATTAGTCGTCTGTTTCATGCCTTATCCTCATTCGCAAGGAGAAAGCATTTTACAGCATTTATTTATGATGTAAGTTCGGTATGAAAAATTGTAGCATGAAATTCCAACTGTTTTTAATTGTCATGGTCTTCCTGTTTTGTGGTTGTGAATCGGAAGATGATATAATATCCGTAACCATGCAAGACGGGAATACCATAACTACCAATTCGTCGCAGAGGTATTATCCTGATGAGGATGAGTTTGTTCATGGTGTCTCATTTGCTTTTGCTCGTTCATACGATTATTCCGAGATTGAGGAAATGGAGTATCAAGACGATTCGGAAGGCAAAGTGACCTGCTATAATCAGTTCTTCATTGGAAGTTGGGAAATCGCCAAATTCGGTGAGTGGATCCGCGATTACGGGCTGGAGCCTGACAAGGCTTATTATATTGCGACAAAGGTGTATGTCAAATACATTTCGATGCCCCCGAAAGGTTTAAGAATCGTTCCCAAGCCGGGAGTACGGTTTATGGGATATTGTCCTGATATAGGACAAAGAACTTTTCGGGTATATAACAATCCCGATGAACAAGTGAGTATGTTAATCACGGGTGTCCGGTATATCGGGTATGATTCCGAGCGGAACAGTATAAATTGTGAGGTGCCTTCATTCACTGATAATAAAAACGACAAATTAACATGGGAATTTTTAGTTCGAGACGATGGATGGGATTGACTCCCTCCGTCTGCACAGTTTTGTGCTTTATGCTGAGTGCATGTAATTCAACAGATGAGCCTATTGAAGAGGCTTTGAGTAATGCGAATCCAGAAATGATACATCTTTCCAACGGAGATGTAGTTGTCCTTTCAGACACGACCACCTATATCGTGGATGCTACCGAAATTGATGATGTGGTCATGATGTCGGAAAAAGCATCGGAAGATTTGTTCGGCCCGGTCAGTAGAGCGACAACAACCGGTTTACGGGCTTATGGGTTTGATAGCCAGGAACCTGAAACGGACTGGAAAAAATATATGTTGAATAACTGGCAGAAATATGGAGTAAGCCCGGCTGTATATGTCGGTAGGTATGTAAGAGTTCATAAAAACCTTTCAATAGAAAAAGGTACGTATGCAGTTCCGGCCGATTACACTTCCGAGAGTGTACCAGCCGATGCCAAAATGGGTTGGGACGGCAAAACCACTGTAATTGGTTTTACTCCGACAACCAAAAGTGATTATATCTCCGATGGAGTAACAAGAATCTTTATCATAAACTGTGATTTATCGGGAAGGGTTTATAATAAAAACATACCCGAAGATCCGTCAAAGTTTGTATGGGCATACAAATTGGAAACAAAAGTTGATATTTGGGAGTAGCTTTATATTGCAGATAATAATAACAAACCGGTGAATGAAGGAATTATTATAAGGTATTTCCAACGGGATGTGTTATCACATATCCAAATATAGAAGAGTTCGGTATTGCATCGAACTCTTTTTTGTGGGGGAAAATATATACAGTTCAAAATGTCATACATAGTCAGGGAATCCATAAGGTGATTATTGACGAGAGAAATCAGTGGCTAAAAACACCTGTTTTTGGACGTTGCGTAAAACTTTTCAGAGCTATGTAAAACTTTGTCGTTTTGTTAATTTTCAACTTATTGAATATCAGTGGAATAAAAAGTTTTACGTAAAACTTTTACTCTTGGTTGAAAACTTTATTTATCGTATATTTGCACCAATTTAGGGATAAAATATAGAGATGTGAAAAAGTAAATCATCATAGGGGACTGCCATAGACAAAGTGTCATACCGCATTTGCAGAGAAAGGCGGAGTGTTCACAAAGTTCCATCCAAAGGGACATCCAAAGGAGAAAAGCCAACTTACAGCACAGATTGATGTGATTCCGTTCTCATACGGTGCAGTTCCTATATATATAACATACGGGGTTAGCGAGGTGTCTTGCACAAGGCGTCTCGTACTGCCACAACCCAAGCGTGACCTCATGTTGATAACCGACATCCGACCAAATAATATAATGTTCAACAATTCAACACATTGCGCTTATGAAAAAGACTCTCCTCTTTTCTGGCCTGTTTGGGTTATCAGCACTCATGCTTCCCGCTCGTTCCCCCGGTGGATTCGACGATGGCGTGGATGTCTGGTTCAGGACCGCACCGGTCAGCAGCAATTTGCAAGGTCGCTACTTTTGGTTCGACTTTGCGGGTGATTCATTATCACTGTATGCGTACAACCGCACCGCCGGGACTTACACTTTCACGCAGGACAAGAGCCTGCTCAAGTTTCTCAACTTCAATCCGGCGATTGATTTCTCCAAAGGCGACTCCCCGAAGTGGGGCGACCTTATCCGCTCAAACCTCACGCAAGCCACCATCATCGGTGTGTTTGCCCCTTATTTTTTCACAGACGAATCGGTTATCTACGGTGTCGCAAGCGGCGACGGCGGCGGCAGCCTTGTCACCAACGACAAGATTGTGCGTCCCGGCTCGGTTGCGCCGCTTGACTATGGAGATACCTATGGTGAGGATCTGCGGCATACGGGCAAGGATTCCATGACGCTGGACATTTTCAAGGAGCACGCCACCAAGGTACTGACCTATTACCGTGCGGCGGCACCCAACACCTCGGTATGGGGCGGCCCGAACGGAACGCTGACCATCGGCGGGACATACAGTGCCTCCAACGAGCATTTCAACGGTCCGTTCGATACATCCGCCTTCGGCAACAACGCTTTCGAGGGCTACACGCCGGAACTGCTCATCTACAACCGTCTGCTTACTCCCGGTGAGAGGCGCAGGGCGGAAAGCTATCTTGCCATGAAGTACGGCATCACGCTCAACGATTCCTATCTCGACGGAGACGGGAACCTCGCATGGGACAGGGACGAGGCCGGCGCCTACCATAACAGGGTGACATCGGTGGCACGCAACAGCGCATGGGATTTCCGGCAGCCGGTTTCGGCGACCTCCTACGAGGAAGGGCCGCTGTACGCATCCCTCCCGGAAAACGACAGCTATCACAATGCGAACGCCTACGGACTTCCGTCAGAGGCGCACCTGCTGGTCATGGGACGCGAGTACGGGAACATCATGCCGGACAAGGGCTTCCTGTTCTGGGGCGACGACGGCGGCTCGCTGGAGACATACACCTCTCCCAACGACACGCTGTGGCATATCATGAACCGCACATGGCTTGTGAAGACGAACATGCCTGTCACGGGTGACACCGCTACGGTGCGCTGGACGGGAAGCGGCATGACGGTCACTTCCAAAGGCTTCCTCGACATGATAAGCCAGGAGGCGGGTACGGCAGGCAAGGCCGTGACACCCAATATGGTTGACAACAACGGATTCATCGAGTTTTCCTGCCCGTCCGCACACCCGATATTCGATGTCGGTTTCAGCGGTTCTGGGGACGAGGAATGCGCATACGGCTTCCGCTTCGGCAATGACGGCACAGTCAGGACTATTAGCGGCGGGCAGGTGTCCGCAGCTTCCGTGGGCACGGATGCCAGCGGCGGCGACATTTCCGTGACG
>ERZ780207.901-NODE-901-length-28681-cov-2.805212_pt1 | contig 28681 bp, 29 predicted proteins | sample MGYA00510977_ERZ780207 | MGnify/ENA primary metagenome ERZ780207 (study PRJEB29588, sample SAMEA2151383) | human gut metagenome | biome: human gut; feature: human-associated habitat; material: faeces | place: Denmark | collected 2008/2010 ...
GGGATAAGAATCTCTGTACCTTTCTTGCACGGCTTACAACCAGTTTATCATCCTCGGAAAGCTCGTCCATACCAAGGATTGCGATGATGTCCTGCAATTCCTTATAACGCTGTAAGATTTCCTGTACGCCACGAGCCACTTTGTAATGCTCTTCGCCGACGATCTTCGGATCCAGAATACGGGAACTGGAGCCAAGCGGATCTACCGCCGGATAGATACCAAGCTCTGCAATGGAACGCTCAAGTACCGTTGTCGCATCAAGATGTGCGAAAGTTGTAGCCGGCGCCGGATCTGTAAGGTCATCCGCCGGAACGTATACAGCCTGTACGGAAGTTATAGAGCCATTTTTTGTGGAAGTGATCCTCTCCTGAAGTGCACCCATCTCGGAAGCCAGTGTCGGCTGATAACCTACTGCTGACGGCATACGTCCCAAAAGTGCAGATACCTCGGAACCAGCCTGTGTAAAACGGAAAATATTATCAATGAACAAGAGGACATCCTTACCGGAACGGTCACGGAAATTCTCTGCCATAGTAAGTCCTGTCAGACCTACACGCATACGCGCTCCAGGCGGCTCATTCATCTGACCGAATACCATGGTGGTCTTGTCAATAACACCGGACTCGATCATCTCATAATAAAGATCGTTACCCTCACGGGTACGCTCTCCTACACCGGTAAACACAGAATATCCACCATGCTCCTGCGCGATATTTGTGATCAGCTCCTGGATCAGTACGGTCTTACCTACACCGGCACCTCCAAAGAGACCGATCTTACCACCCTTCTGATATGGACACAGAAGATCAACGACCTTGATACCTGTCTCAAGAATCTCTGTGGCTGTAGACTGCTCCTCAAAGGATGGTGCTTTTCTATGAATTGGATCATACTGTACGTCCGTTGGTGCCGGCTTCTCATCGATCGGCTCACCCAGTACGTTAAACATACGTCCCAGCGTTGCCTCACCAACCGGTACACTGATCGGACCGCCGGTAGCTTCCGCTGTCATACCACGCTTTAATCCATCAGTAGGACCCATGGCGATACAACGCACGGTGTCATCTCCCAGATGCTGTGCCACCTCAACCACCAGCTTTTTCCCATCTTCCAATGGGACATTTACTGCATCGTTGATCTCAGGCAGTCCACCCTCTGGGAATTTGATATCAAGGACGGCACCAATAATCTGCGTCAGCTTACCTGTCTTTAAATCTGCCATCTTTCTTATCTCACTCCTTTTTACTATATTTCATTTCTGCTGTACTTTGCCTATCCTTCAGCAAGGTACTATTTCAATCATTTTTTCATTTCTTATCATTACTGGATCGCCGAAGCACCGGCAATGATCTCTGTCAGCTCCTGTGTAATAGACGCCTGACGGGCACGGTTATAACGCAGGGACAGATCACTGATCATATCCTCCGCGTTGCTCGTTGCAGAATCCATCGCCTGCATGCGGGCTCCATTCTCGCTGGCATACGCCTCGGTCAGACCGCCAAAGATCAGACTGTTGATATACTTTGGCACAATGGCGTCCAAAGCCTCCTCTGCCGCTGGCTCATAATTCATCAGCGTAATGCGCTCCAGCGGATCAGCCGCCTCCTCGCTCTCCGATGTAATATCGTCTGCATCGATCGGCAGAAGCTTTACCATTGTCGGAATCTGTACCACGGTGTTTTTGAATATGGTGTAAACCAGATAGATCTCACCAATATTGCCCATGGTAAACTGGCTGAGGACATCTTTTCCCACAGCAATCGCATCATCATACATAGGACCATTCATGGCTTCCGAATAATCATTTACGATCTCATATCCCAGATGCTCCAGTGCGTCACGGCCCTTGGTTCCCACGGAAAAAATCTTTGTATTGTCCGGGGTAAAACGATCATCCTTGGAAATCATTTTGACAATGTTGGAATTGTAACCACCTGCCAGTCCACGGTTGGATGACACAACGATCACAGCCTTCTTGTCCGACGTTCCTTTCTGCAGGAAAGGATGAGACATCTGTCCGGACTTTGCGATCATTCCGGCTACCGTCTCATACATCGTATCAAAATACGGCTTGGATTCCTCGGCATTCTGCTTTGCCTTGGTCAGCTTAACCGAAGACACCAGCTTCATTGCCTTAGTGATCTGCTCCGTACTCTGTACGCTCTCCTTCCTCCGTTTAATATCTCTCATAGAGGCCATATGATTTGTTCCTCCATTCTATTTTCTTTCTACGATACATCTGCGACAGCAGCTTATTTTACAAAATCTGCCTTGAACTCCTCGATGGCTTTTACAAGCTTCTCCTCAATCTCCTTACTCATCTCGCCCTTCGTGCGGATCTCGTCAGGAATTTCCGGATACCTGGTATCGACATACTCAAAGAGTCCCTTCTCAAACTCAAGGATCTGATCCAGCTCAATATCGATCAGATATTTCTTGGTTGCTGCATAAATGATCATAACCTCGTTTTCTACAGGCATCGGATTATACTGATCCTGCTTCAGGATCTCGCGGATACGCTCTCCCTGTGCCAGCTGTGCTTTTGTCTCCGGGTCCAGATCAGAACTGAACTGGGAGAATGCTGCCAGCTCACGGAACTGCGCCAGCTCGATACGGATCGGTCCGGCAATCTTTTTCATTGCCTTGATCTGCGCTGCGCCACCAACACGGGATACAGACAGTCCGGCGTTTACTGCCGGACGGAATCCGGAGTTGAACATCTCTGTTTCCAGATAAATCTGACCATCTGTAATAGAAATTACGTTGGTCGGAATATATGCTGATACATCGCCTGCCTGAGTCTCAATGATCGGCAGAGCTGTCAAGGAACCGCCGCCCAGCTTGTCAGAAAGTCTGGCTGCACGCTCCAGCAGACGGGAATGCAGATAGAATACATCTCCAGGGAATGCCTCACGTCCCGGTGGACGCTTGAGCAGTAAGGAAAGGGTACGGTATGCTGCTGCATGCTTGGTCAGATCATCATAAATGATCAGCACGTCCTCTCCTGACTCCATCCACTCTTCACCGATGGCACATCCGGAATACGGAGCGATATACTGTAACGGTGCCAGCTCACTTGCTGTTGCCGCAACGATCGTTGTATAATCCATCGCACCGTACTCATCCAGCTTCTTTACGATGGTAGCTACGGTAGATGCTTTCTGGCCAATGGCAACATAAATACATTTTACTCCCTGACCCTTCTGATTGATGATCGTGTCGATGGCAATGGCCGTCTTTCCTGTCTGACGGTCACCGATGATCAGCTCACGCTGTCCTCTTCCGATCGGCACCATGGAATCAATCGCCTTAATACCTGTCTGCAGCGGTGTGTCTACGGACTTTCTGGAAATAACGCCCGATGCCACACGCTCGATCTGACGATATTTCTCGGTTTCGATAGGTCCTTTTCCATCAATTGGCTGTCCCAGTGCATTGACAACTCGTCCCAGCAGGGCATCCCCTACCGGTACCTCAACCACCCGGCCTGTGGTCTTAACCACATCACCTTCATTGATGTTTTTATGATCACCTAAGAGTACTGCACCGACATTATCTTCCTCCAGGTTCTGTACCATTCCAAATATGTCATTTGGAAATTCCAGGAGCTCGCCCTGCATGGCATTTTCCAGACCATGAATACGGGCAATACCATCCGCCACCTGAATGACAGTACCGGTATCAGATACATCGAATTTGGTACTGTAATGTTTAATCTGTTCCTTGATCACGGAACTGATCTCTTCCGGTTTCAAATTCATGATACTCCTCCATTCAACTTGCTATTTCAGCAAACACAGAAGACTTTTTATTCTTTGCATTTGCCTGTTTCATTCGATAACTGAATCTCCGACAAGGATTTCGCCATATTATTCAGCTTTGTTTTTATACTGCTGTCCACTACCCTGTCGCCGATCTGGATCTTCATTCCACCGATCAGCGCCGGATCAACTTCATATTTCATCACAAACGACTCATACTTTGTCGTCTCAAGCAGTCTCTTTTCCACAGCGTCCTTTTCCGCATCCTTCAAAGGCACTGCCGATGTCACATGTGCTACGCCAATCTTTTTATATTCTCTGCACTCATCAACGAAATAGGACAAAATATCATAGATTTCCTTAAATCTGCCCTTATCCTCGATGGTCAGGAAAAATCCCGTCAGCTCATCACTCACTCTGCCATGAAAAACAGTTTCCAGTACGGAACATTTCTCCTCCACACAAATCTTCGGATGACACATCAGCTTCACGAAATCTTCATTGTCGTCTAACACCTGTATGACCGCTTCCACTTCCTCCATCAGGGCGTCCAGCTTGTTTTCCTCAACAGCCAGCTCAAAAAGAGCCTCGCCATAGGTTTTTGATACTAACTTAGCCATGTCTCATCACCCATCTCTTTTAAAGTGTCCTCGATCAACTGTGACTGTTTACCCTCGTCAAGAGAAACCTCAATGACCTTTCCGGCCATTGCCGTTGCAACAGAGATCATTTCCTGTTTCACTTCGTCCTTGACTTTATTCTTTTCCAGCTCTACCTCGCGGTTCGCACGCTCCAGGATGCGGTTTGCCTCCTCCTTCGCCTCACCTACGATAGCTGTCTCCTTCTTCAGAGCTTTCTTTCTGGTCTCAGAAAGGATCTCCTCTGATTCCTTATCAACGTTTTTCAGTTTCTCATCATACTCTTCTTTAAACTGAATCGCGTCTGCTTTTTCCTTTGCCGCTGTCTCCATCTCCTGACGGATCGTTTCCTGACGCTTCTGCATCAGATTACGCGCCGGATTAAATAATAAATATGACAAAAACAGAAAAAGGAAAAACATAGCCAGAATGGTGATCAGACTGTCAAAGATCAACTGCGGATCCAGTCCGAAAATATAATCACCAAGCCCACTCTGTGCTAAAGCTACATTCATTACACTCACCTGTGTTCTGCCTCCTTTCAACAGTTTTTATCGCGAAATTACAGCTTGCTGTATAAAGGATTGGCAAATAACAGGATCAGCGCAATAACGAGACCATAAAGACCTGTTGTCTCGGCAACGGCCTGACCAAGAAGCATGGTAGACATGATATCACCCTTCGCACCCGGATTACGTCCAACGGCAGAAGCACCATAACCTGCTGCAATACCCTGACCTACACCAGGACCGATACCTGCGATAACTGCAAGACCTGCACCAATTGCAGAACCCATTAAAACTAAACCTTCGTTTGTAATATTCATTATAATATCCTCCTTAATTTAAAATCCTTTTGAATTACTCTGTTTCACCGATCGCATCCGCAACAAAGCACATGGTCAGCATACAGAACACGTACGTCTGAATACATCCGGAAAAAACATCCAGATACGCATGAAGTGCCGCCGGCCATACCAGTGTCAGAACCTTTGGCAGCAAACCATAGAGCAGTCCCATCATAACCGTTCCCGATAAGATATTACCGAAGAGACGGAGAGACATTGAAATCGGCGTTGAAAACTCACTGATCAGGTTCATTGGGAAGAACAAAAAGACTGGTTCAAACAATCCCTTGATCTTGCCGAACTTCTGATACTTAAATCCATTAAACTGGATCATAAACCATGTGATCAGCGCCAGCGGAAACGTGACTCCGTAATCTGCGGTTGGTGCTCTAAGTCCTAATAGCCCGGACAGGTTACAGACCAGAATGAATATAAAGAGTGCACTGACATAGTTGCGGAATTTCAAAGCATTTTTGCTGCCCATGGAACCCGCCACCATCTTGTCCAACATCTCTACGATCAGCTCGATCGCATTCAAAAATGGTCCCGGTACTTCATTTGGATCTGCTTTCCGGATAGCACGGTTTGCAAATAACGCAAATACCAGAATCGCCAGAATAACGATGATCATAGATATATGCGTTGTCGTCAGATAGACATCCTGCCCCATAAACCGCAGCTTTGTATATCCGTGGATAAAGAAATCCACCTGTGCGCTGCTGTCAGCATAGACAGGCATTGCATTGCCCAGCCCCTGTGAAATGGCTAAGACCCTGATTCCCACATTCTCACCTTCCTTTTTTAGTTTTTTGTTGGAAACAACTGTTTCCGTCGATACGGACTATCACCCTTCGCCGTATCATTTATATGTGTAAACCACCGCATAGCGGCGAATACTCATCACAATCTGTCATTGTTATGACTTCACCGAAGAACCCTTGTGCGACGCCATAAACCTGTGAATCTTCGGCTGCATAAAGGCAGATATTTTCATTCCAAACATCCCAAGCACTGTTCCAACCGGATGAATGTAACGGTACTGTGTCATAGCCAACGCCAGAACAACCGCCATTACCAGAAATCTTTTCATCGCAGAAGCCTGAATATGCCTCCCCGCATGAGTCGCATCCATATCCAGCGCAATATCCAGATGGTGGTACATATGCCAGAGAAGCCACGCAGCTGCTGCCAGTCCCACCAAAAGTCCACACGCCACTGCCAGCCTGTGCCGGGATACGATCATCAGAATCACCAGCACCAGGATCCCCCATACTGCCAGACCTGCCATCAGTTCCTTTAAGGTCTGCTTTGCCTGTCTCATACGAATCCTCCATATCTCTTAATGCTTCTCCGTTTTATCCTTTGCAGCATCGGAGATATCCTTCATGCTTTCCACGTGGGCACGCTCCTGCCCCTGTTTTTTTAACTCTTCTATATACTGAAGCCGATCATGCTCTTTCCTCATATCTTCTGAATAAAAGGACTTTGTCAGATAATAAACATTGCGAAAGGCCGCTCCGATTCCCAGCACGATCATAATCACAAACCATATCTGCGTATGAAACTGCCCGTCCAGCCACCAACCGATCCAGCCGCTGAGACAGATCGGCACCAATATCGTAATGCTGATCTGCGATATCATCGCAAATGCCTTCAATATATTTTTTTCCTTTTTGTTCATGACTATAACACCATTTTCAAATTCTTTCGCAGTCCCGAAAGATTGCACAAAAAATCTACATATACGGGTCTATTATATAATAAATTATACAAAAAGTCCACAGGATACTTCTTCCTGATCACTCATTTCAATTTGTACAAAAAATCATTTACAATCCCTCACAAGCCCGTTATAATATTCTGTAATAATTTAATGACGTGAACGAAACGCATATTCACAAAGGAGAATACCATGGAAACGATTCATTTGTACCGTAGGCGTTATATGCCTGATGAAACAGTGGAACTGAAGGACGATCTGATCCTTTACCGGGATGACAATATTCTTGTGACAAAATGGAATATTCTGAAACCGCGCAAAGATATTGACCACGGTATTTCTGTGTATTATATGAAAGACGGCTTCAAGATCAGCAAGGTCTTTGATGCCAATGACAAGCTTGTGTACTGGTATTGTGATATTATCGAGACAGAATACCGCCCGGAGGAAAATACATACATTTTCCACGACCTTCTGATCGACGTTCTGATCTACCCGGACAAACACGTTGAAGTCGTGGATCTCGATGAATTTGCAGACTTCACAGAAAATCTGACACTGCCGGCCCCACTTCTGGCAAAGGCTCTGCGCCGGACAAACAATCTCCTGCGTTTTATTTACGAGGGTCATTTAGATGAGCTCACCGAGCCGATCACATCCAGAGAATAAAAGAATAGGCTAAAATCGTAGTACTTCTTAACAAGCGTACTTTGCTGTTATAGAAGTACTTTTTACTCTAGTTGCGGGCTTTTCTGTTTACATATTCCGTCTTATACTTCGAATACACGATCGTCTGATCATGATAAAGCCCATAATATCCCGACATCAGATAACTTACACTGATTCCCAGCAGGAAAAACGGCACACCATGGTATCCAAACAGCTCAAACGCGATCAACATTGACGTGATCGGGCAGTTGGTCACACCACAGAAAACAGACATCATACCCACTGCCGCACACAGCGACGGAGAAATCCCCACGATATGACCGAACAGGCATCCAAAGGTAGCTCCCACAAAAAATGACGGCACGATCTCGCCACCTTTAAATCCCGCTTCCAGCGTCAACGCCGTAAAAACAATTTTCCATACAAACGCCAGCGGCTCCCCGTTCCCCTGAATCGCCCGCTGGATCACCGGCACACCGGCCCCCATATAATCATCGGTCTGCAAAATGATCGTCAGCAGAATGATCACCAGAGAAGACACAATAATTCTTATATATGGGTTCTTCAGTTTATTCCGGTAAAAATCTCCCAGAGAATGAAGTGCCATACAAAACACAACGCTGAGAGCAGCACAACAAAGAGCCAGTCCAATGACCTTTAAGCTTGGAACAACCTCAAAAAGCGGCATCTGTCGTATTTTAAATACATTAGGACCAATCCCCATATGGTTTGCAAACTTCGAAGCCACCAATGAAGAAAATACACATGGAACCAGAGCAGCATAATACATTACACCGACACTGACTACCTCCATAGAAAATATTGATGCGGCAATCGGAGTTCCGAAAATAGCGGAAAACGCTGCACTCATACCGCACATAACCACAATACGCTGATCCTTCTCATCAAAGCGGAACAGCTTGCCAAGCTGCTGCCCAATACTGCCGCCAAGCTGCAGCGCCGCGCCCTCACGTCCGGCACTTCCACCAAACAAATGCGTAATGATCGTGGAAATAAAGATCAACGGCGCCATCCGGAAGGGCACTTCCGCTTCCGCATGAATGGAGGAAAGTACCATATTGGTGCCCTTATCATTCTTGTACCGGAATACACCGTACAAAAAAACGATCACTACACCGGCCAAAGGCAGGCACAGGATCAGCCATGGATTCTCCGTCCGGAATGACGTCACCTGACGCAGACAAAAAGCAAACAACGTACTGAATGCCCCGACAAAAAGCCCTACAAACGCAGAGAAAATCCCCCAGCGTATAAAAACTGCGAGATTTCTCATTATTCTTCCTATATAAAACCGGATCATTTTTATCTGACGCATAATTTCCCTCTTCCATCTGCAATGCTTTCCTACAACTCGTTATAAATAATAAAAATCAGCAATGCCAAAACCAAGCTTGTTAATGTTCCCAGCAGATACTTATTTCTAAACTCTGTCTCTTTTAAATCGTTTGTTCTCGCCCAAGTTTTTATCGTAATTATTATCGCAATAGCAGAAAAATTTCCTAAACAGGCAAAAACAACTGTCAAGATCCGTTCCATAACTCCTATCATAGAACCAACATCAAACATACCCGTCTCATTTGAATTAGGATAAATATCCTGAATCAATTTATTAATCATTATTGAGCATGGCATTATCAGCGCAAGACTCAAAAAAACAATTTTCAATGCTTCATAATAACGGCCGGCATCACAGTTGAACCCAAAAATGTGTAATATTACGCACAAAACTCCCATATGCAGCATCTGATCAATAATAAAGACAACTGTTTGTTTCATTTTCTTGTTAAAATAACAAGCCGTTGCATCTATCAATATATGTGTTGCCAATAATATTGCTATAGCACCAGTTGCAGATTTCCATCCCGTCACAAAATACAACACCAAAAACGGCACAATATACAGCACGGAATGCATTCGTAAATATTCTCCATTAAACCATATATTATTTTTACACTTCTGACATTCTCCGCACAATTCTCCCTTTGCTGCATTTTTACATCTTGCGACCTTTGTTGTCTGCAGGTAAAAATCACCAATCAAATGGAATATCAATAAAATCAAATAGTTTTCCATATATCCTCCCCTAGTAAATCAAATATCGCTTTATCCCTTGTTCTCCTTTCCTTTATTCTTGCTGATATTATATATCTGTCGATATTTTGCCGAGAAGTATTCATAATTCGAGCAATTTCTGTTGACATACCACGAACCCAAAATTCATCCATATAAAATGACAGCTTGTCATCTTTCTTTGCATTATATAAATTTCTATTTTCATACAGCATTTCATAATTTATGACAGGCATTTCCTGACTCTCCTGTCTTCTATACCCCATGCTCCAATATTCTTGTTCTAACAATTTGTATCTATTGTCCAATAACCAGCTATAAAACGAAATATCCTCCCAGCTATCCTTAAGGGGCAGCATAATATCTGATATAATCTCAATTATATTTGCAACCTGCGGTTGTCTTAACCTGATCTGCTGAGTTGATAAACAAAATTCATTTAAATATCTGTCATATTTTGAATTTGTATTAAAGCATATGACATTACTTTTTTTTCGTTTAACCGCATTGATCGCATCCCTTGCCAAATAATATACTTCTCCATCAAAAGCAGACGACGTCCATTCTTCCACGTCATACTTTATTTTGCCATATCCTATACCACACCTTATCTTAATAGGATATATTAAAAGCTGTAATTTTTTAATATATAAAAATGCGGCTTGTAAATCAAAAAACAACCCCTGAAATTCATCCCCTGCACTAGATACTACCTTTTTCTTTATTCCTTGTTCATATATAGTATTTAGATAATCCACGCATCCCATTAATACATTTTGTACATCATATCGATCATAATATTTCCGGGACTCTACTACATCAAACATTATCGTTGCATATTTCATGTAATTCACCTCATACCATATACTTTATCTTATGATCCAAAATTGTGCAACTCTTTTATGTTGCTTTTCCTTTTCGCAACGTATATACGTTGCTTTCTAAAAAGGCAACTCTTTTTTGTTGCTTTATTCTTCCCATATAAAATCGGATCATTTTTATCTGGCGCAAAATTTCCCCTTGTCTACTTAAACTTTACTGCCGTGCCGTACGCGATCACCTCAGCGGCTCCCTGCATCACTGCCGAGGACGCATAGCGCACATTCACAACGGCATCTGCACCCATGCTCTCCGCCTCCATCACCATTCTCTTGGTGGCAAGTGCCCGCGCCTCCGTCATCATTTCATTGTACGCCTTCAACTCGCCGCCCACCAGAGTCTTCAGGCTCTGTGTAATATCTCTTCCAACATTCTTGGACTGAATTGTGCTTCCCTTCACCAGCCCCAGCATCTCCAGTTCCTTTCCGGTAATGTAATCAGTATTTACTAAGATCATCTTCTTCTCCTCCATCGATTTCTTTGATTCTTTCCATGCAGACATATATCATCGCTCCGCCTAACGCCGCCGGGATTACTGCCAGCACCACCTTGAGCACTACCGGTACAAGGCTGATGACCAGGCAGAAATAAAGCAGATAATACAGAACGATCAATACAGTAATAACAATCGGTGCTATCTTCTTTTTCTGATGTACGTCCATACATTCCTCTCCTTTGATATGATGAGAATATTGTAGCATATATTTACACATAACTCCAATCCTTTCTCATGGTAGATGCTAATTTTGCAGTATTAGGCGTTAATTTTGCAATATGCTCTCTATTTCACGGCGATCGTGTCTGCGCATATCACACCAGCATGCCCATACACACCAATCTCACCAGAAATGCCGCAATCCATGCTACTGCACATTGCCATAGCACAACACCCACGGCCCATTTTCCGCCAAGCTCTCTTTTGATAGAAGCAACCGCCGCCACGCAGGGCGTATAGAGCAGGCTGAATATCAGCAGGGAAACAGCAGACACCGGAGACAGTACGGAACCAATGCTGCCGCCAAACAGAATTCCCAACGTAGACACCACGCTTTCCTTTGCCATAAAGCCGCTTAGAAGTGCTGTACAGATCCTCCAGTCCCCAAGACCAAGCGGTGCAAACAACGGCACCAGCAGAGAGGAGACAACCGCCAGAATACTGTCTGCCGAATCCTCTACCATGTTCAGACGCAGATTAAAGCTTTGCAGGAACCATACAACAATCGTTGCGATCAAAATGACCGAAAACGCCTTCTGCAAGAAATCCTTTGCCTTCTCCCACAGAAGCTGTGCCACATTCTTTGCCCCCGGCAGACGGTAGTTTGGCAGCTCCATAACAAACGGCACCGGCTCTCCCTGAAAAAGGGTACTCCTGTATAAAAATGCAACAAGAATCCCCATAACAATACCAAATAGATAAAGTCCCGCCATGATAAGTGCCCCATGTCCCGGAAAAAATACGCTGACAAAAAAAGAATAAATCGGCAGTTTTGCCGTACAGCTCATAAACGGTGTTAATAATATCGTCATCTTGCGGTCCCGTTCACTGGTCAGCGTGCGGGTTGCCATCACAGCCGGCACAGTACACCCAAAACCAATCAGCATCGGTACAATACTGCGGCCGGACAGACCAATCTTGCGCAGCAGTTTATCCATCACAAATGCTACGCGGGCAATATAGCCGCTGTCCTCCATCAGCGACAGAAAGAAAAACAGCGTTACAATAATCGGCAGAAAACTCAGCACACTTCCCACACCGGTAAAAATACCATCAATGATCAGGCTGTGTATTGCTTCATTCACCTGAAGTGCAGTAAGTCCTGTGTCCACCATATCGGACACAGCATCAATCCCCATCTGCAAAATCTTTTGCAGCCAGGCACCGATCACATTAAACGTCAGATAAAAAACAAGTACCATAATTCCAACAAAGCACGGAATTGCTGTATATTTCCCCGTCAATACACGATCAATACGCTCGCTGCGGATCCGTTCCCGGCTCTCCTTCGGCTTCACGACAGTCTGCTCACACAAACGTTCAATAAAATCAAACCGCATATCTGCGATCGCCGCACTGCGATCCAGTCCTCGTTCCGCTTCCATCTGCTGTACAATATGCTCTAACATTTCCGTTTCGTTCTGATCCAATGCCAGCTTTTCCAGTATCAACGGATCGCCTTCGATCGCCTTCGTCGCAGCAAAACGCACCGGAATCTCAGCATGCTCTGCATGATCCTCGATCAGATGAATAACCGCATGAATACACCGGTGCACTGCACCGTCGTGATCATTTTTATCACAAAAATCCTGACGAAGCGGTTTCTCCTGATATTTTGCAATATGAAGTGCATGGCGAACCAGCTCGTCCACACCCTCGTTTCTGGCTGCCGAGATTGGAATCACCGGCACTCCAAGCAGTGCTTCCATTCCATTGACATCCACCGCTCCCTGATTGCCTGTCACCTCATCCATCATATTCAGCGCAACCACCATAGGAATATCCATCTCCAGAAGCTGCATGGTCAGATAGAGATTCCGCTCAATATTTGTTGCATCTACTATATTGATCAATGCCCGCGGTCTCTCCTTCAACACAAAATTTCTGGATACGATTTCCTCACTGCTGTAGGGAGACATGGAATAAATACCCGGCAGATCCGTAATATCCGTATCCGCATGTTCCTTAATAATGCCGTCCTTCCGGTCCACCGTCACACCGGGAAAATTTCCTACATGCTGATTCGATCCCGTCAACTGATTAAAAAGCGTCGTCTTTCCGCAGTTCTGATTGCCCACCAACGCATATGTCAGCAACGTTCCCTCCGGCAGTGGATTTTCATCCTTTTTCGAATGATACTTTCCTTCCTCGCCAAGACCCGGATGTTCCGTTGCCTGCAACCGTTCCCTGCCGGCATGGTTCCTGGTTCTCTGATCGATCGGCGCGATCTCGATCTGATCCGCTTCTGCCAGCCGGAGTGTCAACTCATATCCGTGAACCTGCAGCTCCATAGGATCTCCCATCGGTGCCAGCTTCACTACGGTCACTTCTGCCCCCGGAATCATTCCCATATCCAGAAAATGCTGGCGCAATGCCCCTTGTCCTCCTACCGTCCGGATCACGGCACTCTTTCCAATCTCCAGTTCCTTTAATGTCATAACATATGCCCTCTTTATCTAATGTGATACAATTCTTCGATGAATTTTTGTCTTTCCTCCACCACCCACAGTTCGCATTGTCTAATGATAATTTTTATCAACAAACATAAGTTATACCAAACAATCTGTTATGTCAACAGGATTTTCTTTTTTGTAACACAACAAATCCCACGATGCTGATCGTAGAACATGACATCCGTTTTCATGAGAAGCTTGCCACACAGATTTTGAATCTGCCATAATCCACAGCAACAAAAGAAATCGGAGTTCAGCAAAAAAGGAACTATTACACAAACAGATCATTTATTGTCCATTGATGTAATAGTTCCTTTTTAATTGTATTTATCCATGAATTGTATCGCAAACACACATCAATTTAACAAAAGGTTCGAAAAAGCTTCCCTTTTATCTTAGCATAAATTCATATCTCAACTATGATGCAGCAACTGCCTCAGCTTCTCCCTCAGCAGTCTCATCTTCCTCCACATACTGGGAGCCTTCCGTAATGTCTACGATCGTTGCATCCTCTGAAGTGATCAGCTCGATCTTGTCATTCATCAATTCCTTGATATCCTTTACCTTGACGCATTTCTTATCTCCCAGCTTCTCAAAGTCAATATAAACCTTTTCCACGATATCTGCCGGATCTGCTTTATAGTGAATCTCGGAAATCTCCTCGTCAACGGACCCCTTGGCCAGCTCCTCATTCAGCAGTACAACCTGTGCTGTCGTAGAAATTTTCTCTCCGGCAACCAGCAGCTGGAAATCAATAAACATGATCCGCTTCAACAATGGATTGTAATCCACATCCTTTACGATTGCGTTGTACTTCTGATCTCCAACCTGCAGTACCGTTCTGCTGCCCTTCATGTTCTTTCTCATGAAACGCTCTGCCTCAAATTCGGAAATCTTCAAAGCTACCGGCTCCTTCAGATCTTTTCCACATAAACTGCCCGGGACATATCCCTCTCTCCGCAGCTTTTTCGCCTTTACACTCATGTCTCTTTTCTCAGCGTTTAATGTCATCATAATGATTCCTCCTTCTTTTTGCTGATCTTCACATGCGTAAAGCAAAGCTTAATCCGATTGCTTCCTTGCGAAATATTTTGCTTTATCGGAAATGACACGACCCTGCAAAGCAAAAAGACTTCCACCACACAGGTTTCTTAGTGTAGTAGAAGTCCAAATCGAATCGGTTTTTCGTTTTATGCACCATAAGTTTATTATAGTACCTTATTTTTGATCTGTCCAATTTCATTTTAGACAATCTTTTGCCGATCCATTTTTATTTTTTGTGCATTTTTTAACCAAAATATCTCTTCAGAAGACCCTCGAATGCTTTACCGTGTCTTGCCTCATCCCTAGCCATCTCGTGAACCGTATCATGGATCGCATCCAGATCCAGTGCCTTTGCTCTCTTTGCAAGATCAAACTTACCTGCTGTCGCACCATGCTCAGCCTCTACACGCATTTCCAGGTTCTTCTTCGTGCTGTCTGTAACAACCTCGCCAAGAAGCTCTGCGAACTTCGCTGCATGCTCGGCCTCCTCATATGCTGCCTTCTCCCAGTAAAGTCCGATCTCCGGATATCCCTCGCGATGAGCCACACGAGCCATTGCCAGATACATACCAACCTCGGAGCACTCTCCGTTAAAGTTTGCACGAAGATCTGCCATAATATCCTCCGGTGCACCCTGTGCAACACCTACAACGTGCTCAGCAGCCCAAGTCTTGTCATCTCCCTGTCGGATGAACTTCTCTGCGCCAACTCCACACTGTGGACACTTCTCCGGTGGCTGATCTCCTTCATGAACATAACCACATACAGAACATACATACTTTGCCATAATCGTAATCTCCTTTTCTTTTATTAATTTTATAACATTTGTTTGCCTTGTCTCCTTAACAGTAATGGTTACTGTTTCTGATAAGAATATAACAAATCTTTCTCTTATTGTCAACACATTTTTTCAAAAAACTCATCTTTTTGATCAAATTCATTCAATTTACTTCCTGCAATCCGGACATAGCCCATAAAACAACACCCTATGTCCCTGGATCTCTCCATCAAAGCCAGCCCCTGCGATCTGATCAATATGATCTATAGGATCCATCTCCAGATCCATCACACAGCCGCACCCACGACATGCGAAATGATAGTGGGGTCTTGTATCACCATCAAAATGATCGACCCCGTCACCACAGTCCAGACGCAACGCCTCGCCCTGCTCCACCAGCAGATTCAGATTGCGGTAAACGGTTCCCAGACTAATACGAGGATGCTCATTTTTGATATTATTATACACAGCCTCCGCTGTAGGATGAGATTTTGTCGAGAGCAGATACATCCGGATCGCCTCCCGCTGTTTACTATAACGTATTGCAGCCATCTCATTCTCCTTTCAATTAAATAATAGTAATTGTTACCGTTATTTTATCATAAATAACTCATATGTCAATCCTTTTCACACCACCATTACACAACAGCTGAAAACACCAAACATCGCTATTTAAATTTTCCGGCAATTTATTTTGTATGTGGACTTCCCGGCTTGACTTTTCTTCGGTTCGTTTTATACTGAATATAAATCAATCTATTTATTAATATAAATAAGAAACTTGCTATCAAGGAAGTGATAAAATGCAGACGAACACATTACCTCAGAATCATATGGAAATATACTGGCATGATTATGCCAGCCAGATGGAAAATATTAACATCCGCAGCGCAAGCCTCACCGAAAAGGCTTCCATTATCGGACGAACCGGTCTTATGCTTTTATCCTGCGGAACAGGAGCCTGGAGAGTTCGTAGCTCTATGAATTCATTAGCAGAACAGCTGAATATCACATGCACCGCCAATATCGGACTTATGTCTATTGATTACACCTGTTTTGACGGCGATCATTGCTTTTCCCAATCTCTCTGCCTGACCAACACCGGTGTAAATACCTCCAAACTGAATCGGCTGGAGCATTTTGTTCAGGAATTTTCCAAAAAATGTGATACTTTATCCGGAGAACAACTTCATGCCCAATTGGACGAGATCGAACAGCTCCACGGACTTTATTCTCCTGTGGCTTTGGGATTCGCTGCTGCTCTGGCATGTGGATGCTTTACATTTCTGCTGGGAGGCGATCTGAATGAAATGATCCTCGCTTTTCTCGGTGCCGGTATCGGTAATTTTCTGCGGTGTAAATTGACAAAGCATCATTTTACATTATTTCTGTGCATTGTGTCCTCCGTTGCTGCCGCCTGCCTGATTTATGTGGGGGCTCTCAAGCTAGCCGAAACCTTTTTCTCCGTGTCGCTGCAGCATGAAGCAGGATATATCTGTTCAATGCTGTTTATTATTCCGGGCTTTCCATTTATCACCAGTGGTATTGATCTCGCCAAGCTGGATATGCGTTCCGGTCTGGAACGTCTGGCATATGCCATCGTGATCATTGTGGTGGCAACCATTACCGCCTGGATCATGGCATTGCTGTTCCATTTAAAGCCAATGGACTTTCCGCCATTAAAGTTATCAGCCGGAACACTTTTATTATTCCGGCTGATCACAAGCTTTGGTGGTGTATTCGGTTTCTCTATTATGTTTAACAGCCCCCGGTCCATTGCTGCCGCCGCTGCTTTTATTGGCGCCATTGCAAATACACTTCGTCTGGAACTGGTAGATTTCGTGACAATCCCGCCTGCTTCCGCTGCTTTCATCGGGGCATTGACTGCCGGTATTTTAGCATCTCTGCTCAAAAATAAACTTGGCTATCCACGAATCTCCATCACAGTTCCCGCCATCGTGATCATGGTTCCCGGTCTGTATCTTTACAAGGCAGTTTATAATCTGGGCATTATGTCTCTGACCACCTCAGCTTCCTGGTTTGCATCTGCAATGCTGATCATTATGGCCCTGCCTCTTGGTTTGATATTCGCCCGCATTATCACGGATAAGTCATTCCGTTACTGCACCTGAATCAGATCCACGATCCCTTCAGGAGATATTCGTCTCTCTTAGCTCCTACGGAAATAAATTGGATTTCGTGATCCAGCAGCTTCTCCAGCAATGCAATATATGCCTTTGCATTGTCGGGAAGCTCTTCCCAGGTTCGGCACTTGGAAATACTCTGCTGCCACCCCGGTATGGTTTCCACTACCGGCTCGTATTTTTCCAGATCACAGTCCGGATCAAATCTGTCTGTCACCTGATCTCCGTATCGATATCCGGTAATTACCGGAATTTCTGTAAACGCACTCAGCACATCCAGCTTTGTAAGCGCAATTTTATCTGCATTCTGACACTTTAAGCCGTAACAGCTGGCCGGTATATCCACAGGGCCTACCCGCCGTGGTCTTCCTGTGGCTGCACCATATTCTCCTCCCAGCCTTCTCAGCATATCCAGCCAGGATTGCGGCATTGCCGTTTCAGCCACAAAAGGCCCTGCTCCTACACATGTAGAATATGCTTTCAGCACGCCGACGATGTGATCGGGAACGTGTGCCGGAATCCCTGCCCCGATCGGAGCATATGCGGCGATTGTAGATGAGCTGGAAGTATACGGAAAGATGCCATAATCAATATCTCTCATCGCTCCAAGCTGTGCCTCCAGAATGACTTTTTTGCCTTTCTTCAATGATTCATCCAGAAATTCCCCGGTGTCGCAAATATAAGCCTTGAATTTTTCTGCCTGCTCTTCACACCATTTATAAAGCGCCGGAAACGACATGGGTTCCTGGTGATAGCAGCCTGCAAGCTCCATATTTTTGGCATCCAGCATCATTTTCAGACGTGCCTTCATATTCTCTTCGTCTAACCGGAGCAGATCTCCCATACGCAATGTTTTTTTGCGGTATTTATCACTGTAAGCATAGGCAATCCCCCTTCTGGTGGAACCAAATGCCGCTCCGCTTCTGGCCAGACGATCCTCCTCCAATTCATCCTGTATCCGGTGCCAGGGCATAGAAATTGTGGCTCTGGTGGAAATTTTCAGATTTTTCGGTGATACTGCCACATCCTTTTCCCACAGCTTTTGGATCTCATTCTCCAGATGCTCCAGATCAACGACCATTCCATCTCCCAGAACACAGGTCACACCTGAATGTAAAATACCGGAGGGAATCAGATTCAAAATAAATTTTCCCTGCTCTGTCACTACGGTGTGCCCGGCATTATTTCCTCCCTGATAACGCACAACCACATCTGCCTGTCCGGCAAGCAGATCGATCACTCTGCCTTTTCCCTCATCGCCCCAGTTTATTCCTGTTACAGCTGTCAGCATAATTCTTCCTCCTCTGTGTTTATGGACTTTACAAGTCTCAAAACATCTTGTTTTTTTCTTCAAGATTTATTATACTGACCCTGTGGAAATATGTAAAAGCTATTATTGATATGACTGATATAACATTTTGATATACCAGCAAGAAATACGTGCGATAAACGCTCAGAAATGAGGCTTTTTATGAATATAAATTTTGAATACTATAAGATATTTTATTATGTGGCCAAATACGGCAGTCTCACGAAAGCCGCAAGGGTTCTTGGAAACAGCCAGCCAAATATTACCCGTGCCATGAATTGTCTGGAAAACGAAATCCACTGTACCCTCTTTATCCGGACAAACCGCGGTGTCCGGCTCACACCGGAGGGTGAACGTCTTTACGCAAGAGTATCTGCTGCCATGGCACAATTACAACGCGCAGAGGAAGAACTTACCGAAAGCACCGGTCTGGAGCACGGCAGCATTTCCATCGGCGCCAGCGAAACCGCACTCAGCATTTACCTGTTGGAGCGGCTGAAAATTTTTCATATGACATACCCCGGTATCCGTCTTAAAATTTACAATCATTCTACTCCTCAGGCAGTTGATGCGGTCAAAAACGGAGAAATCGATTTCGCAGTCGTTACTACTCCTACAACGGCAAAACCTCCCTTGAAGGAGGTAAAACTCCAATCCTTCCGAGAGGTTCTGATTGGTGGTAAAACATTTACTGCATTAAGCAGCCAGACTCTGTCCTTGTGGGAGCTGCAAAATTATCCTCTGATCTGTCTTGGAAAAGAAACCATGACCTATGAATTTTATCATCATCTATTTCTTTCCTATGGCCTGGAATTGAAACCGGATACAGAGGCTGCAACGACAGACCAGATCCTGCCCCTTGTAAAATCTGAGCTGGGGCTTGCTTTTATTCCGGAATTTATGGCAATTCCTGCTATTCAAAGCCATGAGGTGATTCCCATACCGTTACAGGAAACCATTCCGTGTCGTCACATTTGTATGGTTTCAGACTTCCAAAGACCTTTGAGTAGTGCGGCAAAAAAACTGAAGGATCTGATTCTGCAATCATAGCTCCAGACTATCTTTTCCTGCTTTTTTCATCAGCTCTTCTCTGCTTGCCAGCACAATGCCGTCAATTTCCGTAAGATGATGTAATATCTTTTTTTCAAACTGGCTGATTGGAAGAAGCACACCAATCTCATCAAATTTGCGTTCATTCTTCAAGCCAGTTTCCTGACCATAATACACCATTGCCGAAAGAGCGCACTTCTGAATCTGCTGAAAGGCATCCCATATGATCGCATACGCCTGTGCTTCACTCATTCCAAGAGCTGCCGTGTCCGGAAGCGCATACAGAATAAAAATTCCCCGCTTTGGATTTACATAGTCCTCTTTAATGTCCAGATCATCCGTATAACGGCGCACAATATCATATCCATCTGCAAGATAGATCTTTGATCTCGGTGCACAGACATGATTTTTTAGTATCTCCTGATATTTGTTCCATTCATGAGAAGAAATCGTGCGATTCCCTGTTTCCAGCTTATTCCCGTCTACATCTGTAAGCAACACCGGATTGTCCCCCGCTTTACCATGAAATCGTTTCGGGATCAGATATGCCTCCCGAAGCAGGTCGAACATACTCCGCTGGCAGATTTCCAACAAAAGAGCGCTGATATCCTGATTTTCATAAGCCGAAAAAAGAGCTTTTGCAAAATGCTGGGACCTCGTGTCCGGAGATATATTCTCCTCCGAAAAACGGTCATAAAAGATTTCTTCCAACCGTCCACAAGCCTCCGGTGACTGAAGTATTTTACCAAACACTTCCTCAACCTCTGTTTCCCTTGGAATTCTTTTCAGTGTAGCAGACATATTATCACTCTTTTCTTTTTATTATTGAAGATATCTTTCTACGATATCCGTATTTCCTTTTTCGGCTCCTATTATACTCCCATTTCTCAAAAAAACAATCCCCTATACAGCGGATCCTACCGTCAACATGATCGTAAGGCTTTTGCCATCCTTACTCTCTGCTGTCAGTTTGCCATGATGCGCCTCTGCCACTGCCTTTGCAACAGAAAGTCCAATACCGCTTCCACCTGTCGCCGAATTTCTGGAGGCATTGCTGCCTTACCGTTAGAAGTATATGTTCCACCATCCACTACCATTGTGCCGCCTCCACGATCGCTCCTGATTGCCGCAGAGGACTGACCGCTGGTTTCTGCGGTTACATTCCATGCGTGAAGTGTGCCGCCACCGGCTACATGAATGCCACCGGAGGTATCCCGGCTTGTGGTGATCGCCGCCGGTACTATCAGAGGATTCACGGGATACCGTAGAATTTTTCACCGTTACATTGGCTCCTTCCGATACATTCACGGCATTTTCATCTGTTCCCGTTGAAGTAATGGTCTGTCCATCCAAAACTGCATCCGAAGTCAGCTTATTCACAGCCGAATAATCAGAAACACCGGAGGATGTTCCGCCCGGTCCTTTCTGATCAGCGGAAGCTTCCTCTGCCTCCGTGGTCTGACTGAGACCCAGCGCTGCCAAAAGACCTGTTTTCGGTACTGTGTATACAGATACTGCTGTTGCCAGTGCAACCACTGCAAATCGTTTGATCCATCTCTTTCTCATAGGCTTATCCCCTTTTTCCAAAAGCGTTTCTCGAAACGCCTGAATACTTTGATCTGTTTTGATGATATGGCTATGATAAGTGATGTACCTTAAATCAACCTTAAAAACCAAAAAAGCTCTTGCAAAAGTTTAAAACTTTTGCAAGAGCTCTACTAAACTTTTCCGCATCAAAATATCCCGGATGACCGTGATCATCCGGGATTTCCTTACTTATTCGCCGCACTTCTTTTTATTTATTTCGAAATACTGATTTAAAAAAACCGCCTTTTTTTCTGTTTTTACTGCTTTCTTCTTCCTCTCCGCCCGGCGTCTGCGGTTGTGCCAGCGGATCCTCTCCACTAAATCCTGCCGGATACAGCAAATGCTCATAATGCTGACGAAGCTTTGCCCAATCCGGTTCATAGAAATACTCCGGCTTTGGCACCTTGATCTGTGCATTTTCATTGATCAGACATACGATTGTCTTATCATCTGTCGTGTCTTCGATATTCCACAAAGGCACACTTGCTGTCATAGTACTGCAGATCTTTTCCGCCGTCGTGGCATCATACATACTCTGATAGCCCCGGCGCATACAGTCCAGATATAACTGCCAGTCCTGTGCTGCATCCAAAAACTCTCCATTAATATAATAATGGTACAGATCAATCGGGTCCTGAAGATTTTTATTACCAAGCACACAATACGGATTCATAAAGAACTCCGTTGCACTTAGATATACATTTTTTTTATGTCTGTCAGAATTTTGAATTTCCTCTCTGGTCGCCGGAAGATTTAATAACTGTGGCTGAATCACTCTTTCGAGGATCCCATCCGTAACAAGCATAACTGCTGCTACTCTTTCCGGAAAATAGCCAAACTCCCACGATTGCTCCCCTGCCCGTAGAGGCATTACCGAGACCCCGTCAGATCCTTTCTGCGGAAATGTCGCCACCTTTGTCTCCCCGGACACGGTCCGGACCAGAATCCCTCCATCACCGGCATGACCATAAACCACTGTCCTGCCATCATAGAGCACCACATGAAGAGTTGTGTCATATTCATTCAGCATATCATCGCAGTCTTGCACATATTCTTCAATGGCTTTTTCTGCATACTGAAATCCTGCTTTGAGACAGACCTTTTTTTCATCAATTCCATAGTCGGCCCGTATATGACGTTCTAAATATTCTACCAGCTTCTCTGTCGCAAGACCGGATGCAATATCCGAATGACGCGCACTGCCAACCCCATCTGCAGCTACGCCGATATATAATCCCGGTGCGATCTCCCCATGCATATTGGCATCCTGACATACAACCCCTGCTTTTATATGTGCTTTTCCTTTGATAGAAAATCCATAGCTTAACATGTCATACGCCCCTTCTCAAATGTCAGAAATGATCTCCTACCACTCGCTGACATCCCTCTCCTCGATATCCGCTGCCATACCTGCGCCCTCCGGCAGATTATCCAGCTCAATCCTGTCTCCTACCTGGCTCTTGGAGATTGCACTCATGCTGTCTACCAGCCAGTCAAAAATACCTGTGAACTCATGCTGCTGCAATTCGATCACACGGTCTGTCAATTTAAAAAGCTCTTCTTTATCATAATCATCGACACCTAAAGCCCAGAATTTGAGACGTCCATTACTTCCCTTTGACTCCTCCTCGTGAATTCTGGCGGCTGCCTCCTGCATCGCCTCCGGTGTAGACATAGAAACGCCATCCGTGATCATAAAGATCCACGGCTTAAAACAAGGAACCCCAACTCCCTGATATTCTCTGGTACGTTTCTTAACCAGATCAATGGCTACCTGTATCGCCTCTGCCATATGTGTCTGTCCACCCGGCTCCAATGTGATAGCCGGCATCTGATCGATCGGCATAAAATCACTGACAATCTCTACATGTGTCTCAAATGTAACAATCGCTACCTCTACACGTTTCCTCGCAAGCGGATCCTGACATACCTGCTGCTTGAATTTTGCGATCGCTTCATTCAGACTCTGAATCGGTGCTCCTTTCATTGAACTGGAAATATCCAGCAGAAGCACACATGCCATATGCGGTTCGCTTGGTGCTGCAATCCCCCCAAACAACTGCTCCTTCGTGATCTGTTCACTCATTTTCCTTCCTCCTGTTTCCTTTTCATTGCTACCCCTTGGTGTTACCTCTATCAGCTGTTAAAATACCATACAATAAATAAAATGATAAAAAGTGCAATTACTCCATAGATGATAAATACAAAATGCGACTCCAGGAATGTCGGCTCCTTCGGGCGTACATCCATATAATTGTCTGCCATATGCTCCTTCGGATGAATCGGCTGACTGGCTGCAATTTCTCAAGATATCCCCGTAACTGTCCGCTTTTCGCTGTCTCTCCTGATGCTTTTTGATCATCTCGCAATAAGGACATTCCATTTTGTGGATAAAGTAGATATGGCCATGCGGACATTTAATATAGTCTTTATTTTGTAAGACTTCCATGATCACCTGCATCCACTCACTGGCACTGGCACGCACCGTTGGATCCTTATAGCCATCCACAAAGGTACGATAAAACAATCTCTGAAAACTCTCCGGAAGGAATGTAAAGTCCGGCGCATAAGTCGGATATGTGATTCCCTTTTTCTTATAAAAGAATGGTGAAAATCCTTTACGGATATTGTCGGAAGGCTGTGGTATATCCAAGGATTCATCCATTTGCTCTGCCTCCTCCGGGTCGATCGCGCACGCAAAAGGATGACAGCCATTCATAAATAATGAAAATAAATTAACTGCCAGCGCAAAACGATCCGTCTCCTTACTATATGTCGGAAGTGGCATAGACGATAAGCTCTGCCCGCCATATAAACGTTTCTGCAGCTCCGGTGGTATATAATTCGCCTGTCCCACCTCACAGCGATACATCATCTGGCCATTTACAATATGATACGAATCAGTGTCTACCAAAGTAACCATCAAAGCTCCTGGATCATCCATATCCAGGTTGACACAGATATTCTGTGGATTCAGATCGCCACAAACCTGGCCAAAACTATGTACCGTATCTACCGCTGCGCAAATATTATATCCGATAAATAATCGATCCTCCAGATTGATCTCCTCAATCCCGGCACCACATACCACAGTAAAGTCCTCAGCACTATGAAGTCTCGGCATAATATAACCTGCAAAGCCGGACTCCTCATAGATCACGTCCAATGGCCATGTAACCTGCCGGCGCTGAATATCCGTTAACTGATAGCGAATCATCAGAGAGAGCTTTTCCAAACGACGCTTTGTTCTTTTTTCCTGTTTGTATATTTTTGCTACGATATCATCTGCCCCTTCTACGGCACATATCGTCCCTTCACCGCCCTTGGCGATTGGCTCCGGATCAATATTATATATTTTTCCCGATGCTCCCCGATACTTTTTCATTTAATCCTCCATGTCTACAGACAGGCTTTTTTTGCATATTCTGCTGCCTTATCTGCTGCTGCGGCTGCCTCCTGTGCCTTAACCGCCGCCATCCGTGCTGCTTCGGCCGCCTCCTGGGCGCGGCTCACAGCCATCTCCATCAAATGCTGTCTGGACTCATCAACAGGTTCATCACTGATTCCCATTGCTTCGTTGACAATCCGGTCGATCACCTGACCATCGGCTCCGACACGAACCGGCTCCCGTGGTCCTGACTCCATCTCAACATAATGCTTTTTCCGTTCCTGTACCTCTGCAAATTCTGTCTTTTCTACACCGGCCATCGCATAATACTTCTTGGCCAGCTCTATATTCTGTCCAAAGAGAATACCATTTTCGTACATATACGCTAATCCAACGTATGCACGCCTGCTTCCCTTACTCTCCGCTCTGTGATAAAGCTGATATGCTCTGTTTAAGTTCTGCTCAACCCCATATGTACCATTCAGACATCTGTCCGCCATCTCACAGGTAGCCTCTACATCCTTCTGCTCAATCAGCTGCTCCAGATCCTGATTTGTTAATTTTGTATAATCCATGCCCCATCTCCATTTCTGCAAATATTATTTGCACTTTTACCACTATGCCCTTCCAAAAGACAATCATCTCTGACCCACAGGCATAACTCTCCAATACACATAAATACATAGATTAAATTTATCATATCAGGCGCAAAAAGTCAATGATTCTGCCAGTTTTCGGCAGTTTTCGCCCCAGTCGTTTTCTCCTGAAAACAGGATGGATTCCGTCACTCTGCCAGATGGAATTTCCCGATCTGACTGGAGAGCTGGTCTGTCTGCTGTGTCATTTCTTCTGCCGCCGCCGTATTCTCTTTGGAAACACTGGTATTGTTGTCTACAATGCTGCCAATGGTTCCCATCGACTGAGAAATATTATTCATGTATTCTTCCTGATTTTCTATGATCTGCGCTGCTTTCGTAATCTCGTCACGGGCTTCTTCAAAGCTCTTCAGATTATCCTCAAGAATCTGAACCGTATGCTCTGTGATGTCAATTCCTTCCCGAACGGACTCGTTATTTTTCTGGATCATTCCACGGATCTCACCGCTGGCATCCGCTGTATTCTCCGACAGTTTCCGGATCTCATCTGCAACAACGGCAAATCCCTTTCCTGCCTCTCCTGCCCTTGCCGCCTCAATAGAAGCATTCAGTGCAAGAAGATTAGTCTGACTGTTGATACTGTTTATCAGCTCCAGACATTCCCCGATCTTTGCGGAGCTTTCTGAAATCTCATGCATTTTATCACTGAGAAGATTGATCTGATTGTGAGTAATATCACGAAGATTTTCGTTGTTGGCATTTACCGCCACAATCACTTCCCGCACACTGCCGGTCGCCTGTACCATGCCTTTCTGCAGATGAGTCATATTTTGTGCAAGATCATCTATACTGTCCGCCTGCTGTCTGGCTCCCTGCTCAACCTGACCGGACATATCGGAAACCTGCATAGAAATACCCTGAAACTGCTTTGCACTCTGCTCAATATCACGAACCAGTCCATTCAGATTGCCTGTAATCTCCTGAATTGCCTGCTGTAACCTTTCAAAATCTCCCCGATACTCAATGTCAGAAGTAACAGCCAGATTTCCTTCTGCAATATCCTCCAATATACGAACAATATCATTTATATATGTATTTAATGACGTAACCATCCGGTTTAATGAGTCCTGCAACACTTTAATCTCCAGGCAGATCTCATCCTCATCAAAAACAATATCCAGCTGTCCCTGCGCCACTGCCGGGATCTTTCTGGCAAACTCCTCCAGAGGCTGGAACCATTTACCGATAATCCTGCGGTTATACCTGATGCTGCACCAGACACAGGCTATAAACATAAATATGTAAAATATCGTAGTCTCTGCCAGAAAAGCATATACCTGCAGCCAATCCTCTACCATAAAGACACGGAAATTGCCATCCTCCGTTGTCATTGCCGTAACCGTTTTGGCCTTTTTCTGATAATCAATGATCATTTTTACGGAAGCGTCCTTTTTGCACTTTGCATAAACGCTGTCGCTGACCTTTACCGAAACACCCTCTCCAAGCTGCAGCTGCTCCGACGGATGTGTCACGATCATTCCATCCTTTGATGCCAAAAATGCATAATTGCGCCCATTGTAGCTGTCCGAAAGAATCGCCGTCAACTGATCCATATAGAAGTCAATGCCAAATACACCGATCGTCTTTCCGTCAATCACAACACGCTTGCTCATAGTCATACAGTAGTTCCCCGTCTGTTCATCAAGATATGGATCACTGACTGCAATGTCATCATTGTCAATGGCATCAGAATACCAGGATCGCTGTGTCACATCAAAATCAGCATCCGGCTTCCAGCCATTATTCATAATTACAACCGTCGGCAGTGACGGATCTGATAAATATGTACAGGAAATCTCCTCATATTTCTGCGTTATGTGATCCAGATACTGCACAGCAGCGTCATAATCCTTATAGAGATCTCCCTGCGCCTCTATATTATTAACAAACATATTTAATATGCTCTGCTGCTTTAATACCCATTTTTCAATCTCTGTCCGGTATTCCTGCGCCTCAGAATTGATTGCCACATTACCTCTGTATACAGACATAAGGGTAACGCCGACAAATGCGATCCCAAGCACGATCACCAGAATAATACAGATATTTCGGTTGATGATCTTCGTAAATAAATCACTGTACTTCAATAATTGACCATTGTTCTTTTTCTTTTTTTTCATTCATTTCCCTCCTGTACTTTGCCATTACATCTATTTTACCATGGCGCCCCTGCTTTTGTATATACAAAGCCACCCTATTATACAAAACTTTACTACGGTTATTAACCCGGCGGCTGATCGATCTTGCCAATCTGGTTCACTAACAGTCCTACCTCTTTTTCAAGCTGTTCACTTCGAAGCTTTTCCAGCATCTCCCGCCGTTCCTCTGTCCCCATGTTTCCGGCTTTCGCTGCCGGATTGGAGTGGAGATCGTAAAACCGGACAGCGTGGTTGAAAATGGCGCTGAGCTGATTGTGCAGCGTCTTGAGATAGGTCTGAGAATAGGGCTTGCGCTTCTCATCCCGATAAGCGAGCAGCTCGTTTTGCCATGCAATCACATCTTTGGTGGTGATCTCGTTGATTTTCCGCTTACCGAAATACGGGAGCAGTTTTGTTTTGATGATATTCTCCTTGGTCTGCCATGTGCTTTCTTTCAGCCGCGCCTTGAGATCGTTGGTGTAGATTTCGCAGAACGCCTCAAAGCTCATATCCAGATCACCGGCGCTCTGCTGTTGAAACTTCTGCTCCCATTCCAGTGCTTCTCGCCTTGTGGCGAATCCGCGCTTGCATTTGGGCTTGCGTTCTCCTGTCCAGTCCGTGTACTGTGTCACCACATACCACGAACCGTTTTCCTTGTTCTTATAAGCTGGCATCTGCGTCCTTCCTTTCTGTTCCGTAGAACCGTTCATTGAAATACTGTCGGTTGACGCGGCCTGCGATGGTCAGAAATCCTTTTGCCTTTAACTCCTCATTGAGCTGCCGAATGAGCTTGTAGGCGTAGGGCCTCGACACG
>ERZ780207.904-NODE-904-length-28656-cov-12.100381_pt1 | contig 28656 bp, 27 predicted proteins | sample MGYA00510977_ERZ780207 | MGnify/ENA primary metagenome ERZ780207 (study PRJEB29588, sample SAMEA2151383) | human gut metagenome | biome: human gut; feature: human-associated habitat; material: faeces | place: Denmark | collected 2008/2010 ...
CGAGGAAGGTGATGGGCTTGCCCTTGATCTGCACCTGATAGGCGCCGATGTGCTGGGTAATGCCGCCGGCCTCGCCGGAGGCAACGTGTGCGTTGCGGATATAGTCGAGAAGGCTCGTCTTGCCGTGGTCGACGTGACCCATGACAACAACGACCGGCGCGCGGGGCTGGAGCTCGTCGGCGCTGTCCTCGTGGTCATCGATGAGCTTTTCCTCGATCGTGACGACAACTTCCTTTTCGACCTTGCAGCCGAGCTCCTCGGCAACGAAGGACGCGGTGTCGAAGTCGATCATCTGGGAAAGGGACGCCATCACGCCGTTTTTCATCAGGCACTTGACGACCTCGGCGCCCGTCTTCTTCATGCGGCTCGCCAGCTCGCCGACGGAGATCTCATCGGGGATCTTGACGGTCAGCGGGGTCTTCTTGGCGATCTCAAGCTGGAGACGGCGCATCTTCTCGGCCTCTTCCTGCTTGCGCTTGCCGGAAAACGGCTGCTGGCGGTTGTTGCGGTTTCTGCTGTTGCGGAACTTCTCCTTGCTGCCGCGCTCCAAGTCGCGGCGGTCGCCGGAGCGCTCGGCCATGTCCTGCAATTTCTCGTCGTACTTGTCGAGGTTGACGTTCGTCACCTTGCGGGTATCGACGATCTTCTTCTCCGGCACGCGCGTCGTGGGATGCTGCGTGGCGGTGGACTTGCTCTGCTGCTGGGGCTGGGGAGCGTTCTGCTGGGGCTGCGCGGCCTGCGGCGCAGGCTTTGCCTGCTGGGGCTGGGGACGGCTGCCGCCATTGTTCTTCTGCGCGGGCGCGCTGTTTGCCTTCGGCTGGTTCTGCGCGGGGGCGGGGGCAGCCTTGGGCTCGGGTTTTTTCTGGGGAGCGGACTCGGCATAGATCGACTCGATCTTCACCTGATTCTTCTGCGTCAGATGTTCGAAGATCAGGTTGATCTCATCGGCAGACAACACCTGCGAAGGCTTCTTGCTCCCGTCTTCATAGGCACTCAGAACGGACAGAATGTCCTTCGACGCCATGCCGAAGTCCTTTGCCATATCGGATACCTTGTTCTTGTTCATTGTAGTAGCCAAATTATTGCACCTCCGTGTGTTGTGATCTCTGCTTACTGTCTTTCTTGATGCTGCCCTTGCCCTTCTTCACGGGGCGGGAATGGGCAAAGCGCCTTGCCGCGCGCTGCTTTTCCGCGGCGCGGTGCGCCTTTTCGCGCTCGGCGCGGGTGCGCCCGTGCTTCACAGCGCCCTTGGGACGCTTTGTCTCGCTTGCGGCGCTGCGCTTTTCTTTCGCTGCGGGCGCGGGCTGGGCGGATTCCTCCTTGCGCGGCTTTTTCTTGCCGGCGCGCAGGTTTTTTTCGTGCTGCTTGAGCTCCGCCCGGCGCTCGGCAGCGCGGGCTGCCTTGACAGAGAGCCGCTTCGCCGCCTCGCCGTAGTGTGCTTCGTCGCTCTCAGCGAGTTTTTTGGCGATGGCCTCGGCAAAGCCGATGTCCGTCAGCGCCAGCAGCGCGCACGAGGTGCGCCCGAGCGCTTTTCCGAGCGCTTCCTTCGTTGCCGGGATCTCGAGGCAAATGCACTCGCCCGCGTCGCCAAAGTGCTTGGCGCGGCGGCGGGTGTTCTCCGCTGCGTCGGAGGCGATGAGAATGAGGCGCGCGTGCTGGCTTCTTGCCGCCGCGCCGACCGGTTCCTCGCCGACCTCCAGCTTTCCGGCCTTTTTCGCAAGGCCGATGAGATTGAGCAATTTATCCACCGTTTGCCATCTCCTTTTCCATTTCTTCGTAGACGCCCTCGGGGATGGCCGTGTCCAGCGCGCGCTCGAGCGCGCGGGACTTGCGCGCCCGCTTGAGGCATTCGCTGTTCGGGCAGACGTAGGCGCCGCGTCCGGGCTTTCTGCCCGTAAAGTCGAGCGACACCTCGCCCTGCGGCGATTTGACGGCGCGGATGAGCGCGCGTTTGTCTTTCATCTCGCGGCAGCCCACGCACTGGCGCTGCGGGATCTTCTTCACTTTTTGCATGAGCCGCCTTCCTTATGATGATTATTCTTCCTGATAGCTCTCGGGCTTGATGTCGATCTTGTAGCCGACAAGGCGCGCGGCAAGGCGCGCGTTCTGCCCCTCCTTGCCGATGGCAAGGGAAAGCTGATCGTCAGGCACGATGACGCGGCAGGCCTTGCCCTCTTCGGCAAGGCGCACGCTAATCACGTCCGCCGGGGCGAGCGCTGCGGCGATGTACTCCGCGGGGTCGTCGCTGTATTTGATGATGTCGATCTTCTCGCCGCGCAGCTCGTCAACGATGCTGTTCACGCGCTGGCCGTGGGGGCCGACGCAGGCGCCGATGGGATCAACGTTCTCGTCGTTGCTCCACACCGCCATCTTCGTGCGGGAACCGGCCTCGCGGGCGATGGAGCGGATCTCGACCGTGCCGTCGTAGATCTCGGGCACTTCGAGCTCGAACAGGCGCTTGACAAGGCCGGGGTGCGTGCGGGAGATGACGACCTGCGGGCCGCGGGACTGGCGGCGCACATCGACAAGATAGACCTTGATGCGCTGACCCTCGACCAGCTCTTCGCCCTTGACCTGCTCACCGGCGAGCAGCAGCGCGTCCGTCGCCTCCGTGCCCGTGCCGATGCGCAGGGAAGCGTTGCCCGTGCGCGGATCGATGCGCGTGACGACGCCGGTGAGGATCTCGTGCTGCTTGGAGTTGTATTCGTCGTAGACCATGCCGCTCTCGGCCTCGCGCAGGCCCTGAATGATGACCTGCTTGCCGTTGCCCGCGGCGATGCGGCCGAACTCGATGTTGTCGACCGGGAGGTTGACGATGTCGCCAACATTATACTTGGCGGAAACGGCCTTGGCTTCGTCAAGGCTCATCTGCGTGCCGGGATTCTCCACCTCTTCGACGACTTCCTTCTGCACGAACATTTTCAGCTCGCGCTTGCCCTCGTCCACGTCGACCACCACGTTTTCCACGCCCTCGTGGTCGCGCTTGTAGGCGGTGGTAAGCGCCTGAACGATCTTATCCATCATAAAGGTCTGGGAAATGCCGCGTTCCTTTTCCAGCATCGCAAGTGCTGCGAAGATTTCATCACATTTCATGGGTCTGCTCCTTATTCTCTATCATCAAAGTAATTGGTATATCCTCTTAAAAATCGCAGCGCAGACGCACGAGCGCCACTGCGTCCTTTTCAAAGCGCCGCTTCTCTTCGCCGATGCGCAGCGTGACAGCGCCGTCTTCATAGCCCGCAAGATCGCCGGAGAACTCCTTGCGCCCGTCAACGGGCTTATAGGTCTTCAAAAGCACGGGCGAGCCCATGAACTGCGCAAAGTCGCCCGGACGCTTGAGCGGGCGCTCCGCGCCGGCGGACGCCACTTCGAAAATATAGCTCGACTCGATGGGATCGGCCTCGTCGAGAATGTCGCTCAGCGCGCGGGAAATGGCCTCGCAGTCGAGAATATTCACGCCGCCGTCCTTGTCAATGTAGATGCGCAGGTACCACTGCCCGGCTTCGCGGACGTATTCCACATCCCACAGCTTGCAGCCCTGCTCCTCGACGACGGGGAGCGCCAGCTCGCGCACGGTCTCTGTCACTTTTTTCATCTGATTCCCTCGCAGTTTGTGTTTTTTCCGAAATTTGCAAAAGAAAGAGCGGGCCAAACGGTCCACTCTGCGTTTCCTGCATCAATAAACACAAGTATAGTATCACACCGAGTTTGGGATTGCAAGCGTTTTTCCTCGTTGTTTTCGGCTTTTTTGAAAATAATTGCGTCATTTTTCATTATTTTTTGCGCACTGCACACTCTTTACTTGCAAAGCAGCGGAAAGTGTGCTATAAGGATAAGACTTTGACACAAGAAAGAGAGAGGGATCGTTTTATGGCGCATACCGCCGCGCTCGATATGACGCAGGGCAGCCTCAGCCGTCAGATCATCGGCTTTTCCCTGCCGCTGATGTTTACCAACCTTTTGCAGATGCTCTTCAGCATGGTCGACCTTGCTGTTGTCGGGCGTTTTTCCAGCTCTGCCGCCATGGGCTCGGTCGGCTCGACCACAACGCTCATTTTCCTGTTCACGGGCTTTCTGATGGGTCTTGGCAGCGGCGCCAACGTGCTCGTCGCCACGCACTTCGGCGCGCGCAACGAAAAGAATGTGCGTGAGTCCGTCCACACGTCGTTCCTCGTGTGCCTGATCGCAGGCTTTTTGATGCTCGCGCTCGGGCTTATCTTTGCCCGTCCGCTCCTTGAGCTTCTCAACACGCGCGAGGACCTCATCGACGGCGCCGAGCTCTACCTGCGCATTTACTTCCTCGGCATGCCCGCCGCCGCGCTCTACAACTACGGCAGCGGCGTTTTGAGCGCCATCGGCGACACGAAAACGCCGCTCATCTACCTCTCCACCGCAGGCGTGCTGAATGTTATCCTCGACCTCGTGTTCGTCATCGGCCTCGGCATGTCGACCGACGGCGTGGCGCTTGCGAGCATGATCTCCCAGTGCGTTTCCGCGGGACTGATCATTCTCTCGCTCGCACGCAGCAAGGACATCTACGGGCTGAATGTGAAGGAGCTGCGCTTCCACAAGGACAAGGCGATCCACGTGCTGGCCGTCGGCGTGCCCGCAGGGCTTCAGAACGCCATCTTCTCGGTCGCCAACCTCTTCATTCAGGCGGGCATCAACTCCTTCAGCACCGTCGTGGTCGAGGGCAACTCCGCAGCGGGCAATATCGACAACCTTGTCTACTCCGTGATGAACGCCTTCTACATCGCCTGCTCGAGCTTCGTCGGGCAGAACTACGGCGCCGGCAAACCCCGCCGCGTGATGAAAAGCTACCTTCTGACGCTCGCCTTCTCCGCGCTGGCCGCAGAGTTCCTCGGCTGTCTCTTCTTCCTCTTCGGGCACGAGTTTCTCTCGCTCTTTACCTCCGAGGCTCCCGTCATTGAAGCGGGTCTTGAGCGTATCCGCGTCATGTGCTTCGTCTTCCCGCTCTCGGGCCTGATGGACTGCACCACCGCCGCCTCGCGCGGCCTTGGAAAGGGCCTCGTGCCGATGATCTTTGTGTTCCTCGGCTCGTGCGTGTTCCGCGTGATCTGGATCTACACGGTGTTCGCCCACTTCCACACGATCCCCTCGCTCTATATCCTCTATCCCTTCTCCTGGCTCCTCACCGGCGCGGCGGAGATCGCATATTTCCTATACTGCTACAAAAAGTACGTCAAGCCGCTCGACCGGGAAACTGCATAAAACCATATCAAAAGAGCTGTCCGAACGGACAGCTCTTTTTTCCTCGGGTGCAGAATAGTTCACAGCTTCTGTGAAGCGGCCAACGCCCGATTTTTGTACGCCGGCTGCGCGGTGACTTCCTCCAGCACCGTGATCTCCTCCGGCAGCGGCGCCTCACCGCCGTACTGGAACAGCACTGCCTTTTCCACACTGAACGGGTACGCGTCGATCTCGCAGCGGCGGTCGGCAAAGATGAAGCGGTACTTCGTCTTATGCACGGGCGAGAGCGCCGTGTCGCGCTCGAGCAGATACTTTTCATACTGTTTTTTCGAAATAGGACGCTCGGTGTCCCATTTTTCGCCGTCCGGCATCAGGTGCTTTTCGGTGTAGAAATACAGCGTCTCCGCGCCGTTCCCCTGTCGGCGCACGCGCCGCTCGATGTTCGGGTTCGTCATCACAAGATAGGTCTGCGTCATGTCGATGGCCGCGGCGCGGTGTGCGCGCGTGAACGCCGCCATGTCGGGCATGGCGATGAGATATTTCCGCTTTTCCGCCATCGGCTCCACCTCGCCCACGGCGCGGTAGATCTCGCGCAGGGCGCGCTCGATCTTGCGGTTGAAGTTCGCGTCGTTGTCGATGATGCGAAGATTGGGGTGTGCGCTCCACGCGCGCAGGGTGCGGTCGTCCATTTCTCGCGCGTACTCGATAGACTCCGTGCGCGCGTTGTTGGCAAGGTCGTAGGCGAACTCCGCGCCCTTGGCGCAGGTGATGAGGTGGAGCACCAGATCGTAATTTGCAAGCACGCGCTCCTCGGTGCGGCCATCAAAGCGGGCGATGACCTGCGCGAATTCCTCATCCGTCACATAGGCCTTGTCGTCCATCAGCGCGCGGTCATAGAGGATCAGAATGTTCTCCTCGGGCACGAGCTGCGCCGCGTCGAGCGCGAGCTTTTCCTTGTGGATCTGGTCGGCGATGACAAAATCCTGAAACGCGAGCATCGACATACAGCCACCGAACGGCTTGATGCCAAAGCCGGAGATCAGCTCCGTCGCCGTTTCGGGGATCGTGATGACGCGCCAGCCGTCCTCCTGCTTAAATTCCTTCAAAACGCGGCTGACGAGCGTCGTTTTGCCCGCCGCGGGGCCGCCCGTGAGGACGACCTTCGTAATGTGCTTGGCCATAAGTCACGCTTCCTTTCCGCTGAAAAGATAGTCTCGGAACTGCGCAACGGTCTTGAAGCAGAGGCCGCAGTTCCCGCGCATGAAAGCTTCGATCTCGGGAATGTCGTTCGACCAGAGTGCGGCGGCAAAGGGGACGTTCGCCGCGCGCGCCATGTCGTATCCGGGCTTTAAGTCGTCGAGCACGAGCATCTCGCCGGGTGCAAAGTGCAGCTTTTCCATGATGTCGAAAAGTGCATAGGGCTGGGGCTTACGCCGCTCCTTCGGCACCTCCCAGCCGTAGACGAGCTCCGGCTCGGGAAGGCCGTTTTCGCGGTAGTCGCGCAGAATGTTCGGCGAGAGGGAATGCGACACCACGCAGATCGTGCCGCCCGCATTCACGTAATCCCACAATAGCTCGCGCATGCCCGCATAAGCCTGCGGCACGTGATGCTGCACATATTCGTGCCAGTAGGCCTGCTCGTGCTTCATGTCGTCCTCGGTCATGCCGACCTCGCCGTGGAAAAATTCGTATACGCCGGGGGAGAAGTTCTTGAGGATATATTCCTCCAGCGTGTAGCGCTTGGCCTTGGGGAAAAACTTTGCCGTGTACTCGGCAAAGCAGGGAAAATGCACCGTTGCGGTGGAGTTGACCACGGTATCATCGTGGTCAAGCACAAGGCAGGGAAATTTCATAGGCGCTCCTTTGGATCGTTTTTTCAAAGTATAGCACATTGCCCGCCCGTCCTGCAAGGTCGGAACCATGCGCGCCCGCACCGGGATCGCCGAAACGAAAAAAAGAGCCGTCCTGTTGGACGACTCTTTTTCAAAGCGTTGTTCCTTATTCGGTGACGAAGGGGAGCAGAGCGATCTGACGGGCGCGCTTGATCGCCTCGGTCAGCTGACGCTGATGCATCGCGCAGGTACCGGTGGTTCTGCGGGGCAGGATCTTCGAACGCTCGGAGATGAAGCGGCGCAGCTTGGCGGCGTCCTTATAGTCGATATACTCGCACTTGTCAACGCAGAACTGGCACACCTTTTTGCGCTTGCGGTTCGGGCCGCCGGCGCGAGGGGCTCTGTTTTCGCGTTCCATAGCCATGGATGATTCCTCCTTATCAGAATTGGGGTTTTCGTACCCTCATTAGAACGGCAGTTCGCCGTCCTCTTCAATTTCGGCAAAGCCGCCGCTCGCAGGAGCAGTGTAGCTCTCAGCAGGGGAGCCGTAGGCGGGGGGCGCATAGTCGCCGCCCGACTGGCTGTCGCGCTTGCTGTCGCCGAAATAAATGTTGTCGGCAACCACTTCCGCGCTGCGGCGGTTGTTGCCATCCTTGTCTTTCCAGTCGCGGATCTGTAATCTGCCCTCGACCACGGCCATGCGGCCCTTGGTGAAATACTGGCAGACAAATTCAGCGGTCTGGCGCCAAGCGACTACGTCGATGAAATCGGTGGCCTTCTCGCCGCTCTCGCGGCTCTTGAAGTCGCGGTCCACCGCGACGGAGAAGGACGTCACCGCCGTGCCGTTCTGCGTGCGGCGCAGCTCGGGATCACGGGTAAGTCTACCCATGATGACGATACGGTTCAACATAGCGTTGCCCTCCTTACTCGCCCTTGCAGACGATCATGGAGCGGATAATACCATCGGTAATGCCGAGGATACGGTCCAATTCCTTGGGGAAATCGGGCGCGCTGGTGAAGGAGATCAGAACATAGTAGCCTTCGGTGATGTAGTTGATGGCGTAGGCCAGCTTGCGCTTGCCCCACTCCTCAACCTCCATAGCCGTGCTGTTCTGCTCCACGAGGGTCTTGAACTTCTCGGTCAGAGCGGCGACCTGCTCTTCGGGCAGTCTGCCGTCCATGATGAAGACGACCTCATAGTTTGCGGAAATCTTAGCCATTCTTGGTTGCACCTCCTTTTGGACTGATGGCCCACATGCTTTGATGTGAGCAAGGATTTGCCTGCAATGCAAATTACAAGCCCTATTATTATACAAAAACAAGGCGCAAAGTCAAGCACTTTTTCAAAGGAATAAGCACATTTTTCACAAAAAGCAGCGGTTTTCCTGAATTTTCCATCTGGAATCCGGCATCCCGCCTTGCAATCGGGCGGAAATTCGTGTAAAATCGACTTTAGTTTACCAAAGGAGCGATCACCATGAAAAAATTATTTGCTGCGGCGCTCGCACTCAGCCTGATGGCATCGCTGCTCTGCGGCTGCATGTGTCAGGTTGCCGACACGGTGTTCCAGCCTGACGGCAGCGGCACGGTCGATGCCAAATTCGGTTTTTCCGAGGAGCTGGTCAGCGCTATGGATATGTCCGGCCAGATGGTGGAAAACGGCTTCACCTATTTCCGATACAACGACCACGGCTACTACGGCGATCAGGCGAGCGAGCGGTTTGCCGATCCCGATGCCTTCAACGCGATCTTTGCCGAAGTCTCCTCCGAGATCTCTGAGGTCAGCGGTCCCGCCACGCCCGGCACGGCGACGCTTTCTATCGCCTCGGACGGCGGGCTGACGCTGACGGTGCAGAACACGCAGGCTGACCGCCGCAGTGCGATCAAGAAAGAGCTTGCCAAGCAGCTGCCCGATTCTTCCGATGCGCAGCTCGACGCGCTGCTTGAGGGCATGATAATGACCTACCGCTTTGTTTTCCCCGAAGCGCTCACCGACTATACCGGCGGCGCGGGCATCACGGTGGAGGAAAACATCGTCACGATCGACTGCCTTGCGCTCAAGGCCGGCACCTTCCGCTTTACGACCTCGCAGACCGACGGCCTGCACCACCGCCAGCTCGGCACCGTGACGCAGGAGAACATTCCTGCGAGCGGCACGGCCTATATGCGCCGCCAGACCATCGAGCTTGACGGCAAAAATGTCACGCTCCAGACCTACGCGCTGCCCGGCGCAAACGGCGGCGAAACGAACTATGTCCGTCTGCGCGACGTCGCGTCGCTGCTGAGCGGCACGAAGGCACAGTTCAGTGTGGATTGGGACGGCAATGTCGTCATTGTCCCCGATGCGTCCTATGTTCCCAACGACACGGAGCTCAAGGCGCCGTTTTCCGGCGACCGCCGCTACCAGAAGGCCGACGCCAAAACCGTGATCTATGGCGAGAGCATTCCCTTCACCGCGATCCTGCTGACCGACGATCAGGGCGGCGGCTACACCTACTACAAGCTGCGTGACCTCGGCAAGGTGCTGAACTTCAACGTCAGCTGGTCGGCAAACCGCGGCATCTACATTGAAAGCAGCCGCGCCTACGAGGGCTAAAGCCTTCAAAAAAGCGGCCTAAAGGGCCGCTTTTTTGAGTGGGAGCGTTGCAGGCCGCTGCGCGCATAATTCGCCCGCTGTAAGCGGGTGAATTCCACACTTGCGGCCTGAGAAGTGTTTTTTCCGACGCGCGCACCCCAGGGCGGCTTCTCTTGCCGCTTTGCGGCAATTCACCTTCTGTCGTCAGAAAAAACGATTAAAATTTATTTCGAGCCTGCGGGCTCGAAAGTCTGCGACGCTTTTTGGTGCTTTCTTAAATAAAAAAGAGGACTTCCGACAGGTTAAGCCCCATAGGTACACAATGTGGACCTATGGGGCCGCCGCGTATGGGGAAAAGACCCGTCGCAGAATTAAAAGTTTCTGCGACGGGTCCTTTTACATCCCAATGCAAAAGAATAATACAGTATCCATAAGGATGTGGAGCTTCATGCGCATATATCAAGGCATCCAACTTTAATAGTTAAGAGGTTTGCGAATGTCTTTTCTAAGTTGTATTGTTCGTTCAAAGGATGTATAATGCGATTAAACAGTTAGATGCACAATAAGGAGCCTGCCGATATGGAGTATGTAACGCCAAAGGATAAAGCAACAGAATGGGGCATTACACAACGACGTGTTGAAATTCTATGTGGGGATGGCCGTATCCCCGGAGCGTATCGTCTGGGCCGTGTGTGGGCCATTCCAAAGGATGCCAGAAAGCCCCTGGACGGTAGAACGCGCCAAGCAAAAGAATCACAAAAGGGAGATTGCTGATGTTTTACCAAATGATCACCAACGCACGGAACCGTTGGTTTGCGTCCTCCGAGTGTACTGCCCAGGGAATCATCGCTTATATTGAAAAAGCAAACCAGATGCGCGATGCCCAGATAGATGCCATTAAAACCTATCTGTATCTGAAAATTGCCTGCGGTTGTGCGCCTCTGGCAAAATTATTCTGCCAGGGAGCGTTCAACACTATGGATTTGGAGCAAGAGGAACTTTCTGCAAAGACAAGGACTTTTTTACTTAGCCATCCGGCCGCGGCCGCACTGTTCGAGTACGCCTGTTTGAAAACCGATTCCGGCGAACAGGTTTCCGAAAAGCTGGAAAAGCAGATACGCAAAGACCCGGAGAGCATAGATTATGAAGATTTTTTCCAATCCGCCTTTTACGGGGTATCTTATACCGACTATCTGTTCAGCCTGCCCATGGGTGCCGGAAAAACCTACCTGATGGCCGCATTTATTTATCTGGATCTATACTTTGCCAAAAACGAGCCCCATAATCCTGCCTTTGCCCATAACTTCATGATCTTCGCTCCCTCTGGGCTGAAATCCTCGGTTGTGCCCAGTTTGAAAACCATCCAGCGATTTGATCCCTCTTGGGTGATCCCACAACCAGCGGCATCGGAAATCAAGCGTCAGATCTCCTTTGAAGTGCTGGATCAAGGCAAGACCGCCAACAAATCCAATAAGACGAAGAATCCCAATGTGCAGAAGATCGCCAACCATCAACCGCTGTCTGAACTGTTTGGCTTGGTGGCCGTCACCAACGCGGAAAAGGTGATATTGGATCGTATTCAGGAGAAGTTGGGGCAAATTAGTATGTTTGAAGAGAGCGATGACGAAAAGGATCGGCAGGCCAATGAGTTGCGCAACCTAATCGGAAAACTCCCCGGCTTGTCCATTTTCATCGATGAGGTCCACCATGCGGTCAGCGACGAGATCAAGCTCCGTGCCGTAGTCAGCAAGTGGGCGACGAATCAGACCGTCAATTCTGTGGTCGGCTTTTCCGGTACACCCTATCTGGAAAAGGCGGAGAAAATCAAGGTGACTGATGGTCTCTTAGTATCCTCGGCGGAGATTTCCAATATTGTCTATTACTATCCGCTTATCGACGGCGTAGGAAACTTTCTCAAGCGGCCCATTGTGAAGATTGCAGATATTCCTGACAGTAGCCGCATTATTGAAAATGGCGTCAGAGATTTTCTCGATGCTTATCAGGACACTGTATATCCTGGCGGGACACTGGCCAAGCTGGGCATCTACTGCGGAACTATTGAAAAACTGGAGGAGCTGGTCTACCCCATAGTAGCTCGTATCGCGTCGGAGTATGGGCTTTCCGGCGATGCCGTTTTGAAATTTCACAAAGGAAATAAGCAGTATCCCCAGCCAGCCGATAGCCAGATGGAGTTTGACAGCCTGGATCAGCCTTTCTCAAAAATCCGCATTGTGCTGTTGGTGCAGATCGGAAAAGAGGGCTGGGATTGCCGCAGCCTGACGGGAATCATTCTCTCCCAAGAGGGAGATTGCCCCAAAAACATGGTGCTGCAGACCGCTTGCCGCTGCCTGCGTCAGGTACAGAAAGACGCACTGGAAACGGCTCTGATCTATCTAAACAACAGCAATGCTGAAAAACTAAACGCTCAACTGCTGAAACAACACCATATCTCTCTGAAAGAGTTTTGTGAAGCAGATCACCATAAAGTGTCACTGGCTCGGTATGACCGCACCGATCATCTCCATCTGCCCAAGGTAGACTTCTATCAGCTGAAGATCCACTATGAGACCTTGATCGTAGACCCCGCTGAGCCGGAAAAAACACTCCCGGATGTTTACAAAAATGCAAGTATTGTAGCAGGCACCATTAAAACCACCGATTTCTCCATGGAGGTAACGGATACCAGAGTGGATAATGAGGAACACGGTACTGTCCCAGCGTCTTATTCTGCCTGGCTTTATAGCATCGTCCGCAGTTCCCTCTACACTCTTACCATGGAGGAATTGCAGCCCTATGATGCCCAACTGAGGTCTATCTTTGAGGAAATCACTTATCAACGGAATGACTCGCGGTATTTCAGTTCCAAATATGATCTGTGCCAGGTGGAGGCGAATATCCGCAAGACCTTTTGCGCTCTTCGCTCCTACGAGACCCGTGAAGAGCGGATACCTCAGTCGGCCAGCCTGCTGAATATCGCCAACTTTACTCAGACAGTTGAGACAGAACGGCCCCAGGATTACTATCCCAACCAGGAGACGGCACAAAAAATCGTTCTGGATGACCAGGGTAAACTGAAATTAGACAAGAAGGCACAGGCGATGATGGAGTTGGCCCAGGAGATGGGGCAGGAAGATGTCCTGACCATGCTCCGCAAAAAGTATTCTTCCCACCCCCAAAAGGATCGCTCTTTCCACTACCTGCCCTACCACACGGACAGCGGCTTTGAGCAAATATTCCTGCGGGAAGTGCTGACCTTTCCCGAAATCGAGCGTTTGGGCCTGGAGGTCTATTACAACGGTGACCGGTCCATGACGGAGTTTAAGATCAAGTGCTACAAACGAAGCGGCAATGCTTGGCAGTATGTAGGGATGTATACGCCGGACTTCCTCATTCTCCAGCGCAAAGACGGCAAGATCCATAAGGCTATGATCGCCGAGACCAAGGGCGAAGCCTATGCCAACGATCCAAAATTTAAGGATAAAAAGGCCTTCGTGGAGACGGAGTTCCTTCGGCAAAACAACGCCGCCTTTGGCTATGCGCGGTTTGAGTATCTGTATTTGGAGGATACGCTGCCCGAGCGGGACAGGCTTGTCATGACGCAGAGGAAAATTTGTGAATTTTTTCAGAGGTGATAACTTTGAATTTACAGCGTAGAATTGCCGCTTTATCTGGCATATTGTCTCTTCTTTCATTAGTTGTAGCTATTATTTTAAATTTTTTCGAGTTTTCATTTGCAAGCAATCTTTCTTTAGGCCTATTTTCGAGTGGAATTTTAATATGTGGAACAGCTATTGTAACTTATTTTTACGAGAGAAATCGTGCGGTGCTTTCTCTATATAACGGTTGCCATGACTTTATGGAAGCTCTAAATAAGAACCTGAGAGTAGACAACAGGATTGGAATATATGAGTTGAAAGACAATCTTGAAGAGATGCAAAAAGTCTACAAAAAAGAGGTTTATTTTTATATATGCCAGTTACTCTCAATGAATAAACATTTCAAACTTACTAAGATAATCAAAGAGATCTGGGAATCTGTTAGGAAGGTTTATTTGCTCGTGGTAGAAGACAACAGTAAAGTTTGTCAGTTTCTCATAGGAGATATATCGGAAGATGAAATAAGAAGTTATACTTTTAAGTATACAAGCGGTGATTCTATAAAACAGATAAAGTGTCTTCAAGAAGCATTGGATAAGCTTTCCTACCACATGAATTACTACAATATTCGAAAAGGGAAAAACTCCAAGGAGGAGCATGACCATGCCGATTAAATATGTACCGTTTATCCCGGAGCCTGTGGAAGGACAGGCTGTATTGGGAAACTTTAACCGCATTCTCAAGTATAAGGGCGCGGATGATATGTCCATGGTGCTCCAGCGTGGAATGCCCCTGTACGAGATGGAAAAACAGGAGACCGTGGGGGAAAACAAGGATGGCAACCTGGTCATCCGTGGAGAGTGCGTCTCCGCCTGCGCCTATTTGAAGGAGCAGGGTATCCAGGTGGACCTGGTGTACATCGATCCGCCCTTTGCCAGCGGCGCCGACTATGCCAAGAAGGTGTATCTCCGCTGTAACCCCAAGGTGGCCGAGGCCATCGACCAGGCGGAGCAGGAGCTGGACATCGAGGAACTGAAAGCCTTTGAGGAAAAGATGTACGGCGATGTATGGGATAAAGAAAAATATCTCAACTGGATGTACGAGAACCTCATGTCCATTAAAAGTGTGATGAGCGAAACTGCGTCCATTTATGTGCATTTGGATTACCACATCGGGCATTATATGAAAGTTCTAATGGATGAGATCTTTGGAGAAGATAATTTCCGAAACGAGATTATCTGGAAACGCGCAACTGCACACAGCGATGCAGAGTTTTATGGAAACAATTTTGACTGTATATACTTCTATACCAAATCTCAAGAACAATATGTATTCAATACTGTTTATGTACCATATGACGAAGACTATGCAGCTCGGTTCAGGCGAAGTGACCCAGACGGACGCAAGTGGGATGATCGTGACCTTTCTGCAAAAGGATTGCAAGGAGGAGGATACACCTATGAGTATAAGGGGTGTACATCCCTCTGGAGATGTCCGATAGAAACTATGGAAAAACTTGACTCAGAGGGACGGCTGTATTTCACAAAAAATGGTGGCATTCGTCGAAAATTATATTTAGACGAATTACCTGGAATGCCAGTACAATCTATGTGGATGGATATAAATCCGGTTAATTCACAGGCGGTAGAGCGCTCTGACTATGCTACACAAAAACCAGCCGCTCTCTTAGAACGCATTGTTAATGCATCCTCCAATAAAGGAATGTGTGTCGCCGACTTCTTCGGCGGCAGCGGCGTCTCCGCTACGGTGGCCAACAAGCTGGGCCGTCGTTTCATCCACTGTGACATTGGCCTCAACTCCATTCAGACCACTCGAGATCGGCTGAAAGTAGACGGGGCGCAGTTTGATGTGCTGGAGATCAAGGATGGTGTGCAGCTCTATCGCAACCCCGTTCAGACCATGGACAAGATCAAATCATTGATTCCTGGCCTGAAAAACGAGGACTCCCTGGACTCCTTCTGGGAGGGTGCCATCACCGACAGCAAGTTGGGTACTATCCCCGTCTATGTTCCCAACCTGATGGACAGCACCTCCAAGCTGCTGGATGTGGTGCTGATGAACCGTATCATCCATCAGGCCATCCCCGACCTGGACGCCGGTATCAAAAAAGTCATCGTTTACTACATCGACATCACCAGCGAGGAGGAGATCCGCAGATTCATTGACCAGGACGACAGCACCACCGTGGAAATTGAGTTGCGTGATCTGAAAACCGTTCTGGATGATGTGGTCATCGGCGACTATGCCAAATTCCATATCGAGGAGCGGAAGGGTGACCTTTTCGGTGGCTATGCCGTGGTGGTAGATACCTTTATCAGCGACCGTGTACTACAGAAGATCACCGAATTCAATGAGAAAGCCAGGATGAACGCCACAGCAAAGAAGCCCTTTAAACCTATTGAGGTCAGCGATGACGGTCTGGAGCTCATCGAATACCTGAGCCTGGATTGCTCCGCAGCCCAGGGAGAATGGCACTCGGACAGTGAAATTAAAATTGATAAAAACGGCCATGTCATCCGCAACGGTGAGAAAACCAAAGAATTCTGGGATGGGACCATTTGCGGTGAAAAGAACCCCCTTCGCTTGAAGATCCGCAATATCTGCGGAGATGAGACGGTGTGGGAGCTATAAACCAAAGGGGTGATCATAGGAATGATAGAAATTGATACATTAATTTCCAAGTTGAAAGCACTATACAATGTCAAAGAAACCATTCGGTTCAATCTTCCCGTATACGAAGAATTTCACAATGATCTCCAGCATTTTATATATGAGAATCATTTTGAAATGACACCAGAATGGCAAAAAATCTCCGAAAATCTTGTATACAAATCTTCTCAGTATATGACGCGATCCGAAGCAGATGAAATTTTGATTCAACTTGATTCTCTGAAACGAAGAATTCTGTCAAGGCAAAACGAAGGGTTTTGGTCCTACCTTCATCCCCTGATTTATAAGGTTTCAGGAGACAAATTCAACCAAGGGTTTTATGCAGATGCGGTTGAGTCTGCAATGAAGGAAGTCAATTCCCGAATAAAACGAATTTATAGGCGTTATCGAGGGGAAGAAAAGGATGGGCAGGATTTGATGCGAAAAACATTTTCTCCGTCAAATCCATTGCTTATTTTTGAAGGCTTGGACACTGAGAGTGGGAAAAATGTGCAGGAAGGATATATGCAGATTTTTGCTGGTGCGATTCAAGGGATACGAAATCCTAAAGCCCATGAAAATACATATATTTCACGGGAAGATGCAATAAAACGACTTATCCTTGCGAGTTTGCTGATGGAAAAAGTTGATGAAGCAATTCGTTACACGCGGTTGTCAGAGGATTGAAATTTCTGAAGATTCAATATGCATTTACAGATAAAATGATGGCTATTTCCCCTGACATGTGCTATTGTGTCTTGCTATAAGGAGGCGAGACACATGAATGAAACTTTGCGATTGCTGTATGACAGATTCTACACCCCTCTGCCTATGGTGGAATCAGAACAGGAAGTGGAAAACTGCCACCGGCAGCTCATTGAGCGATTGGACAAGCCGGAGCGGAAGTTGGTGCTGCGGATCATCGACGCCCAGAATCTGATGATAGAACAACGCTCCGTGGATAGCTTCATCTGCGGTTTTCGTCTGGCGTGGGAAATGGCAAACGAACTGAATCATTATGAAGCGAACAGGCATCCATTGTCAGCTGAAGAAGCTGAGACGGATGCCTGTTCTATGCTATAGAATGAAATTTCCGGGTATAGGTGAGGCATTATGGAATAGATCAATGACCGTATCCTCAAACTGCTTCTCATGAAATACCAACCGCCACTCTACCTGTTCCACAGGCTCAAAATGCAGCGAAGAACAGACTGCGTGAAGTTTTCCATGTTTATCCGGCCCGTAAAGGATTGCTGTAGGACCGTCCGCACCGCCGATAATCCCCATGACCACAGTGCACGAGGTAGCTACAGGCTGATCGGGGGAGGAAGGAGCCTGCCTGGGCCGGTCGCCATCGTCACAGTCCACAATGGTCAAAACACCGTCTGGTAGTTCCGGGGTGACAGTATAGCTCATGGCCACATAGTGGCTGGGGTGCTCCAGCCCAGTGTCCGGCATACGGCTCCAGTCCATAGCCTGGGCTTCATATTCCTGCACGGTCAGGATATGCTCCGTGCCGCCATGGGAAAAGACAGCGGTATCCCCCGGACATCTTACCTGAAAATGTGGGCCAGGGATAGAGACTGGGTCCTGGATGATTGTCAGGGAAAGGCTGCGAATCTCCGGCTTGCGCTTGGTCGCCCAGGGATAGGCGGAGCGCCAGAGCATCCACCCGAAATTTGGGTCCAGGCCATAGTGTTCCACAGCCAGTCTGGCCTCGTCTCCCACGGAATACTCCGGGGGCAGACAGGGGTTGTAGGCGGTTCCACAGCCATTGTCTGGGTTTAGATCTTTCCCGTTCAGGTGCAGGATGGCGTGAAAATCCAGATTCATCGGGCTGTCCAAATCGATCTGCATTCGTTGTTCCTGGGTGAATTCTCGGAGAGATTCGGTTTCTGGGTACAGATCCCACTTTTCCATGAACGCTCGGATATCAGAAGGCGCTACCTGCATACAGAAATCTACGACCAGCCCTTTGCCGCACAGGTAGATGGAAGGAATGAGCCAATGACGGCCCGCCCAGTCAAATTCCTTATGGATGGCCACCTCTTTTCCGGCTCTTCCGCGGCCGGAATGACCCCAGAAGTTTCCGTCATAGAATACCTTCCACTGCGGAGGTTGCTGAGGTGCATCCGGATTCAGATCCAGGTCATAGAATTCCTCTGTATATTTGATTTTGCTATAATCAAATGTGTTCTGTAGTTCATGGAGATACTGCCACGGCTCCTCTAAGGGAGAGAGGCCGGTCTGACGGGAAATCTGTGCGAGCACAGTTTTCTGCTCCTCTGTGGGCGGATTATCCGCCAGAAACGCCTGAAACTGTTCGAAATTCCATTGCCACGACTGTTCCAGTGCCGCACTATCGCCACAGGCAAGCAGCAGACGCAGGAAATCAGGAAAATTTCGCGCCAGAGGGTGGACATAGTCGGGCGCAATATTCATGGGGCTGACGGCAAACACCATCTCGCCAAAGCCGCGAATAAAGCAAAAGTGAATCCCATCCGCTCCAGCCCAGCCAATGACTTTGGCCCCCTTGGGGGTGCAAAAATAGGTCTCGTCCCCGGTACTCCGTTCCAGTCCCAGAGGAGCCAAATCGATGCCATACTTTAAGAATTTCAGATAGGTAAGTTTCATTGGAATCTCCTCCCGGTAAGTAGGGTTTCGTCAAATGCCGTCCAGTTCGCTGCCGTAATGCTCCGACCAAAAGCCGTTGTCCAACGCAATGGTAAAGAACGGCGTCATTTTGTTATAGATCTCGGTATCGGTGGGCTTGGGTAAGCCCAATAAAAAAGAAGTAAATTCCGGCGTTACCGTACCTTCAATGATTTTTCCGTATTGCCAGGTGCTTTCTTTGAATGTTCCAAACGGAAGTGCCATGGTGATCTCCTCTGTTTCCTCCGTCCAACAGTGGATTTCAAAAGTGGAGGCAGTTTTCAGCTTTTCCGCCATGATCTCCTTCCAGCACTGATTGGTGGGCTCATTATAATCAAAAGCAACATACTCCATAGAGAAATCTCCTCGTAAAATGAAGCAAAAAGTACCGGCATGCAGGAAGAAACGAGTGATGTACTCTGGTGTACAGACCGGTTGCGTTACGGCCCATTTGTCTCCCACGCTTCATGTAGGACACAATACACATCTGATAATACCGCAGTTTTGCACAAAAAGCCATGAACCAGCTTCTGTTCATCCATCCATGTGGCCTGAGGTGAACTGTACGCTTTTACCTCGCAGGCCTCCCGGCGTGCAGCTTGAATCGCTTTCTGGATGGAGAGCCACTGACCGTAAGTGCCGCCGTTCAACTGTTTTCTAAGTTTCCGGATGGCGCTCTTATACGCCTTCTCCGCCCCGCTGGGGCCGTTGTAGTTCAGCCGAATGGCCAGTTCCTGAAAGGTCATGCCCTGCTCATTGGGCTGGCCGATCCCCAGATAACAGCGCACCAAGTTCAACTCTCTGGGCTTGAGCACCTCCTCCATACGCTGGAGAAGCAGCGTCCGGCGCATGAAACGGTCATAGGCCCTGGCGGGATCACCGCCGAAACTAATATCGAAGACACGATCACCCAGTGGCTCGATCTGAAACACGGTGCGATATTCTTCCAGCAGACGCTTGGCCACTTTAGCGGAGACCGCCATCTTCTCTTGAATGGCGGTCAGAAGATCTGCTTCGGTGTCCTGCTCGTGTGTGGCATAGAGGAACGCTACCTGGCGCAGTTGGTAGTAACGGTCCAGCGGGAGCGACAGAGAAAAAGAACTTTGGGCGGCGCAGTCCTTCATGGCTGATTCAATGGCAGGCGTGGCGTAGGTCAGCAGCCTGGTTCCCATGGATGGCTCAAACCGCTGTGCCGCGTCCAGCAGTGCCAGCGCACCCTCCTGCTTGAGATCGTCCACCAGAAAATCCTGAGAAAATTGTTCGCAGTAGCTTGCGGCCAGCATGGTCAGGTATCCCTCGTTCTGGGAAAGCAGAAGCGAAGCGGCCCCTGGATTGCCTGCCTGTATACGCCGGGCAAGCTCCTCGTTGCTGGGACAGGGCGCGTCACAGAGATACATGCTCATGGCTTTTCCTCCTGGGCAAGCCGCTGCCTGGCCTGGGCGTAGAGTGTCTCCTGTTCCATATCGTGGGCATAGTCTCCAGCGGCATAGTCGTTGTCCATAAGCGCCCGGTCCCGATAGGCCTCCGCGAGATACAGTGCTTCCCGCCGCAGCTCGTCGGAAATTTTTCCTCTCTGGTGATGCTTGCGGATGGTGTTGGTGCGGGTACTGAACAGACGGTAGACAGGGTGTTGCTTGTTCTGCTCCTTCTGGTGCATCATGGCTCCGTACTGGCGGCAGGTCAGGCGGCTGTCCTGGGGAGCTATGCCGCTGCAGTATTTAGGCTTGTGCCCGCTGCGGGTAAGAAAATACCTCTCACAGTTCTGACACACGCAGGGGGCGTGGCCATGATGCAGCCCGTTCATCAGGTCGAAGCAGTAGAACGACATGATCCTGTGAAAGCGGACGCGCTGGACAAACACCATCTTTTCTTCCTGGGTAGGGTTCCTGGCAAAGATGTATGTGGACTCCATGACTGGGGACACCGTAAATTTTTCAATATCCGGCAAGGGGAGGGCGTCCATCACATGCCAGAAGTCGTCGCTGGTGAAACAGTCGTGGGCGGCAATGGCAAAGAAGGTCTCGTTCCGCTCCTTGAGCCGGTAGAGATATCCCCGCTCAAAGTAGTCCGCCGCTACAACAAAATGATAGATCCCCAGGGGGATCGCAAAGGCGGCGGCCAGGTAGTGCAAGAAAAAATCCCGATACGGGGCCTCGGTCGACATCAGGGCATCCACCATGTTCTCGCGGCAATATTGATCCAGCACCTCCAGTTCTCCAGACTTGTCCAGAAAGCAGAAGGGCGGGTATGTCCACAGCACATCCAGCAGGGCGGACACATCTGAGCGCACCTGTGGGAGCAGACGGGCAAAGGTGTCCCGATCTGCGTTCAGGAGTGCTTCCGCCTCTTTGCTGATGGCACCGCCGTAATGGATCAGGGCCTGAAGGGTTGCCTGATCCTGATTCATGATATTGGCCGCGAAATATCCGGCGGGATAGGCTTGCTCGTTCAGAAAAACTAAATCCTGCCACACGTCCAGTGTGAGGTACAGCAGGTTGTTGTTCTGCTTGATCCCCAGCGGCATGTGTCCTCCTCCTGTCCTATATCTGTTTTAGCCCTGTCTTGTGATATTCTCATTTTATCAAAACTCCCAGAATAATCAAGTGAAAGGAAAAATACCTTTCCCGGAAGCGCTCACTGATGTGGGCGCTTTTCATATTCAGAACAAGGAGGAATTGACTATGAGAAAAAACAACGCACCGCTCCGCACAGTGGATGGAGCAACCTTGATGAGCCAACCACTTCACTCGCCCAATTTTGTGGTGGACACCCTGCTTGCGCAGGGCCTGCACATCCTGGCAGGCTCCCCGAAAGTGGGCAAGTCCTGGCTCGCTCTGTGGCTGGCCGTGACAGTGGCCAAGGGAGAACCGGTGTGGAACATGACCACCAGGCAGGGTACCACCCTCTATCTCTGTCTGGAGGACTCCGTCCTCCGCATCCAGAACCGGCTGTTTGAGATCACGGAGGACGCACCAAGCAGCGTCCACTTCTGTACCGAGTGCGACCTCATCGGTCAGGGACTGGAGGAACAGGTGGAAACATTCCTCACCGCCCACCCGGACACCGTGCTGGTCATCATCGACACCCTGCAGATGGTCCGGCCGATCCATGACGCCACCTACGCCAACGACTACCGGGATCTGTCTGTGCTCAAGCGGCTGGCGGACAAGCACGGCATTGCCATCCTGCTCATCCACCATCTGCGGAAAGAAAAGGCGGAGGATGTGTTCCACCGGATCTCCGGCACCACCGCCATCAGCGGCGCGGTGGATTCCAGCTTCACGCTGGTGGAAGAAAAGCGGGGCAGCGGCAGGGCCAGACTGACCTGCGTGGGCCGGGACATCGAATACCGCGAGCTGGAGCTTCGACGCAGCGAAGAAAATGTGTGGGAGCTGGTTTCAGACAGCAGAGAAGAACCCGTGCTGCGTGAGGATCGGATCGTCGTTCTCCTCTCTGCATTTATGAGCACCAGAACAATATTTATCGGCACTCCCACGGAGCTCTCCGAAAAGATCGACCCTGACAGAATCGAAGGGATAACGCCCAAAAAGATTTCAAGACTGATCCTGCAAAGCGTTGAGGCCCTAAGGAAGAACGGAATTGCTGCAGTGGTCCGCCGAAGCAACGGCAAGCGTGTGATCGAGCTGAATCGTGCCGATAGTGTCGATTTGGAGGGTGCCAGAGAAATCGTCCCTATCGACCCTGCTGCCGTTGAACAACCGTCTGGAGAGGGCGCGGCGGGGGCCGTGGAGACGGATTCCTCCCTTTGGGGAGGGCAAGCATCGCGCCCGGCTATACGCCGCGCACAGTTTCGGGGCGCTGCCCCGTACCCGGCCCCTGAGGGGGAGAAGGAGGAGCAATGCAGAGAGTAAAAAAGAGCGAGATTATCACCCTGCGGGTGACGCCACGTGTGAAAGAAACTATCCGGGAACGAGCCAAGGTTGCTGGCCTGACAGTCACTGATTACCTGTGCTACAGCGGACTGGGAAAAGAGATCGTGCGGGTGGAAGGGTTAGAACAGGTGCTGTCTGAACTGAAAGCCCAGGGGCGAAATCTGAATCAGCTCACCACCCTGGCCAATATGGGGAGGGTAACAGTTCTGAAGGGTGACGCACTGGCAGAAAACTACGGAAAAATTTATGAACAGCTCCGGGAGCTGCTGCGGGAGGTGACCTGATGGCAACCTTCACCGCAATCAAAAATCGTGGCGGTGGCAGAGGTGCTCTGGGCGGTGTGCTGCGCTATGTCCAGCAGGAAGAGAAAACCACATGGGAAGATCGGCGGCTGGTCTCCGGCTGGAACTGCACCGCCCAAAGTGTCTGCTCCGAAATGCAGCTCACCAAGGAGCGGTTCCATAAGACAGACGGCAGACAGTACTATCACTTCGTGCAGTCCTTTGCGGAGACGGATGATCTAACGCCCCAGGAGGCCCACGCCATTGCGCTGGGATTGGTTCAGCGCGAGTTCCCAAGCTTCGAGGTGCTGGTGGCTACCCATATTGACACCGACCATCTGCACAGCCACCTGGTGGTGAACAGTGTCAGCTTTCAAGATGGCCGCAAACTCCACCAGAGTGCCGCTGACCTGCAAACCCACCGGATTGCCAATGATGAAATATGTGCTGCACATGGCTTGGAGATTCTTCCGCCACCGCAGAAGCAGGTCAAGCAAAAGCGGATGAGCACCAGAGAGTACCGCTCCGCCGCCAAGGGCGAGAGCTGGAAATTCCGTCTCATGAACACCATCGACCAGTGCATGCGGTACGCTGCCAGCAAGGAGGAATTTATCTCCCTGATGGAGAGTGAGGGGTATCAGGTACGGTGGACGGACAGCCGGAAGAGTATCACCTACACCACGCCCACGGGAATGAAGTGTCGGGACGACCGGCTCCACGAGGAGAAGTACACAAAGGAGGTTATGGAACATGAGTTCAGAATCCGGGCAGCGATTGCCCATGGAGGAATTGAAGCGGAGGAATGCTCCGCAGACTATGATACCGCAGAACTGTCCCAGCAAGGAGGAGTGGCAGGAGCTACTCCATCGGCTGGACGAGCTGGAGCGGCACACAGCGGCCCACACAGCCCTTCTGCGGGAGGCTTCCAGTCGGAGGGAGCCGTGCCCCACCCAGGCGCAGATGGAGGCACTGACGCGGGATGTAGCGGAAGTACAGCGGCTGCTGCAACAGGCTGGGAAGAAGAAAGAGATTTCTATTTCTCCGCCCAGTCTGGGAACGGCCATGTCGGTCATGGTATGGCTGGCTCTGATTTTGCTGGGGACTATGGTGGGTATGGTGGTCTTGCAGGTGATCTGGTCCGGCTTGGCCGCTCTCTGGAGCGTGATCAAGCTGCTGATCCCATAAGGGATGCCACCACCATGCACCAGCACACGGACCGGAAAGCGCTCCGTCGGGAACGGCAAATAAAAATCGCCCTCGGTCACAAGGAGGACGATCATGAAGAAGAACAGACTTGGCAGCAGACCATGTGACGGTCTGCTTTTTTGTTGCCCGAATTGGTTTCGGGAGAAAGGAGCGCCATGAAAAAGGCATATGAGGAGTACCGTGACACCGGCATGCTGGGCGGATACAATCCCAACGGAGCTCTGCTGCGGGAAACGGAAAGCGGAGAGGTACTGACCAGTTTTCGTGACACCTGCTACCAGCACCAGGGCGATCACAACATCAATCAAAGGGAGATGCTCATTGGAGGGAAGGTCTTTCATGTGACCTCCGTGTTCCCGATTGAGGCCACAGCGACACCCACAGACAGACTGCTCTCGCTCATTGACGCAGACCTAAAGAAGGAAGCCCACAGCGCGTAAGGTTTCCGTGGACTTGTGCAGGCCGGTGGGGTATACTGTCCGTACCCCATACCGGCTTGCCCCAGTAAAAGGAGGTTACAGATATATGGCAAGCCAAAAATATAATATCTTATACGGAAGACTCAGTCAGGAGGATGAGCGGCAGAGGGATGACCGGCAGAAAGAGTCCAATTCCATCCACAATCAGAAACTCTTCCTGGAGCAGTACGCAGCGGATCATGGATTTGAAAACACACTGTTCCTGGCGGACGATGGCTACTCCGGTACAAACTTTGACCGTCCGGCCTGGAAGAAGATCATAGAAATGGTGGAACGGGACGAGGTGGAGACCATCATCGTCAAGGATCTCAGCCGCCTGGGACGAGAATACCTTCAGGTGGGACAGTACACGGAGATCTACTTTCCGGAAAAGGGTGTCCGCTTTATCGCGGTCAATGATGGCGTGGATTCCCTGGTGGAGAGCAGCAACGACTTTAATCCTATCCGTAACTGGGCCAACGAACTCCACGCCAAGGACACCAGTAAGAAAGTACGCGCCATCAAGAAGATGCAAGCGGAGCGCGGAGAGCGGCTGGGCGGCAAACCGCCTTACGGCTACAAGAAAAAGGACAAGGACTCCAAGGAGATTATCCCCGATGAAGAAACCGCCCCCATTGTGCGTCAGATCTTTGACCTGTGTGCAGCGGGGAAAGGGCCAAACCAGATCGCCAGAATCCTGACCCGAGAGCAGGTGCTGAATCCGACCAACCAGTACTACCAGACTACCGGAGCCGCCTGCACCAATCTGGATACCACACGTCCCTACACCTGGTCTGGCAAGACAGTGGCTAAGATCTTGGAAAACAAGGTTTACATCGGGCATACGCTCAACATGAAGAAAACAACGCTCTCCTACAAAAACAAAAAGCAGATCCAGAAACCGGAGAGCGAGCAGATCCTCGTGGAGAACACCCATGAGCCGCTTATCTCCATGGAGGTCTGGGAGATCGTGCAGGATGTGCGAGCGCACAAGCGGCGGCCACCCAAGCACATGGAGGAACCCAATCTGTTCTCCGGATTGGTCTACTGTGCCGACTGCAAAAAATACATGGTGCTCTGTCGGACGGAAAAGATGCGGGAGGATCAGTACTATTTCCGGTGTTCAACTTACAGCAAGCGCGGGAAAAGCGCCTGCTCACCCCATCAGATCCGGGAGGCGGATCTGAAAGCCATCGTGCTGGATGACCTGCGCAGAGTCACACACTTCGCACGGATGAAAGAGCGGCAGTTCGCCCAGTATATCAACCAGAGGAACACTGCAGAACTGCGCCGAGAGATCAACCGTCTGCAGAAGGAACTGGATTCTATGCGTCGGAGATACGATGAGTTGTCCGCGCTGTTCAAGCGTCTCTACGAAGACAATGTTCTGGGACGGGTGACCAATGAACAGTTCCGCATGCTCTCCGCAGACTACAACGCCGAGCAAAAAAATCTGTCTGTCGCCATTCCAGCCAAGGAGGAACAGTTGGAGAAACTGAAAGCCTCAGCCGCCAATGTGGACGCCTTCATTGAGAAGGCCAAACGGTACACTACCATCGACGAACTGACGCCGGAGCTGCTGCGGCTCTTCATCCAGCGGATTGAGGTGGGAGAACGGAGCCAAAAGTATTCCCGCTCCGCAGGACAAAGTATCAGGATCGTGTACAGGGACATCGGCAGAGTGGACAGCCCTATGCAGGAAGGTGAGCACATACCGCATATCACAAAGCAGATTACAGATATTGAAGAAATCAAGCGATTGCTGGCATAAAACACAACAGGCGGACAGCTTCCGCTGTCCGCCTGTGTGCCTGACAATTCACAAGGTTCAGAAAATGTACCTATGGGAACTATCACACCGGAAGTCCTCTTTTTTGACGTTAGTTCAGCTTGATGCGCTTTTCGATCATGCCGAGCAGGGGAATGCCGAGCACATAGCAGGCGACCGCTTCGCCGGCTCCAACGGTGAGGGCGTTGTAGAAGAAGGCCGGCGGGAAGCCGTTGCCGACGCCTGCTTCCTCCCAAGCGATGAGCGCGCCGATGAGGATGGCGTTGCAGAGCACGGGCGGCAGCGCCGCCGTCCACTTATTGCGGCAGCGGGCGGTGAGGAGCGCTGCGAGCAGCGTTGCTGCCGAGCCGACGATCATGTCGAGCGGGCCGTAGGGACTCAAAACGTTGGAGAGCACACAGCCGATGAAAAGGCCCCAGCTCGCCTCGGGCATCAGAAACGGCAGCACCGTCATCGCTTCGGAAAAGCGGAGCTGAATGGGGCCGTAGGCAAGGTTCAGGGCATTGGAGAGCAGCGTCAGCGCGACGTAGACTGCCGCGATGAGCGCGCAGCGGGTGAGCTTTTTGGTATCAAAGTGCATGGGCGGGATTCCTTTCTACTATGAGCGGGTAACGATTGAAAAACGGAACATCATTGGAAAACGCGGCGCGGGCGGCTATTCAGCCGCCCGCGTTTGTTGCTTACGCGAGATCGGGGAACTTTGCCATCACCTCGGCGCAGCGGGGGCAGAGGCCCTCGGCGTTCGCCGCGGTGGAGTGCTTCCAGCAGCGCGGGCACTTCGTGCCGGCGGCTCCCTCGGCGGAGGCCTTCACACCCTCGCCGACCGCCACCTCGACCTGAGAGACGATCAGCAGATCTGCAAGCTCCTTGCCGTCCATGTTTGCAAGGAATGCGTCCTCGGCAGGGACGGTCAGGTGCACGTCGGCTTCCAGGCTCTTGCCGATCTTCTTCTCGGCACGGGCAGCCTCGAGCACGCCGTTGACGGCGGTGCGCACGTCGACAAGCTTTTCCCAGTCGGCCATCTCACTCTCAGTGAGGGCATAGGCCGCAAAGGGCTTGTTCATCTCGTTGAGCACCACGTTGCGCGCGTCGTCCGCCGCGGTGTGCGGCATGGCGAGCCAGATTTCATCGCAGGTGAAGACGAGAATGGGCGCAAAGAGCTTCGAGAGCGTGTGGAGCGTGAGATAGAGCGCGGTCTGCGCGCTGCGGCGGGACAGGCTGTCTGCGCCGTCGCAGTAGAGGCGATCCTTCACGATGTCGAGGTAGAAGCTCGAGAGCGTATTGACGCAGAAATCATTCACCGCGTGGGTGATGATATGGAATTCATAGTCGCAGTAAGACTGCTCGGCCTTCTCGATGAGCTCGTTGAGCTTGGTGATGAGCCAGCGGTCGAGCTTGGGCATCTCCTCGGGCTTGACGAGATTTTCGGGATCGAAGTCGACGAGGTTATCGAGCATGAACTTGCAGGTGTTGCGGAACTTGAGGTAGTTCTGGCTGAGCTGCTTGAAGATCTCCTTCGAGCAGCGAACGTCGGCGTGATAGTCGGCGGAAGCAGCCCACAGACGCAGAATGTCCGCGCCGTTCTCGTTGAAGATATCCGCCGGATCGACGCCGTTGCCGAGGCTCTTGTGCATGGCCTTGCCCTCGCCGTCGACCGTCCAGCCGTGGGTGACGCACTCCTTAAAGGGCGCGCCCTGACCGAGAGCACCGACCGCCGTGAGCAGCGAGGACTGGAACCAGCCGCGGTACTGGTCGAGACCCTCGAGGTACATCGTGGCAGGCCAGAAGCCCTGATCCTTCTTCATGGAAGCATAGTGCGTGGAGCCGGAGTCGAACCAGCCGTCGAGCGTATCCTCCTCCTTGGTGAAGCCTGCGTTCTTGCCGCAGTGCGGGCAGGTGAAGCCCTTGGGCAGGATCTCCTCGGCCTCCATATCAAACCAGGCGTTGGAGCCCTTTTCACGGAAGAGGTCGGAAACGGCCTTGATGGTCTCGTCGGTGCAGATGGGCTTGCCGCAGTCCTTGCAGTAGAACACGGGGATGGGAAGACCCCAGCGGCGCTGGCGGGAGATGCACCAGTCGGCGCGCTCGCGGATCATGCTCTTCATGCGCTCGATGCCCCAGCCCGGGACCCAGCGCACATCGTCGCACGCGGCGCAGGCCTCTTCCTTGAAGGAATCGACGGAGCAGAACCACTGCGGGGTGGCACGGAAGATGATGGGGTGCTTGCAGCGCCAGCAGTGCGGATAGCTATGGACGATCTCCTCGGAAGCGAAGAGCGTGCCGGCTTCCTTCATGTCGTTCAGGATCACGGGGTTGGACTCCTCGACGAGCATGCCCTCATACTTGCCGGCATAGTCGGTGTGGCGGCCCTGATCGTTGACGGGCACGACCATGTCCATGCCGTAGCGGCGGCAGGTCTGATAGTCGTCCGCGCCGAAGCCGGGCGCGGTGTGGACGCAGCCCGTGCCGGAGTCCATGGTGACGTAGTCGGCC
>ERZ780207.921-NODE-921-length-28326-cov-3.168724_pt1 | contig 28326 bp, 31 predicted proteins | sample MGYA00510977_ERZ780207 | MGnify/ENA primary metagenome ERZ780207 (study PRJEB29588, sample SAMEA2151383) | human gut metagenome | biome: human gut; feature: human-associated habitat; material: faeces | place: Denmark | collected 2008/2010 ...
AAGCCTGCGGCTACAGCGTGGGCAAGTGCGGGATTGACGGCGATTTTGGGAGCGCCACCCGTGCTGCGGTCAGACTGTTTCAGCGAGAACATTCCTTGTCCGTGGATGCTATCGCTGGCCCTCTGACGCGCGCTGCGCTCAAAGAAACCTATCAGAACAAATAATCAGGAGGTATGAACATGATTGATCTGACTCCCATCCTGCAGGCGTAGATCGCGCTGCTTGCCAGCTGGATTACGCTGAAGCTGATTCCCTGGCTGAAATCCAAGACCACCCGCCAGCAGCAGGAATATCTGTTGGCGACCACCCGCGTGCTGGTTTATGCCGCGGAGCAGCTGTACGGTACGGGCAAGGGGTCCGTAAAGCTCAGCTACGTGGAAGATGAGCTGGAGCGCCGCGGCCTGAAGGCGGACGTTTCCGCAATCGAAGCGGCGGTACGCGAGATGAACCTGCTCCAGAACTGGGAGCTTGCACTGAAGCCGGAGGATGAAGAGAATGGCGGAGACGAATAAGCCGCTGCCAGCATCGGGGCAGATGGACAAGGGACTGCCGCAGATCGGCAGCCCTGAAAACTCCGTCCGGATCGGCGACCAGCTGATTGAAATCAAGCCCACCAAGCTCAAGTATCAGCGCAATCGCACGGCAGCATTTTACCGAATGCTGGAGCTCTATCCCCTTGCCGACATTCTGGCGATGGAGGCAGGTGCGTTTGGTGATGACAGGGACGGCGACAAGGCGCTCATGGACTGGCTGATTGCGGTCACAGACGATGAGCAGCTCATCCTCGACCACTACAACGAGCTGGACACCGGCATGATCGAACAGCTGCTTCAGATTTTTCGCCGCGTCAACCGCATGGACGAAAAGGAACAGAAACAAAAAAACCTGCTGACGGCCAGAAAGGGGTGACGCTGGATCGCGCCGTTGCGATGATCGCCGCCCATCTGGGCATAGTCGATGAAGAGCAGATCAACAACATGAGCTTCGTGTTCTTCGATGATGTGCTGACTGAACTCGGCTACAAACTGACCTATGAAGCGATCTCCAATTATGCGGGCAACGCTTTCTGTCAAAAGAGCTGGGACATGATCGAAAAGAGCAATCCCTTTCATATCGGCAATCCCCACGCTGGCGCTGCCATGAATTCGCTGGCAGGTTTCCTGGCCAAAAGCAAAATCACCATTATGGGAGGCAATCAGGCATGAACATTGTGAAGGAAAAATTTGAATACACCCATCCCTTTTATCTGGACGAACTCGAATTCCACGTCCGCGAAATGATCCCCTACGCCGAAAAGGAACAGCTGGCATAGCACTATGCCGGCACTGCGCTCGTCTTTGACGAAAAGAGCGGCAACGCCTATGAGGGATACAACGCGGATCTGATTCGCGCCTTCCTCATCCTCGCGCATTACACTGATCTGGATCTGAGCGATTACGATTCTGCGCAGGGGCGCTATGAACTGTACGACGTCATCGCCACGCACGATCTCTGGAAGCCGATCATGGAAATCGTCGAGAGGGATTTTGACGATGTGCTGAGTATGTACTATCGCCTGTCTGTATCGGCAAAGAGGAATTTTGAGGCGGAGCATTCCCTGACGCACCGCTTCGGCAAGGTGTTCGAAAGCCTGCTGGGCACGGAGAACCTGACGGACACCGTCGCTCATGCGGAGCGGCTGAATTCCAAGCTGATTGACATGCTGGGCGCGATGCGCAAGGAACAGACGCCCGGCAATGTGACCGGTCTGAAACTGGCGAAACGTGCGGAAGAATAACGCTTTGTTCGTTGCAGGATATTGCCTCTCGTGATATACTGGATCAGCATGGGAGGTGGCGGGACGTGACTTTTGAATCGACGCTGGAAAGGAAGAAGCAGCATATCCTTGCGCGTTTCCAGCAGGTCTATCACCTGCCATTGGACAGAGCAGAGCAGTATTTTCGAAACAGCGCGTTTTACAGACTGCTGATAAATCCTGATACCAACCTGTGGCGGAATGATGCGGAAGAAAACTTCCGTCGCCTGCAAAATGAAATCGAATACGGTGCATGGAATCGAAATGAACGGGGCGAGATCGCAGAATAAGCGGTTTCGCCTTACTTTTATTCTGAGGTGGTGAACGCATGGCACAGAGCCAAAACAAGCTGGTCGGTACTTAGTATCTGGATCTTTCGCGGCTGAGAAGCGACGTGGCGGAAACCAACAAGCTGCTGCAGTCCATCGGCGCAGGCGGCAACCTGAACATGACCGATGTGGTGGAGAAGCAGGTGCGGGACATGCTGACCCGCTTCAAAAATGAGATTCAGAAAGCTGTTGCACAGGCGACGCAGTTTGGTGCTCAGGCGGCAAAGGGGCTTGGCAATGCGGGTACGCAGATTCAAACGCTGCTTAATACCACGCAGAAGTTAAACAGCGATGGCTCCATCACCGAAACCCGCAAGGGCTATGACAAGCTGGGCCAATCCATCACCGAGGTATACCGCGCCGGTCAGCTGCTGAACCGCAGCATGACGGCGGACAGCGCGCTGAGCAAGGATGTAAAATACGCCAACGAGCTGTACCGAGAACAGCTGGATGCCCTGCGAAAGATTTATACCCTGAAGACGCAGCGGCTGAACGTGCAGGACGGCACAGCGACCGCTCAGAATATCGATGCTCAGATCACCACGGCCGAACGGCTGGTGGCGGCCAACAACCAGATCATTGCACTGCTTGACCAGGAAGCGATTGCCCGATCCAAGCTGGTGAATCTGTCGGCAGAAGAAGCTGCTCTGGCACAGAAGCTGACCAACGCGCAGGCGGCAAAGCAGGATAAAGCGGCGGTGGACGCGCAAAAGGCCGCCTCCGGCGTCAATGAGCTCAAGGCGGTGCAGCAGGCATACAGCCAGCTGACCAACGCCTACCGCCAGTACAACGCCGCCATGAAAAACGGCAATGAGACTGGATAGGCTTACTGGGCTCAAAGTGCGCAGAATGCTTTTCAGGAGATTCAGGCAATCGCGCAGAAGATTGGTTCCATGAACATCGAGGAATCCGTCCGCAAGCGGATTCTGACCCTGATTGAACAGGCGAAGAACGCTGAAGCCACGCACAATAAGACGCTCTCCGATCACAACGGCAAGGTATCCGAGTTGGAAAAATCGCTGGACAAGGTGGGCAGCCGCATTCTGCAGATGGCGGCGACCATGCTGGTACTGCGAGGACTGAAGTCCGTCTGGCAGGAAGCTACCCGCTTTGCGCAGGAATACTACGACCTTCTCAACGAGATCCGCATCGTCAGCGGAAAGACGGAGGCGGAAGCTACCAAGTAGGGCACGCGGTATCGCGCCATCGCCAGGGAAATGAGCGTTTCGGCCACCGAGGTTGCCAAGGCTGCCGTTGAGTTTTGGCGGCAGGGGCTCGACGAGGACGAAACCGAGAAACGTCTGAAAGCATCCATCCAGTACGCCAAAATTTCCGCGATGGAGTTCGACGAGGCGGCGGAGCTGATTACCGCCGCGACGAATACCATGGAGGTGTCGGCGCAGCACGTCGCGGATATATTCGCCTATCTGGGCGACGCCTCCGCTTCCGGCGCGGATGAAATTGGCGTCGCCATGCAGAAGGCGTCCGCATCCGCTGTGGAATTCGGTCTGTCGTTTGAATGGCTGGGTGCGTACATCGCCACCATCTCCGAAAAGACGCGGCAGGCGCCGGAGGTCATCGGCACGTCGCTCAACAGCATCATGGCGCGCCTGCACTCCATCAAGGCCAAGGGCTATAACGAAGAGGACGCCACGCAGATCAATGACGTGGCGAAGGCGCTGGCGACCATCGATGTGGCGCTGCTGGACAATGAGGGCAACTGGCGTGCCATGTCCGATATCTACACCGACATCGCCGAAAAGTGGGACACGCTGGACAGCAAAACCAAAAGCTACATCGCGACTACGATGGCGGGTACGCGGCAGCAGAATTTCTTCCTCGCCCTGATGAACGATATGGCAAAAGGCGTCGAGGGCGGCAGCCGTGCCTACGAGTTGTACGCGGGCGCGATGAACGCCGCGGGCACGGCTTCTCAGAAATACGCCGTCTGGCAGGAATCGGTGGAAGCGGCGCAGAACCGCCTGACGGCGGCAACGCAGACCTTCTATTCTCTGCTGGACGCGGACTGGATGAAGAGCTTCTACAACGGTGCGGCGAATTTGGTGGAGGTATTCGCAGCGGGAACTGATGCGCTGGGCGGCTGGAACATCATGATCCCCGCGATTTCAGCGGGGCTGATCGGCCTGATCGCGGTCGTTATGAAAGCGATTGCGGCGATCAAGGCGATGCGGGCTGCATTGATGGCAGGCGAAGGGATCGCGGCAGCCATGAGCGGCGGTGCGATTGGCGCGATCATCGCGGCGGTTGCGGCACTGACCACCGTGATTACCATGATTGCAGGCGCGGCAGCCAGCGCACGGGAAATTGAAAAGGTGGATTACAGTTCCACGATTGACACGATGACCAGCTATCGGGACAACATCGACGGACTGGTTACGGAGTAGGAGACGCTGGCGGCGAAGACCGAGCTGAGCAAGGAAGAGCAGCAGCGCGCGGATACGATCATGCAGCAGCTCTCCGAAACCTCACTGACCATGAAGACGGCTCTGGAAGGCGGCGGCGAGGGCTTTGATGCGCTGGGCGAAAAGGCCGCGGCGGCACGCGGCGAGGTGCAGCGCACGGAGCAGGCGATTCGCAGGCTGAACGCGGCGGACGCGCTCCAAAATCTCCGCGATACGGATCATGCCTATTCAAAGGCGGTTCGTGAAGCGCAGGGACAGCAGGAAAAGACCTCTCACTACGGAGAGTTTTCCGATGCCTATAACCAGTACATGGAAGCGCACCCCAGCGGCTATTATAAGCAGGGGTACAGCGGTCCCCATGGCGCGTATGCGATGCGGGATGAGAACTTCTATGTATACGCAAAGAACATGGCGAACGTTCCCATTCCATTCTGGGAAAGCAAAGAGAAAAAGGCCGAGCTGCAGGCCACGCGGGAATTCTGGTCCGGCGTACTGGAAGAACTGGACGCGATGGCGATCGACGCCAAGTCATCTGTTGAAGAAATCGGCAACAAGGTGCTGGAATTTGATATCGCCGCCGGTTCGTATCTGTCCGCCAGCGAATCCAAGTTAAAAGAGGCGTGGCAGCCCATCTTCGACGACCTCTATACCGTCATGACGGACGGCACGGATTTTTCGCAGCTGCCGCAGTTCATGCAGGATGCGGCTGTGCAGTATTACGACGCCTATATCGGCGGCATCGATCAGCAGGCTGAACTGGCAGAGGGTGACATAATGCGCATGGCGGGCGATCTGACCGGCTATGTGGATCAGATGACGGATTATCTCAATCAGGATGCCGACTTTGCCGAGATGATTCATCATTTCGATGAGCTGATGCAGGGACCTGTCACACAGGAAAGCGTAGACGAGATGAACGCCATGATTCCCATGATCAACGAGTTCATCACGGCCTATAACGGACTGACCGAAACGACAGAGGATGACATCCCGCTCTTTTCTGAATTCACTTTGGATGGCCTGACGGAAGCCAAGGAAGGTATTGAAGGTACCGGCGAGGCGTTGGCGACGCTCAAGACCACCGATATCTACAAGGACATTGCCTTGGCGAAGGAAGAGACCAACGGCTTTGCGACAGTTCTGTCCAAACTGGGCGACGGCGAGGATCAGTTTCTGAATCTGCACGATGCGGTCATGATGACGGCGCAGGAAATTGCGAACGGTCTGGGCATTACGGACAGCGCGCAGATTGAGAAGATCGGCGAGAAGCTTTTGGAAGGACTGTACGATACCTACCCGGACATCGTTCAATATGTGGATACGGCGACGGGAATGCTGGTGGACGGCTGGCAGGAGGGCGTCGCCAAAGCGACGAATCCATGGGCGGAGATGTTCAAGCAGGCAAAGCTGGCGGACGCACTCAAGCAGGCTAAACGGGATATGGCGTCGCTGGACGCCTCTTCCCTGTGGGATGAACTGCTGAAGCCGGACGGCAAGGGGCTGTACGAGTACGCCGAGGACTGGGCGCGGGAGCTGATTCCAGACGGTACGGAGGAAGAAATCCACGCGCAGGCGGAGGTATTCGTAAACACATTCTTTGACATGTTTTCGGATATCGATACCACTGTCATGGACGGTGAAGGGCGCATCAATGCGGGCATGGAGGGCATCATCGCCATCATGCGCAAGGCCGCGAATGCAGCAAACACCGAAACCACCAAGATCAGCAGCGCCTACAAGTCCCTGCACGCGGATACGCTCGCCCGCAATGAGGCGATTGCAGGGCTGACCGACATGGCGGGCTTTGCCCGAAACGGCGACAGCACCAGCGTAAACAGCACCTTCGAGGCGCTGTCTGCTGAGGCGATCAATGCGATTACCACGGCAATGCCTTCGCTCATCGACAAGCTCAACGACGGCACTGCGTCGGCGGAGGATTTCGAGCAGGCGATGCTGAAGATCCGTGAAGCCGAGGATAAGGCGGGCAAGGATGCCTGGAAGGACTATTTGAGCGATACAGCCGCAGGCTTGAAGCAGCAATCCGCGCTGTGGTCTGACGCCATGCGCGGCATCATCGCCGAGGTTTCCACGGCTGAAGACAAGGAGAGCACATTCTATCAATCGTTGATTCGGCTGAGCAATGAGGGCGTGGACGTATCCGGCATGCTGGATCAATACGGTGCGCTGGGCGCAATGCTGCTGGACGGCGCGACCAGTGCGGACGAATTGTACGCCGCATAGGAGCGGCTGCACAGTCTCAACGATTTGCAGGTCGACCTGAAGCACGCGGACGCGCTTTCCTCTGCCGCCAAAGCCATTAATCCGGCAGACGGCAGCTATGACCCACAATCCGTACTGATCGCGTATGCGCTGTTGGAAGCGGAGTACGGAGAGCTGACGCAGATCCAGCGAGGCTCGGCGGAATATATTGCCCGCGCAAAAGAACTGACTGAGCAGACCACAGCCTCCATCTACGAACAGGCGGCGGCTTACGGCGTAGTGACCAACCGCCAAGCGCAGGCGGCACAGGCAACTGCAAATGGGCAGCGGGAGCGCCGGTTCAAGCGCGTCGAAGAAAACGGATATCAGGGCGGCGTCAGCTATCTGGAGAGCACGGTGCGCAGGGCGGAGGAAGCCGGCGAAGACGTGACCGCGGCATGGGACAACGCGCTGGACGAATTGGACGCTGCGGGACATCTGGACGCCATGTGCCAGATGTTCGGCGATATATCGAACCTTGCCGTCGAGTGTGGCGGCGACGTGGAAGAGATTGTGCGGCGGCTCTACGAAATGCGCGATGCTGCGCAGTCCATCTCGCTATCCGACATGGCGGAGGAGCTGCGCCGGGAACGCACCGCGAATGCAGCCGAAACGGACAGCTACGACGATCAGGTCGGCGCGCTGTTGAGCGCCTTTGGCGAGGGCGGCACGGAAGGCGTGCTGGCGGCTATGGAAGTATGGAACGGATTCGATGAGTCTCTCCAGCAGTCCATCGCCGAAACCTATCCCTCGCTGGTGATCGCGCTGGACGACGCCAATCAGGCAACGCAGTCGCTGAAGGAGGGCGTCGGCGAACTGGCGGAGGGCGAAGACGCGCTTTCGGATTCCAGCCAGACGGCGGAAAAGAAGATGGCTGCGCTGGGCACAGAACTGAATGCGGCGAAGAAATCTTCTTCCGCGAAGTATTTCAAGAATACTGCCAAGGCCATCGAAGAACTGAAGCACGGCGCGGTCAGCGTCAGCGACGCATTGGGCACTTACAATAAGGAAGCGGAAACTGCCGTCAAAGCCAATGAGGAATATCAGGCGGCGTCAAAAAAGATGGCGGCGGGCACGAAGGTTGCCGCCAGCGAAATCGATACGCTGGCAGAATATCTGGGCAACATCAATCCGCAGATTCTGCTGGCGAACTGGGATCAGGTTGGCCCCATGCTGTCTTCGGCGCTGGCAGAGGGCGAAGACGCTTTCCATCGCCTGAACGAAGCGGCGTTTATCACGATTACTGGTACCTCGGTCGCGGACTTCTCCGCGCTGACCAGCGGGCTGATCAGCGTGCAGAATCTGGCGGCGGACGCCGTCGATGCGCTGATCGCCACCGGACAATGGACGGTGGAAACCATTACGATGCCGCAGGAAGGCGCGCAATGGAATCCGCTTACTGGCATATGGACGCGCACGCGGATCAACACCAACCAGAATGTACTCCGCTATACCGGCAGTAATCCCCTGAAGGGCGGCAGCAGCGGAAAGAAGAGCTCCGGCGGCGGTGGCGGCAAGGGCGGCGGTGGCGGCGGGAGCAGCAGCACCAGCGTATCGCAATCCACGCAGAAGCTGCTGGACAAGATGGACGAGGCGGTAGACGCCGGCGACCATCGCCGCAAGATGGCGCAGCTGGCACAGCAATACCACGAAGTGCTCGGCGAAATTCAGGGCGTGATCCTGTATCTGGGCAAGGAAAAGGAAATCGTACAGGAAAACTCCACGACGCTGACCGGCTATATTGCGGAATTGGAAAACCAGATGGCGGCGCAGAGAGCTATCATGAGCAAAAACAAGGAAGGCTCCAAAAAGTACAAGCAGGCCGCTATCGATCTGGAAGCGCTTCAGAAGCAGCACCAGCAGTATTCCGAAACCCTCTTGCAGAACAAAATTGATCTGGAAGAACTGACTAAGGAGATCAAGGAACAGCAGGACGCGATTCGGGATATGGAAATCGACCTGCGGGATCTGACTCACGACGCTATCCTCGATCGCGAAGCCCTGAATAAGCGGATGCTTGAGGGGCAGATTGACGTTGAGAATGAGCTGATCGACGTAATTACTCGCCGCTACGAGAAGGAACGCGACCAGCTAATCGAGCTGGCAGAGGCCAAGCGGGATGCGCTGAATGAAGAACTGACGGCACTGGACGAGCAGCTGGCGGCGCGCAAAAAGCTCAGCGAGGAAGAGGATAAGGCGAAGGAACTTGCTGAGAAGGAAGCGCAGCTTGCCCGGATCAGCGCCGACCCCACCCGCAAAAAGGAAGAGCTCAAGCTGCGGCAGGAAATTGCCGATCTTCGCGAAGAAATGGCATGGGACATCGCCGAAGACGAGGTGGACGCGCAGAAAAAGGCCATTGAATCGCAGATCGAAAGTCTGGACGATTACATTGAGTACGTCGAGAATTACTATGAGGAGCTGCTCAATAATCCCCGGAAGCTGATTGAAGAGCTGAAGGAGCTGCTGTCCCGATCCGATGCGGAGATCATCGACTGGCTGGTCAAAAATCATGAGGATTACGAGAAGGCGACGGACGCGACCCGCGAAAACATGCGTCTCGGCTGGCAGGAGATGCTGGACGATATGCGCGGGCACACCACCACCTACTGGAAAGAAGTCGAAGAAATCATCGCCAGTGGAGACGACGCCATCATCCAGTTCCTGAAGGACAACTGTCAGGATTATAAGGAAGCTGGTAAACTGCAGGCGGAAGCCTATGTGGACGAATGGAAGAAAAAGCTGGGGGATCTGCGAAACGCCTATAAACAGGTGAGCGGCGATATCAAGGCATACGACTATACACCCACGGCCTCTGCGAAAAACAGCGGTTCTAGCAGTAAAGGCAGTTCCAGCAGCAAAAAGACAACCAAGGTCACCAAGTATCAGGCGACTTATCCGACCATTGGCAGTAAACGCGGCGGAACATTAAAGGGATACGCTTCCCCGGAGGAGGCCGAAAAGGCTGCACGAAGCAAAATCAATTCCATCTGCCGCGAACTGAGCGGCAGCAGCTCCAGCATGATCGGCGAGTGGGCGCGAACCTTCTATTCTAAGATCAAGGTGACGGCCTATGCCAAGGGCGGTTTGAATCAGGCGACCGGGCTTGCATGGCTGGACGGCACAAAGGCCAAACCGGAGCGCGTCTTATCGCCCTATCAGACGGAACTATTTGAAGATTTGCTGAAAACGCTGCACGCTATCCGCACGGTACAAGTTCCGCAGGCGGTTGTTCGCCCCTAGCTTCCCGAAACGGTGCAAAATCAGCCGCTGACCATTGAATCCATCACAGTGAACGTGGAACGGCTGGAAAAAGAAGCGGATTACGACGCCATGGCAGAGCGCGTCGGCGAGAAGATCATGGAACGGGCTATGCGCGGCATGGCTGTCGGCGGGCTCATCTTCCTGCTGCTGAATCACACGGGCTGCGGCTGGGATAAAAAAGCGGAGAGGCTGCGCTTAGCAGAAATAGCGCGCCTCTCCGAGAAGAGTTTTATCTGTTACTACTTGCTTGACCGTAATGTTTCTCAATCACATTCTGGTATGTCCGAAGCTCTTCTTGCGAAAAACCGGAGACGTCGGACCATATGCAGGCTGGGAACAGAAAGTACGCAGAATGAAAGCCACTTCGTGCATCAGGCTTTTCAACATAAAATTGTACGGAACCGTCGCTTTGTTTTTCGGAATGAACGATCTCAGTTTGATCATCCAACGTCAAAAAGGGATACATCATGGGTTTCACTCCCTCTCTTTTCTTCCTGAGAATAGTATAACAGCGAAGGACAGTGTCTAGCAATCGTTTCTGGAGGAAAATTCTGAACAAACTCTCGGAATTAAGGCGAGAATAATTTACGGAATGCACTGCTCGGCGCAGAGCCGCTATTACCATTCGAGCGTGAAATCTCTCGGCGATGAGGCAGATAACTTCAAGCCGCTCAAACAAAGGCAGCATCTCCTTTGCAAGTTGACATCGTAGCCGAATTGGGCTATAATATGACTACAATAGGAGGTGCTGAACATGAATGCGGCGATTTCCATTAGACCTTCAAGAGATTTGCGCAGTAATTATTCGCAGATTTCAGCATTGACACGGCAGAATCCCGTTGCCATTACGGTAAATGGCAAGGAGGATACGGTCGTTATGAGTCATGAGACTTTCGTCAATCAGCAGAACTACATTGCGGAGATGGAAGCCAAGCTCAGCGTATATGCACATCTGGCACAGGCGGCGGATGACGTCAAGCTGGGAAGGGTGCAGGAACTGGATGCGGCCTGTGATGACATTCTGAATGAATTGGATGGGCTGGAGCTATGAGCCATCGCGTCATACTGACCGAGACTGCAAAGCAGGATCTCCGAGAGATTGCATTTTACATTGCCGAGCAATCAAAAGACAAGGAGATCGCCCGGCAATTTGTGAACGAGCTCAGAGAAAAATGCAGCCGCCTTGGGGAATTCCCGCAGGCGGGCGCACTTCCCAAAGACCATGTACTTCGCAGTTTGGAATACCGGTTCATTTCGCATAAGGAATACCTCATTTTCTATTCAGTCGATGAAAAAGAGCAGGCAGTGAATGTTCTTGCCATCTTCAATACAAAAAAGGATTATCTGCGGGTGATGAACCGACTGATTTAAAGAACAAACCAGCGTACCGCGTTCGGCGATACGCTGGTTTTGTGTATCATAGCTTTTACTGAAATGTTTTCCAATAAACCCGGCAACATTTCAATGAAAGAAACGGCTGCAGGTGAAAATTGGGAACGAACATTGGGCTTTATCAGATATATCTGATAAAATCGGAAAGGAGAAAACCATGGACGGATTCAGTTTTCATGGAACGCACTGCTCGGCGCTGGACTGCTACTACCGACCGAGCGCCAAATCTCGCGGCGATGAGATGGAAAGCTATGATATTGCTGACATTCAGACGGACAGCCGGGACGGCGGCTATTATATCGGCGCGCGAGTGCTGCCCCGTGAGTTCGAACTGGACTGCTATTTTGAAGAAATTACGGAAGCACAGCTGGAACAGATCTATCGCTGGCTCAGGCGGGATACGCAGGGCGAATAGATTTTTGACCACAAGCCCTACGCGATCTACGATGCTGTAGTCGGCAAGCGGATTCAGATTACGCTGTACGATCATACGGACAGTGCGGGCGTACTTCGATATTCTGGAACATTTACCGCCAACTTCGTTTGCTACGATCCTTTTGCACGGATGAGGCTGAAAAGCGATGACGGTTCCTGCGACGCGCAGACGCTGGCGAGAACTGGACTTCTGCCTGCGGCAATGACGCCTACACCGCCCAGCGCGAGCAGCACGAGCTTTCTGCTCTATAATCCGGGAACGGAGCGAGCGCATACGGTATTTCGAATTGCCGGAAACGTGGGTGACGGAATGCTGATCCGCAATCTCACCACCGGTCAGCGGTGCAAAATCGTGAATCTGACGGATGAAAGCCTCCTGCCCGGCGCGCATCTGGATCTAGACAGCAAGATGGGTCAGACGCGCATTGTGCTGGGCGACAGCCGTGAACTGGCCTTTGCCATGCACGACGAGGGATATATTGAGCTTGCGCCCTGTACTCCATTTGAAAGAAGCATTGCGATCAGCCACACGGAGGATAGCAATATCGTCACGTCGGAAGGACTATTCCTGCCGCACATGGAGGGGCAATTTCTGTACCTGGACGGCTGGAAGAAGCTTCGCCAGATCACGGATGCTCATTCGGCGATTCTATCCGACAAGGCGGCGAGCAGCGGTACGACTGCCGTGCCCATTGTGACGATGAATGAAATCGAGATCAGCGGAGAAAATCTGGCGCTGACAATGCTGGAAGTGGACTATACCCCGCGCGTGCGGTGAAGGGAGTGAAGCGTGTGCCGGTGAGAATGACGATCTGCGATATGAACCGCAATAAGGTCTGCGAGCTGTACGATTCCGAGCTTCAGCATGAGGGGCAGGCATACGACGTGACGCTGACCACAGAAATCTCCGGCTGGAAGGAATAGAGCTTTACACTGCCGCAGACGGTGAACGGCGGGCGCAATTTCCGCTGGAACTACATTCGGAGCGGTTATCTCATCTGCCTGACGCGGGATGGAAAGGATGACTGGTTCCTGCTCAGTGCGCCGAAGCGATCGCACAAGGGGCTGAGCGTGACGGCGGTGATCACCTGCCAGCACATCTGCGCGCAGCTCAACAAAAAGAATCTCTATCTCACCTTCGATGATGAGAACGGGATCGGTACGGCAGAATACCTGCTCCGGCAGGTTTTGGAAAACACCGGATGGCAGCTGGGCTACTGCGAAACCTTCTATGAGCAGGACGGAAAAACCGAAAAGGTTCGGTCTCTTTCTTCTGACGGCAAACGCGGCGCATATCTGCTGATTTCGGACATCTGCGCGCTATTCGACGCGCGGCCGGTATTCGACGGCGACAGCCGCACCGTCAGTATCTATTCCCTGAATCGCCATGAAGACCTGCTGGAACTGAACTTCGGCAAGAACCTGAACGGCATCGACCGCAAGGAGGACGCTGAAAACATTGTGACGCGCCTCTATGTAGAAGGTGATTATGGTGACGACGGCTATGTGGGTATCGAGGACGTCAATCCTACGGGACTTCCGTTTCTGTTGGATTTTTCCTATTTCCGGGAGCTGGGCGTTTTCACTGCCGAGCACGAGCAGACACTGGACGATTATCTGCGGGATATTCAGGCGGCCAAAGCGGGAAGCAGCGATTATTCCAAAGAACTGATTCAGATGGATAATCAGCTGAACGAGCTATGGGGACAAATCGATTATGTGCTGTATGTGCTGGATCAGGGTGCAATTACGAAGACAATCTGCGGCGGCGCTGCGACGGAAGAGCAGACGCCCATCACGGCGACCGACGTGCTGACCTTACTGATGCAGGACGGCACGCACCATGCGCAGACGGGAAACGCCTTCCCCAGCAATGCGGAATATGCGATCAAGTTCATCAAGAAGGCCAGCGGCAGAATCGGCGGCAAGGAAGTCGCCATTGAGGCCAAGGAGAGCAGCATTGCGAGCCTGCGAAAGCAGCTGGACAAAACGACGGATGAAACCAAGCGGCAGGGCTTGCAGGAGCAAATCACCACGTTGGAGCTGGGCATTCAGAGCATTTATCAGGATGACGGCGGCGAAGAAGGGCTCTATACGCTGATGCGAAAAGCCGTACAGCTGGTGCTTCAGCGGACGGAAATCGAGAAGAGCTACCTTTCCTCCATGGACAGCCAGCAGGAAATCGAAAAACGCTTTGCCGAAGCTATGGGCGATATGCTGATCGACGGCTACTGGAGCAATACCGCCTACGCGCCCGGGCAGGAGGAGTTGCTGTACTACGAGGCACTGGGCGTGATGGAGCGACTGGCGAAGCCAACGGTGACCTATACGGTGGACGTCCAAAACCTTTCCGGCGTCAGCGGCTACGAACAGGAGCGTTTCTCGCTGGACACGGCGCTGCGCATCTGGGATGGGGCGCTGGAATAGAACGACTACGCTTACATCACCAAGCTGGTCGAAAACCTGGACGCGCCTGAAAAGGACAGCATCACCATCAGCAACGATCTGACCAGCATCGGCGGCGTATCGCTGGACAGCATTATCAGCCGGATCACCGGCATTGCGGAAATCGTTCACAAGAGCAAATCGCTGTACGATCGAAGCAAGGCCATTTCCGAGGACGGCTCCATTCCCGCCAAACGGCTGGAGGGCATGATCGACGTATTGAAAACCCGGCTCTCTTCCTCCGTTTCCAACTGGTACACTGACGATCAGGGCAATCTGATTTTGGAATCCGTCAACGGCAAAAGCGCCATGCAGCTGTGCGGCGAGGGCTTCATGATCGCAAGCGCAAGGACGGATGACGGCAAATGGGACTGGCGCACGTTCGGCACAGGCGAAGGCTTTACCGCCGACCTGATTATCGCCGGTTTTCTTTCCGCCGACCGAATTCAGGCGGGGACGATTACGGCGAACAAACTGGCGTCGGACGTTGGGCAATCGCTGGATCTGTCCAGCAACACATCAATTCGGATGACGGTTCAAAGTGCTGTGAAGAAAGAAATTGAGGAACAGATCGGCTACCGGGTGGAAATCAGCACAGACGCCGGCGAGGTGCTTTCGGATTATGTGAAGAAGACGACACTGCGCGCCCGCGTTTATCGGGGCAGCAAGGAAGTTACGAACGACATTGCCGCCAGCCGGTTCCATTGGAAGCGCACCAGTGCAGACGCTACGGCAGACACCCTCTGGAATTCCGCCCATGTGGGCGTAAAGCAATTCCAGCTGACGAACGCCGACGTGTTCTTCAGTGCAACCTACACCTGCGAAATTTCGGACGAATAAAGCCACTTGCGAAAGCCGATAATTAGCAGTATAATAGCAATAGAATAGCAGATAGAAAGCAGGTTGTGCGCAATGGAATCGTTGATCACTCAGTTTATGGAACGCTATCTTCCCCGGCAGGAAATCATCCACCGTTTGCCGGTCAGCGTTTCCATTCAGCAATTCTGGCCGGAGCTTGAACAGGAACGGCGCAAGCGCAGTCAGGAGCTGCCGCTGCTGGATCAGAATGGAAAGCCTTTCTGGTTTGTTCTGACCGGCAGCATCGAAAAGCAGTGCGACGCCATTGCAGAGCTGGCTCGCCGGGATATTGCTTTTACCGGGCCCGAATTTGATGCACTGTTTCAGGACGCTGTTGTGGATGAAGCAGTCTATTCCAGTGTGATTGAGGGCGCGTTTACCAGCCGGGAGCAGGCGGTCGATTTCATTCGCCAGAATAAGCAGCCGCGCAATAAATCCGAGCAGATGGTGAAGAACAACTACGATGCGCTGACCTATGTGCTGGAGCATCTGGAGGATGAGATCAGCGAAGAGACTATTCTGCAGATCGCCCAAATCGTAACCCGCAGCGCTGCGGAGGTTCAGGTGAACGGTTATCGGGACGGCGCAGTATATGTCACCGGACGAGAAGGCGTTGTCTACACGCCGCCGCAGGCGGATGCGGTGCCGGAAATGATGCGCTCACTGGTAGAATTCGTTCAGAAAAGCGAACTTCATCCTCTGCTGAAAGCCTGCATTGCGCATTTCTATTTTGTCTATGTGCATCCCTTCGGAGACGGAAACGGACGCACCGCCCGCGCGCTCAGCTATATGATGCTTCTGCAGGCCGGCTATGATTTCTTCCGTTATTTCTCCATTTCAGGGATCGTGGCAGAAGAACGCGGCAAATACTACCGCTCCATGCGCAATGTGGAAGATTCGGACGGAGATATGACATACTTCATCGATGTGTACAGCGGCATGCTGGCGCGTACCGTTGAGCAAATGGAGCATCATCTGAAATATCATGTGCTTGCAGGGCAAAAGCTAAAAGAGCTCGAACAGAACGGCACGCTGAACGAACGTCAGCTGAAAGGCGCAAAATGGCTGCTGGAAAGCAGCGATTCCAGCGTTACAGTGGAAACCTGGCGAAAGAAATACAGAGTCGTAACAGAAACGGCACGCCGGGATCTACTTGCGCTCTGCGATGCAGGGTTGCTGGTTCGGGAGTTGGACGGACGAAAAGCCGTATTCCGTGTTTTGCGGGAACTGTAAATCAAATAGCACATTGAAAGGCGGGCGCGAAAGCGTTCGCCTTTTGAATTGAAGGAGGTATCACCATGGCGATCATCGCAACCGGCTCCAAGACAATCATTGATCTTTCGGACGGCAAATCGTAGTCCGCCTATCTGGGCGTGAATCAGCCCCGCACGCAGATCTACGATGTAAACACAGGAAACTATGCGCCCGACTGGACGAGCGCGGCAGGCAAACTCATCATTACGCCCGTGGTTTACGCCAACCAGACGGCGATTGCGTTGACGGACAGCGCGGTCGCGATAACATGGAAGCGCCGGGTGGGTTCGTCTGCCGAAACAGCGCTGACTTCGGGCGAAACCGTAAGCGGCAACGTGCTGACGATCAGTGCCAACAAACTGGCGGGCGTGAGCAGCGGACTGCTGACCTATATTGCCTACATCTCCTATCTGGATCCTGACAACGGGCTGACCACCAACGCCACGGCGGACATTTCATTCGCCCTGGTCAAAACGGGTGAAAATGCAAAATCCGCATGGATCAGCGGCGCGCAGGTATTCAAATACGACGCGGACGGCGCAGTATCGCCCGCGCAGATTACGCTGACGGCCAACGTGCAGAACGTCGTGCTGAGCAAATGGCAGTACAAGAACGGCTCTGATGTGTGGCAGGATTATCCCACGACCGGCGATAACGCGACGATCACCGGCACTTCGCTGATCGTCAAGCCCACGCACGGCATCTGGGTCGGCGACTGTGCGACGCTGCGCATTGTGACTAACGATGCAAATATCAGCGACGTCATCAGCATCTACAAGGTATCCGACGGCGCGACCGGCGGTGCAGGTGCGGATGGCCAACCTGCCTCCATCGCTTTCCTGAGCAATGAAAACATCACCTTTACCGCCAATGCCTCCGGTCAGGCGAACGCTTCCTCCGTTATTTGCAATGTAGTGGCTTACAGCGGTACGAAGAAGGTCACGCCCTCTGTGGGCGAGATCAGCGGTATGCCCACAGGCATGACAGTAACCAGAGGCAGCGCCTCCGCAAACGAAATCCCGCTGACCATTGCAGTCGCGGCGAATGCCACGCTGGGCGGCACGGCGCAGCAATCCGGGCGCTTGGCTGTTCCGATTACATCACCCGTTTCCACGACGCTCTACATCAACTGGTCAAAGGTCAATTCCGGTGCGGACGGCGCAGCGGGTGCGAATGCCATTGTCTTCTCTCTGTACGCGCCTCAGGGGACGGTGTTCATGAACGGCAGCGGCACGCTGCTTTTGCAAACCTCCGCCTATGACGGTTCTTCGCCAATCACCTCGGGCGCGGCCTATGAATGGGCCAAATACAGCGGCGGCAGCTGGCAGACGATCTCAGGCGAAGCGGCGTCTTCCCTATCTGTTGATGGTGCGGACGTAGCCGGGCAGGCCAGCTATCGCTGCCGGATGACTTACAATGGGAAGAACTATCAGGACGTCATCAGTCTGATCGACAAGACGGACAATTATCAGGCGGACATCGACAGCACAGCGGGCGATGTGTTCAAAAACGGAATCGGCTCTACCTTTCTGATTTGCCGCCTTTGGCAGAACGGCAAAGAAGTGGATGCATTGAAGTCTACTACCTATTCCGTATCCGCACCGTCCGCGCCTTCTACCGGCACCTTTTACTATAAAGCAGCAGCCAACAGTCATGCCACAACGCTGATGCGCTATTCCGGCAACGTGTGGACAGATGTTTCCAGCAATGCGGAATATGGGCATACGAAGAAGTACACCTGGTATCGCCGGGATAAGAACGGCGAGCCTCTGGATAATGGCGCAGCCTTTGCTACCGGCAAGGTCATTTCTATCAGCGGCGACGACGTAGACGTCAAGACGGTGTTCGTGTGTGAGGTGGAATGATGATTGCGCAGGCGCAGATTACGATTTCGGATCTGAATGATCCCATTCAACAGGGAGAAGCTCCGGCTTCTCCCGTGCCGGGGATGCTGTGGCTGGACACATCCACTATTCCTAATCTCCTCAAGCGCTGGGATGGCACGAATTGGGTGGAGTGTAGCGCGGACGTGGATTTATCCGAGTATTACACAAAATCCGAAACCAACACGCTTTTCGAGCAGACCAATAACGCTATTGCCCTGAAAGCCGACAGCGCCACGGTCTCTTCGCTGGGTGAACGTTTGGATGCGGCAGAACAGAAGGTTACTCCAGAAGCCATCGCCTCAGCAGTGACTTCGTCTGCCATGTATGCCTATGAAAAATACGCTGGCCGCAATTACTGCCTGAATTCGAGCAATGTTCACACCTTTGTTGATAACAAATACCGGTATGACAACGGTGAAACATCGAATTACACCGGATGGCGGCTCAGCGTGGCAAACGATCTGTTTGCGCACAGCAATGACGCATCTAATATCCGCATCTCATTTGATATCAAACGCACCAATATCGACGCCTCTTCAGCTTCTACAGCCAATGTCTATTCAGGCGTCTGGATAAATTATCGCTATATAGACGCCAACAGCAACTCCATGACTGCCGGACGCGGCTGGTATCTTCGTACAACAGATACCAGCTTTGCCGCAACAGATGAAGACTGGATAAGGCTGAAATTGGGACCATTAAACCTATCCAGTTTCAATCCCACAAGCATTGCAAATTTCACCATAGGAACCAGCGGCGCCAACGGTACAACCGGCTCAGTGCAATTCCGGAATATCAAGCTTGAAGTGCTGGACAACTGGACAGATTGGAGCGCTGCGCCGGAGGATATCTATGGATTGGCCAATCGCGTCTCCAACGCAGAATCGAGAATCACCCAGAATGCCAACAGCATTGCTCTCAAAGTCAGTACCTCAACGTATGACTCTGAAAAAATCTATCGAGGTATTACCGCCCCCAGTAGTCCATTGTATATAAACATGTTATGGTTGGATACATCCGTTACTCCCAATCTACTTAAACGCTATGATGGAAGCACTTGGATTGCTGCAGGCGCCCAGGAAGTAAAGTCTTCTGGCGTCTACATCGGAAATAATAATGTTTCGATTACAACAGAAAACTTCCTGCTTCAGCTGCTTGATCCCGCCAATAACGAAAACGTGCTGATGGAAATGAGTGCTAATGGCAACGTAGGTTTTAACCAGCTATATGCAGGTGAAGTAATCTCAGGTTCCGTAGCCGCAGCTTACGATGGGCCGACCGTGTTATATGTAAACACAAGCTTTTCCGGTACCAGCGATACCTTTTTCCGCTCTCTGGGAGATGCTGTAAAAGCAGTCAATAATCGATTTCTGCGGCAAGATGTTATCATCTATTTGCCAAGTGACCCAAATGGGCTATATGAACCGGCAGGTACTCAGATTCAGGGCATTACCGGGCCCGGAAAACTAACGATCTATGGGTATACCAGCTGCCGCTTAAACAGCTATATTTCAGTATCTGGCTGTTCAGCATGTATCTGCTTTCAGAATGTTTTTCTACGTGAAATTCGTACGCTCAATGGTTCAAACCGAAATCCCTATCTGATAGAATTACAGATGAATCATTACGTAGAACTTAACAACTGCATTCTGGATGCGAACAATGTAACCTACGATTCCGTATACTGCAAAACCACCCATACTTACCTTTATAACTGCGGTTTGTATAACGCTTTGCAGGGACTGGAAGTCTACATGGGATGGGCATTTGTGCAGCTTTGCAAGGGTTCATGCTCTTGGTCTATGATCTCTTATGCTGGGTACATTATTTGCAGCGGCACCGTTCCCGGAGGTTCCCGAGGTACAGGAAACAATGGGCAGCTGTATGACGCCGGCGTTTCTGTAGACTATGGTTCATCCATTTCTGTAACCACTCCGGATGATACAGCCTTGCTTTATGCCACCACTACCCGTTCTTATCAAGGTGGCTGGCGCAGCGACACCCAGGACGTCATTCAGGGCGTCTACTCTGATAGCGGCTACAACTCATCACTCTCTTGGAACTACGGTTGTATGTGGTTTGAAAAACTACAGTATCTTTTATCCGGCACAACGATCAAGTCGGCAACACTTACACTATCTCGTAAGGCCGGCAGCGGCTCCGGCAGCACGAAAACACTATATCTATGCGCTATTACCAACACATCTTCCAGCGGCTATCCCACTATCGCAGTGAACTATGGTGCGATTGGCAGCATTGGGCGTGGGGAAACAGCAACTTTTTCCATTCCAGTAGCTGCGGTGCAGGGACTGGCCAGCGGCCTCTATGGCGGGCTATGTCTGTATGAAAGCCCCTATAACTTCGGTCTCTCCAGCTATTCTAAGTGCTATATGCGCATGAGCGGCGCAGACGCTAATCAACAGCCCTATCTGCAAGTAGTTTATAGCGGCGGCGATGCTGTCGGCTAAGAAGGAGGTTAAAAATTGCAAATCATTATTCCCCTATAGGAGCGAGTGCGTACAGTCATTCGCTCCTCTTTTGTTGTAGCCAAAAGGCTCACGGAAAACCAGTATGCCTTGTCTGGTGACAATTTTCAAATGACAAGCGTAACAGCCGATCAGGTGCTCATCTTGCCGGATACCGTAGAAGTATCCGAGGGGCAAACGGTCACAGCCGAAATGAGAATGCAGGCACTGCCATTCGAGGGCTTTATTTCCATCAACGCAGAGGAAGCCCTACCCAATCTGCTGGGCCTACTGCTGCGTTCTGCCGTAGCAGACGGCAGGTTTACAGACGAAGAGCTTCTTTCAGTACAACCTGCATTAGAAGGGCGCGTCTGGCGTACAGGCCTTCCCGTACAAATCGGGGACGTGTATTCACATGCCGGTTTTCTTTGGTGCTGCATTTAGGCGCACACAACACAAGCCGGTTGGGAACCAGACAAAGTGCCCACGCTATGGCGCAAGGTAGAAATCATCCATGAAGATAAAAAGCGTATCTGGCAAGCAGATGTGGATTACATTTTGAATGACATCGTTTTCTATCCTGATGAAAACGGCACAGCATATGTCTGCATTACAGCACACACGTCAAAAAGCAATTGGGAGCCGCCCAATACGCCGGCGCTGTGGGCAAAGAAGGAGAACTGATAAGAAGAATGGAGGCGGTTGCATTGAACTGGCAATCCATATTAGACACGTTTACGAAATACTGGGTGCAGCAGCTTTGTGCCCTGATCCTTTGCCTGATCACCTGGTAGTACCACAAGCGGTTCAAGCAGTATGTACAGGATCAAAAATCGCTGAAGCTGGCGATGATGGCACTGCTGCGCGACAGATTTTACCAGGAGTACAAGCGGCATATCCGCAACGGCTTCTATCCCATTCGTGATCGAGAGGTCATGCGGGATATCTACGAACAATATCATGCCCTGGGCGGAAACGGCGTCATTACCCATCTGAAAGAAGAACTGGATGAACTTCCAACTTATCCGCCCGGTCAACAGTGAGAGAAGCGGCACGCAATCCTTACAAGGATTGCGTGCCGCTTTTCTTGTTATTTGGGCTGAACGTACTCTCTTTGTGGGCTGTCCAATTCGTCACGGAGCCATTCCATATACTCAACGAAGCGTTTGCATGGGCAGCCGGTCTGACAGTTTCGGATTTTTTCGCAGGATTCGTTACAAATGTCATGCTCTAATTCTGCCAAAAAAGCTTCCGCGCTTTTGAAGATACGCATTCTATTTCCCGCAACCACCCATGTGTATGAAAGAGAATCTCGAAAAAGCCGTATCTTCTCTTTTTGATACTGCAGCACAGGTTCATCAGGAAGGGTCTTTGGGGCCATATGATACCCCGCAAGAGCCTGATCCACACTGATATCCATTTCACAAAAAAGTCTCAGAATGGCTTCCGCCGTACGAACACTGGCTGCACCAGCATGCAGCCGTTTCTCTGTTCGATTAAAATCCGTCCTCCGAATCTTTAACTTTCTTGCGCACTCGCTTCTGTTTCCCGAAAAGACAACCTTCAGCGTATAATCAAACAGATATGCTGTGATCGTCATCATTCGCACCTCCAAGCCTTGGTATTTTGCGAACACATTTTAGCAAATTCCCTTTTTTCTGCCTATTTCGCAAATCGTTTTGCGAATGCGCAAAACACATTTGCGAAATGTTGCATTCGGCTGGAATGTGCTATGCTTTAGAAAACGAACAAGAAAGCGGGATGAAGCATGATAGAAGCAACCTTTACGCTTGCACAAAAGGCCGCGTTACGGATCAAACCAGTTCACAGCATTAAGCCCTCTTCTTTTGGGCTATTGGAGTTTTTGCAGGGGATCATCTATGACCATATCTGCAAGGAATACGCGCTTGAAGTAAGCTGGGAAGATTTTTCTACTTATCATCAAGCAGCAACACAGGATCAAACAAAACGAATCCAAACGGCTACCCTTTTTGATGAAATAAACCGGCAGCCTCGGCAATGGGCAATGAAGCTGACTTATCGAGATTCTTTTATTCGCCGTCGCAAATGGCAGCTGCATATTGGCATAGATCTGCAAGATGAAGCAACTGCCATGGTCTACTATTTGCTGATGTACTGCGATCATATGGCCGGCTCATTCTCAACACTCAAGTCGCCAATTATTGCCCCCTCTTCACTCTTGTCAGCACTCAATCACAATCCGAGAATTTTGTGCTGCAGCGGTTCATTCCAATTGCCGCCTGAAGCCGTTGCCATCAATGAGCATAATCTTCAGGAAGTATTGTCTATTATGTGCGATTCTGCCCGTGAGCTTCCGGTTATCTTAATTACCTGTCCTGATCTCATCAGTCCCGCTGCGGCAGAGCAGATGTTGTTGGGCAATGCCATCGTTTGCTGGCTGGATGATATAAATCTTCTGGACGCTATAAATAAAGAGATCTCTCCACAGGTATACGTGGAATGGGATTCTGTTCAGATCTTACTTCCGCAGATGGCCGAGCAATCGCAACACCTTTGCTTCAGTGTTGCAGAAATCTCACGTCTTGGCAGTAACAAAATCCTGTCGCTGCTCCGTCAGGCTTACTGCGAGAGCTTACGCGGGGACGACCGCCGTTCTTTTGTTACCGTAGATGATATCTTCCGGCAGCGGGATAGACAATTGGCACGCAGGCTGCAGACTCGTTTGACCGACACAGTTGCCGAATGTAACCGTCTGCGTTCGGATACTGATACGCTGAGGGCAGAAAACAATCAACTTCACCAGCAAAACAAAGAATTGTCCGTCAAAGCTCATAATCAAGAGATTTCAAGCTATGAAGCACTTTTAAGCGAAGCAATGGGACAATATGATCGCTTGCGTGATGGCATCTTAGCCTTGACCCAACGGTTATATGGTTCTCTCGGACAAGACTTTGTTCCTGAAAACAAAGGCGAAGCATGCCTTTGCGATCTGGAACACGCGATATTTGTTAATATGAACACAAAACAGACAAGAAAATGAACTGTTTATTTCTTTAATCTACTGCACGAAGGAGGCGATCTATGCTAAGCTCATTTTGAAGGCAGTATGCCAGGAGCCGTTCAAAAACAGTAAAATCAATCCGTGCGCTATCCCGTGAAAGGGCCTGTTTAATATCCTCAACAGTACACTCCAGCGTATTCGCCATCATGATATAATCGGAACAAAAGTAGTCATCCAATGCTGCACGAAAGAAGCGGCGCATAATTCCGGAAGGCGGGTTTGCCATAAACGGTCACCTCTGCTTTTTCTTTATTGTACGATGCATTTAGAAAAAGCATAAGATGCAAGGTTGTTCGCTTCTGAAACAAGATGGTGCCAATTATCCTCTACACTTAATACAAATTTGTATAAGGATAGTAGCAACACAAAAAAGAGAAATCGTGCTACTCTAAACACCATGGCCCCACTTTTGAAAGCACCGAATCGCTATTCTCAAAACCATGTGATCGCATTATAACACAAAAGAGGTGCTACTTCACAATAACAATTGAAAAGCAAAAGGAAGATCCCCAAAAGGCCTAACCGCACCTTCTTATTCTCTAATATGTTTCCCATTAGGCAATCAGCAGCACTTGGATTAATATCCCTGTTTAAAATGCCAATCCACTGCAAATACTCGCCATATGCTCCACGCGCATAACACGATGTTTCATTTTATTCTATAATAATTGTTATCAGTTAACAACGATCAGAGGTGTGTTATGCGTCAGAACCGTTCTCTTGGCACTCGAAACGTCATTGGTCATAACATCACCCGTATCCGTCAGGCACAAAAGATTAGTCAAGCTGAATTATTACTCCGGCTTCAGTTGCAAGGCGTTGATCTGAGTCAAACCAAGCTTTCACGTATAGAGGGCCAACGCGTGGTAGTAACGGATCGCGACTTCATTGCATTAGCAGAAGCATTAAACGTAACGTTAGATGAGCTCACGCGGACTGATTCTTAACCCATTTGCTAACAGATGCAAAACATAGGAGCGAAAGGGAAATGCATATGAACGAATCAAAAGAGGCGTTCCTAGAAGATATCTATTGCCGCTATGCTCATAAACTGGAAAACATATGTCTACAGTATACCAGCTATCGGCCAGAGTATCGGGATATCGTAGATGACAGCATACAGAAAACTTTTGAAACAGCCACCCGACAGTATAAGGAACTGCAGCATAGTCCTTATCTGGAAGGGTGGCTTTGCAAAACCTGTATGAATCGCCTGAGAACAGAGCTACAAACATATCGACGGCGGAAAAAACGTCAGATTTCTTTCGAGGCCATTGAAAACTTCCAGTTGTCTTCAGACCAGCTTCAACAGGCTGTAGATGATGCTATAAATCGTATCAACAATCGCGACTTAATCCAGCGGATCTTTTCAGCGCTAAATAAGCGTGAACACGATATTGCTTTTCGATATTTTATCCAAGGTGAATCGGTCTCTGAAATTGCACAACTTAATCACGTTAGCATCGGCGCAGTTAAAGCCGTCATCGCCCGATTTCGCGCTAAGGCCAGAAAAATTGCTAACGAGAATTTTTACTTATTCATTATTTATTCCGTATCTTTTTCAACTCTTATGCGCTTAAAAAAGTGAGGAGGGGAGAAAAATGCATGATAGCTCCATGGCACACAGCCAAATTCAAAATGAGGCTATCCATCGCTCTATTCGCGAAGGCAAAACAACCGTACAAGAGTTGCATGCCGTCTTACTTGAGGAAATAACTCAAGAACTTAATCAGCCTATAAAGGAGGTAGATATAGCCTATATAAATGCATGCGAGGTTTTTCTGGACGAAATCAATCGGAATCGGTCAGCATCTGTCTCCACGCATTACGAACACAACCTACAAGCTATTCATCGAAAGATCCGGCCATTTTCTATTATGCAAAATGGCCGAAGGCGTTTGGTAACAGCTCTATGTCTTGTCTTGGTTATTCTAACTACCAGCCTCTTAACTCCTGGTTTTAGAATTATTTCACACCAGACCGAAGATGAAGGGCAGTATATCATGCAGGGAATTGAAACTCCCGCTGGCTTTGTGAGTATTGCAGAAGCAGGTCCTGCCATAGATCGAATTGGTACGTATACCGTAACAGAATGGCAAGCCGTTGTTCAACTGATGGGGGGAACACCTGTTGTACCTCAGTGGATGCCAACCGGCTGGTCTATTCTGGATTACAACATCACTCTGACTTCTACCTCATCCAGCTTGGTCATTGCATATTGTGGCGAGCGCACAACCGAACGCATAGTTTTCCAATCCACCACCTACTTCGATCCAACCGTACTACATCGCTATGTTGAACAAAATGGAACTGGAACCATGTCAACATTGGCAAATGGGACAAGTATCTACATTGCCAGTAATACCAGTCGCCTTTCTGCTGTTTGGAATGATGCGTCTTCCATTTTCATGTTGTCAGGTGATATAGACCAAGCAGAACTCATTCACATTATTACTTCAGTTGAATAACGAAAAGGAGAGTTATCTATGATGAAACGCACCCTGATTCTGTTTATAACCATATGCCTTATGTGTGCTTCTTGCATTCCTGCATTTGCTGCAGTTAAAGATGACGCATCGATTCAAGCCGATGCCATTATTGCAACAGCAAATGTCAGTCTCAACAACTCAGCTGTTGCTACGCTTAGCGTGACGGTCTATGAAAAAGCATCAGCCATTCGTGTATCAAGCTGCAAGTTGCAAAGAAAAGAGGGAAAAGTCTGGGTTGATAAAGGTGATCTTCCCGTTCCGAGTGATGTAGCCCAGGGCATGTATATCTATGCCGCTACTATTGATTACTCTAGCTATTGCAAAAATGGCACTTACCGTATCATTGCTACTTTTGATATTGATGGCTATACCAAAGCGTATGCCTCTAACGCTGCATCCTACTAATTTCAAAATTCCGGGGCTGTCATGGTAACCAATCTGCCATGGCAGCCCCAGTTTGTCGCAATATACACGTTGGCTAAACAGAAAGCATAAAAAATATCCCTGCACAACAAGCTTGGCCGCTGCCATCCCGAAAGGGATGATGTTCTGCAAGGATGATTTTATTATAGCACAGTTTCTCCAGCGTGTAAAGCACTATCCTGTCTTTATACAAAAGGAGAAAGCCACATATGGAAGAATTCGTTCGAAAAATTCTGAGTCATTATCCAGCCTTCACAGCAGAAAAGAAAATGTATGAGCATTGGCTTGCCATACGTGAAAACCCTGAAGCCCGTGAAGCACTTATCGTAGTAGATATGAAAGTCGCAATGATACAAAGCTGGTTCAATCTTCTTAATGCAGATGAGCGTTTTGTTATTGAAAAGCATCTGATTGAAGAACTGGAATGGCCCCGCGTTTCCTTCTCTTTTACTGAGCTCTGGAAGGGTGAGTTTAGCCGTACAGAGCGCACATTGGTTGCCTATCAGGCAAGCGGTCTAAACAAAATTGTCCGCTTCTGTGAAGATCATCGCAGCATTGTCATGGCACTCTTTGCAGACCTCTGGGATGAAAAATTTCTCCAGCAATAAATCCTGCACCGCGGCCGTCCGAAAGGGCGGTCGTTTTACTTTATGAAAGCGTTGCTTAAAATTTGCCAGGAATCTGCAAGAACTCTTCAATTTTCAAAATGCTTTTTTTGCTCTACCATATAAGTGTCCCAAGGGGAAAGCCCCGTAGGACAAAACGAAGAGAGAGGGTGATTCCATTGATGGTCTTCCGGCATGCATGAAGTGCAGACAAGCTTGGCCGCTGCTATCCCAAAGGGGATGGTTGTTCTGCAAGGCTTCATGGCATGCAACAGCGCTGAGCGCTTTCATTAGGTTCATATTCCCCACTAACTGCTACTACCCCAACAAAAAAAGAAGGGCAGCACGCAGATGTGTTTCGTGCGCCCAAAATCGAAAGGAGAATTTCAACATGAAGAAGTCTTTCATTAAGCGCCTTGTTGCGCTGGCTCTGGTTATCGTTTCTGTTTTCTCTGTTTCCGCAGTCGCTTTTGCCGCAGCTAGTTTCTCTGGCAAGGTTGACACCAGCCACGGTGCTACTCCCGGTGGTTCTGTGAATTACTACTCCGGCTACAACTCTACTGCTTCCAATAGCGGTCTTGCGAGGAAGGGCTCTCTGTCTAACGGTACCAACATCACTGTTACCGACGTCAATGCGCACTGGTATAGCTTCCAGAAGAATGGCACCACTTACTATGTGATGCGCCAGTATGTGAATGTCAATGGCCGTGAAGAGGAAATTCGCTACGGTACGACTGAACTTAATCTGGGTTCTTCCGGTCGCTATGTAACTACTCTTCAGAAGGATCTGAAGGCTCTTGGCTATGATCCCGATCGAGATTTTGACAAACCATCTCCACCTGAGGGCGTGTCGTCGCGTGGAACACATCATCAAACGGGACACGACAGCGATGGCACATCAGCCGGTTCAGAATCACCGGAACAAGATATTAACGAAAATAAGGACAAGGTGGCTACCAAACCA
>ERZ780207.927-NODE-927-length-28001-cov-4.758570_pt1 | contig 28001 bp, 23 predicted proteins | sample MGYA00510977_ERZ780207 | MGnify/ENA primary metagenome ERZ780207 (study PRJEB29588, sample SAMEA2151383) | human gut metagenome | biome: human gut; feature: human-associated habitat; material: faeces | place: Denmark | collected 2008/2010 ...
ACCGCTAACCAAATGGTGAATTTCGTCTACATGATGGACAATTTCAGAGAAGCGGCGGTGTCACTTAAACCGTCAGAGCTTATCGAGCTTGTCGCGGAAGAGTCGGGATATAACAAAATGCTCAGTGAAATGACCGACCTCACCGAACGCGATAACCGCATGAACAACGTCGGAGAGCTTGTTTCAGCCGCGCGTATCTATGAGGAAGGAACGGAAACACCGTCTCTTGTGGAATTCCTTGAGGATGTCGCGCTTGAAGGGAGTGCCATCAACGATATTGTAAGTGTCCTGGGCGGTATGCCACATGGAGAAACCGTCGTGGTGACGGGTGGTGAAGGTGATATACTTGGCACCCGCCTCACGGAACGTGCGCACCCACTCGTCGGCATTGAAGCGAGACGGATAGAAACCGTCGGCCAAATGCGGATACTCCTGATAGTTGATACTCTTGTTGTTCATCACCCACTCGCCGTCGCCGAGCATGGAGTAGATACCCCAGTGGATGAAAATACCAAACTTGAAGTCCTGGAATTCCTTTTGGCTCTGCTTGACCTGCTCCGAAGGCTGATACTGCGCCATCGTCGTCATGCTCACGAGCAACGCCAAAATCGAAAAGATAGTCTTCTTCATCGTGTTGATTGCTTTGAAAGTTTTTATTTACGAATTGTCTTTAGTATTGTTATTTCAGGTGGTAAAGTTACGATAATAATCCCGAATGGACAAAATTCACACGGTATTTCTTCCCGCTTCGGCCAAAAAGCCGTATTTTTGCAGTTGCTGAAACCATCATTTACAAAATATGAGATACACAACGAACTATTGCCGGCGAGTTATAACTCTTCTGGCAATGTTTCTTCCGCTGACCTCTCATGCACAAATATCACTTGTCGAGCGAGGCAAGCCAGCGGCACAAATCATACTGACGGACACGACCCATGCTGCTCGCCGGGCTGCCGAGGTGATGAACTATTTCGTCGAGAAACTGACTGGGACAATGCTGCCCGTAGGACTTCGGGCAGAGAAAAAGCCCAGACAGATCGTCTTCATCGGCGGCAAGACGGACCAGGCGGGTGAGGACGGATTTCAAATCAGTTGCCACAACGGCACCATGCGCATCCTGTCAGGAGACGACAAGGGGGCTATCCTCGGAGTGGCGCACCTGCTGGAACGCTATTGTGGCATCAACTACCTGGGAAGGGACGCCTGGACAGTGAACCATGTACAAGGCTACAAGGTCCAGAAGGTGAGCGAGCTACAGTTGCCCGCCATCGAATGGGCGGAGACTCCGGCCTTCCGCTACAGACAGTCGGTAAGCTATAGCGAGCGCGACCCGCTGTTTGTCGATTGGTATGGAATGGAACGTCCCAACCAGATGTTCATGGACAACCTGTGGGTACACACTTTCGACAAGATTCTCCCAAGCCGCGTCTATGGGAAGGCGCATCCGGAATGGTATGCCCTCATCAATGGCAGACGCCAGCCAGGATCTCACAGCCAGTGGTGTCTGACCAATGAGCAACTGTTTGTGCAGGTCTGCCACAACCTCGACAGTATCTTCGCCCGCAACCCGGGCATGAAAATGATCTCCATCAGTCAGAACGACGGCAACTTTACCAATTGCCATTGCGAGAAATGCACGGAGGTGGAGACGGAGGAAGGTTCTGCCAGCGGCCCGATCATCCGATTTCTCAACCGCCTGGCCTCGCGCTACCCCGACAAGGAGTTCTCTACCCTCGCCTACCTCTATAGTATGCAACCGCCAAGACTGGTCAAACCGCTTCCCAACGTCAACATCATGCTCTGCAGCATTGACGCCAAGCGCGAGGTGCCTCTGACGGACAACGAGAGCGGACGCGACTTTGTAAGGGCCCTGGAGGGCTGGAGTCGCATCTCCAACAACATCTTCGTCTGGGACTATGGCATCAACTTCGACAATATGGTAGCACCATTCCCCAACTTCCATGTCTTGGCACCCAACGTCCAACTCTTCCACCGCAACCACGCCAACATGCTGTTTGAGCAGGTAAACGGCTACGAGGGAGCAGACTTCGCCGAACTGCGTGCTTACATGATTGCCAAACTGATGTGGAATCCCTATCAGGACGCCGACTCGCTCATGCGCGTCTTCCTCACGGACTATTATGGCGAGGAGGCAGGCACCGAACTCTACTCTTATCGGAAGATCATGGAGGGTGCGCTGCTGAGCAGTCATGTGCCACTATGGATCTACGACTCGCCCATCACCCACAAGGACGGAATGCTCTCCGACGACCTGATGCGCACCTACGCCCGACTCTTCGACAAAGCAGAGGCGGCAGTCCGTGGCGATAGCGTCTTGCTCCAGCGGGTGCAGATCAGTCGGTTACCTCTGCAATATGCCGAACTGGAGATAGCACGCACCAAGGGTATTGAGGATGAAAAGGGTGTGGAGGCAAAGGTGAAATGCTTCCGCGAACGATCCGTACGCTTCGGTGTGGAGTCGCTCAACGAGCGCGGCAATGCACCTGCTGACTATTGCGACTTGTATCTGAAACGCTTTCTCCCCTCGCGTGTCGTCACCCAAGCGAAAGGTGCTACGGTGGCCTTCAACACCGCTCCGCACAACCGCTACCAAGGAATGGCTTCCACCGCCCTTACTGATGGCCTCTTCGGCGGATCGAGCTTCGTGGAGGGATGGGTAGGATGGGAAGGGACCGATCCCGACTTCACCCTCGACCTCGGCAGGGAGATCAGCATCTCTGCCGTGAGCACCGACTTCCTCCACCAATTGGGCGCCTGGGTACTCCTACCCAAGGAGGTACGCTATGAAGTCAGTACAGACGGCAAAGCGTTCCAACCCTTTGGCGAACCCTTGGTGATGAAGGAAGACCGCGACATCGCCGTCAAGTTTGCCGAAGGCAAGGTCAGCGTGGCACAACCTGTCTCTGCACGTTTCATCCGCGTGCGCATCAAGGCCACGGGAATGTGCCCCGACTGGCACTACGGCGTCGGCTATCCTGCCTGGTGCTTCATCGACGAAGTGCGGGTGGAATAAATGCCAATGAATACCTAAATAAATACCAAACGGGCTTGCAAGCTTTCGGACACCTGGGTGTCACGCGACTTGCAAGCCCGTTTGGCTAAAAGATCTGGAGAGGATTACTGTGCGTTGAAGGCTGCCAGAATCTTCTCGGCAGTAGCCTTCATCTCCTCCTCGCTCAACTGGACGTGGCGATGGAAATCGACATCGCCCTCGGAGTTGATGGGCAGAAGATGGATGTGGGCATGGGGCACTTCGAGGCCGAGCACCACCTGGGCCACCTTCTTGCAGGGGAAGGCTGTGCGGATGGCTTTGGCGACACGCTTGGCGAAGACCTCAAACTCGGCCAGCTCGCCGTCCTCCATGTCGAAGATGTAATCCACTTCCCGACGAGGGATGACCAACGTATGGGCCTGGACGACGGGGTTGATGTCGAGGAAAGCATAAAACTTCTCGCTTTCCGCACACTTGTAGCTGGGAATCTCACCAGCAGCAATCTTGCTGAAAATATCCATAATCGTAATTATTCGAGGGTGATCTTGTCTATGCGCAACTTGATCGTACCACGCGGAATGGCAATTTCCACCACATCGCCGACCTTCTTGTTGAGCAAGCCTTGCGCGATCGGAGTCTTGATGGAGATCTTGCCCACCTTGATGTTGGCCTCGTTCTCGCTGACGATGGTGTAGCGCATCTTCGTGTTGTTGGCCATGTTGGTCATCTCCACGGTCGAAAGGATCTGCACCGCCTCTGTGCTGAGACGTGAGGTGTCGATAACCTTCGCCTCGGCGATAGCCAACTTCAGCTGGTTGATCTTTGTCTCCAAGTGGGCCTGTGCCTCCTTGGCAGCATCATACTCCGCATTCTCACTCAAATCGCCCTTGTCGCGCGCCTCGGCGATGGCTGCCGAAGCCTTCGGGCGCTCTACCGTCTCCAACTGTTGGAGCTGGGCTACCATTTCATCGTAGCCCTTCTGTGACATATAAGCCATAATTTATTCTGCTTTTTAGATTTTTTCGTTTGTTTCAAACTACACAAAAAACGAGAATCCCGACATGTTCATCATGCCGGAATTCCTGTTTCCTCTGTACTCTATTTTTACTATGCGCTGCAAAGTTATCCTTTTTTTTCCGAACGGGGAAATTTTCTGCTCAAAAGTTTGCTCATGTAGATAGAATTTAATAATTTTGTCCCCAATGTTTAATAGAAAACCATGAATATGAGAACTAACAAAAGAGCCATTTTAACTCTGACGTTAAGCCTTTTGGCACTACTATGTTTTGCCCAAGGGAATCCCGTCAAATTTAAGGCGAGTAAGAAACAAGTGTCGGACACCGAGGTACAGGTGATGTTCACCATGTCCATCAGCAAGGGCTGGCACGTCTATTCCACCGGTCTCCCCGCGGATGGTCCGGTCTCTGCGACCTTACACACAGATAAGGCCGAGGGTGTGAAACCCATTGGTGGGTTGCAGCACATTGGACGCGAGATTAGCGAGATGGATCCCATCTTTGGCATAAAGCTTCGCTATTTCGAGAACAACGTCACTTTCGTACAGAAATACAAGATTACAGGCAAGACCTACAACGTCAAGGGCTACCTGGAGTTTGGCGCATGCAACGACGAGATGTGTATGCCGCCGACGTCCGTGGAGTTCAACTATAGTGGTGAAGGCCCCAAGGACGCACCTGCCCCCACTGAGGACAAAGCTGCCGAAGAGGAGGCCAAGACGGATGTTGCCGCTGCTGGCGACTCTGCCAAGGCTGCTGCTGGCGACTCTACCGCCACTGCCGTCAAGGCTGACACGGGCACCGCTGGCGTGGGTTCAGACCTCTGGACACCGGTCATCAAGGAGCTGAAGGCTTTTGAGGACGGTCAGAGCACCAAGAACAAGTCGGTTTGGTACATCTTCCTGATGGGTATCGTCGGTGGTTTCGTAGCCCTGCTCACGCCGTGCGTATGGCCGATTATCCCGATGACGGTGAGCTTCTTCCTGAAGCGTTCCAAGGACAGCAAGAGCAAGGGTATCCGCGACGCTGCCACCTATGGTATCTCTATCATCGTCATCTACATGGCCCTTGCGCTCATTGTGACGGCACTCCTTGGCCCACAGCGCCTCAACGAGTTGGCTACCAACGCACCGTTCAATATCTTCTTCTTCCTCCTGCTGGTTGTCTTCGCTTTCAGCTTCTTCGGATGGTTTGAGTTGCAGCTGCCCTCATCATGGGGTAACGCCGTCGATACGAAGGCTTCCACCACTACAGGACTTCTCTCCATCGCCCTGATGGCCTTCACCCTCTGCCTCGTCAGCTTCTCCTGCACGGCCCCGATTATCGGTCTGCTGCTTGTGGAGGCCGCTACGAGTGGCGACTGGGTGGCTCCGACAGTGGGTATGTTCGGCTTCGCCCTCGCTTTGGCCCTGCCGTTCTCACTCTTCGCCATGTTCCCGACCTGGCTGCAGAAGGCTCCGAAGTCGGGTTCTTGGATGAACATGATCAAGGTGGTGCTGGGCTTCGTCGAGTTGGCCTTCTCTCTGAAGTTCCTCTCCGTGGCCGACCTCGCCTACGGTTGGGGCATCCTCGACCGCGAGACGTTCCTCGCCCTGTGGATCATGATCTTCGCCTTCATGGGCTTCTACCTCATCGGCTGGCTCAAGTTCCCGCACGATGACCAGGAGCAGAAGGCTATGCCGGTGCCCTGCATCATGATGGGTCTCTGCTCTTTGGCCTTCGCCGTCTATATGGTGCCTGGCCTCTGGGGTGCTCCCTGTAAGGCTGTCAGTGCATTCTCGCCGCCTATGAACACGCAGGACTTCAACCTCAACAAGGCCGAGGAGGTACATCCCGCCTACACGTCTTACGAGGAGGGTATGGCTGCCGCTAAGGCTGCTGGCAAGCCCGTCATGCTCGACTTCACCGGCTTCGGCTGCGTCAACTGCCGCAAGATGGAGTCTGCTGTCTGGACGGACAATGAGGTCTCTGAGCGTCTGACCAAGGACTACGTCCTCATCTCCCTCTTCGTCGATGACAAGACGCCGCTCGACAAGCCGATGGAGGTGAAGAACCCGGATGGTACGACCCGCACGCTGCGCACCGTTGGTGACAAGTGGTCTTACCTGGAGCAGACGAAGTTTGGCTACCTCGCACAGCCGTTCCACGTGACGGTCGATAACGAGGGTAAGCCGCTCTCTGGTAGCTTCGTCTATAAGGAGGACATCCCGGGCTACATCAAGTTCCTCGACAAGGGTCTTGAGAACTACAAGAAGTAACATAATCTGATTGCCCTTGGGTGATCCCATCAATAGGAAAGGCCGTCGCCACATGCTGACATCAGCAACGGGCGGCGGCCTTTCTTTTTTCCTATAGAGCAGAGATAGCAACGCCCCCACAGTCTTTGATTGACTGTGGGGGCGTATCATGTCCAATGATTTGGAGTTAGCTCGTTATTAGGCCATAGGACTAAATTCATCCTTGGTTACGCCACAGATGGGGCAAGTCCAATCGGCAGGAATACTTTCGAACGGCGTGCCAGGAGCTATACCACTATCAGGATCGCCTTGTGCGGGGTCATAGACGTAGCCGCAAACGTCACATACATACTTTTTCATAATGTCTTTGTTTTCGTTATCAATCGTTTATTGTTCTCTTTACGGTTGCAAAGATAAGCATCCTTTTTGAGACCACAAAAGAAAAGATGTTAAACTTTGTATTTATTACAACATTTATTATCTTGACCGTTTGGAAGCCTTACTCCCCATAGAAGGTTTATTCTCTTAACCAAGAGATGGCTTGGGAGTGATGAAATGAAAGAGACGACATGAGACAGATGGCGTGGAAGAGATGCGTGGGAGAGATGGTATAAGAACGATCAAGGGAACAACGTCAACAGAGCTGAAGCCCGACGTTGTTCCCTTGATGTTTAATGAAGTTGGATGGTCTGAGGCCGCTTATTGTGTGGCCAGATAGCTATTTCTCTATCAGGCAGACGGCATAGGCCGAGATACCCTCCTTGCGGCCTGTAAAGCCGAGACGCTCGGTGGTCGTCGCCTTGATGGAGACACAGTCCGGATCGCAGCCAATGACGGCGGCAAGACAGTCGCGCATGGCGTCGATATGAGGACTGAGCTTCGGTCTTTCGGCACACACTGTCGCGTCGATATTGCCCAAATGGTAGCCCTTCTCTGCGAGGAGAGCAACCGTGTCACGGAGGATGATCTTAGAGTCCATATCTTTTGTAGCCTCCGACGTATCGGGGAAGTGATAGCCGATATCGCGCATATTGGCAGCACCAAGCATCGCGTCACAGATGGCGTGTATCAGCACGTCTGCATCGCTATGGCCGTCGAGACCACGGTCGTGGGCTATCTTGATGCCTCCCAGCCAGAGGTCGCGCCCCTCCACCAATCGGTGGACATCATATCCAAATCCTACCCGTATCATTATCTGCGTCTGAACAAGTCCTTGACACCATCAAGGTCGAACGAGAGCGAGAAGCGGAGCGTCTGGTCGAGCGGATTGCTCTTGGCCGTAGCGATAACATAGCCAGCATCGAGCGAGAAGACGTTCATACGGAAGCCCGCACCAACGGTGAAATACTTACGATTACCCTTGTTCTCACTCTCATGGTGGTAGCCAGCACGAAGGGAGAACTTATCATTATAGACATACTCTGCACCAACACTCCATTGTATCTCCTGCAGTTCCTCCTTGAAGCCACCCGGCGCATCGCCGAAACTCTTGAAGATGCCGCTGATGGAAGAGAGGTCGTAGTAGTCGGTCTGCAAGCGCTGCTCATACTGCTCGTCGGTCTCGTTGTCCTCACGCTGCGGATAGGTGGGCACGAGCAACTTGTTGGCATCGGCAGCTATGGTGAAGCGGTTGTACTCGTCGATAGGGATCATGAGAGACGCACCCAGTCGCATGTTTGTCGGGATAAACTCCGAACGGTTGTCGCCACCAAAGGTGATCTTCGAACCGATGTTGGAGATGTTGAGTCCCAATCCGAGCTGACACTCGCGGCTTCCGAGATTGACATAGTTCTGATAGTAGCAAGCGATATCAGCAGCGAAAGCCGATCCTGGCGACGTGTCCTCAGTGTAGTCGTAGGTCAGGTCGGAATAGATGAAGCGCACGGCCGCACCCAGGGAGAACGTCTCGGAGAGCATCAGCGAGTAGCCTACATCAACGGACATCTCATAGGGATTGATGGTCATGTCGCCCGTGTTGTCCAAACTCGAACTGGTCTGCACCTCACCAAGGGAGAAGTAGCGCAGGGAGGCCGATACGGCACTGTAGTCGCCAATGCGGTAGTAGCCCGAGAGGTAGGCCAAGTCCATATCGTTGACCAACTGGCGCAGCCATGGCGTGTAGTTGAGCGAGACGCCAGCCCGCGAGATAGTGAACGGATACTTGGCCGGATTCCAATACTGTGAGGCCACATCAGGGTCGGTAGCTGCTCCGACATCACCCATACCACCGGCGCGAGCGTCCGGGGCAATGGACTGTGAGGTCACGGCGGAGTTGACCGGATTGAACATATCCTTCTTGTCCTGGGCATAGGTCGTGAGCGACAGCGCCGACAAGAGGACGATACCGACATACTTATTTTGACTGTTCATACGCGTATATTTCATTCTGTGTGTATGATTAAAACGCAAATCGTGCTTACTTATTGTTGATGATAATCAGTTTCTTGGCTTTGGAGACCCGCTCGCCGCCATCCGAGCCGATAGAGGCACGGTAGAGATAGACTCCCGTCTGCAGTTTTGCTCCACCATCGGTGCAGAGATCCCAGCGCACTGTATAGGCGCTACCCGTCGAGGTGCCGCTCTCCGTGTGTCGCCACAACTCGCGTCCACTCATATCGAAGACGGAAATCTCAACCTCAACCTCAGCGCCCGTGAAGTTGTGGTTGACGATGAAGGTAGTCTCCGTCGTGGCGGGATTGTTGGTGCAACTGATGCTCTCGATGGAAGGTTTCAGTCCTTTGACGACCTGGAAGTTGAGCACGGCGGTGGAAGCATTATTCAACATATCCCACGCACGGAAGCGCAACTGATGCGCGCCCTCGGAGAGTTCAGGCAGCGAATACCAGGTAGAACCGCTGGTATAAGTACCGAAGTCGAAGGTGAAGTTCTCATTGAGGTTGAAAGTCAGGTTCGGGTCTCCATCGATGCAAAGCTGCAAGTCGTGACCCATACCGCTGCCCGTGGCGTTGATGCCATCCTTGTCCGTGACGTTGGCCACGAAATAGGGCGTGGTATTGACGCTTCCCCCATCAACAAACGAGGGTGTATTGAGGTAGCAGTAGATCGACGGTCCAATACTGTCGTTGCGCACCGTCTCCGACCCATAGATGAAGAAGCGGTCCTCGGCACCATGGGCCAGTTGCGTATGGTCGTCGCTGACAGCATAGACATTGATGAGTCCGCTACCACTGGCGTAGTTGATATCGAAAGGCACGGCGAAGGTAAACTGGAACTCGCCATTGCGCACACTGTCGGAACCATTGAAGAGCACTTTCTGCCGGTCGTAATACTGGAACGCGGTGTTGGAAGTCTCCTCCTGCTTCTTGCACGTCACCATCTCGCGGGTGTCGCGGACCGTGGCCGTCATCTGACCGTTGAAGCCTACGAGGGTTTCCTCCTGACGCATGACACGCCCCTTGACCCGAGCCACGCTACCCGCTTTGAGAATGATATCCTGCTTGCCTCCCACAGGCAGTCCGTTGATACTATCAATGACCACGTCGAAAGTAGGCAGATTGAGAGCCAAGGCCGGATCGCCAAGGAGCGAATACTGGAGTTTGTTGAGCGTGCGGTCCTGGCGCGTACTGATAACATCGTTCTTAGCCAGGCGCTGGGCCTCACCCATTGTGGTGGGCTTGCCATTGGTGAAGCTCAACACATGGCGCAGAAAGGCATTGTTGATAAACTTATTGTAATAGGCATAGACCGTGCGCGTCGTGCCCCAGAAGGCCACGGATCCACCCTGCGCGTTGAGCAGGGCGGTCTCGCCGATCGTCTCCTTGCGCGTGTCGAAAGGCATGACATCACAAGAGGCCGTGATCCAAAGCGGCAGGTTCTGATTGGTGAACGTGCGGAAGTCGCTGATGGTAAGTACTGACTCATGGGAGATCTGATACTCCACACCGTGGCCCGCATAGTCCATGATGAGGGCGCCCGCCTGCTGTTGCTGCTTGAGGAGGCGCGAGACCTCGGGATAGCGATTGCCCGTAGAGGTGCTGACGCGCGTATAGGCGTCCCACATCACCTTCTTGATCTGATAGCCCGGATAGAGCTGGCCGATATATTCCGCCGTGGCATCAACATCGCGCATGTGGAGATTGTTGTTGCCATCGTCGCCCATAAACATGATGGTGTTGGCCCAGTCGCCCGCATGGGCGTTGTTGGCATAGGCAATGATCTTATCGACTACGGCCTTGGCTTCCGCCGCCGTGGTGACAGGAATGCGCCCCACGGCCACATCCTCCTTGTCGTTGCGAATCGAAGCGCCACCCTCGCCCTCGTCGAGCAGCGTCATCCATCCGTCGTTGACATAGCAGTCGGTCTCAGAGAAGGAATTTTCGCTCTCGTGGGCCAGCAGATAGTCGTCGGCGTTGAGCGAGCGACACTCAGGTGTGAGCATACGGCAGTCCCAGACGGCGTCGCCAAAGAGCAGCAGGTACTTGGGCATCTGGGCCTCGTCGTCTCCTGCCCGGTCGTAGAGCATCTTGAGGTAGCGACGGTAGGCATTGGCGTCGGGTGTGCCACTGGAAAACTCATTGTAGAGCTCATCGGCCGGCACGATATTCACGCGCATCGAGTCGCGGTCGCGATGCATCTGTGCCAAGCGCTCAGCCTGCGGTCGCAACTTCTGGCTCGTCGGGATGATGATGACGAGGTCGGCCTGCGGGGCGGCGTGGTGGTCCTGGTTGGTAATGGCATAGACATACTCGGGAACGGGGAAGGGATCCGTAGCCAGGCGCGGCTGCGGTTTCGGGCGCTCGTAGGCATAGCTGATGTAGTCCATGCGCACAGGGCCTCCCGAGAGCGTCGTCACCGTGATCGTGTCGGAGGCAGTGCATTCGATTTTATAAGTATTCTCAGCCTCCACGGCGGCATTATACGACGAGAGGCGCAGACTGGCGTTGCCGAGATCCTTTCCGTTGAGGCGATACTGCACCGAAGCGGCTGCACCAGCCGTCACGGCGATGGTGAGGTTGGCCATGCGATTCTCTCCCGCGGGGTGGGAGAAGACATAGGTGCGCGACTTCCCCTGCTCGATCGGATCGTTCTCGAAGAGGTTGCGGCCACCCTGATACCAAGAGAAGTTATCCACCTCACGAAGCGCATGATAGTCGTCGGCCAAAGGATAGCAGTCGGCGATAAACTGGGCGGAGTCCACCATGAGCGGCGTCTTTCCGTCGGTCTCGGTGAGGAAATAGTAGCCATAGTCTGAGTATGGATTGCGGGTACGCCGCGTGGCCTCCTTGTTCTCCCAGCTCACGGGACCTTTGGCGTAGAATAAGCGGCGGTCGCCGATCATCGTAGAAGCCACCTCGGGCAAATCGTCGGTGGCGGCAAGATCGCCCTTGTGCAACTCCTCGTTTTGGAGGTTGCCACCATAGCCGAAGATGCGCACGCGGCTCAGGTCGCTAAAGCCCGCCTGCCGCGCCAACTGAGAGGTCAATTGATAGATGCCCGACTCGGGAACGCGAATCTTCACCCAGCGTCCCTCACGCAGGACGGAGTGCTTCGCATAGATGGCCGCATCCTCCGAGGACGTTAAGTCCCTCTGCGTTCCCGCATGCGACGGTGCCTTCAGCGACGGTTTGGGCTGGGAGGTGACGGCGATCATGAAGGAGACGAGAAACTGCAGGCGCCCCTCACGGCGCACGACGGGACAGAGCGAGAAGTCGAGGCGTCCCTTCTTGCGGTCCACGACGATGTGCTGCTCTATCTCGGGCAGTCGTCCGGGATCTGCCGAGGGGGCCAAGGCGAGGTAGCGGAGCGAGTCGCGCCGCCCCATCTCGAGAAACTCGGGGTAGCGTATTTCGAGCGTGTAGATGCTGTCCGCATAGTGCTTTCCCAAAGGGATGGCATAGCTGAAACGAGGCAACATCGTGTCGATGGCAATGTCGTCAACTGTCAGATTGAAGAATCGCTGTTGTTGCGCCTGGCCCTGCAAGCCGCAGAGGAGGGCGAAGAGCAGCAATATGGAGTGGCGGAATACTTTCATACCATGCTAATATAATATAAGAAAATAACGGCGGAAAGCGGGTTTTATTGTGGAGCAGGCGAAATAGAATATTTGTCCCTTTACTCCCTTCGTGTTTACCTGTCGGTGGCAGAACGGCGAGCGACCGCTTGCCTGGTCTCCCAAGGCGCGCGATCGTCCCCCGTACTGTTTCCGACAGGACTCTGAAATCGATCGGGTTAATGGTTTCAGTATATGGACCCTTGCGGGTTCTTTCACAGTCCTTGTTTGGCAATCAGCTGCCTATATATTATCCAGTAAGTATGCGTTTTCCACAACCCTGCAAGGCCTCAAGGCCTCATCCTTGAGCAAGTTTTGTACAGATCACCACGACAAAGATGATCAGCGCTACAAAGCCGAAGAAGAGAAAGAAATAGAACTTCTCTTCCCTGAGAAACTCCCTCAGCCTGAAACGGGTTCTGAGATGTGCGTCAAGATACTCCCGGTAGTCATTCACCATCGCGCAGATGATGACAATGGCTCCCACAAGGATGATCAAGCCGACACAGAAGTAGAGTTGCTCATCGCTTTCAAACAGTGTTGTAAGTTTATCCATTCGGTCCATGCTGCAAAATTAGGGTTTTCCGAAGAAAAGGGGTGAATTTTCCCTGCACAAATGTGTTGCATTCCTACCAAATAGGTGTTGCATTGAAAGGAAATCGGGTGTCGCTTTCGTAGGAAGGAGACACCCGCTAAAAGCCTTAAACAAGGTCAGAAAAAGTCCAAAAAGGACGGTTTCATCGCCCTAAGAGGTCCTGCTGCGACTGGCGTTCGCGCCAAGCAGTTGGCGTACATCCCTCTTTCGCCTTAAAGATACGGTAGAGCTGCGTGCGCGAGGAGAACCCACACTCGGCAGAGATCACGTCGTTGCTGTAATGAGGGTGCTCCAGCATCATGCTCTGTGCAGCGCGAAAACGAATATCGCTCAGCCACACCCGAAACGTGGTGTGCAGGCGCTGGGAGAAATAGACGGCCAGATCGGCCTTGGAGATGCTGAGGGAGCGGGACAGGGTCATGAAGTTGATCGAATAGTCTTTGTAGCCACGCTGGACGCACCAGCTGTCGATGCGCTCCTGGATCAGGGCAATGCGCTCCTCGGAGAGCGCTGAGCGTCCGGAAGGCGAAACGGTGGAAGCCTCGGCGCAGGCCGACGCTCCTGAAGGTGGGAGGGAAGCACCAGCCTCCAGTTCCTCCGCCAGTTCTTCCCCCCTCCGAGTCCAGCAGTTCTTCGGACGGCATATAGCCCGTACCCAAAGAGATGAACGTAAGAACGAAGAAAAGAATGGCCATCAGCACCAAGGGGCCAAAGATATAGAGCGTGGTGGTGGAAAGGATGGCCACGGGCGTGACAAGGGCCGCAAGGCAGAGGTTGACCACGCTCGCGTACGAATAGCGCACATAGGGCAGGAGGTCGGTGGCGGTGAGGGTCTCCAGCATCCTTCTGCGCTTATGGGTCTCCTTTCGGATCATGAGGACGCAATAGATCATGTGGACGCTATAGAGAGCCAACATCGGATAGAGCCAGCCGCCGATATGCCAACTGCCCCTCAGATAGTGGCCAAGGGCGAAGCAGCCAACGATGGCAGCATAGAACCCCGCGCAGGCCAAGGCCATGTTGCGCCGTTTGGCCTGGACGGCTTCGAGATTGTAGATAGCCATGGCTATCAGTCCGAAACAGGGAGTATAGACGAGCATGTTGACCATGGCTCCCAAGTGGTCGTCGGTGGCCCTGATGTGAAATCTCATCTGGACATAGTATTGGGCGGAAAGAAGCACCAAGGCAAGGAAGATCATCAAACGGGAGCGCTCGTAGCGTTTGTTCTTCCAGCGGGCGTTCAGGCGGGCCAAGGCGACAAAGAGCGCATTGACCAGCATGAAGACGAGGGCGGCAAACTGAAATAGGTAGAGGGAAGACATGAGGGTTGTGAGGGGATGGTGAGGGTTTAATTGAAAACAAAACGAACCGTTTGCATGTGCTTGCTACTTGCGTCCAAAGTCGGCGGGAATCTCACCCCATTGCGCCGTGTCCCATTTCAGCACAGGCGTGGCGCAGGGATGGGTCAGCAACCAGTTCTCGGCGCGGGCGATGACCTCATAGAGCTTGGCCGTCCTGGCGTCGCGCACAAGCGTGGTCTTGCACTTGCGCTTCTTGACCCACAACGCCGCATTGTAGGAGTCGGAGTAGATGACCTTCCCCTTGATGCCTCGTTGCTCCATGAGCGCCAAGGCGTGGACAATGGCGAGAAACTCTCCGATATTGTTTGTCCCGTGGATAGGGCCATAGTGGAACACCTGCTGGCCCGTCTGCAGGTCGATGCACCGATACTCCATCGGGCCCGGATTGCCCGAACAGGCCGCATCGACCGCCCAGGCATTGGCATTGACCTCTGGAGGCAGAGGCAGGACGGTATCATTGCGCCAGGAGGGGGGATTCTGAGGGAAGTCTTTGTTCATATCAGCGGGGAGAAAACTAAAGGGCCAAGGCCTTGTTTCAGCCAAGAGCGGGAAACGAAGGCGGGAGGCAGCAGAAGGGCCTCGCCTCCAGCTGCCTCCCGCCTCTGTCCTTGTCCCTTGCGGGAATATTCTACATTCTCTCGGGCACCTCGACACCCAGCAGATCCATGCCGTTCTTGATGACCTTGGCCACATTGCGTGCCAGCACATAGCGGAAGGCCAGGGCCTCGGCGCTCTCGGCGCTGAGGATGGAGTAGTCGTGGTAGAACGAGTTGAAGAGCTTGGTCAGCTCGTAGCAGTAGTTGCAGATGGTAGCCGGATTGTAGTTGCGGCCCGCATCAGCCACTGCCACCTCATACTCGCCGAGCTTCTGGATCAGCTCCACCTCCTTGTCGTTGGGCTTATAGCCGCCGAGGGAGTCTGCCACGCCCGTCGCCTTGCGCATGATGCTGCGGATGCGCGCATAGGTATATTGGATGAAGGGGCCCGTGTTGCCATTGAAGTCGATGGACTCCGCGGGATTGAAGAGCATGTTCTTTCTTGCATCCACCTTGAGGATGAAGTACTTCAGCGCGCCGAGACCGACGATCCGCGCCACGTTCTGGCGCTCCTCCTCCGTCATCTCCGCACCCTTGCCCTGCTCGTCGCCGACCTTGCGGGCGTCGCCGATCATCTGGGCTATCAGCTCGTCGGCATCGACGACCGTTCCCTCGCGGCTCTTCATCTTGCCATTGGGCAGATTGACCATGCCGTAGGAGAAGTGGACCAGGTCCTTGCCCCACTTGAAGCCGAGGCGGTCGAGCAGGAGCGAAAGCACCTGGAAGTGGTAGTTCTGCTCGTTGCCCACGACGTAGATCATCTTGTCGATGGGATAGTCGCTGAAGCGCATCGTGGCCGTACCGATATCCTGCGTCATATAGACCGAGGTGCCGTCGCCGCGGATCAGCAGTTTCTGGTCGAGGCCCTCCTGGGTGAGGTCTGCCCAGACCGATCCGTCCTCCTTCTTGAAGAAGAGTCCGCGCTCCAGTCCGTCCATCACCTTGCGTTTGCCCACGAGGTAGGTCTCCGACTCATAATAGATCTTGTCGAAGGCCACGCCAAGGGCTTTGTAGGTCTCGTCGAAGCCCGCATAGACCCAGCTGTTCATCTTCTGCCACAGGTCGCGGACCTCCTTGTCGCCCTGCTCCCACTTCACGAGCATCTCGTGGGCCTCCTTGATGAGCGGAGCCTCCTGCTTGGCCTTCTCCTTGGCCTCGTCGGCACCCATGCCGCCAGCCTCATACTCGGCCTGGAGCTGAGCCACCTCCTCGCGATAGTGCTTGTCGAAGAGCACGTAGAAGTCGCCGATCAGGTGGTCACCCTTCTTGTGGGCCGCCTCGGGCGTGATGCCGTCGCCCCACTTCTGCCAGGCCAGCATCGACTTGCAGATATGGATGCCACGGTCGTTGACGATATTGGTCTTGACCACGCGGTTGCCATTGGCCTCGAGGATGCGCGCCAGCGACCATCCGAGGAGGTTGTTGCGCACGTGTCCCAGGTGGAGGGGCTTGTTGGTGTTGGGCGATGAGTACTCCACCATCGCCAGCGGCGACTCCTCCGTGACGGGCTTCTCGCCGAAGTGGGCCTCCTGGTCGATGTCCTGAAGCATCGACAGCCATGTGACCGCACGGAAAGTGAAATTGAGGAAACCCTTGACAATGGAGAAGTTTTCCACGAAATCATTGTGGGCAACGATATACTCGCCGATCTCGCGTGCCGTGTCCTCGGGCTTCTTGCGGCTGATCTTCAACAACGGGAAGATGACCAGCGTCATGTTACCCTCAAACTCCGGCCTCGTCTTCTGCACCTGAATGAGATTCAAGGGCACGTCCTGACCATAAAGGCTCTTCACGGCCTCAACCGCCGATTGAGCGACAATTTTATCCAGTTTCATAATCTTCTAATAAATAGGCTTCCAAAGAAGCGAAATGACGGTGCAAAGGTAGCGATTTTTTCTCGCATAAGCCGCTCCATGTCGATTTATTTACACTTGGCTTGGCCAAATGGCAAGATTTGAGTAACTTTGCTCCCCAAATAAGCAACAGGACAAGATGTCACTATCAAAGAAGCAAATACTCCTCATCAACGACGTGTGCGGCTACGGCAAGGTGGCCACCGCTGCCATGCTCCCCATTCTCTCCTACATGGGAATGCCCGTCCACAACCTCCCGACCGCCATCGTGAGCAACACGCTCGACTACGGCAAGTTCAACCTCCTGGACACGACCAACTATATCAAGGGGGTGTTTCCGGTGTGGAAGGAACTGGGGTTCCACTTCGACGCCATCGCGACGGGATTTATCGCGTCGGAGCAGCAGGCCGATCTCATCGCCCGCTACTGCCGTGAGCAGGAGGCCACGGGGACGGCCGTCTTCGTCGATCCCATCATGGGCGACGAGGGCAAACTCTACAACGGCGTGACGCCGGCGACCATCAACAGCATGAGGGAAATGCTCTCCGTGGCCCATCTCTGCTACCCCAACTACACGGAGGCGTGCTACCTCACGGACAAGCCCTACCGCCCCGAGGGCGTCTCGGCAGAGGAGGCCCGCCAGCTGGTGGAGGAGCTGCGCCAGATCGGTCCGAAGTCGGTGCTCATCACCTCCATCCCCATCGACGGCCAGCCTTCCGTCATCGGCTACAACCACCTGACCGATACTTGGTTCACCCATGTCTATACGGAGATTCCCGTTCACTTCCCGGGCACGGGCGACATTTTCTCGGCCATCCTTATCGGCCACCTCCTCAACGGCACGCCCCTGGAGGCCAGCACGCGCCGCGCCATGGACGGCGTCTATACGCTCATAGACCACAACAAGGACAACGAGGACAAAAACCGCGGCATCCCCGTGGAGCAGTTTCTCTCCCTGCTCTGACGCTGTGCGCCAAGGCCCGTGAGGACCACAAACAGACGTGTTGGGACAGAACGACTCTTCTGTCCCAACACCATTTCCAGGACAAGCCAAAACACCTCGCCGAAGGTTGCTTACGACTGCGCCCGGTGGCTACTTAAGACCAGGCCTGATCGTAGCTTAGGACCACCAAAAGGCAAAACACACTTGCCAATCGAGCGCACTTGCCGAGCCCACCCTATTAACGTTATAACGTTTAACGTTTTTGTTTTGGCGCAAGAAAAAGTCATATTAACAGCTTGAAACTTCCGTGGGCTTCCGTATTGCCGCAGCCTGGGTCGAGGTTTGAGAGGACAAAAATGGTTCATCCGGAAAATCGAGTGGTAGGTTTTGTTCATAGTTGTTTCCCTTGCAGCAACCCTTGGTCAGCATGGCCTCGAAGAGTCGATGTCCCCGCGAAGCGTTGTTACTTGTTGTAAAAGTTGTTCAAGTTGTCTTTTATGTGTCCACGTCGAATCACTCCATTTTCCGGAAGAACCTCTTTTTGCTGAGGGGCAAAGAAGCGATCAAGCGCTATGAGATAATTTCGCCGACGAGCTCCGCCCTTTGCTGCTCCAGCATCTCACACCACAAAGTCGACCCTTGCAGTTTGCTGGCAGGGATGTACTCGCGAAACTTCTCGTAGAAATCGATGCCTTTCCCATCGGGAACACTAAAGTCTTCGCTCGTGATAAGCTCTACCCAATCCAGCAAGTCGGCAAATTTCTCCATCTGTTCATAGGAAAGATGAAGCTCGGGATTACCCGACAATTCATGCCAGTCCCACTTGTCCTTGAACGCCTCTACCAACTCTGGCGTCAAAACCTCTTCGGTGCCACACGCCGAGAAAATCTTCCAGTTGATGCGTTTGGAGAACTTGCCAACCATAGGGATCGTCCATCGGATGTAGGGGTTTAGCGAAATATCTTCCCAACTCACACGATCCTGATACTTCTCAAGCAGGAGCTCGCTCCACGCAAAACCCAGAGATAGGTCTTTCCACGCTTCCTCGACGAGGATGTTGCGCATGAATTCGTCATTTGTTTTCTGTTCCATCTTCATTGCTTATTCTATCATATTGTTTGACTGTTTGACTGTTTGTCTGTGCAAAGTTCGGCACAAGATATGCCAAATAACGACATAGCTATGCAAAAAATGGCAGACCGAGGCACAAAAACACCGAAATAGTTTAAGTTACAATTGGCTCACCTTATTAGTGAGGCGAGCAAAACTATCCAACTTGGCCTTTTCAATTTTCGCTCGTTTCTCAACATCGGCATGTCGCATCAAATGTTTGCGGACAATTTTGACAAGACATGTGAATCAAAACTTCTCACAGTTATTGAGGAGCCGGACACAAAATAGCAAAGCGTCTTGTCGAGGCTTGCCCCTATTAACGTTATAACGTTTAACGTTTTTGTTTGGGGATAAGGAGAAGTCACGAAATCACGATTTTGACTGAGCGATCGGCTACGCCGTAGATGCTATTGTGCTATCAACCAGAGCCTAAAACGCCTCATTGTAACATTTCCACATCTTAACGTTTTAACGTTTTCTACAATGGGTGAATCACTGCCCGCCCCAGCCCCTGCCAAATGGATGGCTAGCCTCAACTTGATGACACCTCGCGCATTCATGACATCTTGCTTATTCAACCCATATAGAGCGCGCTTCAAATTCCCCAATTTGCTTGTTTTTGCTCTCCATATTCGCAAAAAGAGAAGTTGAGATAAAAAATCAAGCATCATTCAGATCTTTCTCATCGAAAACTTTTGACCATTCAAGACGAATGAAAGCAACATAATCGGCAGGGTTTACGCCCAAAAAGTAGAGTTATTAGTTCGCCTCAAGCCCATCATGCTGGAAGAAGGTTTGTTTGCAGTTCACAGTGGCACCACCATCAACATCTTCCTGAAAGACCTGCCCGCTATGGCGCAGTTTAAAGTTCCCGTGGGGTTCAGCCAACACTTAGGTTTGAGAGGGCAAAGATTAGAGATGTTAGGACAGAGGGACTTACCTACTGTCCTAACATCATCTTAACAAGTGACCCAATGCTCATCGCCATTAGAGTCAGGAACCAGGAAAGTGAGCGGACATCCCCCGTTTGGGGTGGGTGGATATACTCCGTTTTCAGCAATTCATATCCACGTTTTATCATTTTACTATTGTTATAGTGGTTCTTCGTTCATCACCAAATGTAGATTTAATCTTTTCCCATTCTTTAATAATCATATCATTAACTTCAGACGGGGAACAGCCTTCATATCGTTTTGCATATTGTTGTTGTAGATTACTTATGAAACAAGACAAGATTCTTTTTATGCCGACACACTTTACTTCGCGTTTCACAATAAAATTAAAATCTATTGGCACCTTTCGCTTTAGTATAGGTGAGTCGGCCATTTTCTTCATCAACGCCTCAGGTTCATTTGTTTGAAGATGGAATACTGTATCCCCTTTTTCAAATTTGCCATTAAATTCTTGCTCAAATCCCTTCAAGTCAAAATAATCATCTATACCAAACTCTTCAATGAATGGCGGATAGTGAGAAATGGAAACACTACTCCCATTCGTTAAAACATGGGATAATATCTCAATATCTCCTTGACCAGACATATAAATCTGATACAATTCTTCTTTATTTATTCTTATTTCGCACCCAAAAGGAAAATCTGGACCTTTGATGATACCCAGTATTTCGTCAAGTGACGCATTCGGCTTATTCATGAGCAAGATAAGTGCATCTATTATTTCATTAAGGTTATGCGGCAAAATATTCGTATAGTGTGAATAGTGTCCATTGATGAGGCTATAAGGAATAGTAATAAACGCTGCCGGATGTTTAAACAAGAAGAATTCTCCAAATTCATTGAGCTTTACTTCAATAAAATACATTGAACCAGGGGCGTCTCCTAAATAACCACCTAGACATCCTTGGAATTTTACAACAGGATAACGACTAACGAATGAACGCTGCATGAGAAATTCATTCCACACAGCACCACCATCATACCAGTTGCTCAAATACATAGTTTCTTTCAATGCATTTTTGCAACCTGTTGCATAACCCTCAAGATTTGCCACCCGTGGAATTGCTCTCAACATAGCTCTCAACGTCGGTGGTATGCATTCCGTGATATCAGGGCATTGAAATGATGGCGCATAATGAAGATCAAAAGCATAATCATATAAATCAGACCCAGCATATAATGTATTATTGGGGTCATTATCTTTGACTCTTGGTTCTTTCATACTCGTTTATTATTTGTCTACTACTGAATATTGCCTTTGTAAATCTAGGACATTCTTACATCTTGATTTGCTATTTGAAAAGATATTGCAATATAGCGATCATAATAAAGCCTACAATTATTATCCATCGATTCACGGTCCCAGTTTTTTTTTATCTCTTCTTTAGTTTCAGATATCACATTTGTTATATCGTCTTTAATTTTTTCAATGGATGTATTTAAGTCCTTTATTGAAGACGAAATAGAATGATCAATATTTTGACATAGAGTTGTCAAATTAGCAATATTTGTAGCAAGCGTATCAGCTTTAGCAGATACACTATCAATCTTACTATTTGTCAGATTTTGAGTGTCTAACAAATCTTGCTTAGCATGAGATATCTCTTGCGATAGTTTACTTGCTACAGTTGTAACAGTCTCTTTAAGGCCTAATACATTTTGCTTTATATCTTCCAAAACAGAATCTTGGCTTTCTTGAGACACCATCAAATCCTGGGAAATCTGAGAAAGAGATGCTTTTATTTCTTGAATCTCAGTTGTCGCCTTTTTGACATCCTCCTTCAACGCATTCAGGTCCTGAACACGCTCGGTGAGTATTTTGTTTTGTTCGGTAAACATTTCGACAATACTCCCAGCCTTGTCCTCGAAATCTGTACTTATCTGTTTAACAACAGTACTAAAAGAATTGATAATTTCAGTACAGGTTGAATTAACCCGAGAAATAGCGTCTTCATATTCATGCGAAACAGTTCCTTCACGTGCTCTCAATTCAGATTCCCATGCCTGTAGACCAACACAGAGGGCTTGGACAGATGACACATAATCACTAACTACTTTTTGAAGCTCTGTGCTTGCCTTCACGGTGCTTTCAACCTGACTCCTAGCAGAGTTTATCTTTTGCAGGTCTTTCTCTAATTGACCTAATGCTTTATTAATTCTATCTTCCATATTACTTTATGTAATTGTTTTTAATATTCGACAATTCGTATTTATGTATCTCCAACATTGCAGCTGACTTCAACAAACCACCATTGTTTGCAAAGTAGGCAGAAACATTTGGATTGTTATTGAATACTTCAAAAATGTGTTCCCAGAAGAGAATCCTATCATTTTGCCTATAGAACTCCTTCATACCAGAAATATAGAGATCCTCTAATTCTTTTTGCAAGAGGTGGTTGTTGTTTGTGCCTAAAAACATCAAACAGAAAGCCCCCAATAAGTCTATTGTTGGGTTTATTTCTTTTGCATCTCTTCTAATAAGTCGAACCGCACCATATAAATGTTTGGCGTTGTCATTTTGAGTAGAACCGGCTTCTGAATTTTTGGAAATCCACTGGTTGTCTACAACCTGCATAAATTTGAGTACAGTTTCCCATGACGAACGTTTTCCTTCGTCTGTATCTACAAGCAGGGAGAACTGCTCGCCTCTTTCGGTTCTGTATTCACGTCTGGCATATTTTGAGTTGAAGTAGAAATACAACTCGTCTTTCAGTTCTTCGTTTATTGCCTTCCAATCCTTGTTTGCATCAACACCGTGCACACAAAAAGCGAACATGTCATCAATGGCGCGTTTTCTTTTTACGGCAATCTTATCATATATGAAATGAGTCAAAAAACCAAGACATTTGTGTATTTCATTTTCACCCTTATATGATGGGACTTCGCTAACAAGATCTGCGGCTCTTTCCACAGTATAATAGCGTCTTAAGTACTTTTCAAGAGCAGCATAGTATTGCCCATCTGATTTCTTATATGAGACAATTCTAAAACATTTACTATTATAGTCTTGGGTGAAATCGTCTATCAAGTCGATACAGCACATTCGATAGATAGCTTTGGCAATATCGTCATATTCGCCTTTTGTATAAGGAATGTAAGAAATTACCTTCGTACCAACCCTAACAGATTGTAGGGTGGCAAGGAACCCGTGTATAGTCTTTTCATCTTCATTCTGACCGCCAACCGTGACTTTCATTGAGAGTTTGCTGAGTAGCTGGTGCATTTTCAGCTTTTCATGATTTTCGCCTTTGAAATTGTTGTTATAAAAGAACATCACAGTTTCATAGTCAGCATTCAGGAACTCATAGTTCTCACATGTTATGAAGGGATATCTTTCTTTATAAACAGAAAGATGTTCATAACGAGACCATTTATCTACTGTAGGAACTTTGGCCAATTCACAAGTATCATAATATTCGCACTTTTGGGCACAAACACTTTTAAAGCTTTCATACTTTTGCGGCTTGTCACAATGATTGCAAGCAAATGAACAGCAGTTATTCTCAAATCTCTTGCACGAATCACCGCATTGTTTACACTTCAACTTGACAAGGTCTGAAGTCTCATCGCAAATCTCAAAATCTTCGACAGGAATCCCTTTCTTTTGAGCAATTTCCTCTATGTCATTGGCATCATACCATTTATAGATGTTTGCTTTGAAAAACTGAGTACCTGGTTTTACTCTAGCGATACGATATTTAGAAAGCATTATTACTGACAAAGCCATCCTCTGGTCACGACCAGCACGGCCAGCCTCTTGCACGAAACTTTCAAGCGAACTCGAATAATTCATGTTAATGGTAAATCGAACATTGGGCTTATCGATACCCATACCGAAAGCTTTTGTAGCTATCATCAAAGACAACTTGTTATCACGGAACAATTCAAGATTCTTAAAGGACTCTTCTACATGATGTAAAGCAATACCATCGTCACTACCGACAAATGTTCCAATCTTTGCATTAGGATGCTTGGTTGTGAGTTCAAACTGATTGGTAAAGACGGCTACGCCTGTATGATCTTTATGGGGACAAAATACAATTCCCCCATAGTCATAAACATCTTGAGCCGAAAGGAAATCGGAAGGAATATCCGTCTGGAGGGACTTTAATTCTCGACCATCTGCTCTTGGCCCAGTCGTATATCCATCTGTTATAGTCTGAATAGATTGTTCCGTTAGCAATTCATTAAGATAAAAAGGCATTTGCGATATCAGGCTATCAAGAAAATCCTTCTTTGAGTCAAAGATCGCCCATTTATTTGGTTTTACCGTACCATCGGCTTGTTTCAATGTGAATGAAACAGGAACTGGTTCAATTTTATACTGTATCTCAAATCGATTCGTATCACCCTCACGAACAACAGTTTCGGCATCTAATGGAAACGCGCCATTGCCAGACAATTCACGCTCAACATCTGCGAGGACGTCAAAGGATGCCGTAGCAGTAAGGCCAAAGAGTGGGATGTGATTTTCTTTTTCATCACCTTCTTTTGGTTTTGGAAGAACATATCTATAGAGGTTCCTGCCAAGATGTAGATAGGAGAAGCGGAAATCATGCCCCCACTCGGAAACACAATGAACTTCGTCAATTACGCCATAAGCGAAATAAACTCCCGTCTCTTGCATATTCTTCAAACGCTCTCTAAAGTTCAAAATCGACAGTCTCTCAGGAGAAAGGAACATAAAGAGGAATTCTGACTGCTCTAAGCACTTTGATCTTCTTTCGCGTTCTTTAATCCTATAATCTTGAATCTCCTTAGCTCCTTTTGCCTTAATGGCCTCAGGAACTTCAATAGACGAATTGATATATGAGCAACAGTCAATACCTGGACCTATAAGACCGTCATACTGGTCTTTCATGAGAGAACGTAGAGGATCTATGACTAGTGTCACACCAGGTTGTAGCATGGCAGCTATCTGATAAATCAGAGATTTACCACCACCAGTAGGCAGAAGGCCAATGACGGACTTGTATTGCAATGCACGATTCAGTATTGGTATTTGACCTGGACGGAAATCCTGCTTTCGGAAAAGCATTCGGAGGAAGTATCGCAAGTGCTTTACATTATCCTCAATATCCTCATATCGTCCTTGATTGTTTTGTGTGGCAATCTGTTTATACAGAATTCTATCAGACGTATAGATTTGACGGTCGTTTCGATGGTGGTGTGCAGAACGGACGTTGAAATAACATTTGTTTTTACATTTATAGTCCGTAAAATCAATATCTTCCAAGCCATTTCGTCGCAGCATGGCAAAATCAATTACCATGTCATATTCTGCATTTGAATGGTACTCACCAACCAACACTCTATGATTAAGGTGTAAAGAAGACTGAGCAAACTCTTTTGTGCTGACAATTGTGAGTTCTACCTCTGGGAACTTCAAATCTGAGTATTCAGCGCTCAACTGAGTAATATGCTTGAACATTTCCCGAAGCTCCTCGAAAGCCAAAGCAGCACATGGAACGTCGTGTTCTTTAACCAACACCTTCCACCTTGTTGCACTAATGTTCAACACCCTAGTCATGAGAGCCTCTAAAATGGTTTTCTCCAGTCGAGCAACTGCAACTGGTGATAACACAAGCTGTAACACATTTGTCCACGAACTGTCAAATGATTTTTGCCATCTGGGATCAATAAGATGCATTGCTAAAAAGAGATCTTCTCCATTTAGTCCATTTATGTCGTAAGCAATACCGCCAAGTCTATCTTCCAATAATTGGTTTCCCAAATCCGCAAAGGCGCTTTCCAGAAATGGACTAGCTTTTGTGGGTAGTCCGCGAGTGATTATGTTGTTAAGTACAGCAAGAATAGGATGTACATCCTCATATATGCTTGCACCTATGTCAAAAGGTGTTTGTACCTCAAAATCAGATATGTTCTTATGCAAACCATCAAGTTTGTTTTTATCAACACTCTTAAGGGCTTTGCATACAGCGTCAAGCTGATAGGCTGCATGGAATTGTTTTGGTTGATAGTAGTCAACAAATATCAATTCACACTCATCACCATTAACCTTAAAAACCCTGTTCTTTGCAGTATAACTATAGGTTTTTATCAGTTTACCCTCGGCATTATATTCTTGCTTATTATGCGTATTGAAAAAGACAGAATCAGCCTCGTTAAAATAGCTCCAGAAAGAGTCGATTTTGTTATTACCTTGATTTAGAGGCCCCCAACAGAAAAAAATAATGAAGGCCTTTTAAGTTGGTCTTTATGCAATTTGCCAACCGAAGTAGGTCTATAGAAGGAATGTCAAGAATATTGGAAAAAAGATGTAAAGTAACAGGTTCATCAGATACTATATCATCTACTTTCACATCATCAATGTATTTTCCAATGACAACAATCTTATCTTCGTCTCGTAAATATGCATTTACATGGGTTTTGGCTCTATCTCTTGCAACTTCCGAGGGTTCTATCAAGACGACTTTCTTAACTAAGTCTAAGCTTAGATTATGCTTGTTGAAGAAATCGAACAAACAAATAGTTGCAAGACCTTGACCACATCCCCAATCTATTATCTGAAGATCTGTGTTTGCAAAATCATTGATTTTGATTTCATCAAGAACCTCATTGATCTTTCCCTGGTGCATATTGCCATACGCTGCAATGTATGCATTACACTGCTCTTCTGTTGTCAGAACGGCAGTTCCATGATTTAGACCTGGATATTGCCATGGGCGTGAGCGGTATTGAAGGGGAACGAGAGAAGCATTCAACTCAATTATTGAATTGAATGACGGATTTTGGATGTTATATAATTGCTCTATATATCTCATATCATTTCCCTGTTATTGTATCCGCAAATTTGTTCTGTTGATGCTGTTTCCAATTCTTAATTGCCAAATCCTTTGTTGCGTTAGCATAACAATACTCACAAAGATGTGGGCAGGTGTTGTATTCTCCGATGTCCTTGGATGCCATGCATCCACAAAACTGTCGCTGACCAGAGTCTTTCTTGTGTGTGCTGATGAAATAATGGTTATGAGGCAAGCGTATTGCGCCCTGTGGCAACTCGGGCTCCCCAAACAAAGTAGGAGCAGGAGCATCCTCTATCTTTACCTTCATGAAATCCATCAGTTTCTTGTCATCCCAGGCAAGTCGGGTTATAAGGTCACCGTCTATACAACGATTATGAAGAATACCATACTTGGAAAGATCGATCTTCTCTCCACATGTGGCTAGCTGGAAATTCCAGCCTCGTTCCCGATTCATGGCTGATAGCCTGGAGGCAAATTCTTCCATTTGCTCAATTTCCCACTCGTGATAAGGGATGCCATTCACGTCGAGATTATGCTTGACTTTCTTGTACATGGCTATATCAGCATAGCTGAATACAAGTTTATTAGTATAGTCTTTCAACAGGTCACCGATATTCTGTACTTTCCTAAGCAAATCATCCATGGATATATCGTCCGTCAGTATCATGGGATCAAACCGCCAGATCACTGCTCCCCTGCCAAGCTGCTCAACAAGCAGTTTGAATGTTTCTATACGTGTAGCAAGAGACGGAACTTTTTCCAACTTTTCCTGTTCATAATCATTCAGAGTATATTGAACGTAACATTTAATGTTGCGTTCTTTGAGGATATGTAGATATGGCAATAATGGACGAGGATTCTTAGACCAAAACACGATGAAGCGTGTATTCTCAAACGAGACATACAACTTCACACCATTGAACGGATTCGTCCATGCAGAGTAGCCTTTCTCCAAGCGATGGAAGAACCAATCAGCATAAAATGCAGGAATGTCTGTACTCCTACTTGCAGAAACAATGAGAGGCGCCTGTGCTTTCATAGGCTGCCCATCAATGATTATGTCTGTATATTTCCACGTTGCCATATTTATATCGTTTTGTTTCTTGTTCTATCGTCCTTTAGCCCTCATATCCGTAACCAAAAGGGCTTGGCATGGTAGGATTAAATGTTTTCATTGATTGCAACTTCAGATTTTCCAGTCAATGATTGGAAAAAGTCTGGATGGCTAACATAAAATAAAACAACACAAACAGATAGAGATTGCTCTTCGAGAAACCTCTTCCTATGCCTTTATGCAGGGTTGTTTTATTAGGGCTATCCATAGCGTTGCCTATATTTCATTTAACTAAAGTTTCCCGCCCCCAAATAACGGGGTGGAAACAACTGTTTCTCCATAAATATTGTATCTTTGTAATCGCAAAACCACAATGAAGCAACGATTTAAAGAGTAACTGTTCTAGATGCAAAACTAAGTATTTTTTCCGAGTTGTCCAACAGTAACTATTCAGCAATAGTGTAGGCATGCAGCATCCTACCATCCTATA
>ERZ780207.935-NODE-935-length-27815-cov-4.247947_pt1 | contig 27815 bp, 24 predicted proteins | sample MGYA00510977_ERZ780207 | MGnify/ENA primary metagenome ERZ780207 (study PRJEB29588, sample SAMEA2151383) | human gut metagenome | biome: human gut; feature: human-associated habitat; material: faeces | place: Denmark | collected 2008/2010 ...
CAGCCCGTACTTAAACCACTTGTGAAACTTGAGCTCCTTATTTCAATACAATCTTGCAGTCTTCCAGGCTCTCAACCGTAGCGAGCGACTCATAGCGCATTCCCTCACGGCGCAGGAAGTCGCCACCATGCTGGAAGGCTTTCTCAATGATGAAGCCCATCGCCTCTATCTTGGCGCCAGCCTTTTCGCAGAGTTCCATCACGCCCTTGGAAGCATTGCCATTGGCGAGGAAGTCGTCGATAAAGATGACATGGTCGTCGGGAGTAAGATAGCTGTCGCTCACACAAACCGTATAGTCGCGGTCCTTGGTGAAAGAGTGAACCACAGAAGTAATCATACCCTCCATCGTCTTGGGCTGTTTCTTCTTGACGAAGACCACAGGAAGATGGGTCAGATAACCTACCATGATGGCAGGAGCGATACCCGATGCCTCAATGGTGATAATCTTGTTGTACTTAATGTCCTGGAACAGACGAACAAACTCCTTCGCCAAATCCATCATCAAGATAGGATCCATCTGGTGATTTACGAAACTGTCTACTTTTAAGATTCCACCAGGAAAACATCTGCCTTCCTGCATAATTCTTTCTTTCAGCAAATCCATTATGAATAGAATTTTATAGTAATATTAGCAAATAATTCTCTTTTTATTGTTCCAGATCCTTTGGCAACACGAGGTTGAGAACCACAGCAAGCAGGAAGACCACAGCCACGCAGTTGTCGGCAAACACCGTACGGACAATCTCAGGGAAGATGTTGAACATGCCTGTAGCCCGGGTAAAGCCAAGGCCTACACTCAGCGAAAGGCTCACGATCACCATATTGCGCTGTGAGAAACCCGTACGCGCCATCATACAAGGTAACACTTCCAACAATCCAGTTGTTCACACTGCCGAAATCTGCAGCACCCTGTCCTCCAGCAAACGAGTTGGCACCTACAGGAAGTAGCGAGAAACCGATGGCGGTAACCACCGTAGCAGCCACAACGGGCGGAATGAGTTTAATCCAATACTTGGCAAAGAGTCCAAGTGTTCCCTCTATCAATCCACCAATGATAACTGCACCAATGAGGGTTCCCATGCCCTGAGAACCGGCAATGGCAATGGCCAGAGAAAGGAAGGTGAAGGAAATGCCCATCACGATAGGCAGGCGCGATCCGATACGCCACACGGGATAGAGCTGGACGAGAGTACCGATACCGGCTACGACCATACAGTTTTGGATAAGTGCGGCGCTCAGCTCGGCATTCACACCAGCCACATTGGCCAAGATGATGATCGGGGTGATATTGGCGACAAACATCGCCAAGACGTGCTGCAGTCCGAAGGGAACGGCCTGAAGTACGGGCACGCGGCCGTTGAGTTCATAAATAGAAGCCATATAGTATCAGATTGCTTGAAGGTTCGTGGACAACAGCGGCTTCTCCTCCTGACTGCGGAAATGGATGGTCTGTGTCTGCCAACCCATGCTCTCAATGATGGCGATGGACTCGACCTGGTAGCCCTCCTTGCGGAGCATAGCCCCACCCTTCTGCTGGCCTTTCTCGATGGCAATGCCTATGCCGGCTATCTCGCCTCCCGCCTGCTTCACCAAGTCGATGAGGGCGTGGGCAGCCTCGCCGTCGGCCAGGAAATCGTCCACGATCAGCACCTTGTCTGTGGCGTGGAGATAGGGTTTGGAGATAAAGACATCGTTGAGCTTCTTATGGGTGAAGGAATAGGCGTGGGAGATATATTTGTCATCGGTACTATTGGCCGTCTGACTCTTCTTCGCAAAGACCACAGGTACGTCGTAGAGGTCGCCCAGGAGCGTAGCAATGGCAATGCCGCTGGCCTCGATGGTCAGGACCTTGTTGACTTCCACCCCGCGGAACCTGCGCTTGAACTCGTAGGCCATTTGGCGCATGATGTCTATGTCTATCTGATGGTTCAGAAAACTATCGACCTTGAGGATATTGCCCTCTTTGATGACTCCCGTTGTAAGGATCTTTTCTTCTAAGAAATTCATATTTCGACAAACTTTGATATTCGATTTGGCATGGGCGGAGACAGGAGGTGGACAGGACGCGCGCCTATCCTGACGGATTCGCAAGGATGGCGCTGAGGACTGCCGTAGGGAGGCAGGTTGCCCCAAGCTCGTGTCTTCGATCAAAAACTGGGGGCAAAGATAATAAAAATATCTTTTATAGAAGATAAATAGTGTAAAAACAAGCCTCCCTGCCTCAATATTTATTGCTTACCTGCTTTCTTCGTCTATCTCTTTCAAGAGCTGAGTACACCCAGTAAGGCAGTCGCGCCAGGTGGCGTCGAAATTACCCGTGTACCAAGGGTCGGCCACGTCGCGGTCGAGCAGCATCCGCACCTTGCCCTTGGGGTCGCCACCAAAAATGCGGTTCATATTGCGGATGTTGTGGGTATCCATGCCGATGATGATGTCGTAAGCAGCATAGTCCTGACGGGTGATCTGACGGGCGGTCTTGCCCTCGCAAGAGATGCCATGGGCTGCCAACATACGACGGGCTGGTGGATAGACGCCATTGCCTATCTCCTCCGTGCTGGTCGCAGCAGAGGCTATCAGAAAGTCTTGACTACGGCCCGCCTCATCGACCAACTTCTTCATCACAAACTCGGCCATCGGACTTCTGCAAATGTTGCCGTGGCAGACGAACAATATTCTTTTCATCGCTTGCTTTTCTCGATTTAGGTTGCAAAATTAGGAAATAAAAATGAAGTAGCGGTAGCAGAAGGGTAAAAACGTGGGAGGAAAGAGCAAGAAAGCGTGGGGAAAAGAGATAAAAGTGCGGGGAAGAGAATAGCAGGACTTGAAAGGAAATAAAAGAAAACAGGGGAAAGGATAAAAGAAAGCGTGCGGTAGGACGTATATGCAACTACGTTCGACCGCACGCTATGTGGTTTGAGGTATTGGTTGATTACTTCTTGAGCTTGCTGTAACGGCTCATGAAGCGGTCAACGCGACCCGCTGTATCAACGAGCTTGTTCTTACCAGTATAGAACGGGTGAGAAGTGCTCGAGATTTCGACTTTTACCACGGGGTAAGTTTCGCCTTCAAACTCCACGGTATCATTGGTCTTGCAGGTGGACTTTGTAAGGAACATATCGCCGTTGGACATATCTTTGAATACGACGGGGCGATAGTTTTCGGGATGAATACCTTGTTTCATTTCTTTTAAATTGTTATTGTTTTGTTTTTAAATCCGTAATGTGTCTCCACCCATCCTTGGCAGGGCGCACAATACAGGGTGCAAAATTACGAACTTTCGCCCACCCTACCAAATATTTTCCTTATTTTTTACCATTTTCCGAGTGTTTCATGCTCATAATTGGAAAAAAATTCCGATATTTGCACTATGGTTCTCGTCCCGAGCCCATCCCCTACGACTCCCGAAGGATCAGAGGCCGCCACCTCCCCTCTTTCGCCAGCATGAGCAACAAGGGAAACCACATACCAAATGGCATCACAAACAACGATGAAAATAATGATAAAAAAACTGTTTATCCTTGCGGTCTTGATGCTTGCCGTGGCAACAACGCAAGCGCAAAAGCACCACGGCGTCTATGCCATAGGGTTCTACAACTTGGAGAACCTCTTCGACTACACCCACGACGAGGGGAAGAAGGACGAGGACTTTCTCCCCACAGGACGCTACCAGTGGAACCAAACGAAATACGAATGGAAACTAAGAAACCTGTCCCGCGTACTCTCGGAGATGGGGACGGAGGTCTTGCCGAAACAAGGATGCGCCTTGATAGGCGTGGCCGAGGTGGAGAACGACCATTGCATGAGCGACCTCGTGGCGCAGGAACCGCTCAAGAAGAGGGGATACCGCTATGTGCACATCGAGGGACCGGACCATCGGGGCATCGACTGTGCGCTGATCTACAACCCAAAACTCTTCAAGGTGGACGACGCCAAGCTCTTACCTTATATATATGATCTGCCTGCCGATTCGCTACGGGCGACAAGAGGTTTTCTGGCTGTCACCGGCACGCTGGCCAAGGATCGCGTCACGGTCATCGTCTGCCATTGGCCAAGCAGAGGGGCGGGATCCTATTACCGCGAGCTGGCGGCCAAACAGGTGAAGGCCATCAAAGACTCGATCCTCCACCACGACGCCGAACGAAAAGTGATCGTCATGGGAGACATGAACGACGATCCCACCAACCGCTCCATGCACGATGTGCTGCTGGCTAAAGGCGAAATAGAGGAGGTGGGTACTGACGGGATGTACAACCCATGGTACAACGTCCTGGTGAAGGAGCAAACAGGTACGCTCCGCTTCCGTGGAGCATGGAATCTCTTCGACCAGATCGTCCTGACGCCGAACCTCGTAGCTCAACCTTCCAACAAAAGCCGCAAGGGCCTGCACTATCTGAGCCACGAGGTATTCCGCCGCGACTATCTCCTGCAAACGGAGGGCAAATGGGAGGGCTATCCCAAGCGCACGACGGCAGGGGGAGTATGGATCAACGGATATAGCGACCATCTGCCTGTCGTGGTCTATCTGACCACCAAATAGCCTCGTAGCCATGGAAGCAAGCGCTATAGAGACTCACCCCTTCGTCCCTTTCCTGCCAGGGAACGCACGACTGCTGATGCTCGGCACGTTTCCGCCTGCCCCGAAACGCTGGTCGATGGCGTGGTACTATCCCAACTTCACCAACGATATGTGGCGCATATTCGGCCTCATTTTCTTTGGCGACAAGCAGCATTTCGTCTGTCAAGAAGAAAAGACATATCGTCTCGATGCCCTGAAGGCCTTCCTGACTCAGAGAGGCGTGGCGCTCTTCGACACCTGCCTGCGCATACGACGGACCACGGGGACGGCCTCGGACAAGGACCTGGAGGTCGTCGAACAGGCTGACCTCGACGGTATGCTCCGCGCCCTGCCCTGCTGCAGGGCGGTAGTGACGGCAGGCCAACTGGCTACCCAAATCTTCACACGACACTATGGCATAGACACCAAGGGGATGAAGATGGGCGACTACCGAGAGTTCTGCTTCGAGGGTCGCACGATCCGCCTCTACCGCATGCCGAGCAGCAGCCGCGCCTACCCCATGCGGACAGAGGCAAAGGCTGCATACTACGAACGAATGCTCATTGACCTGGGCATCAAAACATCCAACGAACAATCCAATCTGTAAGCGTATGAACCATCACGTTACCATCATCGGAATAGCTGGCGGCACAGGGTCGGGAAAGACTACCGTCGTCAAAAAGATAGCAGAGGCACTTCCACCCGACTTCGTGAGCATCGTGCCTCTCGACTCGTACTATAATGATACGACGGGAATGACCGACGAGGCCCGCAAGGCCATCAACTTCGACCACCCCGACGCCTTCGACTGGCGGCTGTTAATCGAGCAGGTGAACGACCTGCGACAAGGCAAGGCCATCGAGCAGCCTACCTACTCCTATATTCTGAGCAACCGACTGCCAGAGACCATCCATGTCGAACCGAAGCCGGTCGTCATCATCGAGGGTATCATGGTGCTCTTCAACAAGGAGCTCCGGGACATGATGGACCTCAAGGTCTTTGTCGATACCGACTCCGACGAGCGACTGATCCGCAACATCGAGCGCGACACGACAAATCGCGGACGGACCGTCTCGATGGTGCTGGACCGCTACCGCAAGGTGTTGAAACCCACCCACGAGCAGTTTATCGAACCGACAAAGCGCTATGCGGACATTATCGTGCCTCAGGGCGGGGAAAACCGACGGGGCATCGAGATCTTATGTCGCTATATCGAAGGACTCGTACCAAAGAATCTGCAAAATGGAGAAAAATAACGAGCTCAGGACGGCCTGGGAGTTTGTAGAGCACACGGGGCACAGTATCTTCCTCACAGGAAAGGCGGGTACGGGAAAGACTACCTTTCTTCGGACCCTCAAACAGAAGAGCAGCAAGCGACTGGTGGTAGTGGCGCCTACGGGTGTGGCTGCCATCAATGCGGGTGGAGTCACGATCCATTCTTTCTTCCAGCTGCCCTTCTCTCCTTTCGTGCCCGACGCTCATATCAAGAGCCGCTTCGACTTCAGCAAGGAGAAGCGGAAGATCATCCGCACGCTCGACTTGCTCGTCATCGACGAGATCTCGATGGTGAGGTGCGATGTGCTCGACGCCATCGACTCTGTATTGCGACGTTTCCGCGACCACGCCAAGCCCTTTGGTGGCGTACAGTTGCTCCTTATCGGCGACCTCCAGCAGCTCACGCCTGTCGTCACACACGAAGAGGAACACATTCTGAGCCAATACTACGACACGCCCTACTTCTTTGGCTCTCTGGCTCTCAGACGCCTCGACTATGTGACCATCGAGCTATCACGGGTCTATCGTCAGCAGGATGCTTCCTTTATCAATATCCTCAACGCCGTGCGCACCAACCAGGCAACGGAGGACCACCTGCGCAGACTCAACGAGCGCTATGATCCGAGTTTTCGTCCACCTGCAGAGTCAGGCTACATCCGCTTGACAACGCACAACCGCATGGCCGACGACTACAACCAGTCGCAACTCCACTCGCTCCGTGGGGCTCCCTTCTGCTACCGAGCCGAGGTAAGTGGTGAGTTTCCTTCTGCCAACTTCCCGACGGACCAAGAATTGCAATTGAAAGAGGGTGCGCAGGTGATGTTTGTCAAGAACGACACGGAAGGAAGATACTACAACGGGCGCATTGGCCACATCACCTACCTCGATGCCAACACCATCCAGGTGCTCTGCACAGGCGACGCGCAACCCATCGACGTAGAGCGCGACGTATGGGAGAATACTCGCTACTCGCTCAATGACGAGACACGGGAGATTGAGACGGAGGTGCTCGGTTCCTTCTCGCAGTTTCCCCTGCGCCTGGCCTGGGCGATCACGATTCACAAGAGTCAGGGACTCACTTTCGAACACGCCATCATCGACGCACAGCAGTCTTTTGCCCCAGGCCAGGTCTATGTGGCTCTGAGCCGCTGCAAAACACTTGAAGGATTGGTACTGGCCACCCCAGTCTCACCCAACGCCATCATCAACGACGACCGCGTCAGCTCTTATATCGCCACGCAAGAGGAGAGGGCCGAAGCGAGCATCAAGGCGCTGCCTACGCTCCGCCAGGAGTATGAGCGACAACTGCTGATCGAACTTTTCTCTTTCCACCAGATAGCCCAACAGGAGGAACACCTCCATCGTGTCGTCGGAGAATTTTTCTACGCGCAGGAAACGCTACGGGCCATCCACGACCAGGCGCACAAGCCACTACAGGACATGCTGGCGGTGGCGGGGAAATGGGGACAAGTAATCCTCTCCATGCCTTTCGACCAACTCCATGACGCGGCATTCATGGATCGGGTGCAACGAAGTGCGGACTATTTTCGCAAACAACTCTCAGCAATCTTCGACGAACTGATAGCCCAAACGAAACTCATCAAGACGGGCAGCAAGGTGGCTTTGCGACGCCTTGACACCACGCTGACCGAACTGACGGAGACGGTGGAGGCCAAAGGGCGTTTGCTGACCTACATTGCCCAGCATGGGTTCTCCGTAGGCGACTACCTCCACGCCAAGCAAATGGCCCTCCTCGGTGTGCTGGATGAGGCAGACCCTAAACAAGGCAAGGCGAAGCGGAGCAGAAAAAGCAAGGCTGAAAAACTCAACGCAGAGAAAACCAAGCAGAAGAAGGTGCCAACGGGAGAAGTCACCTACGACCTGTTCACAAAAGGACTGTCCGTATCTGACATTGCCCGCTTGCGCAAACTGACCCCTGCCACCATTTCGGGCCACCTGATTCCCTACGTCAAACAGGGAAACATTAAGGCGGAGGACATCACGGGCAAAGAGAAATACACGACTATCATGCGGGCCATCGCCAAAGTGGGCACTACCGAGGGAGCCACACCCATCAAGCGCCTTTGCGATGACTCGATCACCTTTGATGATATTCGCGTAGTCATGGCAGAGTACATTTCGCTTCATAAATAAGCCAATTGGGAACTAAATACCTTTTCGATTATGACGGAAGAAGAGAAAAGAGAATTCGAAGAATTCCTACAATGGAAGGAAGCGAAGAAGAAATACGAGGAAGAAAAGAAACGAGAACAGGAAGAGGCGGAGAAACAAAAGGAACTTGCGGAGCAGCAACGCGAAGCAGAGAGGCAAGCCAAAGAAAGAGCCAGGGAAAAGGCTAAAGCGGTCAATATTTCCGATTCCACCGTCAAATGGCCTGTAGAGGATATTTATCCTGACAGGAAAATGCCGAAAGCCCTATTGCTTCTTCTTGTCTGTGCGTTTGGGTTATTAGTGTATATGTTGTCAACCGTGGTGCATGAGACTAATAATGCGTCGCCATCTCGTGCAACAAAGGGGGACACCCTGATGCAAGACTCACTTCTTTCTACTGGAGAAGCTGGAGCCAAAGAAAAAAACAAACGGCTTGAGCGTATCAAGAAAGCGAAGAGAATAGAAGAATTAAAGCATTCTATAAAGTTAGAAAAGGCTTATCTGACTTCTTCTGATGTCTCTGGTGGTGTACATGCTTTTTTGATTTGGAAAAATGTTTCCTCCCAAAACATACTGTCTTTAGATTGGCGCGGGTATCCCACTAACGCCAAAGGAGAACCCGTAGCGTGCGAGATAGATGGAACTACTGAGTCAGGGGGGGCATTTTATAGGTCCAGCAGTCCCAGGTGGAACCTATGGCGATGATTTTGGGTGGTATTATTTATGGCATAATCCATCAGCCCGAAAATTAGTCCTCACGAGCATAGACATAGAATATGATGACGGGAGTAAGATACATATTTCGCAAGATGAGCTGAAATATATTCGTTGAGTCCCACAAGACCCTAGATGGAATTCGCCGGAAGAATCCATAGCCAATATTGAAGGCCGAACCAACTATCCTATGCCATGCGCACGTCCAAGGCACGTCAGAAAAGGAGGCCTACGCCACCGATGAGGAGGCCGTAGCGGATCACCTTGCCTGCGAAGACCGTGAAGAGAGTAATAACAGGATTCGCACGGGTCAGTCCGAGGACAATACAGATGGCCGTGCCGAGGATGGGAACAAAGGCAAAGAACCCCATCCATGCGCCCCGCCCGCGCATCCATCGCTGCGTGCTCTCTACTTTCTCGCGTTTCACATGGAGGTATTTTTCGATCCATTCCATGCGGCCCATACGTCCAATGCCATAGTTGAGCATGGACCCAAGTGTGTTGCCCAGCGTGCCCGAGACAACGAGTTCACTGGGGCCTAGTCCGGCCGCAAGGAGTGCTACCATGACAGCTTCACTACTGAAAGGCAGAAAACTACCAGCCAGGAAGGCGGCTACAAACATACCCATGTAACCGTAGTTGATAAGAATGTCGGTGATCTCAGCCATAAGGAATTAGTGTATGAAACTACGCATGAAATTGTAAGCGACGAGGAACACGGCAAGGGTAGTGGCAACAAGAAAGAGGCCGTTGGTCCATTTCGTGCGCGTCAAAGCCCACAGATGGCCGATAACAGGCGAAGTGTTGACAATGAGAATGCCGAGCAATGCCTCATACTGACTGGGCTGCACACAGAGGTAGGCAAAGGTCAGACCGTCTATAATAAGGAAGAAGAAGTAGAACTGACGCGTGCGGATATTGTCGTTGTGGCTTTTGCGCAGAAAATGGATGCTGCCGATAAGGGCGCAAAGCGTGACAAAGGTCAAAGCGACAATCTGGCCGATAGAAAGGGCCGTAAACTCAAAGACGGGAGAGAACTGACCCAGTTGGGCGAAATGAGAGACCATACGCTCCAGGTCGCCTCGCACGGCAAGGACTGCCGTGACAACAGCATAGGGCAGTAAGAGGCCAAGTAGCGAGGCGCAGAAATGGCGTGCGCTCCACGCCCGCAGCAGCACGCCCATCAACAACCAAAAGACAGGCACGAAGAAAAGGGCCTGCGGCCACACGATGCTGGCGAAACCCCAACAGATAAAAGCGTAGAATACCCATCCGGGCGACGCTTCGTCCTGATAAGAGCGGAAAAGGCTCGTGTAGAAACCAGCCATGCAGAGGATGGAGATGGAAGAAGTGTAACTGGTAAGCTGGTGCATACATACCGTAGCGAGCACGAGGAAAGACCCCGACACCATGCGACTGTAGATACGGATGAGCGTATTGGCATTGTTGAGCTCCACCATCAGATAGGTGGAGAGGACGAGACAGAGCAGGTTGATCCATAGGCGGTGTTCACCCATGCCAGCCAGTCCCCATACCGCGAGGGCCAACATCGTCAGCGTAGAGAGCGTCCAGCGACTCTCCGCAATCTTGTTTTGTATGCGTTTTCTTTCCATCTGCAAAGAAGGCACATGCCACAGCCCGCAAAAGGCCATGGCATGTGAATAATGGGACTACAGGTCCTGCCCGATGTCCTTTCTGAAGTATCTGTCCTTGAAATCTATCTTCGCGGCCTCGGTGAACGACTTGCGAAGAGCATCCTCCTTGTTCTCACCATAGGCGCTGACCGCCAAGACACGGCCACCATTGGTGACGGTCTGTCCCTCCTTGAGGGCGGTACCAGCATGAAACACTACGGCTCCCGTCACCTCATCAATTCCCTTTATTGGATAGCCCTTGACGTAAGCCTGCGGATAGCCACCACTGACAAGCATCACGCACACCACACTTCGCGGGTCGGTCTCAACCTCATACTCGTCGAGGTTGCCCTTGGCAACACCTTCCAGCAGATCCACCAGGTCGCTCTTGAGGCGGAGCATGACGCTTTCGGTCTCAGGATCGCCCATGCGGCAGTTGTACTCGATGACCATCGGATCGCCACCGACATTGGTAAGCCCAAAGAAGATAAAGCCCTTGTAGTCGATTCCCTCCTCGCGGAGACCTTCCACAGTGGGGCGCACAATGCGGTCTTCCACCTTGCGCATCCATGCCTCGTCGGCGAAAGGCACAGGAGAGACACTACCCATGCCACCCGTATTGAGACCCGTGTCGTGTTCGCCAATGCGCTTGTAGTCCTTGGCCTCTGGCAGGATCTGATAGTGGACGCCATCGGTGAGGGCAAAGACGGAGCACTCGATACCATCGAGATACTCCTCGATGACTACCCGTGCCGAAGCATTGCCAAACATACCACCCAGCATATCGCGCAGTTCCTTCTTGGCCTCGTCGAGGGTCGGGACGATGAGCACGCCCTTGCCGGCAGCCAGTCCGTCGGCCTTAAGAACGTAGGGAGGCTGGAGTGTCTCCAGGAAGCGAAGGCCCTCCTCCAAAGTTGTACCGTCGAAGGTACGATAGGCCGCCGTCGGGATATTGTGGCGCAACATGAACTGCTTGGCGAAGTCCTTGGATCCCTCCAGCACCGCTCCCTGCTTCGACGGGCCGATAACGGGGATAGTACTGGTACGCGCGTCCTCCTTGAAGCAGTCGTAGATGCCCTTGACAAGCGGGTCCTCGGGGCCAACTACTACCATATCGACTCGGTTATCAACAGCAAACGCTTTCAGTGCGTCGAAGTCGCTCACGTTGATGGCGACATTCTCGCCCACCAAAGCCGTACCGGCATTGCCTGGGGCGATATACAGTTTGTCACACTTTCTGCTCTGCGCCAGTTTCCATGCCAGCGCATGCTCGCGTCCACCGCTTCCTAATAGTAAGATTCTCATGTCCTTGATCCTTGATATTTGTATTCCGCTCAGATACAACCAATCAGCCTTGCGGTGACGAGTTGTCCCTGGAAGGCTGATTGGTCAACTGAAAACGAGGTTTTACTTCAGATAATCCTCAAAATACTGCGTGATGCGCTCATGCAGGTGTACGCTCTGATGGCCACGCATGTTGTGGGGCTCGCCCGGATAGACGAAGAAATCGGGCTGGGTACCCACGGCAATGCAAGCCTTGAGGAAAGAGTAGCAGTTCTGCGGGAGCACCGTCGGGTCGTTGAGGCCCTGGATGATCTGCAGCTTGCCCTTGAGGTCCTTGGCCTTGGCCAGGAGGGAAGTCTGAGCGTAGCCCTCGGGGTTGGTCTGCGGCGTATCCATATAGCGCTCACCATACATTACCTCATACCACTTCCAGTCGATGACGGGGCCACCGGCCACACCCACCTTGAAGACATCAGGATAGTTGGTCATCAGCGAGATGGTCATAAAGCCACCAAACGACCAACCGTGCACACCGATACGGTCCTTATCCACATAAGGCAGGCTCTGGAGATACTCCACACCTTTCATCTGGTCCTTCATCTCCTCCTGGCCGAGGTGGCGGAACGTGGCCTGCTCAAAGGCCTTGCCGCGATGCTCGCTACCACGGTTGTCGATGATGAAGAGGAGGTAGCCCTTCTGTGCCATGTAGGTCTCCCAGGAACGTGAGCTATAGTGCCAGCGCGCATCAACATTGTGAGCGTGGGGGCCACCATAGACATAGACCACCGTCGGATACTTCTTCGTAGCGTCGAAACCGACAGGCTTCACCATACGGTAGTAGAGGTCGGTGGTGCCGTCGGCAGCCTTGAGCGTGCCACAGCTATACTCCGGCACGTTGTAGCCCTGCCAAGGATCGGCTGCCGTCAACCAGTTGACGCGCTTGCCCGCTACCTCGATGAGGTCTATCTTGCGGGGCACGTCAGGCTCGGAGTAGTTGTCGCAAACAGCCATACCACTGGTGCTAAGAGAGGCATAGTGCCAACCCTTTCCGTTGTCGAGGAGCGTGCGCTTGCCGTTCTTGACACTCACGCTCCACGTGTTCTGCTGAATAGGTGAGCACTCGTTGGAGGCATAGATGATGGCCTTGTGCTTCAGGTCGAAGCCCAGGAAGTCCATCACCACCCACTCACCCTTGGTAAGCTGGCGCGGCTCTCCGCCGGCAATGTCGAAGAGATAGAAGTGGTTGTAGCCGTCCTTCTGGCTCTGGAGCACAAACTTCGTGGCATCCCAAGGCAAGAACGCAATGGGGTGCTGCGGCTCCACATACTTTTCATCCTTCTCGTTGTAAAGGACGCGAAGACGATCGCCCGTAGTGGCGTCATACTCCACAAGGTCCATGTCGTTCTGGTCGCGATTGAGCTCCAGCATATAGATGCGGCTCTCGTCAGGAGACCAGGAGATATTGGTGAAATAGCGGTCGGTGGGATCGCCAGCCTTAAGATAGATCGTGCTACCCGTGGCGAGATCATAGACTCCCACAGTTACTTTGTGCGAGGCCTCGCCAGCCATCGGATACTTGATCATGTCGAGCTTTGCCGCACGCGACTCTCCGGGCTTCGGCGTCCAGTTGAGTTCGGGAATGTCGGGCAGAGGATAGTCGCTCACCATGCTCTGGTCCATGCGATAGAAAGCCAGGCGGTTGCCCTTCGGGCTCCAGTAGAGACCACCACTGATACCAAACTCGTCGCGGTGTACGCTCTGTCCATAGACGATCTCACGCGATCCGTCCTTCGTAAGCTGGTGGGTCTGTCCGTCGGTCGTGGTGACATAGAGCTGGTCGCCCTTGACGTAGGCCGTGGCGTCCGACTGCTTGTTCCACTCCAAAGCCTGTGTCTGCTGCTCTCGATTCCAGCGCTTCACAAGCGTGTGCTTCTTGAAATCGACGAGCAGGTTCTCACGGCCGTTCATCACCATGACGAGGCTCTTGTCGGCATAGGGGAAGGAGGCTGAGTAGAAGTGGCGAATCTTCTCATCGGAGCCCTTGAGGCCCGCCCACTCGTTGATTTCGTCGAGGGAGAAGAGACGCGTCTCCTTGCCATTTTTCAGATTGACTTCGGCGCAGTAGTCAACTTCGGTGCGCACCAAGCGATCGCCCCACCATGTCGTATAGCGATTCTCGGGCACCATGTTGCGATAGTTCGTACCACCGAAATTGAGGTCTTCGAGGGTGAACTGCTTCTGTGCCATGGTCGTAGTAGTGTTCAATGGATTGAGCAATGCACAACCTGTCATGGCTGCACAGAGCACATTTCTAAAGGTTTTAGTCTTCATTATCACTAAAGTATTTGTTATTGGATTGTTTTCTGTAGTCGCCTTGTCCGCGCTTGTCGCCGCGGAAACCGTCTCTGCGGTCGTCACGACGGTCACGTCCTCCGCGGTCACTCCAACGCTTGCCCGGAGCTCGGCGGTCGTCTCTGCGGTCTCCACGCCAGTCGTCGCCACGGCGGTCTCCTCTACGCTCGCGGTCGCCGAAGCGTCCATCCCTGCGGTCGCCGAAGCGTCCACCCCGCTTGTCGTCATCATCACCACGGCGGCGGAAAGGCTTGCGGTCGGGACGCGAGAAGTGGTGCTCGTCGCGCTCAAACTTATGGAAGGTAAAGCTGCGGATGTCGCCCTCCTCGTTCTCTGCCTGCTGGTCGAGGAGCTGCTTAAACTCGCGGTTCTTCTTGAATCGGTGCTGCTGCGCCATCTCGGCCTTCTCCTCCTCGGTCTTGACAATGCCGCCCTCATGGCGGAAGTCGCTCATCTTGCCGTCAAAGAGTTGGTAGCGACGGAATTCACACTCCAGCGATCCGTTGAAGAGCGGAATCTTGATGCTTGGCTTGAGACCTATCTGGCGGAAGCACTCCTCGCGGTAAGAGAGGATCCAAGCCTCGCCTCCCATGAACTCGTGCTTCAGTCGCTCGCCGATCATGCGGTAGGTGGCCAGCAAGTCGGGAGTGGAGATACGCTCACCGTAAGGAGGATTGGAGATAATGATGCTCTTCTGCTCCGGCTTCTTGAAGTCCTTGAAGTCACGGCAGTCGAAGTCAATATAACGGGAGAGACCTGCGGCACGGGCATTGATACGGGCGGTATTGACCGCCTTCATATCGATGTCATAGCCATAGATATGGTGCTCGAACTCACGCTCGCGCGAATCGTCATTATAGATCTCGTTGAACAGATCCTGGTCGAAGTCGGGCCATTTCTCAAAGGCAAACTCCTTGCGAAAGACGCCCGGCGAGATATTGCGGGCGATAAGGGCAGCCTCGATGGCGATGGTACCCGAACCACACATCGGATCGATGAGGTCGGTATCGCCCTTCCAGCCTGTCATGAGGATCATGCCAGCTGCCAGTACCTCGTTGAGCGGGGCTGCCACGCTCTCCTGTCGGTAGCCACGACGGTGGAGCGACTCGCCGCTACTGTCGAGGGACAGTGTGGCGTCAAACTCGGCGATGTGGATGTTGAGACGGATATCGGGATTGGTGACGGAGATATTGGGACGCTTCCCCGTCTCCTCGCGAAACTGGTTCACGATGGCGTCTTTCACTTTGTAGGTCACAAAGCGTGAGTTGCGAAACTCGTTGGAATAGACAACGGAGTCGACGGAGAACGTCTTGCCCTCGCCGATATACTTACTCCAGTCGATTTTGCGCACTTCCTCATACATGTCCTCTGCCGACTGTGCCTTGAAATGGGCGATGGGCTTGAGGATTCGGATAGCTGTGTGGAGTTGAAAGTTGGCGCGATACATCATCTCCTTGTTGCCGGTAAACGACACCATACGGCGTCCTATCTGCACATTGTTGGCACCCAGCTCCGTGAGCTCTTGCGCCAAGACGGGCTCCAGGCCCATGAATGTCTTGGCAATGAGTTCAAATTCTTCCATTATCTTGTTACAATATTTTACGTAGAAAGCCATCTGCCGCAGCCTAACGAGGACACCGTCCCACCTTTGACCTTTCTTAGAAGGATTAGGATTGGGCGTGACTTCGGGAGGTGCATGGATGGCGCGCTCTGAAAAACAGGGGCAAAAGTACAAATAAAATATGGTTGTGCCAAATTTTTCAAACTTTGTTATCCATTCTCCCTGCAAGTTTGTTGCATTGCGGACCACTTGGCACAAGTTTGGAGGCATCCGAGATTTGGATTGACACACAAAATCCTAATCATGACAGTCAAACTATCACCATGGATGAATCAAAGCCATAGCTTATTCGTCGCTGGGATCATCACTTAGCATAACCTTCAGACATTGCTTACCTTCAGCGCGACACATTGCTTACCTTAGCCTCGACACATTACTTACCTTATTGATTGATCGCACCACAGTGGGGACAACGCCCTTTATGACGCAGTTCCGCACCACAGTTGCCACAATAGTAGCGGACACAAGAATGGCGCCAATAGCGGCGCACGGCATAGAGGATGTAGGCCAGGAGGAGCGGATAGCCAAGATAGTAGAGAGTGGAAACGGAGAAGAGTATATAGTTGACGGCACAAACGGCAAGGAGACTGGCCAAATAGAAGAGAGCTGCACGCGGATCGAGTTTGCGCCAAACATCATCAATGGCGGCAAGGGCTGCGATCGGCATGGCCCAAACGAGGACCAGGAATATCTCCAGCAAGAGAGGCTGTGAGAAGGGGTTGAGCGAGGGATTGAAATAGAACGCTCGCCACTGGTCGGGTGCAAAGAGTTGGATAGAAGCATAGAAAGTGGCGCTGGCGGCTACGATGAGGGCCAGGAGCGATGGATAGAACGAGTCGATGTCGTTGAAATGAACCAGTTTGACGCGGCCACGACGTAGTTTGATCACGGCATAGACAATCGCGATGATCGAGATGACGATGAGGAAGACCAGCAGGTGGACATTGGAGAAGAAGGAGATAAACTGCGAGATGGGGTCGTCGGGATCGACCTCATGGAGCAACCGTCGCTCATGAACCCATCCGAAGCGACTGTCCTCCGTCGCTACCTGTACCCACACACTGTCCACGGGGTCGGTGGAAAGGATGCGGACATCGGCCACGACCAGGTGCTTCCCTTTATCGACAGCAAAGGAGTCAACAGGAAGTCCGGTGACGATTTCCTCTGGCTGCTGGCGGGTAAGAAAGAGATGCTTGCCACGGGTGACGAAGTTGAAACCCACATGGTAGTGGTGGGTATAAACGAAATAGAGGGAGTCGAGCTGCACGGAGTCGAGGCGTGCGAGCGTGTCGGGACGCGACGTGGTGAGGCTATCGACGATGCGAAACCGGCTCGGCGTCATCTTGTGGTAGCAACTGCTCAGGAGCAGCACCACCAGCATCAGCGGTATGAGAAACCTACTTTTCTGCATAGACGTTCATCTGACAGTCCTGACAATCAAACTCCAAACGAAACTGCCGCCCATCGGGAAGCACGAGATGGAGCGGCTCGCGCCACTGTGGACGCTTGCCACCACGACGCACGCAATAGCCCAAAGCGTACCGCAGACAATGGCGACACTGCATGATCAAGTCGGCAGGGTGCTGGGGAAGATCTTCCGCCCCACCCTTCTCATAAGCCTTGGACAGACCCGGAAGTCCGCAGGAAGCGTAGAGGCGGGCTGCGTCAGCATTGGCTATATTATAGGTATAGGGGAAAGTCTCATACTGTCGTTGCCAGCGCTGGGCCTCCAGTGGCCTGCCTGGCGTAGCTGTCTCCTGGGGTTTCTGTGTGGCGACAGCTTCTTGGATCATTCGTGGATCTGTTGCTTCCTGTGTCGTTCGTGGGTCTGCTGCTTCCTGTGATGTCTGTGCCGCTACCACTTCATGAGAGACGGGAATGGAAACCGGAGCAAGCACCTGGGCCGACAACTTCTCGACCACCTCCCGTCGTGCCTGCGCCAACAGGCTGCGAGGCACAAACCATGTCCCCACCTCCACCGAGACGTCCTCGGGACGGACCGAGAAGTGGGTAGTACCGAGCTTGCTGAGCTCTTGTACGATATTCTCTTTTTGCGGCGATTTGGCTGGTTGATGCTCAAAGGCGATATCGACGCTGGCCGAAGCCTCATCCATAGAAGCCACGAGGCGGAAACCATCCTCCGTAGCGGAAAAAAGCATCCGCAGTGGCAGGCGACGCTCTGCGCTCCGTCCCTGAAGCAAGCGCTCAAAGGCTTGATCCTGGTTGCGGTACAATGCCAACCCTGGGCGCAGACCCGCTGGCATCTGGTGGGGAAAGAGGCGGTTGCCCACCGCTCGGTTGACACGGAATCCCTCCAGTTCGTGCTTGGCGTTAAGGTAGCAGAGACCATCACCATTGGCAAAGGAGGCAGTACCAGCCACGACGAGACTGTCACGGCGCAAGTCCTTCACCTTGCCTACATACTCTCCCAAGGCCTTCGGCGTATCGGGCGAAAAGATATTGGGCTGGCGACCTGTGGCAAAATAGGTCGTATAGCCGCGGTTGAAGGTCTTGCTGAGATTGGGCTGGAAATGGTAATTCACACGTCCGCGGCTGCTGCGGCAGTACTGTCCTGGATGGCGGGCGATGATCTCATCGAGACGCTGACTATAGGCCGCCACCACATTCTTCACATAACTTGCGTCCTTCAGACGACCCTCTATCTTCAAGGAGCACACACCCGCTCGCATCAGTTCCTCCAAATGGTCTATCTGGCAAAGGTCTTTGAGAGAGAGCAGGTGCTTGTCGTGGACGATGGTGGTTCCATTGTCATCCTTGAGGTCGAAGGCGAGACGGCAAAACTGGGCACAGGCGCCGCGGTTGGCCGACCGCTGGAAGCAATACTGCGAGGCGTAGCACAGTCCGCTATAACTGACGCATAGCGCTCCATGGACAAAAGCCTCCAGTTCCATGTCGGCCACGTCGCGATGGATGGCGCTTATCTCCTCGACGGAGAGTTCACGGGCCAAGACCGCACGGCTGAATCCCAGCGACTGTAGCCAGCGAACCTTCTCGGCCGTGCGCGTGTCACACTGCGTACTGGCATGGAGCGCAGCACGGGAGAGGACGTGACCCGACTGGATGCGCGCGAGCAGACCCATGTCCTGGACGAGGATGGCATCAACACCGATGCGGTCGAGCTGAGCAACAAGACGCAGCGTGTCCTCCATCTCATTGTCGTAGATGAGGGTGTTGACGGTGACGTGGACGGAAGCGCCAAACTGGTGGGCGTAGGCACAGAGCTGGGCAATGTCGTCAAGACTATTGCCAGCAGCCTGTCGTGCACCAAAACGGGCTGCGCCAATATAGACGGCGTCAGCACCATGGTCTATTGCAGCCATTCCACAAGCCAGATCCTTGGCAGGGGCGAGGAGTTCTATCGTTTGCATGTGTGAGCGAATATTCTATTCCTATATAAAGGCGGCAGTCCAACAGACGTTCGCCTTTCTGCTTGCAAAGCTATAAAATTTCTTCGAGAAAACATCATGGCAACCGATGATTCGTCCCGAAAGGGAATGATATTTTCTTGTTCTTACAAAAAATGGGTTCGTCAGCCATGTTGTCAGGCCAAAATTCGACTGAACAAAAAAAAAGTATTAAATTTGCAACCGAGTAAGCATCCGCCACCTTGTGCATCCCACACGCAGGGCGAAGACGCTTGCCACATCAAGACGAATAAGCCAACAATATATGAAGAAATATTCAGCGCTACTGCTCGGAAGTCTTCTCCTCTGCCTCCCCTCCCACGGCAGCACGAGTGGATCAGCCACACAGGACAGTCTCTTTACCCGCTTGACGGAGAACGTCAGCTATCGCGTGGAGGCGCAACTGAGCGGATCCAAGGGCAAGACTCCGCTGTGGCTCAACGCCAACAAGCAGGGCCTCAGTTCCCTGGAGACCACCAACGGCTATATACTCGGGGGCGTGAAACGTCCGCTCAGCACCGACGACCATCGCCAGTGGGGTGTGGGCTACGGCGTGGAGGTAGCCGTTCCCTACCACTACACGAGCCATGTGGTCGTGCAGCAAGCCTACGTCGAAGGACGATGGAAGAAGGCCACCCTCACCATCGGCGCAAAGGAGCAGCCCATGCAACTGAAAGACAACCAACTGAGTTCGGGATCGCAGACGCTGGGCATCAACGCCCGCCCTGTGCCGCAGGTGCGCATTGCCCTCCCCGACTATTGGACGCTGCCCTTCGGACGCGGATGGCTCCACATCAAGGGACACATTGCCTATGGCAAGATGACGGACCAAGGATGGCAGCACGACTTCACGCAGAAGCAGAGCAAATATGCCGACGGCGTACTCTACCATAGCAAAGCGGGCTACCTCAAAATAGGCAACGAGGACGTGTTCTGCCCGTGGTCCGTCGAACTGGGCGTGGAGATGGCAGCCACGTTTGGTGGCACGTCCTACATGGAGGGTCCCAATGGCGGACTGGTGATGGTGAAGAACAGCACGGGCCTGAAGAGTTTCTGGAAGGCCTTCCTGCCTGGAGGCGGCGAAACCGTGGAAGAAGGCACGGTCTATCAGAACGCGGAGGGCAACCAACTGGGATCCTGGCTTCTACGCGTCAACTACGAGACCGACACCTGGCGCTTCAGCGTCTATGCGGATAAGTTTTTCGAAGACCACTCGTCAATGTTCCAACTCGACTACGACGGCTATGGCGAGGGCGAAAAATGGAACGTGAAGGAGAAACGCCAGTACTTCTTCTATGATCTCAAAGACTGGCTGCTCGGCGCCAGCTACCGATCGAAATTCAAGCGGACGGTGAGTGGTGTGACGTTCGAATACCTCTATACAAAGTATCAGAGCGGTCCGGTCTATCACGACCATACGCAGGGCTGGAAGGACCACATCAGCGGTCGTGACAACTTCTACAACCACTACGTCTATACAGGATGGCAGCACTGGGGACAGGCAATAGGCAATCCGCTCTACACCGCTCCGCTCTACAATAGCGACGGCAAGATCTATTTCCACAACAACCGCTTCACGGCGATCCATCTCGGTGTCGATGGCTACCTGCGCGACAATCTCTACTACCGTGTTCTCACGACCTACGAGGAGGCTTTCGGTACCTACGAGGACCCGTTTGTCGATAAGAAGCACGACTTCAGTTTTCTTATTGAGGGACGCTACGACTTCACGCAGAGCACGGGATTTCTCCAGGGATGCTCCGTCAAGGCTGGCTACGGCATGGACTTCGGTAGCTTGCTCGGCGGCATCAACTACGGTGCGCAACTGACTTTCACCAAGACTGGACTCTTAATTTTCTAACGACAATGGACAAATTTTCTCCTATCATCCTCGGCATACTCATCAGCCTGTTCTCCCTTTCCTCTTGTACACTCAATAGCGACGACAGTGGCAAACTGGGACAGTACTGGCACCTCATCTCTATCGACACCTTGGCAACCGAGGGGTCATGCAATGTGGCGCCAAGGCGCGTGTTCTGGACCTTCCAAGGACCGATCATGCAGGCTTACGACTTCACCGATAATAAGATCTACTGCATTCACTACTCCCATACAGGCAACACATTGAAACTCACCGAGCCGCGTGTCAACGACCGGACGAAGGGCGACCCCTTGGTAGAAGACGCCTCCGTACTCCATCCGCTCGGCATCCACACATTGGAGGAGACCTACACGGTCGAGGAACTCGACGGCAGCAAGATGGTACTGGCTGACACGATCTACCGTCTCCACTTCCGTGCACAGTAGATTTCCCCATCAAATAGAGGATCCTTTCCTATATATAGAGACAGCAAGCGCTACGGAATCAAACATTCGCCCTAAAGGGTATAAAACAGTTTCCCTAAAGGGGGATAAAAAAGTTCCATACAGGATATAAAAAGAAGTCCCCCAGGGAATATAGAATAAGAAACATGATTAGAATCAATCCCTATAACGAAGAGAAGTACGACCACTACACGGTTGAGGCCCCTGCCCCACTGCTGGAGTGGCTCTTCGCCCACCTCAAAGACAGCAAGAGCAAGATCAAGGCCACACTGAAAGGCCGTGGCATCAAGGTCAATGGTAAGTACGTCACGCAGTTTGACCGCCCCTTAGTAGCTGGCGACAAAGTGACCGTGAGCCGCTCGAAGAAGAACGATCTCTTCAAGAGCCGCTATCTGAAGATCGTCTATGAGGACCAGTATCTCGTCGTAATAGAAAAGGCTGCAGGCATCTTGTCCATGGCGGCAGGCCACGCCTCCCTCAACGTCAAGACCATCCTCGACGGCTATTTCAGGAAGACGCGACAGAAGTGTAATGCCCACGTCGTCCACCGTCTGGACCGCGACACGTCGGGACTGATGGTCTATGCCAAGGACATGCGCGCCGAGCAGATTCTTGAGCACGAATGGCACGACTTGGTCTATGATCGCCGTTATGTGGCGGTGGTCAGTGGGGAAATGATGGACGACGAGGGTACGGTGACGAGCTGGCTGAAGGACAACCAAGCCTACTTCACCTACTCTTCCCCCGTAGATAACGGGGGCAAATATGCCATCACCCATTACCACGTCCTCGACCGCACCACAACCCATTCCCTGGTAGAATACCGACTGGAGACAGGCAGAAAGAATCAGATCCGTGTCCACAGCGCCGATCTGGGCCATCCCGTCTGTGGCGACATCAAGTATGGCAATGGCGACGACCCCGTAGGCCGTCTCTGCCTCCACGCCTATGTGCTCTGCTTCACCCACCCCATCACCCACCAACGGATGGAGTTTTCCACTCCCGTGCCACCCGCTTTCCTCAAGGTATTCAAGTAAGAAGGCAGCGTTTCTGTAGGACTACAACCACCCCAAGAGGGTGCAGAGGAATAGGAGCGCCCCGAGCAATAAGAAGATGACGACCGTGCGGATAAGGCAGGATGCCACCTTCTTGATTATGAAGATTCCGATGACGATGACGGCGATGATACCTATATAATATTGTATCTGTTCCATAGCAGTGACGGCATAAGATAAATGTTGAGTTGGACACACGAACTAGGACGGCGTATTCTGATCGTTAGCCGTTGTGTTCTCGGTCTGGATCTGCAACCACAGTTGGTCGAAGACCGCACGAAGTGACGGTTCGTCATCGATGGTCTGCCGAATCAACTCTAAGTTTTGGGCATTGGGCGACCCCGGTATCCACAAATGGAGGTAGCCCCTACGACCATATTTCTCCTTGATATGCTGTCGAAAACGCTCCCATTGCTGCTCTTTGTTGAGCTGAGGATAGTTTTCCAGCCCAAACTCGATGGCTCGCGAGAAGACCACTGTCGGTTCGATGTCCCGGTCAGCCTCTGCGATGATCTTGCCATAGATACTGCGCGGCATCCGGCTACTGGAGGCACGGTGGTCCTCCACAGCCTCCTTCATGATTCGAATCTGTGTGGGCGAAAACCAACGGGTCAGCCGCTTGTCAGCCATGAGGATCTTGCCTCCCGTGACATGATGGATGGCGCGCGGCCCCTCCATACCCAAGTCATGGTAGGCCGCTATGGCATAGACCATATCAAGGTCAGCCCCCGTCAGTCGCGCCAAGTCGATGGCATTGCGTATCACTCGCTGCACGTGTTGTAGGCCATGACTGCGGCCGAAGGCATTGTAGCGTGGCAGGATTTCCTGCTCGACAAAGGACATCAGTTCAAGATTGATTGTAGGTTGCATAGGCTTAAAGAATAAAGAGCGTGACGATCGCGGTCGTCACACCAAAGACAAACATATTGCGGGCAGTCATACCAAGCACCTTGTTCAGTTCCCTTCCCCTTCCGATGCGTCGCATCTGAACCCTCGTGGCCCCATGAAGCAGCGCATAGGGTACGAAACAGGCGAAACAGACCAACATAAGAACAAAACTCGAGTCGCCGAGAACAAGACATCCCCACATCATATAGGTGGCGATATTCCCCAACCATCCATACAGTTGTTCCGCCCTTTCGCGACCAATGCGCACGATGAGCGTCTTCTTCCCCACCGCCCGGTCCTGATCGTAGTCGCGATAGTTGTTGACAACCAGAAGTGTATCGATGACCAACCCACAGGCCAAACTGGCCCAGACCACCTGCGCCGTAATCGTTTGACTCGCTGGTGGCATGGTGACATAATAGGTCAGGCAGACCGGCACGAGACCGAAGAAGAGAAGCACTAGCACGTCACCCATCCCATGCTGAGCCAGCAGTGTCGTATAGAGAAAGCAGAACAGGACACAAGCTGCTCCCACCAACACCATCTCCCAGCCTCCAAAGCAGACCAGCGGCAAACCGACAAGACAAGCCAACGCCGTCGTCACCACCAGGCAACGCCGCATGGCAGGCAACGTCACCCACCCCTCTGTACACGCCCGTTTCGGACCAAGACGCGTCTCGCGATCATCCTTCCCTCGGACGCAGTCGAAATAGTCGTTCACAAAGTTGGCATCCACCTGCATCACCATCGCAAAGAGGAAACACAGGAGTGCCGGCACGAGAGGCATACGGTACCAGTCTCCCGCCACAGGCGTCACAAACCGCTCCCATCCCATATCATGGATGGCCAAGGCCACGCCAATCATCACGGGCACGGCAGCCCCCGACAACGTCTTAGGACGCGCTGCCAGCAGAAAAGCCTTGCCGCTATTGACGGCTACATGGTTCTCATTCATTATCGCTATCGTTGGACATTCTTGATTTCAGCAGGGAAGACAAACGGCAGTGATCTCTCCTTTCTTATTAATTAAAGAAGTTCCAGCTCACGCCAAATCGGAAGATGCGCCCATTGAGAGGATAATGGGGCGTCAGGAAGTAGTCGCCACCACTGCTCGCATTGATATGGCTCATCATGACGAAGAAGCGAGTATGCTTCAGGTTGAAGTTGGCATAGACGTTGGCAAGGGGATATCCTCCCACCTTCGTCTTGCTATCTGCCGTTTCCTGCATACCAAACGCACTCAACCCCGGAATATACTCCGGTGCATAATACTTCGTAAACCACCGCAGATCACCACCCAGGTCACACTGCAACACGCGGGCAATCTTGAAACGGAGGAACAGATTCGTGTAGATATTGAGTGCTGGCAGTGCGATCACCTCCTCATCACCCGACTTCTGATAAGTCAGGCGGCTATTCCAGTGAAGGATTCCAAACTGCAAGTTCTGCTCCAGTTGCGCCGTGAAGATTCCCACATTGCCTCCATGCTGGCGCACCTGCACGTCAACCCCCTTCGTCAGGTAGTTGTCGCCATCCGCCACCCGCTGGTTTTGCAATCCCAGATAGATATAGTTCTTCAGCATATCGTAGCCTACGCGCAGCGTAGTCCCCGTCTTGCCGATCGTCAGCGCCCCCATCACACGCGAGTGCGTCTGCTTGTCGAGGCCATTTTCCTCCCAGTAGAAGTGGCGAGACCGATAGGTACGCATCAAGGGCGAAGCCACCGTGTTGTGGAGAAAGGCATAAGCGTCCAGTCGCACCGTGTCGCCAAACAAGGGGAAGTTGTAGTCAGCATGACCATCGACCTTAAACTGCCCCGACTCGTCGCCCTCCAGCCACGCCTCGGCACTCACGTCGTAGTGCAGCGCACGGCCCAGCGTTTTCAGCAACTGTCCACCAACGCTCACGTTGTGCATCGACCAGCCCTTCATCCCGTTGGAGTAAGCCGGCGCATCACCCTCCTGCAACACGTTGGGCAATTCAAAATGCTTGAGGTCCAGCGAGACAAAAGCCTTCAGTCCCGCCTTGGCCCACTTGTTGAATCCCTCCAGCAAGGCCACGGCAAAGGTGTTTTTCAGTGTCCACGACTTCGACTGGTCGTAGATGGAGTCGCCCGCAAAGGTCTGCGGCGTATAGAAGTCGTGAGCATAATAACCCTCCGGCGTTTCGTATGCCTGATAGATTCTGCGCCAGTTGTCGAAACGTACGCTATGGATAAAACTCGTCACGGGCACATACTCCCGCTTCGTCCACTGCGTAGCCGCCTGGTCGAGACTATCCTGCTGTGCCAAGGCAGCCTCCACGCCTCCCTCCTGCAGATTGACCTGTATGCGAGTGGAGTCAGTGGTAGCCACGGTATGAGCCGGCACGTCCCCTGCTATGCGCGCATGAGCCGGACGCCCCGAGGGCTTGTGCTTCTTGTCGTATGCCGCCTCGTCAAACTCCTCCCCGTTGCGTTGCGCCTTGCGGCGAGCTCTCTCCTTCTCCTCCGCAGCCTTGTTCGCCTTCTGGGATTGGATGGCAAACTTACGTGCCTCGATCTCTTCCGCCGTCATTGGCACATTGCGGTAGAAGCCCACACTGTAGCGGTGGTTGAAGAAGACATGCTGGTTGTCATATCGGTTCCAGTTTTTCTTCAGCACCGTGGGAATCTCGTCGGTCGCAAACGACTCGTTGAACATCTCCGGATGGGTGATATACGCGTCGTTGGTGATACCGCCATTCTCCGCCACCTTCTGATGGTTGGTGGAAAGGAGCAAGTGAGCCTGATAGCGCTCACCGAGATAACTTCCCCACATGGTGTAGTCGAAGTGGGACGTGTTCTGCGAGTCGTAGTAGCCACGCCCGTAGAGGTAGTCAAACTTGAAACCGAAGCCCCATCGCTTGCCCGCATTGACAGCGAAGAAAGCCCTAAAGTGGTCCTCACCATTGACGCGGTCTCCCGCCGTGTTGTAGTCCAGCAGGGTGATAGGCGACAAGGTGGAAGTGAAGTGGAAATCCTTGGGCTCCACGAGGAAGTAGTCGTAAGGATCCATGAAGAAGAAGTCAGACTGCTGCCTGCGGTCGATGAAGACACGCGCCTGCCGTGGCGACCCGAGGTTGCCCAACGTGTTATACTCCCCATACTTCCCCGAAGTGAAGATGGAGTTCATATACATAAAGGAGAGGGTATCGGGCACGGCCGGCGTCCTGTCGCCAAACCGCTCGTCCACCGTCCACACCTTCAGTCCGCGCGGCACCACCTTGTGCTGGCTCTGGATAGAGTCCGACCGATTCCGACGGTTGTCCTGAAAACCAGGAGCCGTCCGCTGGTCATCGGAAAAGACTTGCTCCACCTCATATTGGGCCCGTGTCAGCATCGGGAAACACAAGAGAGCACACAGAACGGTCAGAAATTGCTTCATCGGTTGATCACCCTCAGGACGCATTCCACAAACTTAAAGACGATGGCAGTCAGCAAGATGATGACGCCCGTATTGCTGTCGGAGAGAAAATAAAAGATGACACCTACCACTGCTCCCAACATAAAGATAATGTTGAGCCACTGGCGGATATAGTCAATACGGGTGTGCTCACGCGGTTGACGATGATTGCGGCGTGGCGGCTGTGCCACGCTCTCGTTATTCTGCTCGTTCATATTTTGTTCGGTCATATTCTGTTTACTGTTTTTAAATCATTTGACATGTATTGATAAAAAAGAGGCGCACAAGGGATGCCCTTACTCTTTCATGGCGCGCTCGAAAGCGGCAAAGAGCTCATTCTTTCGGTCGATCGTCGTGCAGCGCACCTTACCCGTCAGCGGCTGGAGGCGCGTACGGTTCTCGTTGATAGCCTCCTTGTCGGTGATCCATTCCTCGGCCTTCTTGCTCTCCTGTTTGCTCGATGCGTCATAGCTATAGACCAACCGGCTCATCGTCAGCGTCGCCTTGCCATCGACACAGACCGTCTCAAGGGCATAGCAAAACGTAGGATGGTTGAGGGAAAGATAAGCAGAGGGTATCGACATCGCCTCTCTCATCGAGGCGATCAGTCGGTGTTCCCGGTCGTTGACCAAGGCGATACGGCTTTCCTTCTGGCTCTTCCCGCCCTGTACGACGTCGTTAAGATAGCCCTTACACTTATCATAGAGCACCTCAGCGCTCACCCCAGGCATAGCGACCACACAGGACCATTCCACTCTGCCATCCACCAAAGGCACGGCGTCAGCTGCCAGATAAGGAGCCAAGTCCTCCGCCTTCGACGGTTTGGCCTCCTTGCGCTTCTCTGCAGGATCCTGCTTCTTGGCAACAGGCGTCTGATTCTGTGGCACCGTCCATCCCGCATTTTCTTCCTTTCGAGGAGCTTCCCCCTGAGTCTGTTGCGCCTTCTGCGCCCGCTCACGGGCCTCTGTGAGTTTACGTTGTGCGGCTTCCAGTTCTTTCTGCGCCTTCTCCAAGATACGGCGGATAGCAATCACGTGTGCCTTAGCCAAGTCAACAACATTGATAAAGTCACGGATGCAGGAACCGTCGGGCG
>ERZ780207.944-NODE-944-length-27661-cov-4.398971_pt1 | contig 27661 bp, 25 predicted proteins | sample MGYA00510977_ERZ780207 | MGnify/ENA primary metagenome ERZ780207 (study PRJEB29588, sample SAMEA2151383) | human gut metagenome | biome: human gut; feature: human-associated habitat; material: faeces | place: Denmark | collected 2008/2010 ...
CCTGCGCGTCGCCGTGGGAGATGAAGAATTTGCTGCCGTCTATCTCGGTGAGCAGGTCGCCGTCCACCACGCGGATGCCGAGTTCGCGCGGGAGATAGTCGAAAATCCAGATGTCGTGGTTGCCTATGAGCCAGGTTATCTCCACTCCGGAGTCGGAGAGCTCGGCCAGCTTGCCGAAGAAGCGGACGAAACCGCGGGGTACCACGTAGCGGTATTCGTACCAGTAGTCGAGGACGTCGCCGACCAGGAAAACTCTACGGGCGGTAGGGGAGATGGCGTCGAGGAAACGGCACACGCGGCGCTCGGCGGCGTGGATGTCGCCGGCGTAACGGGCGCCGAGGTGCAGGTCGCTCAGGAAGTATGTGCAGGTTCTTGCCGTCACTTTTCTTTGTAGCCGCTCTTAGCTAAGCCGCTGATGCGGCTTGGGGCGGAGGCAGGAATGCCTCCGTTCCATAAAGTCAGAGGAAGCCGAGTTCGAGCTTGGCCTCTTCGCTCATCATGTCGTAGCACCACACGGGGTCGAAAACCAGCCGCAGGTCTACGGCTTCCGGGCCTTCGATGCTTACCAGCTTCTGGCGTACGTCCTCCATGATGAAGTCGGCCGCCGGGCAGCCCGGCGCGGTCAGCGTCATGTCTACGTGCAGGGTCTTGTCGCTGTCGGTATAGTCTATCTTATAAATGAGGCCAAGGTCGTAGACGTTGACCGGTATCTCGGGGTCGAACACAGTGCGGAGCATCTCGATGGCCTTTTCGGTGATGGCGAGGCTTTCGGGGCTCTGCGGCGCCTGTGCAGGCGTCGGCGCCGGTGTCGGTGTGTCGGGTTTCTTTTCTTCTTCCATATTATATATAATGTGTTGGCGGGGGAGGGTGTTCTCCGCAGACTGCAAATTTAAGAATAATTGCGCGAACGGCCAAAAGCGGCGCACTCTTTTTGCTGACGGGAGGTAAAAATGAAAATAGATTTGCGATATTCGGGAAAAGATATTACCTTTGCATCGACGTATACGCCTCCGCGGCGCTCAGTCTCCCCATTATGAACTTAAAGAACGCAAACGAAATAGCGATATGAAAACGATAAAGATACTTGCCGCAACGCTGCTGCTCGGCGCAACCGCCGCCGTTCCGGCACAGGCGCAGATACGCTTCGGTGTGAAAGCCGGCGCTAACTTTAACAAGCTGCATCTCTCCGACGTCAAGGATAACTTTACCTCCGACAACGGTGCCGGATTCACCGGCGGTGTGATGGTGGAAGGTGTTATCCCCATCATAGGACTGGGTCTCGACGCCTCGCTAATGTACACACGCATGAACTCGTCGGTAGATGTCCCCGTGATTCCGGACGGAACCACTTCGGGCGTGGTGGCGAACGGCACTTCGAGCAAGGCTAAGAACTTCTTCCAGATACCTATCAACGTTAAGTATAAGTTCTCTCTGCCGGTGGTAAGCAGTTTCCTCTCGCCCTACCTCTTCACGGGCCCGGACTTCGCCTTCAAGCTCGGCGGTAAGGACGACGTCTTCGAGACCAAGACATTCCAGTGTGCCTGGAACGTGGGCGTGGGCATAGAGCTTATCAACCACCTGCAGATACAGGGCAGCTACGGCTTCGGTATGAACAACGTGTTCGAGCACGTGGTGGGCGATGCCGCTACCACCACCTCCGACTTCAAGACGCGCAATAATTACTGGACCGTTACGGCCGCGTGGCTTTTCTGACGAGATAAAAGATGACGATATTGAAGAAACTGCTTGCCGCGGGGGTTGTGGCCGCCACGGCACTGACGGCCTCCGCCGAGTTCCGCTGGGGACCGACCGCCGGCGTCAGCTTCACTGATTATCACTTTAAGTCGCACCTCTTCGGCGTGACTCCCGGCGTGGGCGGCCATGGCGGACTCGTGGCCGAGTGGATGTTCCCCGGCATCGGCTTCGGCGTGGACTTCGGGCTTAATTACTCTAACCACGGGGCGAAGCTCGACCTCGGTTCGCAGAAAGTGTGGGCCGCCGACGGCTATGGTAACGAGAGCGTGCGCCTGCACACGCTGCAACTCCCCGTACACCTGCGCTTTAAATACACTAACCTCCATGGACTGGAACGCACCCTCGCCCCGTTCGCCTTTGCCGGCCCGGTGTTTACCTTCCATCTCGGCGACAACGGTGTCAGGGCACTCGAATATCCCGGCGGCACCGTGGCCATACAGTTCGGCCTCGGCGTGGAGTTGTTCGAGCGTCTGCAGATTTCCGGAAACTACGATCTGGGCGTGAGCTACGAGATGCGTACCCGCAAGCTTGACAATTATAGTGCCCGTCCGTCGACGTGGAACGTAAACGTCACCTGGCTCTTCGGGCGCTGACAGCCGCACTCTGACCGATGGAGAGATACGCCGACGTGCTGGTGCCCCTCCCCGTGGAGGGTACTTTCACCTACCGCGTTCCGGCCGAACTGGACGGGAAGCTGAAGGCGGGACACCGCGTGCTCGTGCCCTTCGGCAGCCGCAAGTTCTATACCGCCGTGGTGGTGGCCGTGCCCCCCAAGGCGCCCGCCGGTTATGAGGTGAAGGAGATACTGCGTCTGCTCGACCCGGCGGAGGTGGTGCGCTTCCCGCAGGTCAAGTTCTGGAACTGGCTCGCCGACTATTATCTCTGCACTCCCGGCGAAGTGTATAAGGCCGCACTCCCCACCGGACTGCGTGTGGAGAGCGAAACCTACGTGCGCCTGAACCCCGACTTCGACCCCGAGAAACCGGTGAAGCTGACCGAACGGCAGTCGGAAGTCGTCGCTTTCCTCAAAGCCAAGGGACGCGCCACCGTCAAGGAACTTGACAAGATGTCGGACGCCGCCAACGTGATGCAGGTAGTGACGCCGCTGATGGCCCACGGGATAGTGGAGGTGGATGAACGTGCCGTGGAGAAATACCGTCCCGTGAGCAAGACGCTGGTGCGCCTGTGCTGCGACCGGTATGACGACGTGGCGCTGCACGAATATATGGAGAAAGTGAAACGTGCCGCCGCGCAGACCGACATACTGATGGCATACCTCACCGCGAGCGACTGGCTGAAGCGCGGAGAGCCGCTCCGCGATGTGGAGAAAGCAGCGCTCATAAAGAAGACCGGCTGCGCTCCCGGTACCTTCAACCGTCTGGTAGAGAAGGGGATAATGGAGGCGTACAAGAGTACCGTGAACCGGTTCAACGATGTCGGCGGCGCCGAAGGGGAGGTGACGCTGCCTAAACTCTCGGAAGCACAGGGACGCGCCCTGAAAGCTATCCTCGACGGTTGGCCGGAGAAGAAAGTGACGTTGCTACATGGCGTTACCGGCTCCGGAAAGACCGAAATTTACACTCATCTTATAAAACGCGTGTTGGGCGAGGGGATGAACGCCCTCTACCTCGTGCCCGAAATATCGCTTACCACCCAGCTTACGGACCGCCTGCGCCGTGTGTTCGGCGACCGTCTGTTGGTCTACCATAGCAAATTCTCCGACTCGGAGCGCGTGGACCTCTGGATGAAACTCTACGGCAGCGAAGAGCCGCTGGTGGTGCTCGGGGCACGCTCGGCCGTCTTCCTGCCTTTCCGCAGCCTCGGGCTCGTGGTGGTCGACGAGGAACATGAAAGCAGTTACAAGCAGTACGACCCGGCGCCGCGCTATAACGCCCGCGACGCCGCCATTGTGCTGGCCTCGATGCACGCCGCGCCCACCGTGCTCGGCTCCGCTACTCCCTCGGTTGAGACTTATTATAAGGCAGTTACGGGGAAATACGGCCTCGTGGAACTGCCGGAACGCTACTCCGGAGTGAGTCTGCCGGAGGTGGAAATCGTGGACATGAAGGCGCAGAGGAAAGGAAAACTCAACCGCGGGTCGCTCTCCTCGCCTCTGATGCAGAGACTGGCGAAAACCCTGGACGCCGGACGCCAGACCATCCTCTTCCAGAACCGCCGCGGCTTCGCCCCGATGGTGGTGTGCCGGGAGTGCGGCTGGGTGCCCAAATGCACGCATTGCGATGTCTCGCTCGTCTACCATAAGGCTACCCACCGGCTGCGCTGCCATTATTGCGGCCATAACATAGAACTCCCCGCCGTTTGTCCCGCCTGCGGCCAGAACGGCATAGAGACCTTCGGCTACGGCACGGAACGCATCGCGGAAGAGGTACATTCGCAGTTCCCCAAGGCGCTCGTGGCGCGCATGGACCTCGACACTACGCGTAACAAACATGCCTATCAGGAAATCATAGACAAGTTCGCCGCCGGGGAGACCGACGTACTCGTAGGCACGCAGATGGTGTCGAAAGGACTCGACTTCGAGCGCGTGGACGTCGTTGGTGTCATAAATGCCGACACACTGCTCAACTATCCCGACTTCCGCAGCGACGAACGTGCCTTCAATATGCTGGAACAGGTGTCGGGACGCGCCGGGCGCCGCGAAGACACCGGAACCGTGGTGATACAGACCACGGACCCGCGCAACGACGTGCTGGAGCATGTGCGCCGCCACGATTTCTCCTCCTTCTACCGTGCGGAACTCGAAAACCGCCGCCGCTTCGCCTATCCTCCCTTTACCAAGATTATAAACATATACCTGCGGCACCGCGACCGTGCGCTGCTCGACGTGCTGGCGGTGGACTATACGCGCGAGTTGCAGCGGATATTCGGCACAAGAGTGTTGGGACCGGAGCGGCCATACGTCTCCAAGATAGCGAACATGAACATCCAGACGATAATGCTGAAGGTGGAGGCCGGTGCCTCGATGGCGAAGGTGAAGGCCATTCTGCGGAGCCTGTATGTACAGATGTCGCGCGACCCGCGCTTCCGCGGCATAATGCTGCACTATGACGTAGACCCGGTGTAAGCCTGCGGCGAAGCCTCCCCAAATATGGAGGGTAGACCTCCCGGCCTATCTGCCAATCACTCCGGATAATCGTAATGACCCTGCGGCAGAGAGGCTCTTTTAAAAATCGTAAGTAAGTGTTCAAATTAAACACATATCAGGAACGCCGGCATTTTTGAGCGATTTCATCGAGTTGACGAGGGCGCGATGCGGGCATCGCAACCGAGGAAACTTGGATGAAAGCGCCAAAAAGGCCAAGTTTATGATATGTGAGATTAATTCTTTCACTTATTATCGGTTTAATTTGAACACTTACTTAAAACCTTATAAACGTAACTATAACATGAAGAACTGGAATTCCATTATTTATGCCCTCTCGGGAGGACTGCTTTATATAATAAGCACCGAAATTCTGCCCGAATGGAGCCATTTGTTGGTAAGCCTATTAGCTGCGGGCGTCTTCATAGTGGCTTATTGGCTAATTACCAACAAAATGAAAACATGGCTCCGCGTCCTGATTTCCGCCGCCGTTTCCCTCACCGTAGTCGCGTTGGTAAGGCTCATTTGTTACTGAAGTATAATGCAATAAATAACACTGCGTCAACTTCTGCGGTCGGTCTGTTCGTTCTGCAAGGCTCGCGAAGCGATGCGAGAGCGGTTCAGCGATTACCCGGCTCTTTTTCAGATTGCTTTTCTGTGCGGTTCTGCGAGTGCAAGCGAAGCATGACACCATAAAGTTCTATGTGATATAAATTTAACTCACAATTACAAGTCCCTCATACATATCATAAATTTAAGCATTGCCTTTCTGAATATAGATTAGCTAAAGGCGCCATCAAAGACGTGTCGGCGGCGGTTTTTGCTTATCCGGGAATTTTTGACTATCTTTGCGGCGTAATTTTTTTGATATGAGTAAGACTGCTGAGGAATTTGCCGCCGTCAAGGAGGTGTGCCGCGACCTTTTCTATAAGAAAATGTGCGATTACGGCACTTCATGGCGCGTGATGAGACCTTCCTCCATCACTGACCAGATTATGATCAAGGCGCGCCGAATCCGCTCGCTCGAAGAGATGGGCGGACATGGCCGTGTCGACGAAGGCATCGAGCCGGAATATATCGGCATCATCAACTATTGCGTAATAGCCATGATTCAGCTCGCCGAAGGAACCGGCGACGAGATGGCGACGGAGCGCGTCATGCAACTCTATGACAAATGGTTCGACGCTTCCGCCTCCTTGATGACCGACAAAAACCACGATTACGGCGAGGCATGGCGCGATATGCTGGTGACTTCTTTCACCGACATTATCCTCCAGAAGCTGATGCGCACGCGACGCATAGAACTTCACGATGGCAAGACGCTCGTTTCGGAAGGTGTGCGCGCCAACTATATGGATATGCTCAATTATGCCGTCTTCGCTCTGATAAAGCTTGGCGTGGCGGAGCGCAAAACCATTTGAAAGCGCGCATTGTTGAAAGGTTATGAAAGAGAAATTCCGCGACGAGGGAACCATCAGTCCCCTCCCGCTCTATAAAACCATAATCACATGGATACTCCGGCTCGCCGTCGGTGGAATCTTTATTTTCTCCGGCTTCGTAAAGGGCATCGACCCGTGGGGTACGCTCTACAAGATGCAGGATTACGTGAACGTGATGCCGCTGCCGGCACTCTCCGACGGCGTGTTGCTGACCGGCGTTTTCCTGCTCTTCGCTTTGGAGTTCCTTACCGGAGTGTTTCTGGTTACAGGCAGTTTCCGCCGCGGCGCACCTATTTTGGTAATGCTCTTCATGGTGGGGATGTTGCCCCTCACGTTCTGGATAGCCTTGAAATCGCCTGTCGCCGACTGCGGATGCTTCGGCGATGCGTGGATAATCTCCAACTGGGACACTTTCTGGAAAAACGTGGCGATAACGGCGGCCGCTGTCTGGCTGATAATCTACAACCGCCGCGTCCACTGGCTTGTGACACCGGCATTGCAATGGCTGCTTTTCTGCATTTCTGCCATTTATATAATCGCCGCCGGAGTAGTGGGATACTCTGTGCAACCGCTCATCGACTTTCGCCCGTATCCCGTAGGCTCGCTTCTGACAAAGGCAGACGCCGATAATTCCTCCGAGCATTTCACCTTTATATATGAAAAGGAGGGCGTACAGAAGGAGTTCTCCGAAACCGATACACTCCCCGACGAGGCCGACGGTTGGACCTTCGTTGACCGCAAAGTCGTGGCCGCTCCCAAGGATAACGCCAATGACATGAAAACAGCCGGCGATTTCCACATATGGACCGAGGATGGGGACACCGACATGACGTCCGATGCCATCGGCAGCCGCGAAGGGAAACGGCTCATTCTCATGGTGCCGGACCTCTCCGAAGTGTCGATAGCCCCGACTTGGAAAATCAACGCGCTGAAGAAATGGGCCGAAGCCCACGACACCGATTTTATAGCCGTAATGGCCGGTTCGCCGGAAGAGATAGCCAACTGGAAGGATCTATCCCTGACCGATTACCCGATATATACAGCCGAAGACACTTCTATTAAAGAGGTTGCGCGCGGCAATCCGAGCGTGGTTTACACCGAAGACGGCCTCATCAAATGGAAGAGCACGTTGTCGGCAATTCCAGGCGAGGATACATTGGATTCTCCGCAAACCACCGACGCTTCGATGTTACACCTCGACCTCACCGACCGTGCAAAAGAGGTAACCGCCATCTATCTCTGCATGATAGCGGTGCTCGTGATGCTCTCCTTCACACAGAAGATTTCATGGCGACGCCTTTTCACCGGCGGCAAATCCCGCAAGAAAGGGGAGAACCCGTCCAAGGGCGACGATAAGACGGTCAAGAACGACGACGAGCGGGTCAGCGATGGTGATAAGGCTCCCCGCGGAGAATAGTCATGGCGCGGTAAACCTGCTCAACGAAGAACATCCGTACCATCTCGTGGTTGAGGGTCATCTTCGAGAGCGAAAGTTTGCCGTCGGCTCGACCATAAACTTCCGGCGAGAATCCGTAAGGTCCTCCGATGACGAAGACGAGCCGCTTAAGGCCCGACGCCATGTCCTTCTGTATCCGCTCGGCGAATTTTTCGGAAGTGTACTCGGCGCCGCGTTCGTCAAGCAGAACAACGCGGTCGGCCGGGCGAATCAGCGACAGAATCCTCTCTCCTTCAAGGCGTTTCTGCTGCTCCTCGCTGAGTTTCCCGCCGCGGACGTCGGGTACCGTCTCCATGGTGAAGGGTATGTAATGCTTCAGGCGCTTGAGGTATTCTTCAATACCTTCGCGCACATAGCCGGTGGCGGTTTTTCCTACCGCAATTAATGCTATATCCATAATTTTCGCTAACTTTGCACAAAGTTAAGAATAATAACGCAGTAACACAAGATATGAAGACAAAAGACGAACTGATAGATGATTTGTTGACGCTTGCTTTCGCCGAAGATGTAGGCGACGGAGACCATACCACTCTCTCCACAATTCCGGCCGAGGCCATGGGCCGTTCGCGCCTGCTCTGCAAGGAAGAGGGCATAATAGCCGGCATTGACGTTGCCGAGAAAGTCCTACACCGCATAGACCCGACAATCCGCATGGAACGTTTCCTCAAGGACGGCGACCTCGTTAAGAAAGGGGACGTGGCTTTCATAGCCGAAGGTCCCGTGCGCTCGCTCCTGATTGCCGAACGCACCATGCTCAACATAATGCAGCGCATGAGCGGCGTGGCTACGATGACACGTCGTTATCAGGACGAACTCGAAGGTCTCCACACACGCGTTCTCGACACACGCAAGACAACACCCGGAATGCGTATGCTCGAAAAAGACGCCGTGGCCATAGGGGGCGGCAAGAACCACCGCATCGGCCTCTTCGACATGATTCTCATCAAAGACAACCATATCGACTTTGCCGGAGGCATCAAGGAAGCCATTGACGGCGCCCACGCTTACCTTAAAAAGATAGGGAAGAAGATACCCATCGAGGTTGAAGCCCGTTCGCTCGATGACATACGCCGCATCCTGGAAATCGGCGGTGTGGACCGTATCATGTTCGACAACTTCACCCCGGAGCTTACCCGCGAGGCGGTCAAGCTCGTGGACGGCCGCACCGAGACCGAATCCTCCGGCGGTATCACACTCGAGAACCTGCGTGCTTACGGCGAAGCGGGGGTTGACTTCATCTCCGTCGGCGCTCTGACACACAGCGTAAAGGGACTCGATATGTCGTTCAAAGCCTGCTGACAATGAACGATATACGATTTCCCGCCGAATGGGAAGGCTGCGAAAGCGTGCTGATGGCATGGCCCGATCTATGCACCGACTGGTCAGATGTCCTCGACATGGTATTGCCTGAATATGTGGAGATTATACGCGCGTTCACAGGCGCCGGGCTGCGGGTCGTGCTGCTTGCACATTCAAGCAAAGAAGTGGAGCTTTATTTCTCGGTCCTCCCGGAACGTCTCCACATAATAGAGTGCGAATACAACGACACGTGGACGCGCGATTACGGTCCGCTGACGGTGGAACGCAACGGGCGGCTCCGCGCCCTCGACTTCGGGTTTAACGCCTGGGGCCTGAAATTCGCCTCCGACCGTGACAACCTCGTGAACCTCGGGCTCCGCAACCGCCACTTTATAGAACCGGCCATTTACCGCAACGAGCGCGACTTCATTCTGGAAGGCGGCTCCGTGGAAAGCGACGGACGGGGCACCATCCTGACCACCACGAAATGTCTCTGCTCGGCCAACCGCAACGGCGGTAAATCGAAGGAGGAGCTGAATGAAATTCTCGCGCAGCGACTGGGCGCCGACCATGTGCTCTGGCTCGACCACGGCGCCCTCATCGGCGACGACACCGATTCGCACATCGATACCCTGGCGCGGCTCTGCCCGCACAATACCATCGCCTTCACCGGTTGCCGCGACATGGACGACCCGCAATTCGAGGAATTGCTGAAGATGCGCGCGCAGCTGACTCTCTTCCGCACCGCCGAAGGTGAACCGTATAACCTCCTGGAGTTACCGATGCCCGCGCCGGTGTTCGACAGCGAAGGAAACCGCCTCCCGGCCACTTACGCCAACTATCTGGTGACCTCGACCCATCTCTTCATGCCGGTATATGGCGATAAGCAGAAGGATACTTTGGCCTGCCAGACCATCCGTGTGGCTTATCCTGAACATGAGGTAGTGCCCGTGCCGTGCCGCTCGCTTCTGCTTCAGCACGGTTCTCTGCATTGCGCCACGATGCAGATTCCCGAAAATATCTTTAATCCCACCGTTTATGAATACTGACAACCGCACGTTGCGCGTCGGGATAGTGCAACATACTTTCAAGGATGACGTTGACAGCAACCGCGCAGCCAACATACGCGCCATAGAGAATCTCGCCGCCGACGGCGCGCAGATGGTCGTCCTTTCGGAACTGCATGATTCCCTCTACTTCTGCCAGACCGAGAATGTGGACAACTTTGACCTCGCCGACAGCATGCCCGGCGTCTTTACCGACATTTACGGCGAGGCGGCACGCGATAACTCCGTGGTGCTTGTGGCCTCCATGTTCGAGCGCCGCGCCCCGGGTCTTTACCACAACACGGCCGTAGTCTTCGATACCGATGGCTCGGTGGCCGGCACTTACCGCAAGATGCACATCCCCGACGACCCCGGTTTCTACGAGAAATTCTATTTCACGCCGGGCGATCTCGGGTTCCGTCCCGTGCAGACGTCGCTCGGCCGGCTCGGGGTGCTCGTATGCTGGGACCAGTGGTATCCCGAAGCGGCGCGCGTCATGGCACTTTCAGGCGCGGAAATGCTGGTTTATCCCACGGCGATAGGGTGGAACCCCGACGATACGCAGGATGAAAAGGAACGTCAGCGCGAAGCGTGGATTACCATTCAGCGCTCCCATGCTGTGGCCAACGGCATTCCCGTCATCTCCGTCAACAGAGTTGGGTTCGAGGACGACCCTTCGGGCGTCACCTCGGGAATCGACTTCTGGGGTTCGAGCTTCGTGGCAGGTCCGCAGGGGGAGACACTCTATATGGCACCCACCACACAGTCGGCCGAACAGGTGGTGGAACTTGATATGGTCCGCACCGAAAACGTGCGCCGGTGGTGGCCTTTCCTGCGTGACCGCCGTATCGACGCTTATTCCCCCCTGATGAAAAGATATATTGACCCGGAAGTGTGACGGAGGACAATGTGGGTGATGGTTATTGATGCGACGGATGTGGCGGATGTGTGCAACTAAGCATTTTTTAACATAAATGTTTTTACTGTTACCGACATTTTAGTTAACTTTGCCAATTATAGAACCCCTGGGTATGAAAATTCTGAAGCCCGTTTCGAGCATTTAGATATATTCATGCGTTATTACTTATGTACCCGGCATAATTGACTCTTATGTAATCAGTATCGTCGGCTACACATAAACACATTCCGTCATAATTAACCCTCTCTCCGGCTAAGACATGAAAAATCTTAAATTACGCCTTGCCATCCTCAACTTCCTGGAGTTTGCCGTCTGGGGTTCCTATCTTGTTTCGATGGGGATGTATCTCGGCTCGGCAGGCCTTGGTGACAAAATATTCTGGTTCTACACCGTGCAGGGACTTGTGTCGCTTTTTATGCCCGCTCTTGTAGGTATAATAGCAGACAAATGGGTTCCGGCGCAGAAGATGCTCAGTGTATGCCAGTTGCTGGCCGGCGGTTTTATGATTCTGGCCGGATGGTATTGCCACACCTCGGGCGATGCCGTCAGCTTTGGCCCCCTGTTCACTTTTTACACCCTGTCCGTGGCCTTCTTCATGCCCACCATCGGGCTCAACAACTCCGTGGCGTTCAATGCCCTTGTCAAGGGGGGCTATGACACGGTGAAAGATTTCCCGCCCATCCGTACGCTCGGAACGGTGGGCTTTATCTGTGCCGAACTGTTTGTCAATTTCACTAACTTCCAGCATACATATGCCCAGTTCTTCACTTCAGGTGTTATTTCGCTGATAATGTGTGCGTATGCTCTGACTATGCCGCACTGCCCGGTAAACCATGCCAAACAGACATCCCTTGCCGAAGCGCTCGGCCTCAACGCCTTCAAGCTCTTCAAGCGCAAGAAGATGGCCCTCTTCTTCATCTTCAGTATGCTTTTGGGTGTCTCTCTCCAGATAACCAACAGCTACGGCACTCTTTTCATAGAGTCGTTCGGCGACGCCATGCGCGACAACGCCACTGCCATCACCGCCATATCGCAGGCAGCGGAGGCCGTCTGCATTCTTGCCATTCCTTTCTGCCTCAAGAAATTCGGTATCAAAGGCGTAATGCTGATGTCAATGTTTGCCTGGGTGCTAAGATTCGGGTTCTTCGGCATAGGTGGCCCCGGCTCAGGGCTGGTTTGGATTATACTTTCCTGTATAGTTTACGGCGTGGCATTCGACTTCTTCAATGTCTCGGGCGGACTGTTTGTCGACAAGGAAACCGACCCGAAGATGCGCTCTTCGGCGCAAGGTCTCTTCATGATTATGACCAACGGCATCGGTGCCTCGCTCGGAACATGGATAGCCGGCAATTTCGTGGTCAACAAGCTGGTGGACTTTAATGCCGCGCAGGCCGATCAGATAGCCGGTTGGCGGGAATGTTGGTTCATCTTTGCAGCTTACGCCCTCGTGGTGGCTGTGCTTTTCCTCTTCATCTTCCATGACAAGAACGACCCTGCGAAGACCAGAAATTACACCGACAAAGACGTGGAACCCAATCCCGAAGGGATGGTTGGCAACGGCGAGGTATGATACAGTTCTATGCCCCTGAAATAGAGAAAACGCTTACCCTGCCGGAGTCGGATTCGGCACATTGCACCCGGGTACTGCGCCTCACCGCCGGCGACGAGATTTCCGTGGTCGACGGGCGCGGACACCGTTTCAGATGCGTCATCACCGAGCCGCACGCCAAGCATACGCATATAGAAATAGCGGAGCGCGAGGATTTGCTCAAGCCGTGGAAAGGGAGGGTGACCGTGGCCATTGCGCCGCCAAAAAATATGGACCGGCTCGAATGGTTTGCCGAAAAAGCCACTGAAATGGGCATCGATCGCATAGTGCTGCTCCGTTGCCGCCGTTCCGAGCGCAAGGAGGTGCGCTGCGACAGGGTGGAGAAGATACTCGTCTCCGCCATGAAGCAGAGTTTGAAAGGGGTGCTTCCGGAGCTTACTCCCATTACGCTGCTCTCCGACTTCCTGAAAGAGGATTTCGGGCAAAAATACTTAGGCTACTGCGATGCCGACACGCCTCGTCTGCTCTTCACCGAAGAGGTGAGGCCCTGCTCCGACGTCTGCGTGCTGATAGGGCCGGAAGGTGATTTCTCCCCCGAAGAGGTGGAGATGTGCCGCAAGGCCGGATACATTCCCGTGACCTTCGGCGACGCTCGGCTTCGCACCGAGACGGCCGCGCTCTTCGCCGTGGCAGCCATCCATGTTATTAACCAACTTTCATCCCAGTAATGAATAACGAAACACCAACTCTCGACAAAATACAGAAGTGCGGAATGACCCGTTATCTGGAGTCGTCGCCCGCACGCAACTTCTTCCTCCTGGCCGGACCGTGCGTCATCGAGGGGCGCGAAATGGCCTTCGAGACAGCAGGGCGCCTGAAAGAGATATGCGCGTCGCTGCAGATTCCCTTCGTCTTCAAGGGAAGCTACCGCAAGGCCAACCGCAGCCGCCTCGATTCTTTCAGGGGCATCGGCGACGGGAAAGCCCTCGGGATACTCGGCGACGTGCGCCGCGAACTTGACATCCCTGTTGTCACTGATATCCACGAAGCTGCCGAAGCCGCTATGGCGGCCCCTTACGTGGACATACTCCAGATTCCAGCTTTCCTTTGCCGCCAGACCGACCTGCTCGTGGCCGCCGCCCGCACAGGCCGAATGGTGAACATCAAGAAAGGACAGTTCCTTTCACCCGCCGCTATGGTTCATGCCGTGGACAAAGTGCGGCAGAGCGGTAACGACGAGGTGTGCGTAACGGAGCGCGGAACCACCTTCGGATACACCGACCTGCTGGTTGACTTCCGCGGCATCCCGGTGATGAAGTCCGAATGCAAGTGTCCGGTAATCATGGACATAACCCATTCGCTGCAACAGCCCAACCAGGCCTCGGGTGTTACTGGCGGTCTCCCCGCGCTTATATCCACCATAGCCTCGGCCGCCATAGCCACCGGCGCCGACGGCATCTTCATGGAGACACATCCGAACCCCGCTGTGGCGAAAAGTGACGGCGCCAACATGCTGCCGCTCGGCAAGGTAGAGGAGTTGCTCCGTCGCCTCGTGCGCATCCGCCAAGCCGTAATTTAAGTAAACCTACAATTTTCCACGACTGATGAAACTCAAGCACTTGATACTTGCTGCAACCGCCCTCTTGACGGCCACGGCTGCAACCGCCCAGATAAACGAGATAACCCGTGCAGTCCTCGGCGCTTACGACGAAACTCTGCGCCAGGACCCGAACGACTACGTGACGCTCTACCGCCGCGGAGTGGAATACTGCCGCCTCGGCCGTTATCAGGCCGCCATGGAGGATGTGGACAAGGCTTTGAAACTCACTCCCTCCAAGGAGCCGGACATGCTCATGCACCTCTATTCGCTGAAAGCCGACATATACATCGGTCTCGACGACCTCGACAAGGCGCTGGAATACACCGACAAGGCGCTCATAATCGACCCGAAATCTTTTGCCGAGACTTATAAGAAAGGCAACATCTTGCTCGAACAGAAGAAGAGCGACGAAGCCTTCAGCACGTTCCAGTCGCTGCTAAGGCTGCAATCGCGGTCGCAGGAGGCCATGTACGGCATGGCGCGAGCTTCGGTGCAGCGCGGCGCCCTCGACGACGCCAACCGCTATATCAACGACATGAAGGAAGCCGCCCCTTCGTCGGCCACCACCTATTGCCGCATCGGCGACGTCCTCTGCGAAATGGGGAATAACGAAAAGGGCGTAATCAACTACATCACCGGATTCTCGATGGCCGACGGTTCCATGCGCCCCATCAACTCGCTGCGCCGTGTGGCCGACACGGATTATCCCGCATTCAAGTCGGGCTTTGAATATGCCGAAAGCCAGAGCCGGGAATCGGCGCCGACGTTGAAATACATCCGCGGCGTCATCTCGTCGCAGACCGGACACTATGACGATGCCTACGAAGCGCTGACATCGCTCCAGGCAACGGAACCTACCGCCGGACTGCTTTCGCATCTCGCCAGCGTCTGCCTTCACCTCAACAAGCTGGCCGAAGCCCGTAGCTATGCCGACCGTGCCATCACGATGGCTGCCGGAGGCGATATTCCCGTAGAGGCGTTGTTGGTGAAGTCGGCCGCCGAGATAGCCTCCGGTTCCCCCGCATCGGCCCTTCTTTCTGCCTCCAAGGCATATAACTCCTCCAACCCGGACCCCGAAGTGCTGATGGCACAAGCCAAGGCCGCGATAGCTACCGGGGAAAGTAAGCAGGCCCTGGACGCCCTCAACGAGCTTGTACTCAACGATGCCGAAGCCGTGGACGCCTTGCTGCTACGCTCCTACGTAAAGAAATACATGCTCAACGATGACAAGGGAGCCAAAGCTGACTTGCAGCGCGCCGCAAAATCATCCGTCACAACCTTCCCGCAAGTCGGCTGCAAGGCTTTGGCCGAAACCCTTTCGGGAAAGACGCTTGACGGCCAGTCGACTCTCGAAAAGGCCTTGGCGCGCGATTCTTCCCCCTCGGCGCTCGTATCGGCCGCCGTCTACTATGCGCAGTCCGGCAACCGTGCGAAGGCCGACGAGTTCCTGAAGCGGGCCACCGACGCCGGCTACGAAGATATCTTCTTCATGGAAACCGACCGCACGCCTTACCTCTCCCTCTCCGCCAAGAAGTGACATGGGCTGCAAAGAGCGCTACCGGCTTTGCAAAAAGCTGTGAAGTGTGAACATACAGCCGCCGGATTTGTTAAAATGATAAACAGACAAGAAAAATCTCCCTCCCGTTTCCACTCTGTTTCCTTTAACAAAAACACACGTAAAATATCAAAGTTATGAACGGTTCAGAAAACAGAAATCATCCAGGGGCACCGAAAGCGATGCGTCTCTGGTTCGGAATTTTCATGGTGCTGATCTACATCGGCGTAGGCCTCCTTTTCTTCTTCGACGTTTTCAGCATCGACAGCAACGCCATCTCCTACACCGTGGGCGCCCTGCTTATCCTCTACGGCATCTTCCGCGGATACCGCCTGTACAAAGGCAGCAATTGACCACCCGCTTTCCTTCCCTTCGGGGGCGTCCGGCCGACTTCCTCCTCACACACCCAAGTAATGATCAAGACAATGAAAGCAATCAAACTAATGCCGATCGCGATGGCCGCCACGCTGCTTGTCGCGGCGGCTTCGTGTCAGAAAACCAAACGTGGCGAGTACGTCGATGGTGCCGCAACCGTCTATTGCGACGACGGTTTCAAAAACATCCTCGGCGAAGAGATAGAAGTCTTCGAGTACACTTACCCCAAGACTTCGGTAATACCTTACTATGTGAGCGAGACCGAGGCCCTGAACGCCATTATGGAAGACAAGACCGACATCGCCATCACCACCACCGAACTTACTAAGGACCAAATAAAATACGTCAAGGCTAAGCTCAAAAAAATAGTGCGCCAGAAGTGCATCGCCGTCGATGCCGTGGCCTTCATTACCAACAAGGACAATCCCGTGGATGAGCTTTCGCTCGACGAAGTGCGCGACATAATGAACGGCAAGATAACCCGCTGGCACCAAATCGCCGGTAAGGACACGACCCGTATCAAATTAATCTTCGACAACGCCGGGTCCTCCACCGTCAGTTTCCTGCGCGACAGATTCCTCGGTGGGAAAGGGGAAATCTCCAAACTTACCTACTCTCAGGCCGTCAAGAACAACGCCCAGGTGTTTGACTATATAAAGAAAGACCCCAACGCCATCGGAGTGATTTCGGTTTCGTGGCTGGGCGACTCGCTCGAGAACGCAAAGAAAGTTCCCCTCGACAAGCGCGTTATGTCATATAAGAACGAGACCGATACTGTGGCGCGCGAACTCACCACCGAAGTCAACGTCTTGGCCATAAGCAATCCCACCGAAGAGAATGACTTCACCCCCATAGCCTACAAACCCTACCAGGCATATATAGCCACCGGGGAATATCCGCTGTTCCGCAAGGTATACATGATTTCCACAGCCTCCAATAGCTCCGTGGCACACAGCTTCTTTGCCTTCGTCACCGGATTCGTGGGGCAGAAAATCATCACCATGACCGGCATCCTTCCCTACGAAATGCACAAGCGTGTGGTAAACGTGGTAAACAACAAGTGAAAATGGCAAAAACCGGATTAAACTAAGAAATAAAAAAGGCGTCTATACAATAAAAAGACGCCTTTTTCCGTAGATAATACAAGGTCAATCTTCACGGAAACATAACAGTATTCACAAGAGATAACAATATACGAAAGTATTCAAAATAAACCGATATGAAACTGAAATTCATCATGTCGCTCTGTCTTGCCGGAGCATCGCTGGGAATGTTTGCCCAGACCCACGCCGAAGGTGTGGAATACTACAAGGCCGACCAGTTCAACAACGCGCTGGAACTCCTCGAACGCAATTACAACAATCCCGGAACTGACAAAGCCATTGCCAACTACTACCTCGGACTTCTCAACATCAAGATGAAGGACATGGCAAAGGCAGAAAAGTACTTCCAGGACGGACTGCAGATCAACCCCAATTACCCCTATAACTACATAGGCCTCGGGTCGCTCGCCCTCAAGCAGGGTCAGCTCAAGCAGGCAGAAGAATACTTCAAGAAAGCCGAAAAGCTCAACAAGAAAGACGCCTCGGTAGATGTTGCCATAGCCCGTGCCTACTATGAGTCGGGCAGCGACGGCGCGGTTAAATACGCCAAGCAGATAGAAAAGGCAATGAAGAATGCCCGCAAGCACAACATCCTGGAACCGGAAATCTTTCGCTTCGAAGGTGATGTTGCTCTCGACAATGGCGACATCAACGAAGCCGCCGCAAAATATGACATGGCCATCAGTTACAACCCGCAGGCCACAGACGCCTACGTGAAGTATGCCAACATCATGCGCAACTTCAATCCCGGCGCATCCATCCAGAAACTCGAGGAACTGCTCCGCGTGAACCCCAACTCCGCACTAGGTCTGCGCGAACTCGCCAACTTCTACTATGACCAGGCCAACTATAAGAAAGCCGCCGAGCAGTATGGCAAATACGTGCAGAACCCGTCGCACTTCAAGAGCGACGAAGACCGCTACGCTTTCCTTCTCTTCTACGGCGCCGACTATAAGAAAGGTTACGACTACGCCACACAGCTGCTCGCAACCAACCCCGACAACTTCACGGCCCAGCGCTTCCAGTTCATGAACGCCGCACAGCTCGACGATATGGCTCAGCAACTCTTCCCGCTGGCCCAGAAACTCTGGACAAAGCATGAAGCAGATCCCAAGCTCAACTCCCTCTCGCAGATCGACTACAACCTGCTCTCGATGGCATACACTGACCAGAAAGACTATGACACTGCAAAGAAAGTGATTGAAGAAGCCATCAAGTCGTTCCCGGACGTAACTTCCTACAGCCGCAGCATGGCATACAACTGCCTCTATCAGGAAAACTATCCCGAAGCAGCTAAGCTGATGGAGAAATACATCCAGAGCGCCAAGGAACCTTCGGCCAACGACTATATGGCCGCCGCCAACTTCTTCTATTATGCCGGCGCCTTAGGTAACGAAGACGATGCCGCCAAGAAAGCCGACTACGCCAAGGCAACCGAATATGCCAACCGCGTAATCTCGATGGACGCCAACAACTTCCGCCCCTATCGCCTGCTCGGCGACATAGCCCTGCAGAACGGCGACAATGCCACAGGCCGCGCACAGTATGAGAAAGCACTCTCGCTGATCGACCAGACAAAGAACCCGAAAGACTACGAGGCCCTCTCCAAAGCCCTCGGAAATAAATAAGCGACCAATTCGCCAATCCACAAAAGAGCGACAGCCAATCCGGCCGTCGCTCTTTTTTATGCTTTTTACGGGCTTTGAATTGTTTGTGTTTTTTGTGCCGTCCAAACAAGCGAATGTTTGATTATCACCGTTGGGTGCGACGGGTCAGATGATTAGCTCGGAGAGGGGACGTTTGGGGACGCATTGGTCGTCGTTGGCGTTGCGGAAGTATTTGAAGTCTCCATCCTTCATTTCCACAATGTGGACTTTTTCGGCCGGGACGCCGAGGGCGAGCACGTAGCGCGGAGCGTAGCGTTCCGGTATTTCAAGTGCTTTGGCAAGTGCCGGGGCGTTGAAAGCCTTGATGATGCAGCCGCCGAGTCCCAATGTCGTGGCGCCGAGTGTGATAGCCTGCAGTTGCAGACCGTCATCGCAGAGACAGTTGTTGCCCAGCTCCGTGTCCAGACATTGCACGAGGTATGCCGTGGGACGTTCAGCGGGCGAGGGGCCGTCCCAATCCTGATAGTAACCGGCCCATGCGAGGGTAGGGAAGATGCGTTCGCGTTCGGCCTCTCCGGTGACGAGGCGATAGCGCAAAGGCTGTGCGTTACGGCCCGAGGCGCAATAGCGGGTCAGCTCTACGAGGCGCAGCAGTGTGTCTCGTGGAATCGGTTTCGTTGTGTCGAAACGGCGCACGGAGCGGTCAGTGAGGAGAAGTGCTTTTAAATCGTCGAATGTGGTCATAGTGTCTTTTTTGTGAGGGTTATTCATACCGCATGGAGCGTGCCGGGGAAATCTTGGAAACGTAACGCGAGGGGAGAAGCAGTGTCAGGAAGATGACAGCCACCGTTGCCACGTCGAGCACCAGAAACGCGCCCCATTGCAGCGAAACGGGTACGAAGTCGAAATAGTAAGCCTCGGCGTCGAGCGGTATGATATGGAAGTAATATTGCAGGCAAACCAATACGATGGCGGCGACATTGCCGATAATGAGGCCAATCAGCGCCACGCGGATTGAGAGGAAGATAAACACGCGCGAGAGGCTGCGGTTAGACATTCCCAGTGCGCGAACTATACCAATGAACCGCGTCTTGTCGATGATGAGAATCAGCATACCTGAAACCAGCGTGATGGCGGCCACCGCGAGCATGAGTATGAGCACCACGATGACGTTGGTGTCGAGTAGCCCGAGCCACTGGAAATAGTTGAAACCCTGCGTGCGGGCATTCTCGGCAAGGTAAGGCTTAGCTATTTTCCCTTCGGCGTAAGCCTTTACAAGGGTATTTTGCAGCGACTCGGTGTTGGGGTCAACGAGGTCGAAGTTGTCGGTCATTATCCTGACGGCGGTGGCCTCGTTATTCTTTATTCCGGCCAGGTCCTGGAGCATAGGCAGCGAGGAGTAGGCCAGCACGTCGTCGTATTGCTCGAAGTGCGAGTTGTAGACGGCGGCAATTTTAAGTCGCCTGACGAGTAAATCTTCTATAATAAAATAGGTGTCGATGGAGTCTCCGGCTTTTAGCCCGAGCCGGTCGGCCATTATTTGAGAGATTACAATCTTGTCGGCCGACGACGGGTCGCCGAAGTCGGGAATCGACCCTTGCACCACCGATTGCCGCAGGAACCGTGTGTCTGCACCACGCCCCATACCTTTAAGGTAAATGCCCTTGAAGTCGGTTTTCGTTTTCAGGATGGCGGGCATGGAGAGCTCCAGGCTGTAGCTGGTGATGTAGGGACACGAGTCGAGCAACTTTTGCAGCGACTGGTCCATGACCACTATGTTGTCGCCCTCTTCGTCGGGCTGCGAGTAGACCGAGATATGGGAGTTAAAGCCGGTGATGCGGTCGCGTATATTCTGCTTGAAGCCGAAGACGATGGCTATGGAGAGAATCATTACGGCTACGGAAACGGCCACCGCCACTTTGACAGCCGGCGAACTGCGACGACCGGAAGCCGACAACGACAATCGGCGCGATATGTAGAACGGAAGATTCAAATTCAGTCTGTTTTTGGTTGGTAAAGTTAGCAATTAATGTGGACTTGGCCAAGAAAACGCCGGGGTTTCGTCAAAAAAAAACGGGGAGTTGCAAATTTTTTTGTATTCCCGTGACAGAAATACGACCCTATGTGCCTCTATAATTGCGAAACAACCCAAGAGATTTCATTGTAGTTACGCCAAAACAAAAATAAAGAGAGACACCGCTACCACAACTTACAAATAAAAGCGGTGAGACGCCGAACAGAACCTATTATGGTACTCTGTCCGGCGTCTCTATTTCATATCGCCATACGGTCTTGAAAACCGTTTGGCAGGGGAATTACTTCACTGCGTGAGCGGCCGAAAGTATCACTTCGGAAACGGTGGGATGACCGAAGATGATGTTGCGTAGCTCGGGGAGCGTGGTCTGGCGCGAAATGAGGTCGGCGCACTGCTGCGCGAGGTCGGCTGCCTGCACGCCCATGATATGGGCGCCGACAAGCATCGAGTCTTCTTCAGTGAAGATAAGCTTGCAGATGCCGTCGGGCTCGCCGAGGGCGAGGGCTTTGCCGTTGGCGCGGAAGAAGCTCTGGCCGGTGCGCACCTTCAGTCCGCGTTCCTTGCACTGGTCGGAAGTGAGGCCGACCATACCGCATTCGGGAACCGTGAAGACTGCCGAGGGAACCACGTCGAAACGGATGGTGTCTTCGACAGCCTGGATGCAGTTGAGGGCACGCAGCCCCTGGAACGAGGCTACGTGGGCAAGCATCATGCGGGCGTTGACGTCACCGATGGCGTAGATATTGTCAACGGTGGTGCGCATGTTGTCATCCACTACGATGCCACGGGGAGAGAACTCCATGCCGGTGGCTTCGAGGTTGAGCCCTTCTATGCGCGGGGCGCGGCCAACGGCCATGAGAAGATCAGACGATACAACTTGTTCCTCCTTGCCTTTGCACTCGTAGGTTACTACAATCTCATACTCGGCGTTCTGCTCTATCTTCTTGGCGGCTGCCGAGGTGATGATTTTGATTCCCTTCTTGGTGAGCGACTGTTTCAGGCGCTTGGCGATGTCGGAGTCGAACGGAGGCAGAATCTGCTTCATGAACTCTATGACGGTGACCTTCGAGCCGAGGGCGTTGAAGATACCGGCAAACTCCATACCTATTACGCCGCCGCCGATGATGGTCAGCGACTCCGGTATATGGTCGATGGAGAGCATGTCGGTGGAATCCATCACGCAGTCGAGGTCCTGGCCCGGAATGGGGAGCGACTTCGATACGCTGCCGGTGGCGATGATGATGTTGTCGGCGGTGTATTCCTCGCCGTCGGCTACCACGGTCTTGGCGTCCTTGAATGAGGCGTATTTGGGAACGACGTTCACCTTGGCCTGCTTCATGAGCATGTCTATGCCTGAACGCAGTTGCTCCACTACGCCGTTCTTGCGTGCCATGATTTTGTCGAAGTCCACCGAGAATGTGAAGTCGTCGATGCCAAACTGCTCGGCATCCTTGAACTGGGCCACTACTTCGGCGTTGCGGCAGAGGCATTTGGTGGGGATACAGCCGCGGTTGAGACATGTCCCGCCGAGGAAGTCACCCTCGAAGAGGGTCACCGACATTCCGCGGTGTGCGGCTTCGAGAGCGGTTTCATATCCGCCGGGGCCCGCACCTATTATAATAAGGTCACTGTGCATCTTGCAGAGCTTTGAAGGTGAGTACGGGATGTTTGGCGGCCGTGGTTTCGTCGAGTTTGCGCACCGGAGTTGTCAGCGGGGCTTCGAGAACCTTTTCGGGCGTCTCGCGGGCCTCGGCAGCTACCTTGTGCAGCACTTCGATGAATTCATCGAGGGTTTCGAGGCTTTCGGTCTCGGTGGGTTCGATCATCATCGACTCGTGGAAGAGCAGCGGGAAGTATATTGTGGGAGCGTGGAAGCCGTAGTCAAGCAGACGTTTGGCCACGTTGAGGGTCGTGACGCCGGTGGATTTGTCTTTCAGGCCGTCGAAGACGAACTCATGCTTGCAAACGCCTTCGATGGGGAGCAGATAATCATCTTTGAGCGACTCCTTGATATAGTTTGCGTTCAGAGTTGCCATAGGTCCTACGTTCTTGATGTTCTCCTTTCCGAGGCTCAGAATGTAAGCGTAAGCCTTCATCAGCACGCCGAAGTTGCCGAAGAACTGCGAAACGCTGCCGAGGGCATCCTTGCTGTCGAAGTCAACGTAGAAACGACCGTTTTCTGTCTTGCGCACACGGGGATTGGGGAGGAATTGCGTGAGGTGTTTTGCAGTTCCAACGGGGCCGGCACCGGGACCGCCGCCGCCGTGAGGCGTGGAGAAAGTCTTGTGCAGGTTGATGTGCATGATGTCGAAGCCCATGTCGCCGGGACGTACCTTGCCGAGCATCGGGTTGAGGTTGGCGCCGTCGTAATAGAGCAGGCCGCCTGCCTCGTGAACGAGCTTGGCGATTTCCAGAATCTCGGTCTCGAACATACCCAGGGTGTTGGGGTTGGTCATCATGATACCGGCGATGGTGTCGTCAAGCAGCGGCTTGAGGTCCTCGACGTCGATGCTGCCGTTAGGTTTAGATTTCACCTCAACGACCTGGTATCCGGCTACCATTGCCGATGCGGGATTGGTGCCGTGAGCGGAATTTGGGACGATGATTTTGGTACGCTTCTCATCGCCGCGCGAGCGGTGGTAGGCGCGCATTACCATAAGGCCGGTGAGCTCGCCCTGTGCGCCGGCGTAGGGATTGAGTGTGAACTCTTCGAGGCCTGCCAGGTCGGCGAGTGTCTTCTGCAGGTTATAGTAGAGTTCGAGCGCGCCCTGTGCGGTGTCGGGGTTCTGGAGGGGATGGAGTTCGGCGAACTCTGCCATGCCGGCCACCTCTTCGTTGATTTTCGGGTTGTACTTCATGGTGCAGCTGCCCAGGGGGTAGAAGCCGGTGTCAACGCCGAAGTTCTTGGACGAGAGGTTGGTGTAGTGGCGCACCACGTCGGGTTCGCTCACTTCGGGAAGGTCAAGGGGCTGTTCGCGTTTCAGGTCGGCGGGAATGTCGGCCATGCCGTCGGTTCCGAAATTGTCTTTCGGCAGTTCGTAGCCTTTGCGGCCGGGACGCGAAAGTTCGAATATCACTTTATCGTAGTATTTCATCTTCTCAATCCTCCTCAATAACTTTAATCAGGTTGTCAATTTCCTCTTTGGTACGTTTTTCTGTGACGGCGAAAGTCACGATACCGTCGCCGGCTTTGAGCGGCCCCATCATTCCTTTCTCTTCGAGACGGCGGTTTAGGGCGTCCACGTCGAGGTCGGTGCGCATAGCGAACTCTTTAAGGAAGGGTTTGTCGAAAGCGGGTGTGAACTTGCCGGTTTCCATGAGGCGGCGCTGCAGGTAGTGGGCGCCGTCGCAGCTTATGCGGTTCACCTCCTTGAGGCCTTCGCGGCCCATTAGCGCAAGGTAGATTGTGGCGTAGAGACACATGAGGGACTGGTTGGAGCAGATGTTCGAGGTCGCCTTTTCGCGGCGGATGTGCTGTTCGCGGGCCTGGAGCGTAAGCACGAAGCAACGTTTGCCGTCGGCGTCCTTTGTGGCGCCCACGATGCGTCCCGGCATCTTGCGGAGCATACCTTTGCTGCAACTGAGGAAGCCGAGGTACGGGCCGCCGAACTGCATTGGCATACCCAGGGTCTGGCCGTCGCCGCATGCGATGTCGGCACCCCATTCGCCCGGTGTGCGGAGCACGGCGAGAGTCGACGGGTCGGCGTAGATGCCGAAGGCGGCTTTCACGGCATGAATCTTGTCGGCAACTCCCGTGAAGTCTTCGATGATACCATAGCGGTTGGGCTCGGGGAGGATAACGCCTGCCACATCGCCGGCGGCAAGGAGCTCTTCCATGGCGGCAAGGTCCGTGACGCCGTCTTTTTCAGGAATTACGGTGATGTCTACGCGGTGGTAGTCGGTATAAGTCATAACGACGTCGAGCACGCGCTGTGGCAGTGTGGCTGAAACAAGCACGCGGTTCTTCTTGCGTGCGCTGGCCACCATCATTATGGCTGTCTCTGCGCAAGCTGTGGGACCGTCGTACATCGAGGCGTTGGAAGCCTCCATGCCGGTGAGTTCGCTTATCATGCTTTGGTACTCGAAGATGTATGTGAGGGTACCCTGCGAGATTTCGGGCTGATAGGGAGTGTAAGCGGTATAGAACTCGCTGCGCTGGAGCAGGTGGTTGACCACCGAGGGAGCATAGTGGTCATAAACGCCGCCGCCGGCGAAGACGGTGAGACGGCGGTTCTTTTCGCCCAGCGAGCGGAAGAATTTGCGGAGTTCCACCTCCGACATCGCTGACGGGATGTCATATTCGCGGCGGAAAATTACCTCTTGCGGAACGTCGGCATAGAGGTCGTCGATGCTGCTCACACCTATTTTGCCAAGCATCTTGGCAATGTCTTCTTCGGTATGAGGTATGAATTTGTTGCTCATTTATTCTTTTGGGGGTTGAGTGCAGCCGTGCGTTTTCAGTGGGAGGAAACCCACTTCGGGCCTCTCCGGTTCTTCGAGGTCCTCGCGCTTAATCAGGATAAATCAAGATTAATCGAGAATCATCCGGATTAATCGAGATTGCCGGACAAACCGGGAGTAACCTGAGGAAAATCCGACGCTCGTTAGAGAAAAGCGTTCGGCTGCTTTTATTACGATTAAGTAAAAGAGGAGAAAGGCCTTCTACGTTACGACCCCGGGACTTCGCCGCGGAGCCGTGTCCGAGGGAAGTCGCGGGGTGTAACGTCAGGAAAGGGGATTACTCTTCGCAGATGGCCGCGTAGCCTTTGGCGTCGAGGAGGTCGTCGATTTCGGCGGGATCCGATACGCGAACCTTCATAATCCAGTTGCCGAAAGCGTCGGCGTTCACCAGTTCGGGTTCATCTTCGAGAGCCTCGTTAACCTCTACGACTTCGCCGGAAATCGGGGAGATAAGGTCAGAAGCGGCTTTTACCGACTCTACGGCGCCGAATTCTTCACCTTTGGTAACTTCGTCGCCAACTTCGGGCATGTCTACATATACGATGTTGCCCAGAGCGTGCTGTGCGTAGTCGGTGATACCCACTGTGGCGATGTCGCCTTCGAGTTTTACCCATTCGTGAGAGTCCGCATAGCGGAGATCATCTAAAATCTTGCTCATTGTAATTATTTGTAGTTTGTGTTTAGATTATTTCTTGTAGTTTTTGTCGTAAAAGCGTTTTTTGACGACTGTTCCGGGGAATACTTTCTTGCGGATGCGGATTCCCACTTTGGTACCGAGCTTGTCGTAAGGTTTGTTGACCATAGCCATGGCCACGCTCTTGCCTGTGGAGATGCTGCGGTAGCCTGTGGTTACTTCGCCTACCACCTGGCCGTCGACCTCTACGGGGTAGCCGTGGCGGGGAATGGCGTTGCCTTCGAGCTCGATGCCGATGATGCGGCGTTTCACGCCTTCGGCTTTCTGCTTGGCGAGGGCTTCCTTGCCGATGAACTCAGGTTTGTCGAGTTTGACGAACATGCTGAGGCTTGCTTCAAGCGGCGTGATGTCGGCGCTGAGCTCGTCGCCGTAGAGGGGAAGACCTACCTCGAAGCGCAGTGTGTCGCGGCAACCGAGACCGCAAGGTGTTACGCCGGCTTCCATGAGTTTGTCCCAGAGGCGCTGTGTGAAGGCGTGGCTGCCGTAAACCTCGAAGCCGTCTTCGCCGGTGTAGCCGGTACGTGAGATGATGATTTGCTCACCTTCGTAGTCGAAAATCTTGAAGTTGTAGAAGGGTATGCTCTTGAGGTCGAGACCCATGAGCTTTTCGAGAGTTTCCTCGGCCTTGGGCCCCTGTACGGCCACTTCTCCGTAATATTCGCTTTCGTCCACAACCTCGCAGTCGAAGCCTTCGGCGTTCTGTTTGATCCAGGCAACGTCTTTGGCTATGTTGGCGGCGTTGATAACCAGGAAGTACTCGTTGTCATTCACTTTGTAGACGAGCAGGTCGTCGACGGTACCGCCGTTTTCGTAGCACATCATGCCGTAGAAAATCTGGCCGTCGGGAGCGCCGGTAACGTCGCCCACGAAGATGTGCATTACATATTTGTAAGCTTCCGGGCCTTTGATGCGAACCTCGCCCATGTGGCTGACGTCGAAAACGCCCACTGCCTGGCGCACGGCGTTGTGTTCATCTGTGATGTTGGTGTACTGGATGGGCATGTCGAAACCGCCGAAGGGCGACATGAGCGCACCTTGTTTTACATGACGGTCGTGAAGACACGTTTTAACGAGATTTTCTTCCATTTGTCTCAATTATGTTTAGTCAGTTATTAAAATTTAAGGTTGGTTGCACGATTTATCGCACAATTTGTCGCACTTTTTACGGGGCGACGCCAAATTTTTCCTCAAAGTTAGTCACATTCGTTTAAACTGCAAAATTTTTGACCCAAAAAGTTACTGCTACGGTTAAAACTTCTCAAGTTGCGCTCTGCGGCAGGCAGGGAGCCGTGTAACCTTTATTCACACTTGGGGTGGTTTCGTGCTAAATAAGTTTAAAACTCGGCTGAGGTACCGGAATCGCAATAATAATGGTCTGTTTTTTGCATTATACAATTGTCACAGATTTCCAATTTGGGCGTCTGTGACTATGTAACAAAATCAATAGTATGAAAAAGCATATCATCACTCTCGCACTGGCAGCCCTTGCGCTGTGCCAGACACCGCAGATTTTTGCCGCCGAACAGGACGGCCAGTTCATTCGCACGGCATCGACGCCGGCTTTCGAGACGGACTTCACCGTGGCCGCAGAGAAGACGGTCAATGCCGTGGTGTGCATTAAAAGTTATGCCTCGCGGCGCCAGCCGCAGTATGGCGGGTACGGCG